>Ga0272441_10016217_pt1 | contig 10330 bp, 5 predicted proteins | sample SSMProp6N_FD_193582 | JGI IMG/M metagenome (GOLD analysis project Ga0272441, IMG submission 193582) | Marine sediment archaeal communities from Little Sippewissett salt marsh, Falmouth, MA, United States - SSM-Prop-6N | ecosystem: Environmental > Aquatic > Marine > Wetlands > Sediment ... | reverse complement strand
GCTGAAGAAGAAAGAATTGACGCAAAATCAAAGGTTGCGTAACCTATGAGAAATGGAGTGGCCATTCAAACCTCCAACTGTGATTGGGACAATGTCTTTTCGGGATTGACTAAATTGATAAGTGTATTGTATAATAAGACATTATGAAACGGAGAGCCTTTACCCTTATCGAATTGCTTGTGGTCATTAGTATCATTGCTCTGATTATATCCGTATTTGTTCCGACATTGCGGTATTCCAGAGAGAATGCAAAAGCGGTTCTTTGCAGCTCGAATATTAAGCAATTGGTTCTCGGATTATTCCTGTATGAAAGCCAAAATGGGGCTTTTCCCTATTCTTTTCATGTAGATTACAAGCGTACGCCAACAGGTGGATACGCCGGTCATATGGCATATGATAAAGCTGGATGGCGGTGGTTGAATTATATTACCGACTATTCCAGAATGGATATAAGTAAAGATTCGATTGTATGGTGCCCATCCAGAAAGATAGCAGATATCAGGCTAAAGTATAATGTCCTCTGTGCGAATTATGGTGTGAACCAGTATATATGTAAAAGCTCGTCAGGCGCATCTAACCAGGCCGAATTTGTTGGAAAGCCTTTAAGCTGCGCCGAGATATCGAATCCGGGAGCTACTTTACTTTTAGCTGACGGTGGCTACAGTATGGTGAACTGGTGGCATGTTACCGATAATCCTCCCGAACTTCTCGGCAGCAGGATAGAAGACTGTGCTTATATTCCCGGGCTTCGAATTAATAAAAGCAAGAATATATGGCCTGGATTGGAAGAGGATGCAGTAAACGGCCGTCATACCGGCAGGAAGATCAACATCGGATTTGCGGACGGCCATGTTGCTCGAATAAAAGCCGACGATTTATTAGTAGAAAAGACAGGAGAGACCTATAAAAATATAAATCCTATTTGGGTGCCTAAATAAAATAATCCCTTTCAAAATTGTTCTATAACGGCTTGCATTGCACTATTGTCCAGATATTCCACCGTTAGTGTTGTACTTGGAGTATATTCATCGTTAGGATCCGATTTACTGTAGAATTTGACATTAAGGGGCCGGTATGTCTGTGAATCGACTCTTAACCTCATTTTTGAAAATACAGGAAGGCCGGTACTTGTTTTATCTATCCATGTCAGTACGTAAACCTCTGTGTTATTGATCGCAGTTTCGAGCTCATCATCGGGTACGCGGTTCCATTTGGCACCATCGGGAAGATCGGATATCTTATGAAACGGGATCAAGCCCAGGGAGCCGCTTATAACTTGTTTATTATCGGCAACATATTCTTCGGTTAGCTCTGATACATCAATGGAATTAATGCCGGAATTTTTTATTTTTCTCTGCTTATTTTGTAAATCCAGCAATACCAGCTTGTCTCCGGTTTTTGTTATTTTGACGTTCCGGGTACGCGAGACCCATTCTTCCTGTATAGGATTTGCTGTTTCCGGGAAGAAAGATGACACGTGGATATTATTTGCATTTTGAATAGCTGTGTAAACCTTCTCTATTGTCAAGGCACCTGCAACGGAGCCCCTGAAAAAGAGTGCTACTACTAAAAGCACACTTGCAACTGCTATAAAACCGGAGCTTAGGAAACGGTTTGTATGCAATAACGATACTTTCCGTCGAACGGCGTCAATCGAACGAATAGGTGAGGCAGGTCGTTCATTATCGATATCTTCCTGGTCTGTTATTTCCACGTTTATCGGGTAACCGGCGTAGAGGTCGTCGAATTTTTCGGGTTCCTGGGTTTCGGCGAATTCGTCAAAGCGATATATCGTGGCTACTTTGGATTCGGTTCTTTCTACGATACCATAAACCATTTTGTGCAAAGTCTGAATTTTAGCCAGGCATAACTCACAACTTCGAATATGCGAGGTAACAGAACTACTGAATATAGCTTTTTCCTGGGTTGGATCAAGTCCATAAGGGATTACGTAATTAAAAATATCACTCATAGTGAGTTGGTCGCAAATAGGAGGTTTGCTTGTGTCTTTGTTATCTTCATGTTGGCATTCCATGCGGATTTTTTCCCGGCATTCATATAAATCCTGACGGCAGTGCACACATGTGCATAGATGTTTTAGAACTTGTTCATTTGTATTTCCGTAATCCATTGATGATACAGCCGGTATGGCTGCCCGGGCTTTTCGGCAGCTAACAGAATCCTTGGCTGTTTTATCCGCCAAAAACTGGCTTAACCGACATGATTGTGTGCTGGTCAAATTCAGGCTTTTTATAGTTTGGAGGTCCTGTGCGCATTGCCGGCAGTGATCTAAATGCACCGTTATAGGAGTTGGTATTCTAATTCCAAGGTTCGGATCTAAAATTACCGGCAGAAAGGGCCTTACTTTCGAACAAACCACTTTATCTCCGATGAATGCCATGTGTAAATTTAGTAAATCCGTGACGGCCACGGCAACTTGTTTTTTGCCGGATTTGGCGGATTTATGTGATGACAATCCGGCCTTAAGCCGGTTTATTTTTTCCCGACAAACTGGGCATTTGTCTATGTGTTCGATAATATTGCCTGGAATTTGTTCGATATTTTCATTACATAAAAAATCATAGTAGTAGATCTCAGCTTGCTTACATATCAAATTGTTATAGGATGTAGCCATGATAATTCCCTCATATACGTTTCCAAAGCCGCCGGAGTATTTTCACTCCTGAAGAGATATATCTACTTACAGAAGCAGTTTTTACATTCATTTCTTTAGCGATATCCTGGATGCTCATGTTTTCTATGTAATATAGAGTAATCGCTTTGGAACAGCTAACCGGCAATTGTTCCTTTATCAGTTTGAGCATCTTGGATATTTGCTCTTCATTAATATAGGCGTTTTCGGGGGTGGATTTATTGATTGTAAAATTGATTTTTTTTTCAAATTTTTTAATATATTTCAAATATCTTTCGGAACGACGGCGAGAATCGGTAATATCGTTGATTATGGCCCGATAAAGATAGCTCTCCATATTTTTTACGTCGGGTGGTATTGGTTTATGAACAAGAGAAAGAAAAAAATCCTGTAGCATTTCTTCTTCTTTTTCCCAGTTATTGATTTTTGTATGGATTATTGAATGGATAAAATCGCCATATTCAAGGAAGATTTTGGCCGCTCGCTGGGTGTTTTGTGATTTTTTATCTGAGCTATTTCGTACCATTTAAAAGCAATATTCAAGATAAAAGTATAAACTGTGAGTTAAAATCGATTGCCTGTTGGCGATTTTACTATTTCCCTTAGCTATATTTTATTAAAGAGACGATTTTACCGTAACTGATGTTTTTTTTCTGCATATTCGCAGATTTTTCCCCTATTAAGGTCGTTTATTAACCGTAACGCTTCAAATTGTGCTCCTTGTATAAGCTTTATCGAAATAGTCGCAATATTATATTATGTTTTTTTGCAGGATGCTGTTTTTAAATGAATCTTTGCGAGAAATATGTCTTAATATGGACATATTGTTCATGTATCTGTTTACCTCACAATTATCTTTGTGGACATGCTGGAAATGCGCGAGTTGAGCACAATTGCTTGTCTAAAGGCACCGAATCTCCATACGAAGACTATCGGAGAGGGCGGGATTCGAACCCGCGGTAGGGGTTTATACCCCTACGACGGTTTAGCAAACCGTTGCCTTAAGCCACTCGGCCACCTCTCCATTCAAAACCTATTTATTCGACGGAGTCAATGTACACTTGACTGCCGGGGAATGCAAGAAGTTTTAATACAATATTTAATTTCAAAGTAGTTTTAAAACTGTATTTAAGGTAAAATAACCGGGCTTTTGTGAGATGTTCTTTATAGCGCATTTTACATCGCATCTATGTAAAATGTGCGGAATTAGGAAGATTTTGAAAGGAGATCAGCATGAAGAAGGTAATTGGTTTCACACTTATAATGAAACTTTGCCTGGCTGGTTTCGCAGGTGGGCAAACCAATTCTCCAGCCTCTGATTCTTTTAATAACCTGAATCTGGAGAGCACAACGCCTGATGTTTCTCTAATTTCTGTAAGTGTCCCAGAGGAACAGGATGGTTTAAAGCATATACGTAAACCTGATATTTTCTTTCTTCCCACGCCCCCGGAGGTTGTTGACAAGATGCTGGAGCTGACACAGGTTAAAAAGGGCGATTTGGTCTATGATCTGGGCTGTGGGGATGGAAGAATTGTAATTGCCGCGGCAAAAAAGTACGGCTGCAGAGCCGTAGGCTACGATATTGACCCGAATCGAGTGAGACAATCGCGGAGAAATGTTGATGCGAACGAGGTCGGTGATTTGGTAAAGATAGAACAAGCGGACATTTTCACGCTTGATTTGAGCAAGGCCGATGTCGTTACACTTTATCTGCTTCCAAACCTGAACGTGAAGCTGATTCCGCAGTTGGAAAAACTAAAACCCGGCTCGCGGATAGTCTCACACGACTTCGATATGCAGGGAGTAAAGCCGGACAAAGTGGTTAAAGTATATTCCGAGGTCGATAAAAGACAACATACGGTTTATCTTTGGACCACACCGCTCAACAAGGAATTACAGTATATACGCGAACCTGATATTATTTTTGTCCCGACGCCTCCGGAGGCCGTGGACAAGATGCTGGAGCTGGCACAAGTCAAAAAGAGTGATTTACTTTACGATCTGGGTTGCGGAGATGGGCGAATTGTTATTACCGCCGCCAAAAAATACGGCTGTAAAGCCGTGGGCTATGATATAGATCCGAATCGAGTTAAAGAATCGCTGGTTAATGTTGATGCGAATAATCTCGGAAACCTCGTAAGAATCGAACAGGCGGACGTTTTCAAACTGGATTTGAGCGATGCGAATGTAGTTACGCTTTATCTTCTGCCGTCTTTGAATAAGCAGCTGATTCCGCAATTGGAAAAGCTAAAACCGGGATCGAGGATTGTCTCGCACGATTTCGATATGGAAGGAGTAAAGCCGGACAAAGTGGTTAAAGTTTATTCCGAGGTTGATAGAAGACAGCATACCGTATATCTGTGGACAACACCGCTCAATAAGGAATTGAGGTATATTCGTGAACCCGATATCCTCTATGTTCCGACACCTCCGGAGGTCGTGGACAAAATGCTGGAAATAGCACAGGTCAAAAAGAATGATTTACTCTATGATCTTGGTTGTGGGGACGGGAGGATTGTTATTGCCGCTGCTAAAAAATATGGCTGTAAGGCCGTGGGCTATGAAATAAATCCGGAGCGAGTGAAACAGTCGCGGAAAAATGTTGTTGAAAATAAAGTCGGTGATCTGGTTGAAATCGAACAGGCGGACGTTTTCGAACTGGATTTGAGTGAGGCGAATGTAATCACACTTTATCTTCTCCCGAGCTTAAATGTGAAGCTTATCCCGCAGTTGGAAAAGCTCAGGCCGGGTTCGCGGATTGTCTCGCACGATTTCGATATGAGAGGGGTGAGACCGGATAAAGTTATAAAATTTACTCCTGAAAATGATTACAGGGAACATGAGGTTTATTTGTGGACAACGCCTCTTAAGAAACAGTAGAATGCGTATAATGTACCGAGACGGATTTTATACAAAACCATTGGTCAAATATAACGAAGATGGGTAAAGAGGGATCGCAGTTGTGAAAACGCAAGTTCCCTGTAAAACGGGAATGGTTCATCGGTTATACAAAGATAAATGGATTATTACACGTCGTGATTTTCTCAAGGCTTCGGTTCTTGCCGGAGTTTCTGCTGCTTCGCTTCCCGGATGCAGTCAAATTCTCTCAGCGGGTACGAAAGCTCGTTTTGGGATTGTGACGGATTCTCACTATGCCGATACCGATGTCAGAAATAATCGTTTCTATCGTGAATCCACAGTGAAAATGACCGAATGTGTCGAAATAATGAATCGACAGAAGGTGGATTTTCTGGTGGAGCTGGGTGATTTCAAAGATCAGGATGATCCAGCGGTCGAGGAAAGAACAATCTCGCACCTTCAAGCCATTGAGAAGGTATTTCAGCAGTTTCAAGGGCCTAAATATCACGTTGTTGGTAATCATGATATAGACAGTATTTCAAAATCGCAATTTCTCGAGAACATAACGAATACAAATATACGAGCCGGATCGGCCTATTATAGTTTTGATTCGCGGGGTATTCATTTTGTAGTTCTTGATGCAAATTATCGCAAGGATGAAACCGCCTATGATCAAGGCAACTATACTTGGACGGATACGCATATTTCAAATATCCAGTTGGAATGGCTCAGGCGGGATCTCACGGGCGTTTCTCTACCGGCGATTATTCTTATACACCAACTGCTCGATGGAGATGGAAGCCATTATGTTGACAACGCAAAGGAGGTCCGAAGTATCCTGCAGGCTTCGGGTAAAGTCCTTGCCGTTTTTCAGGGCCACAAGCACGCTGGGGATTACAATATGATCGAGGGGATTCATTATTATACGTTGAAAGCGATGGTGGACGGCTCAGGGCCCGAAAATAATTCGTATGCAATAGTCGAAATTCTTGACTATAACAATATTATGGTTACCGGCTATCGTAAGGCTGTGAGCAGAAAATTATCCCTGTTTGTGTGATCCCGGCAAAGCTCTTAACATGCACTTTTTTGATTTATATATAAAAAATTTTGCGTCCGAACTGTAAACTTCATTATAACAGCAGTAAGTTGGAATTGGGTTCTTGCATTTCACGTCGAGTTGTATATAAATGTATTTTTTACGGCAAAGACCACAGGAAGGTTTCTTTGCCGGTTTTAGGACAATTCCCTGAAGAAAGGCAGCAACTATGATTGTATCATTTTTCCGTCGCTCAAAACTCTGGGCTAACGAGGAGGAGCTTTGGCGGGTAATCTTACAGCGGAAAGTATCTCCCGAGATAACACAGGTTAAAATAGAAAGGAGATTTCTTGTCGATTCGGCCGGAATTTTACGAAAAGACGAGTTGGAAAAGCTCAAATGGCTTCTTAGAGAAACTTATGAGCCTGAGATGTTCGACGAGAAGTCTTTTCTTAACGGCAATGTTATGGAGGTTGGTCCGAGGCTGGCAATCGTTACGCCGGGTAGCACAAACACCGTTTCGATTTGTTCTGCGTGTGGACTGAATTCGATTAGGCGAGTCGAGCAAACACGGCGTTTTTCCATATCTCTGAAGAACGGTTCTGAGCTTTCATCGGATCAGATTAGAAGCATCTGTTCGCTAATCTATGACAGGATGACGGAGCAGCCGTACCTTGAGCCGCCGAAGAGTTTCGAACAGGATATCAAGCCGGAGCCGGTGCAGCTCATACCTTTGCTTGAGAATGGAATCGATATTCTTAAGGATACCAACGAAAAGCTTGGTCTAGCTCTTGATCGGCAGATGATGGAGTATTTGTTTGAGTATTATAAAAAAATAAATCGCAATCCTACCGATGTCGAATTGTTCATGTTTGGTCAGCTAAACTCCGAGCACTGCCGCCACCATCTTTTCAAGGGCAATTTCGTTGTTGACGGCGAGCGAATGGAAAATAGTTTGTTTGATATGATCCGTTCGACCACACGGACCAATCCCGGTAATGTCGTAGTCGCTTATGAAGACAATGCTGCGGCCACATCAGGCAGACTCGTGAATATTTTTCATCCCTCGGATCCTGTGATACCGTCGGCTTTTATTGCCGGAAATGTAAAAATATCCGACACATTCAAAGCCGAGACGCATAACCACCCAACGACTATCAGCGCCGATCCGGGGGCCGGGACGGGCCTGGGCGGAAATATTCGTGACATACAGGGTGTCGGAAGGGGGGGAACGGTATTGGGGGCATTAGCAATTTATAATGTTGCCAATCTTATGATAGACAATTATGTATTACCGTGGGAGAAAGAATACGCTCTTCACCCGTCGCGTTTCCAGACGCCTTTGGAGATTATCATAGAGGCCTCGAACGGCGCAAGCGATTACGGCAATAAATTTGGTGTTCCTCTTACAACAGGCTCCTGTACCTCGTTTGAGCTGATGGCCGGCGGTGAGCATTACGGCTGGAAGAAGACATGTATGGTCGCCGGGAACTGGGGCATTATAAATGAAGGTCACGCCCAGAAAAATGAGCTTGAAAAGGGATATTTAATCGTGCAACTTGGAGGTGACAGGTATCCGATCGGCTTAGGCGGAGGTTCCGGCTCAAGTAAGGATGCGGGCGGCCAGGAGGCGGACCTGGATTTCGATTCGGTCCAGCGCGCGAATCCGGAAATGGAGAACCGGAACGAGTCGGTCATCCGGGCCTGTGCGGAGCTGGGGGACAAATCTCCAATTGTCAGCATCACCGACCTCGGCGCTGGAGGCGAATGCGTGGCTTTACCTGAGATTGTGCACCCGCACGGAGCGAAATACGAGTTGCGAAATATTCCCTGCGGCGATAAAACCATGAGTGTCCTGGTTTTCTGGTGTAATGAATCGCAGGAAAGCATGGTTATGATAGCAAAAAGCCCCTCGTTAACGGTGCTTGAACAGATATGCAGCAGGAACCGGTGCCCGATGTATATAATCGGCGAAGTCAGCAACGATGGAAAGCTGGTCCTGACTGATAATAATGCTCAGGAGGGCGCACCGAGAGAGCAGCAGATTCCCATCGATCTGGATATGGAATTTCTTTTGGCGAATCTACCTGAGATGACTATTGAATGTCAAAGTGCTTCCCGGCGATTAAGCCCTTTAAAGCTGCCGGAAGACCTCACTGTTTCGGATGCACTTGAAAGAGTTCTTCGTTTACTGAAAGTCGGCTCTAAGCACTTTTTAACTCGTAAAGTGGACCGTTCCGTAGGTGGTCTGAGCGCTCAACAGCAAACGGTTGGGCCTCTGCAGCTTACTATTGCAGATTGTGCAGTGACTGCAAGAAGTTTTGTTGACACCACAGGGATAGCAACCGCAATAGGAGAGCAACCCGTAAAAGGCCTCGTCGCAACAGAAGCCGGCGGCAGAATGAGTCTTGGAGAATCCCTGACTAATCTTGTTTGGGCGCCGCTTGAGGATTTTTCCGCAATTAATTTTTCCGCCACATGGCAATGGCCCTGTAAACAGCCGGGAGAAGATGTGCGTCTTTATGATACCGTTCGTGCCACCACGGATTTATGTAAAGAACTTGGCTTACGGATACCGGTCGGGAAGGATTCCGTTTCGATGACTGCCTGGACGACGCGAGATGGCCGAAAACATTCTATAAAATCTCCGGGTTCGGTCCAGATGATAAGTTTCGCGCCATGCTGCGATATCGCAAAAGCTGTCACGCCGGATATAAAGAAGCCCGGGGATGGAATACTTGTTATGCTCGATCTTTCCGACGGGAATAAAAGGCTCGGCGGCTCCGCCCTTGCACAGGTCTATGAGCAGCTCGGTGACAATGTCCCGGATGTGGAAGATTCCGGCCTGCTTCGAAATGGTTTCGAGGCCGTCCAGGAGTTAATCAAGCAAGGTTTGATTCTCTCCGGCCATGATGTCTCCGAAGGGGGATTAATTACCTGCCTGCTGGAGATGGCGTTCGCCGGTAATTGCGGCCTCGATCTGGATCTCGCCGAAAGCGGCGTCTTTTCGGAGTATGATGTATTTGCATCGTTGTTTGCCGAGGAGCTTGCTCTTGTATTTGAAATATTACCGGCGGATATGAAAGAAGCCGAGAAGATACTCTCCGGCTACGGATTTAATTTTGAAAAGAACGCCGCTGTGCTCGGTCAGACAGTAAAAGAGCCGATCATTCGGATTAAATACCACGATAGAAAAGTGCTCGACGCCGATATGCGGGTGCTGCGTGACATTTGGCAGCAGACTTCCTTTGAGCTTGATAAGATTCAGGCCAATCCGGCGTGTTCCGAGGCGGAACGCAAAGCAAACTTCGAACGTAAAGGCCCGCAGTATAATCTCACATTCGAGCCAGCCCCGACGCCCAAAGCGAAAATGAACGCAAAGAAAAAGCCTAAGGTCGCAATCCTCCGCGAGGCCGGCACGAACGGTGCTCGCGAAATGGCGGGGGCATTTTTTGCCGCAGGCTTCGAGGCATGGGATGTCACTATGGCCGATATCGCCGAGGCGAGAGTGTCTCTTAATGATTTCCGGGGCGTGGCATTCTCCGGCGGATTCAGCTTTGCCGATGTTCTGGATGCCGGCAAGGGATGGGCCGGTGTGATTATGTTTAACGAACGAATAAATGAGGAATTCGAGAATTTCATTGAACGGCCGGACACTTTCTCGCTTGGAATCTGTAACGGATGTCAGGTTATGGCCCTGCTCGGATGGATTCCCTGGCGGGGGATAGAAATGAAAAAACAGCCTCGTTTTGTAAGGAATGAGTCGAATAACAACGAAA
>Ga0272441_10016216_pt1 | contig 10331 bp, 7 predicted proteins | sample SSMProp6N_FD_193582 | JGI IMG/M metagenome (GOLD analysis project Ga0272441, IMG submission 193582) | Marine sediment archaeal communities from Little Sippewissett salt marsh, Falmouth, MA, United States - SSM-Prop-6N | ecosystem: Environmental > Aquatic > Marine > Wetlands > Sediment ... | reverse complement strand
GCTACCTGCGCCCCGTCAAGCAGTGGAACGTGGGCAAGCAGGCAGAATTCGAAATGCGCAAGACCTTCTTCCTGGAACAGGCGGTTGGGGTGGAGGCATAGCCGATGCAGATCGCGGGTCTGGTACGCACCTCCCTGGTGGACTACCCGGGCTGCGTGTCGGCCGTCGTATTCACGTACGGCTGCAACTTCCGCTGTCCCTTCTGTCACAATCCCGACCTGGTATGTCCTCAAACACAGCCTCAGTTGCTGGATATCGACGGCGTAGTGGAATTCCTGAAAAGGCGCCAGGGGCGTCTGGACGGCGTGGTCGTCACCGGAGGGGAGCCCACCCTGCAGCCCAACTTGCTTCCCTTCCTGCGCGTCCTCAAAGACCTTGGATACCGGGTCAAGCTGGATACCAACGGCAGCCATCCTGACGTCGTGCAGGGGGCCATCGCCGGCGGCCTGGTCGACTATCTCGCCGTAGACCTCAAAGCCCCGTTTCCCAACTACGCCGCAGCCGCAGGCGTTCCGGTGGCGATCGAGCGCATCGCAGAAAGTATCCGCGCCGTGCGGGAATCCGGCGTCTCCCACGAATTCCGCACCACGGCCGTGCGCCCGCTGCACACGCCGGAGGACCTGGTGGCCACAGGCAAAATGGCGATGGGCGCAGAGGGCTTTGTCCTGCAGCGGTTCGTCAACGGCCGCCTGCTCGACCCAGCCTTTTCTGAGGCCGCCGTCCCCTTTGAGGAAACCGACCTCGATGCCGTTTGCGCAACGCTGCAAGCCCTTGGCGTCAACTGCATCGTGCGATAGAAATTCGATCTTGACAGGCCAGTGCAAAGACCGTAAATTTGGACGTTTAAATTTTGACCTGGCGGCTACAGATTCGGTATCGTAATGGGTGGGAACACACCGCGAAAAATCTCCGGTTTGAGATGCGAGGCCGGAGGTTTTTGTTTGGGATGGAAACGGAAGGGTATCGATTTATGGATCAGTCTGTTCACAAAGTCACGCTGGTGCCCGAAAATCGGTCGGTCGAGGTGCCGGCAGGCATCACCCTCCGGGAAGCCCTGTCGCTTCTGGAGGTCATCGTCACAGCCCCCTGCGGCGGAGAAGGAACCTGCGGGAAATGCACGGTCAAGCTGGAAAACGGCTCGGCGGGCGTCACCCCCCTCACCTCCTCCGAGCGTGCGCTGCTCACCTCGGAACAACTCAGCGCAGGCATCCGACTGTCATGCCTCGCCAGGGTCAGCGGTGACACGGTGGTCTCGGTGCCGCCCGCCTCCCGCGCCTCCGAAATGCGCGTGCTGGCCGGGGGAAAAGGCCGTAACGTTCCTGTGCAACCGGCGGTGGTCAAGACCGTCGTGGTCATGCCTCCGCAAACGCTGGACGAGCCTTACGCCCGCCTGGAGCACCTCCGGCGCTGCGGCGCCCTGAGGGCGGACCTTCGGGCGGACCTGGAGATGCTGCGTCGCATACCCGCCATTCTGGAGGCCGGAGACCATATGACGGCCGTCATGCACGGCAATCGGCTGCTCGATCTGCAGCCTGGAGATACCTCCGGCGTGTGTTTCGGCCTGGCGCTGGACCTGGGCACCACCACCGTCGTAGCCACACTCATCGACCTCACCACAGGCCGCGACGTGGCCCGCGCCTCCATGACCAACCGCCAGACCGCCTACGGGCACGACGTGGTGGGTCGCATCAACCTGACCATTGAAAAATCCGACGGCCTGGAAACCCTGCGTCGGGCCGCCCTGGAAAGCCTCAACAGGGTGACCGAGCAAGTCGTAGACCGCGCGGGCATTCGGCGGGAAGACATCTACGAGGCCACCGTGGTGGGCAACGCCACCATGATGCACCTCTTCCTGGGCATTTCTCCTGCGTCTTTGGGCAAACTCCCGTACATTGCAACCGTGGGAGATGCGGTCACCGCCCCGGCAGACGAGGTCGGCCTCAACCTGCGCCCGGACACCCCGGTCTACGTGTTGCCCAACATTGCCGGGTTCGTGGGCGCAGACACCGTGGGCGCCATCCTGGCCACCTCCCTGGACGAAGACGACGGCCGCGTCCGCATGATGGCCGACATTGGCACCAACTGCGAGATCGCCCTGCGGATGGGGAAGCGGCTCATCGTCACCTCCACACCGGCCGGCCCGGCCTTTGAGGGCGCCCGAATCGCCTGCGGCATGTACGCCGCCCCGGGGGCCATCGAAGAGATCAAAATCAACGGCGACGTCCGCTGCAAAACCATCGGCAGAGAACCCCCGCGCGGGCTGTGCGGGTCCGGGCTGGTGGACGCCTGCGCGGAGCTGCTCCGTCTGGGCGTTGTGGACTGGACAGGCCGAATGCTCCCTGTGACGGAGCACGACGGCGGCCTCCCCAGGTTCCTCCTGGACAGGCTGACGGCGCACGAAAATGACCTGGCCTTTACCTTGAGCCAGTCCGACTCCGGGAGGCCTATCGTGCTCACTCAGCGCGATTTCCGCGAGCTTCAACTGGCCAAGGGCGCCATTCGCACCGGCATCGACCTGTTGTTGGAAAAGGCCGGCCTGACCGTGGATGACCTGGATGAATTCTGCGTGGCCGGAGGGTTCGGCAACTATTTGAACGAGGCCAACGCCGTCCGGCTGGGCCTCCTGCCCAGGCTGCCATCCGGGGAGATCCGCTTTATCGGGAACGGCGCGCTGGTGGGCGCCAAGCTCACGCTGCTGTCCAGCGTCATGCGCCAGACAGGCGAACAGGTGGCCCGACAGGCCGAACACCTGCAAATTGCGGGCACCCCGGACTTCCAGATGCGCTTCTCCGAAGCGATGCTATTCGAACCACAAACGTGAGGAAACAGACTTGGCAAGAGCGGAAATACACGCGGGAATATGCGGGTTCTCCACAACCGTTGAGACGCGGACAGACGGCATGCATTGCACGGTCTCTATCGACAGCGACTGTGAACTCATCCGGCAGATGGCCGGCGATCTGCAGCAGGTCGATCCCTTTCAGGCCGTGGGTGTGGGCGACCAGGAATCCTGCGTGCTGAAAGCCGCCTCGGGTATCTGCCATGCGGCCTGTCCGGTGCCTGTGGGCATTGTCAAAGCCGTTGAAGTGGAAACCGGACTGGCCCTGTCTGCCGATGTGCATATCAAACTATCGAAAACCTGATCTTGCTTGCGATATCAAGCGCATAGAGAAAGGCCCCCGAATGGTTCGTCAGGGGCCTTTCTCTATACGGACGCTTCCAAAAAAACAACTCAGAAAATGGATGCCCACCGCCTGCGGTCGACAAAATAGTCTTTCGGGTTCTGGGGCCGTCTCCGTTTGAACACGCCGTAGTGCAGGTGCGGTCCCGTAGACCGTCCGGTGTTGCCCAGTTCGCCAATCACATCGCCGCGTTTGACCTTCTGGCCCACCTGGAGCGACGGCCTGCGTCGGAGATGACCGTAGATCGTTCGGTAGCCGAACCCGTGGTCGATGGCCACGTGAATCCCCAGGCTCCGATCCCTGGACACCTTCTCCACCACCCCGTCGGCCGTGGCCAGAATATGGGTTCCCCTGTGCCCGGCAATATCCAAACCGTTGTGAAACGCCCGCCGCCCGGTAAACGGATCGGTACGATACCCAAACCCGGAGGAATAGTAGTAGGTGGCATCCGCCGGAAGCGGAAAAATCGAAGGCGTGTGGCGAAGCGCCTCTTCGTCCCGCCCAAGAATGCTGGTAATGCTGTCAAAACTCGCCTCCAGAAAGCCGGACTCCCTGGAAAGGCGATCCACCTGCATATAGGTTCGGGAAAGAAACGCTCCCACCTCCGTGGAAACCTTTTCTTCCCAGGGAGACACGCCCTCTGCCCCGCCAACGCCCATCTGGCGCACCCCGCTTCCTGGCTCGGGAAGGCGGGTCCAGGCGCGCATCCTGCGATCCGTTTCCGTCAACTGCCCCAGTGTCCGTTGAAGCCCGGCCGCGTGCTTCATCAGCCCCGCAAGCTGGGTTCTCAACTCGGCATTTTCGGCCTGACACGCCGAAACCTGAACCTTCCGATAAAGCGCTATATGGTAGCCGACCATATAGAAAATCAACGCGCAGAAACACAGGGCGGCAATGGCGGAAACGCCCCAGAGCAGAGGGCGAGAGACGTTGATCTCGCGCGTACCGTTTTGACTGCGGGGGATAATGAGCAGGCTAAAATGGCCTTTTTTTGGCATACGTAAAACTCATCCTGAATGATGGGGGAGCGTCAGGTCAAGACAATTGGGTGTCAACGCAAGATAACCTTTCCGAAAACAAGGTCTAGTATCATACAATCTAAAGTCCGAAAAGTCAACATAATTCTCGTTTTGGCGCAGCCTCAATACGGCGCAGACAACCACAGGACCGGCGCTCCCGTCTCCCGTCTTACAGCCTTACGCCCACTTCGCACGCGGCCCGTCCACATAATCCAGGAAACGGTTGGCCATATCTGCAGACTGGGTATCCCCTGTGTGGATACTCACCCGCCAGCGGAACGTCAACGCCTCGTCTTGCGCCAGAGGGTGATCCGGCTTGAACATCCAGCAATTGGGCGCAAACAGGCCGTAGCCCCGCACGTGCCACGTGGTGGGATAGCGGAAATTGTCGGGATGGTCAAAAATCGCAAATCCCGCCGTCTCATCCCCTACCGGACCATAATAGTCCATCCAATGCGACGGCTTGGACCAGCATCCTACCTCGTCTGTTGCGCCGTAGCTATTGTGCATACGCCCGCCTGCGCTGGCATTCATCGTCGGAACCACGCGGATACACAAAAATCCGCCCTCCTTCGTATCCCCAATCGTCACCGGCCCGTGCGTGGCCTTCAAGGTCAGCGCAATGTCCAGCACCGCTGCGTCTCGGGCGGTATCAAACAGCCGATAGGACCGGCTGTCCGTCATCAGCGGCCTATCGCCCTGATACCAGGTATTGTCGGACGCAATCGTCAGCGACACCGGCCCGTGGTCCACCGTCATCCGCTCTTGCTCCGTACGCCCGAACGTCTCCCGGTCCCGCTCGTTCCAGCAGTCCACTCCGTTGATGGCCCCCTGCATCAGCGTGAGGCCCCGCTGCCAGGGGTGTTCGCCCTCCGACCACGCCGGCATCGGCGCCCGCAGCATATTCGTGCCGCCAGGCGTCAAAATGGGATTGATCACCGGCTTGGGATATCCGCTTCCGTGATGAAACGTCATCAGCGGCGACCCCGCCAGAGAAAGGTTCACCTCATCCCCTGCCTGCGTGCAGGCAATTCCCGCCGCCGCATCGGCGCCCTCCAGGGGTTCTGCGTCGGCCTCCAGCGTCTGCCCCGCTTCCATTGCCGGCAGCATCGCGTGGTAGACCGGTGCGGAAGGATCGCGTTCCGCCACGCATTCGGTCCCATCTCCTGCCGTAAGCTTCAAAAACTTTGCGTCGCAGCCTTCCGGCGCCGGAATAGCCGCCAGATGCGCGGGTCGAGATCTCGGCACAGTCAACGTCAGTTTCATCGTCTTGGCTCCTTCTCCGCTAAGTTTATGAGGGTATCCGCATTTTCCCGCCTGCAATTCCCGGTGAGGCCGTTTCACGCCGTTCTGCCACTGCGGTTATCTGTGTAGCAACATGCGTCAGGGCCTTCCACCGGCTGTACCCAAAGCGCGGCGTCAGGGTCTATCACAAGGCCAAATTTCAAAGATTCTCCTCGTACATAAGAACGCCCTTACGCAAGTGTAATTCCCGGCCCCCAGGGCGCCATCGCCACCGTCGCATACGGGTTCGATATGATATCTTCCTCGGCCAGGGCGGTCTGCCACATCCGTCGGACCAGGTCCTTCTTGACCGCCTGATACCCGGGGTGGTCCGCCACGTTCACCATCTCGTGAGGGTCCGCCTCCAAATCGTACATCTCGTCAAAATCGAACCCGTTGTACACGTATTTGTGCGTTTTCGTCTGCACCACACGCTGCGTGTAATAAAGCTCCACCCCGTTGAACTGGGTGAACAGCGTATCCCGCCAGTCCGCCGGCGCTTCCCCCTGAAAAAACGGCGCCAGGCTCCGGCCCGCCACCCCCTCGGGCACATCCTGCACACCGGCCAGTTCCAAAAACGTCGGCGCAAAATCCATCATGCTCACCAGCGCGTCCGTCTCACGCCCGGGCGCGGCAATCCCCGCAGGCCAGCGGGCAATCAGCGGCACATGATACGCCTCTCGGAAGGCGGGCACGCCTTTGCAGTAAAGCCCGTGCGCCCCGCAGTAATCGCCGTGATCGGCCAGCCTCAGCACCAGGGTATTCTCTGCAGCCCCGGACGCGTCCAGCGCGTCCAGCGCCTCGCCGAACATCGCGTCCATCATCGTGCAGTAGCCCCAGTAATGTGCAATGGACTCCCGCACCTCGTCCTCGGACAACTGGTCCCAGTACTGCCGGCGCATTCGCTGATAGATCCTGGGCTTGTCCGCCAGTTCGTCCCGATAGCTGGGTGGAAGCGTCACCTCCGCCGGGTCGTACATGCTGGCAAACGGCTCCGGCACAATGAACGGGTCGTGCGGCCCGTTGGGTCCCACGAACAGGCACCAGGGATCGCCCGACGCGGCCAGTTCCGGCATAGCGCCGACGGCGGCCTGCACGTAGTCGTAATCTCGCGTGCCCTCGTAGCCCTTTGGCCCTTTGGCCGGCCGCGATCCGTAAAGCCGGTAGTGCCCCCATCCGGGCCGCAGCACCTGACCTCGCTCGCGCCGTGTCGTCTCCTCCGCAGCGGCCGCCTCCCACCGGGACATCGGCGGCACGCCCTTCTGCCCGTCTCCCTGAGAACCCACCACCAGTTCATCCCACCCCCGCTCCCCGGCCCGTTCCTCGTTGGACACGTGCCACTTCCCGGAAAACGACAGGTGATATCCGGCCTCCCGGAGCAACTCGGAGAACGTCACCACCCCGTCGTTCAGCCCCCGGTGAATCGCCGTATGGGTACTCACATTGTTGTAGATCCCGTGCCGACTCGGATAGAGACCCGTCATCAAGCTCGCGCGGGAGGGGCAGCAGTGCGCGGCCACCGTATAGCAGTTCCGAAAGCGCACACCCTCCTGCGCCAGTCGTTCTGCGTTCGGCATCCGGCACGGGTGTTCGGGAAATGACACCTGCGCCTGTTCCTGGTCCGTCATAAAAATCAAAATATTCGGGCGGTCGACCATAGGTCTTCTCCCTCTCCATTTACGACTCGGGCGTCAGCGTCAGCGTCCCCTCCAGATTCGCCTCAATATCCCGGTCATCCATCAGCAGGGGATGGGTTGCGTCCGCAACCCAGAGCTTCGATTGGCCGCTGTAGTGCGGGCTGGCCGGGTGTCCGGACTGCCCTCCGGCGGCCGTGGCGCACCCGTGCGCGGGGTCGGCCATGTCCACAGTCATCCGATACGTGGAAATCCCGGTCACCTCAAACGGCCGGGCCGTGCTGAAACCGGCCGCGCGCACCGTGCCGGTACCGCCCGTCGTCTCAAAAGGCCCCACGTCAAACAGCCTGGCCAGGGCGCTGTTCTGGCTGACCGGATGCGCAAACGTCACCCGGTGAAGCCGCCCCCACCGCCACTGCGAGCGCCTGGGTCCCACCGTGTTGCGCAGCCAGCCCAGCGCGTCCTGCAGCGCCGTTACCACGGCCACCCCCAGGTCCGTACCCTCCGCAAACCAGCCCACATCCTCCCCCAGAAGCAGCCGCCTCGCCACGCCCCCGGCCCTCCCGGCCACGAGAGACACCACCGATTCGGGGAACCGCGCCCCCGCCACCCGGCGCAGCCAGTGTTCCCAGAACGCCGTAAACACCGTCGGCGCCACCGCATCCGTCCCGTACGTCCCATCCCACGCCTGCAGCAGCGCTCCAATGGCCTTCAGCGACGCGTCTCTGCTTGCGCGCGCAAACCACGCCACAACCGGCGCCAGGTCCTCAGCGCGCCCGTGGGTCGCATCCGCCTGAATCGCCCTCACGCTCTCTATGGTGTGCCGGTCCACGCCCTCGATGCGCTGCCGGATGCGCCGGAATCGGTAGCCGTCAGACCAGTCGCCCAACCTCAGGTACGGTCCCGTCCCGCCCCAGGGCGGGTTGTTGGCCGTAGCCACCCAGTCCCGCGCCGGGTCGATCAGTTGTGGCAAATCGTCAAACGCGTGCATCCCCGCCCAATCGTGCGCGGCATCTCCCGCCGGCCGGTAGCCGTGCCAGGTCCGGTCCCGCCTGGGAATACGTCCCGCCACATGGTAGCCGATGCGCCCGTCCGCATCGGCGAACACGAAATTCAGAATCGGAAATGGCCATTGTCTCAACGCGCCAAGCACCTCGTCGGCGCAGCGGGAACGCAGCAGGGCCAGCATCGCCTCGAACCCGGTCGTCGGCTCCGCGCCCACCCATCGCAGAGACAACGGCGGGTGCGGCTCATCGCCCACCTGCGGCACAAATGCATTGACCACCGGTCCCCGCACCGTCCGCCGGATGACCAGCGTCTCCGCGGCCCGCCCCCGCACCGGGATCTCCTGTCGCTCCACCTCAAACGGCCGCCACCCGTCCCCCTCCCGGTACATCCCCGGATCGTCCGGCGACACCGTCTCCACATACACATCCCGCGCCGACGCCGTGTGGTTGGTCACCCCCCACGCCGTCTTCCGGGTGTGCCCCAGATAAATCCCCGGCGTGCCCAGGAAAAACGCCCCGACCGCATCCACCTCCGGCGCCGTGATCTGCGCCTGATACCACTGCCTGCACAGATCTACCGCGTTGTGCGGATCGGTAGCCAGAACCGGCTTCCCGGCAACGGTGCGGCTGCCGCCCACCACCCAGTTGTTGCTCCCCTCGCCGGTATCGTGTCCCCCCACTCCTGCCGGTTCATTCCCCGGCGCAATCGTCTCCTCCCCTGCCTCAACCGACAAAAAAAGGTCCAGCAGATCCGGAGACAGATACCGCCTGGCCGCCTCCTTGACGGCAATATTCCCCAGCCGTCCCGTCAGCATCCACCACCGCCACTTCCACACCGCAATCGAATCCGCCGGCGTCCAAGGCTCCGGGGCATAATCCAGCAGATCGAACGCCACGGGCAGACAATCCGCACACCCCGACATCCCCGCGTTGATCCCCAAAGTCAGGGAACACAGAACCAGCGCCACCTCATCGGGCAGATCCGCAGCGGCCGCTTCGGCCGACCGGCCCAACCCGATGGTCCGGTGCAGCCGGTCCTGGGGCAGATAGCCCGCCCCCAGAATCTCGGCCAGACGGCCACGGGCCAGACGGCGCATATAATCCAGTTGCCAGAGCCGGTCCTGGGCCATCGCATATCCCAGCGCCGTGTAACAATCCGCCGTCGATCTCGCCTGGATGTGCGCCACGCCCCACCGGTCCCGGCGGATATCCACCGGCGCGTCCAGAGGCGCCTTCAGCGTGCCCTCAATCTTGGGCAGCTTGCTCCGCAAATACCGCCGCCTCATATCCGTCACCGCCCGCCGGGAAACGCCCAACATCTCTGCCGCCGCTTCCGGCGTCATGTCGCCCCGCAGCACCTGCAGAAGCAGCGCCTTTCGGTATGGAGAAATCGATCGGCTCATCTCAGATACCTCCATAGAATATCTCCCTACAGATAAAATAGATTGAACAGATGATTTGCTATCGACACTCTGTTTCATCTGCTCAATCTGTGGGGAATCCCTGTGGAGCATTCCACCTCAAACCACAAACCGTTCCCCGTCCATCGCTGCCCCACACACCTTCGCCCTGCCGTCGGCAACCGCATCGCTGTATCCGTCCGGCCCAGGCGCGCCCGCCGTCAGTTGCACCCATCCCTCGACCGCGCCGAACGCGCCCGTCGCCTTTGCCCCGAACCAACCGTCGTGTGACAGCGTCTCCAACTCGAACGCCTCCCCGGCGCCGTACACCCCCATCGCCGCACCGATGCGCACCGCCTTTGCGTCGCCCCCCGTCTCCGCCGTCACGTGCCAGTGGTTCGGCAGATCCTTGTGGAACTGCTCCGGGATGCCGTGGTTGTAGGGCGTATCGAACCGGTCGGTCTGGCTCAGCGTCAACCCCTCGGGGCACGCCAGCCGCACGTCCAGCGTCGCGCCGCCGCGCCGGGAGATCACCTGCCCCTCGCCGAGCGCCATCTCCTCCAGCGCGTGCAGCATCCACTGGTATCTCGATGCCGAGGGCGCCTCCAGATCGTCCAGCAGCAGGAACAGCCCGGGCCGCAGGAACAGCATGTGCCGGTCCCATCGCAGCAGCTTACCCATATACGCCGGGGCGGCGTCTCCCATCAGATACGTCAGCCCCTTCCGGTCCTCAAACGCCGCAATCCGGCCGTTTGCCTTCGCGTCCCGGATCACCTGCCCCTCGCCGTTCACCAGCACGCAATTG
>Ga0272441_10016215_pt1 | contig 10331 bp, 6 predicted proteins | sample SSMProp6N_FD_193582 | JGI IMG/M metagenome (GOLD analysis project Ga0272441, IMG submission 193582) | Marine sediment archaeal communities from Little Sippewissett salt marsh, Falmouth, MA, United States - SSM-Prop-6N | ecosystem: Environmental > Aquatic > Marine > Wetlands > Sediment ... | reverse complement strand
TCACGTGGCCGTGCTCGCCCATGGTAACGGCGATGGTGGGCTTTGCGGCGCGGCGTAGGACGCGGAAGATCGCCAGGTTGTCGCGCAGCGACGTGGCCATCGTGGCGATCTTCACGATGTCTGCATCGGTGGCCTCGATGCGGCGGGCGATGGCCTCGATGTCGGCCGGCGTCTCCTGGAAGTTGTGGTAGGAGACGATGATGCGGGCGTTGCCCTGGCGGCGGAAGTGGGGGAGGGCATCGAGCTCGATGTCCACGAAGTCGGCGCCGAGGCGGTCGGCCTCTTCGAGGAGCTCGATGCGGCGGGCCTCGTCGCCCGTCCAGCGTCCGCCCTCGCGCTCGGGGCGGTTGGTGACGATGACGGGGCACGGGCGGCCGTCGAGGAGACGCCTGAGGTCTGGCTCGCGGGTGAAGTCGAGCCGGACTTCGGCCACGTCGAACGCGCGGGTGGGCGCGTGCAACGTATGGAGTGTCTCCTCGACGGTGCCCGTAGTCAACGACGCGCACAGGAGCGTGGGGCTCATTGGCTTTCGCTCGTGTAGCTCTTGCCTGCCCCGTTCTGGAGCGCGGCGATGCGGTTCATGGCCACGATGTAGGCCTGGGCGCTGGCCTCGAGGATGTCGGTGCTGGCGGCGCGGCCGGAGATGCGCAGGTCGCCGCACTCGATGAGCACGGAGACCTCGCCCATGGCGTCCTTTCCGCTGGTGACGGCTCGGATCTGGTAGTCGAGCAGGCGGCCGCTCTGGCCAGTGATGCGGTCGATGGTCTTGTAGACGGCATCGACAGGGCCGTCGCCGGTGGCGGCATCCTGGATGGGTTCCTCGCCGTCGCGCTGGAGGACCACGGTTGCCGTGGGGATGGTGGTCGTGCCGTTGGACGTGTGGAAGCTGATGAGCCTGAACAGGCCGGGAGCGGTGGAGGCGACGCCCTCGATGATGGTGCGCAGGTCGTCGTCGAAGATCTGCTTCTTCTTGTCGGCCAGGGTCTTCACGGCGTTGACCACCTGGCGGAGCTGATCGGTGTCGAGTTCGTAGCCGAGCTCGCGGGCGCGCTCGCCGATGGCGTGGTGGCCCGAGTGCTTGCCGATCACCAGGTCGCTCTTCTTGAGGCCTACGTCCTCGGGCCGCATGATCTCGTAGCAGGCGCTGTGGGCGAGGACGCCGTGCTGATGGATGCCGGCCTCGTGGGCGAAGGCGTTGAGGCCCACCACGGCCTTGTTGCGCTGGACGAAGATGCCGGTGAGGCTGGCGACGACCTTGCTGACGGGCACGAGGCGCTGGCTGACGACCCCGGTGTCCGCGCCGAAGTAGTCGCGGCGGGTCTTGAGGTTCATCACGATTTCCTCGAGCGAGGCATTGCCCGCGCGCTCGCCGAGGCCGTTGATGGTGCACTCGACCTGGCGAGCGCCGGCCTTCACGGCGGCCAGCGAATTGGCGACCGCCAGCCCGAGGTCATTGTGGCAGTGGACGCTGATGATCGTCTGATCGATGTTGGGCACGCGGTTGCGGAGTTCCGCGATGAGGCCGCCGAACTGCTCGGGCATCGCGTAGCCCACGGTGTCGGGGATGTTCACCGTCGTCGCGCCGGCGGCAATGACGGCCTCGACCACCTCGCACAGGAAGTCGGGCTCGGTGCGCGAGGCGTCCTCGGGCGAGAACTCCACGTCGCCCACGAAGCTGCGGGCCAGGCGCACGCCCTCGACGGCCAAGCGGATGATCTCCTCCTTGGCCTTCTTGAGCTTGTGCTCCATATGGATCTTCGAGGTAGCGAGGAACACGTGGATGCGCGGCCGCTCGGCGGCCCGCACGGCCTCGTGGGCGCGCACGATGTCCTTCTCGAGCGCGCGGGCCAGGCCGGCCACCGTCACGCCCTTGACCTCGGCAGCCACGCGGCTGACCGCCTCGAAGTCGCCCTTCGACGCGATGGGGAAGCCTGCCTCGATCACGTCGACCTTCATCGCGGCAAGCGTGCGGGCAATCTCGAGCTTCTCCGCCGTGTTCAGGCTCGCCCCCGGCGACTGCTCGCCGTCCCGCAGGGTCGTATCGAAGATGATCACTTGGTCGTCCATTGCCGTTTCGTCCTTTCCGCCATGAAAAAAGCCCCGCCGACCGCTGGGTCTGGGGGCTTCTGGCTCTCGCTTCCTGGCCTTGGTCCTACGACCCTTGCGGCGCGCACTTACAATGTGTATGTGTAAGCACACGTAGGGCGAGGGCCTGATTCTCCTTAATGTACCGAGCCTGATCGCAGGGCATACCCTGCCTCCTCAATGTGAGCTATCCAGAAAATTCTACTTCCGAGCGCCTCCGATGTCAAGCGAAATCCGCGCTGCACTTGACGCCCGGCCGATGGGGACTACACTCTGAGGGCACGGCGCGATGCCCGGAAGCCCCGCCCGCGCCACGTGAAGGAGCTCAGCGTGAGCATGCTGAAGGTTGCCATCTACGGGACGAACGGCCACCAGATCCAGGGGCAACTGCCGCACCTGCCGCGTGCGCGGTTGGTGGGCGCGGCGGGCGTGCCGCCCGAGACGGTGGCGAAGTGGCGGGCGGACATGCCCGAGGCGTGCGGCGAGGCCCGATGCTTCAGCGGCCTGGCCGAGCTGCTCGCCGAGTCGGGCGCCGACCTGGTGAGCATCTGCTCGCCGCGGCGCGACCGCCAGCACGAGGACATCGCGGCCGCTCTGGACGCGGGGCTCCACGTCTACGCGGAGAAACCCCTGGCCACGACGATGGATGGGCTGGACGCCGTGCGGGCGGCGGCCGCGCGGTCCGGCCGCGAGGTCCGCTCGATGACGGGCACCATCTACGAGGCCCCGTTCCGCGCGATGCAGCGGCTCGTGGGTGAAGGCAAGCTTGGCCAACTCGTCCAGGTGTTTGCCCAGAAGTCCTACCCCTACCACGACGGGCGGCCGCAGGACCGCGGCATCGACGGGGGGCTGATCCAGCAGGCGGGCGTCCACGCCGTCGGCTACATCCGCTTCGTTTCCGGCCTGGAGTTTGAGGAAGTGTTCGCGATGGACACCCGGTGCGGGAACCCCATGGCGGGCGAGCTCCAGATGGCGGGGCAGATTGCGGCCAGGCTCACGGGCGGGGTCCTCTGCACCGTGGTGTGCAACTACTGCAACCCGCCGGGCATCGGCTACTGGGGCAACGACCAGTTGCGCCTCCACGGCACCAGCGGCATGGTGGAGCTCACCGACGGCGGCACGCGGTCCGCCGTGGTGCTCGGCGACCAGAAGCCGGCCCCACTTGTGGTCTCGGAGGCCGTAGCGGGCGGCTACTCGGGCCTCATCGAGGACTACGTGGCCCACCTGCTCGACGGGACCCCGATGCTGCTCTCGCAGGACGACAGCTTCATGAACACGCGTGTGGTCATCCGCGCCCAGGAGTCTGCCGGTCGGGGGGAGCCGGTCGCGGTGTGACGAACAGGAGGAGGCGGCTCTATGGGTGCTCGACAGGCCATTGCGGGACTTCTGCTGCTCCTGCTCGGCTCGGCGTGGGCCGCGCCGGCAGAGGATGGGGCGGGCCGCGTGAGCGCGGGGGACTACGTGGCCCGCATGACCGCCGCCGGCATCGTGGTGACCCACAAGGGCACGCTGATATCCATCGGCTCCTATCTCAGTGTGTACGGGCCGGGCTACAAAGGCTCGGCGGTTTCTTCCCGTGAGGGCTGGCGGACGGGGCGGGTCTCGGTGGACGGGCACACGGTGCGGCTCGAGGCCAAGCTCCCACAGGGGAGCCTTACCTACTCCGCGACCGTGTCGAGCCGGGGCGTGCGCGTGGAGGCTCGCGTCGCCGTTTCCGAAGGAGTGGCCGTCGGGCCGGTGGAGTACGCGGCCTTCCAGTTCCCGCCAGGCCTTGTCGAAGGCGGGGTGGTCGAGGTCTTGGACGCCGCGGGTATCACGGTCGACCGCAGGCCGATCCCCGCCGTGCCGAAGAGGGGCGGCATGGCGCGCCGCGGCGACGTGTTGACGGTCAGGACGGCGGAGCGGACGATCGTCGTCTCCTCGCTCTCGTCCATGGGCATCTACCCGTTCGATGGCCGTGTGGAGCGCTACGGCAGGCAGCGGGGCGTGTGGGCATTCGCCTCGATCCCGGCCGCCGCGGGAAGGGAGGCCGTCTCGATGGTCGAGTTGAGCGTGGAGCCGCCGGAGCCTCCGCCCGTGGTCGGAACGATCCGCCTTGCGCCGGGGACAACAGCCATCGCAGTGGCGACCCGTGCCGACGCGAGCCCGCGCGAGAAGCTGGCAGCCGATGAGCTGGTCGCATATCTCGCCGGCATCTCGGGCAAGGAGCTTCAGCGGATCGAGATCGCCGACGGGGTCGTGGCGCCGGGTGTGGTGGCGGTGGGCCGTCTGTCGAAGGACGCAGGGCTGATCGCCCAGGACGAGCTCGATGAAGCCCGCCGCGACGGCTACGTGGCGAGGGTCGCAAAGGGCAGGGGGGCGATCTGCGGCTGGCGCGACGTGGGAACCGTCTACGGCGTCTACGCGCTCGCGAGGCACCTGGGCGTCCGCTTCTACGCGCCCGGCTGCGAGGCGGTGCCAAAGGTCAAGGACCTCGTGGTCCCCGAGTGCGACCTGAAGGCGAAGCCGTTCTACGAGTTCCGCAAGATGACCCAGAACCTCAAACTCGGCCACACCCCCGGCGACGACCTGGGGAACCCTCGCGAGATCGGCGAGCCGGGCGGCCTCGTCCACGCCGCCGCCTACCTCCTGCCCTACGACAAGTATGGCGGCGACCACCCCGAGTACTTCGCCCTCCAGAAGGACGGCAAGCGGCTCCACCGCGACCCCCAGAAGCGCCGGTTCGATGTCCATTTGTGCCTCTCGAACCCCGACGTGCGCCGCATTTCCGCCGAGCGCCTGCTCGCCCTGATCGACAAGCAGAAGGACCGCACCTTCTTCGGCGTCTCCCAGGGCGATGGATTCGCCTGGTGCCAGTGTGAGAAGTGTAAGGCGCTCGACGCGATCCCCGGCGTGGCCATGACCGACAGGCTCCTCGACTATGTGAACCACATCGCGCGCGTCGTCGCCGAGAAGTATCCCGACAAGCGGATACTCACCCTCGCCTACACCAACGCCACCTCGCCTCCGCCCACACGAGTGGTCCCTGAGCCGAACGTGATGGTGCAGTTCTGCCCCTACCCCCATCGCACGGACTGCCAGAGCCACGGCCTGACCTGCCCCCGGAACCGCCAGGCCCTGGCCGACCTGAAGGGCTGGATCGCCAGGTGTCCGAGGAACATGTACATCTTCGACTACCCGTGCGGCTACAAGATCTGGTACGAGCCGTTCGGCAGCTTCTACGCCATGAAACGCAAGCTCGACTTCTACGCGGCGAATGGCATCCGTGGGATCTACTACTGCGGCGTGCCCACGAACTTCCGCGACCTGTTCGTCTTCGTCCAGAGCCGTTTCCATTGGGAGCCAAAGGCGGATGCCGAAGCCCTCATCGACGAGTTCATGGCCGCCTACTACGGCAAGGCGGCGAAGCACGTTCGGGCCTACTTCGACTTCATGCACAGCCAGGTGGAGGAGCGCCAGGTCCATCAGATGTGCGAGGGCGCCAACCCCGGCCTCGTGACCGCCGATTACGCACAGAGCGCTCTCGAGATGTTCGCCAGGGCGGAGGCAGCGGTCGCCGACGACCGCGTGTCGCTCTACCGCGTTCGCGCCGAGAAGTTCTGTGTCCTCTTTGCCGACCTGAACGAGCGGAATCCCGTCAGCGGGAATCTGGCGGTCGGCGAGGAGGTCTTCGCGCGTCGGCTCGCCGAGTTCGCCGCCATCGGCCGGGCGATGAAGATCCGGACCGTCGGCCGCAGAGAGGCGGGCATTGTGACCGATTGGCTGCACCGGATCGCCCGCATCCGCATGCACCTCGAGCCGTGGTATGCCGACCCGCTCGTCGACCGCTTGATCGCCGACCCCGCGAAAACCCTCGCCGAGGAGCGCCGCGTCGCCTGCCAGAAGAAGATCCCTGGGGGTTGGCTCCTCGAGCTCGACGGGTTCACCGGCTGCCGGGGGCCGGCCGACTACAGCCACGAATGCCCAGCCCGCCGCGCTGTGTGGATCTACGGCAAGAACACCCGGAACCCTGCGATGCGGGCCACCCTGCATCTCGAGGGCGTCGCGCCTGGCCAGCCCCGTCTCGTCCTCCTTGCGCAGGACGACGACAAGGCGGGCGCCGTGGGTATCCGCATCACGGTCAACGGCAAGCCGATCTTCAGCGGACCGAACCCCTTCAAGCAGCGCGGATGGTCGGCCGGGGAGTTCCCCATCCCGGCCGGCCTGCTCAAGCGCGGCGAGAACGAAATCCGCTTCGCCACCCTCGACGACTCGCGCGCGAGGGACCAGGGATGGTTCATGGTGGCGGAGTGCAAAGTGATCCTCAACCAGGAGTAGGACGTCAGCCATCGGCAATTCGCCTTCACTCACGGTGGCCACGTGTCAGTTCGCCGTTGGTGCCGACGTTCGGCGCAACGGGGCGACGATCCGCCGCCAGATGCGCGCCGCGGCGCGGCGGGGCGCCGAGATCGCCCACTTCTCGGAGTGCGCTCTGTCCGGCTACGCGGGAGCGCAGTTCGACTCCCTCGACGGCTATCCGTGGGATGTGCTCGCCGACGAGACGGGGCGAGTCCGCGACCTGAGCGCGGAGCTCGGGCTCTGGACGATCCTCGGCTCCACGCACCCGCAACCCCGCGGCAAGCCGACCAACTGCCTCTACCTGATCGACCCGACTGGACGCATCGCGAAACGCTACGACAAGTGCTTCCTGATGCCCGGCGACCGGGAGCACTACGCGGCGGGCGAGCGCGTGGTCACCCACACGCTGGGCGGCATCAAGTTCGGGCTCACGATCTGCTTCGACTTCCGCTTCCCCGAGCTGTGGCGCGAGTACCTCAAGCGGCGGTGCCGCCTGGTCTTCTTCTCGTCCTATCTCGCCTCGCCCAGGCGGCACCGGCTGATGGAGCAGGTGGCGCCGGCCACCCTCACGGCGCGGGCCTCCGAGAACTTCATCCACGTGGTGGCGAACAACACGAGCGGGCCGCACCAGTGGGTGAACAGCCGGATCCACCTGCCGAACGGCGCCGTGGCGCGCCAGGGGCCCTGGAACCGTCCCGCCGTGCTCACCCACACCATCGACCTGGCGGGCGACGCGAAGCTCTACAACCCCATCGCCTCGCTCGCCCTCCGCGCAGCCCGCGGCGCGCGGCATTCGTGAGTTGTAGGAGCAGCGAACCGTGACCAGGATCCCCGTGATGATCGTCGGCCCGGGGTGGGTGGCGGGTGAGCACATCAAGGGCTACACGCGGGATCCGCGTGCCGAGATCGTGGCCGTGGTCGGCTTCCGCCCCGACGATGCCGAGCAGTGCGAGAGGTACCGCGAGCAGTTCGGCTTCCCCGGCCGCTACTACGACGACCTGGGGCGCGCCCTCGCGGAATCGGGGGCGCGGGTGGCCTCGGTGTGCACGATCAACCACATGCATTACCCTAATGCCCTGGCGGCCGCCGAGGCGGGGCTCCACGTGTTCTGTGAGAAGCCGCTCGCCCTCACGCCTGAGCAGGTGGACGGGCTCGTGGAGGCGGCCGCCCGCCGCGGGGTGCTCACCCACGTGGGCCACGTGGTCCGATGGTATTCCGCCGTGGCCGAGCTCAAGAAGAAGGCCGACGCGGGGCTCTTCGGCGAGTTCTACTACGGCGAGGCCGACTACTTCCACGAGTACGTGGGTGCGTGGAAGACGCAGGCGGCCACGGGCGGCTCGTCGTGGCTCATGGGGGGCATCCACGCCGTCGACCTGCTGCTCCACTTCATGGGCTGCGACTCGCCCATCGCGGAGGTCTACGGCGCCTGGCAGCCCGCGCGGTGGCGGACGGACTACGACTACGAGACGTGCTGCTGCGGCATCTGGAAGTTCGCCGACGGGCGGATCGCCAAGGTGGCCACCGACGCCGAGTCGAACATGCCCTACACCTTCCGCCTGCACCTCCACGGCACGAAGGGCGGCATCCACCAGGCCTTCTACCACACCGCCGAGATGGCGGAGCGGAAGTGGGCGAAGCAGGAGGGGCAGTATCCCGACGACTGGGACGTGGCGGAGCACCCGTTCCCCGACGAGGTCCGCTCGTTCCTCGACTGCATCGAGCGCGGGGAGGATTCGCCGCTGAGCTTCGCGCGGGCGGCGAAGGCCTACCACCTGATCTTCGCGATGGAGGAATCCGCACGGACCGGCCGACCGGTCGCCTTCACCCGAAACGGATGAGTCGCGCTGGAGGCCAAACCCTTGCTCGGACTCGACACCGCCGACATCGTGTGCCTGATCCTCTACTTGGCTGTCATCACGTTCGTGGGCTTGCGCGCGGCGCGGCTGGTGCACAGCGTGCGCGACTTCTTCATGCCCCGGCGGTTCGGCAAGGCAATGATGATGATGCACACGTTCGGCACGGGCACCCACTCCGACCAGGCGGTGGGCGTGGCCCGCGTGACCTACACGAACGGGCTCTCGGGGATCTGGTACCAGTGGCTGTGGCTCTTCTGCACGCCCTTCTACTGGCTGATGGCGCCGTTCATGAAGCGGTTCCGCGCCATCACGACGGGCGACGTGTTCGAGGCGCGCTACGACAGAAGTGTGGGCGTTCTCTATGCGATCATCGGCATGGCACAGCTCACCCTGAACATCGGGGTGATGCTGCTGGGCGCGGGGAAGGTGGTGGAGGCGGCTACGGGCGGCGCCATCCACGCCTACTACGTCATCCCGGCGATGACCCTGCTCTTCGTGATCTACGGCATCGCGGGCGGCCTCTCGGCGGCCATCGTAACCGACTTCGTGCAGGGGATCATGACCATCATCTTCTCGTTCGTCCTCCTGCCGTTCGTCCTCCACTCTGTGGGCGGGATGAGCGGAATCCGCGCCTCGTTCGCCGACCCCGAGCAGATGAAGCACATGTTCTCCCTGGTGGCGCCTGGGGAGATCGGGTTCTTCTACATCGTGGTGATCTCGTTCAACGCCCTGGTGGGCATCGTGGTCCAGCCCCACACGCTGGGCATCTGCGCGGCGGGCAAGACCGAAATGGAGGGGCGTGTGGGCTTCATGTGGGGCACGATGATCAAGCGCGTGTGCACTATTGCCTGGTGTCTCATTGCCTTCGCCGCCCTGGCCTACTTCCCCGAGAAGGTGGACCCCGAGTTGGTCTTCGGACGCGTGGCCAGAGAGTTCCTGCCCGCGGGGCTCCTCGGGGTGTTCCTGGCGTCGCTGCTCGCGGCGGTGATGAGTTCGTGCGACTCGTTCATGACCGCGTGCTCGGGGCTGTTCACGCGGAACATCTATCGCCTCCTTGCACCCCGGCGGCCGCAGGAGCACTATCTGCTTGTGGGGCGGCTCGCATCGTTCGGCGTGGTCATCGGAGGGCTGATCTTCGCCTACACGGTGCCGGGGATCAAGGAGGGACTCCAGATCTTCTGGAAGATGGCCGCGATGGTGGGGGTGGCGTTCTGGCTGGGCTTCTTCTGGCGGCGGGCCACGGTCGCGGGCGCGTGGGCCGCTACGCTCAGCTCGTTGGGGGCCTGGTGGCTCACCACGCAGGGGTTCTTCGTCGCCTGGCTCAACGACCTGCCGCGCGCGGAGGCCCTGCGGCTCGTGTGGTCGACGCCAAAGGGCGAGACGGTCTATCTGCCGTGGTCGATGGTCTTCTACCTGGTGGTGGGCACGGTGGTAGGGATCGTGGTGAGCCTGCTCACGCGCCCTGTGGCGGAAGGTAAGCTGGACAACTTCTACGCACTCACCCGCACCCCGATCCAGCCCGGCGAGGAGCCGGGCGAGCCGTGCACGATCCCCGACGGCGCGACCACCCTGCCGCGCCGAAAGCTGTTCTCGAACAGGAGCCTGGAGATCGCCGTGCCCTCACGCACCTCGGTCTTGGGCTTCCTGATCGGCTGGGCGTGCGTGGCGGCGCTCGTGGGCGTGTTCGTGCTCATCTCCCGGCTGTGAGCGGGCGGATGCTCAGCCCGTCGGCGTTTCCCACCGACTTGAAGACGTTCTCGAGCCACTGGGGGGCGCCCGCTGCTTCCGCCACGCCGGCGAGGCGGAGGCGGCGGTCCGCGAGGAGCGCGGCGAACTCGAGCACGTCGCCGTGCTGGAGCACGAAGGGCACGAGCGGGAGCGTGCGCGCCCGGAAGCACTTCGAGGCGAGATTGATGTCGGCGGCAGCGATGCGGGGGTCGAGCGCCGCGGCGAAGAGCGCGGCGACGGCCACGTCGCCGCGTCCGATGAGAGTCACCGATGCGGGGTCGGCGTCGGGGCGGGCGAGCACGGCATCGAGGACGGCCTGGATGT
>Ga0272441_10016213_pt1 | contig 10333 bp, 8 predicted proteins | sample SSMProp6N_FD_193582 | JGI IMG/M metagenome (GOLD analysis project Ga0272441, IMG submission 193582) | Marine sediment archaeal communities from Little Sippewissett salt marsh, Falmouth, MA, United States - SSM-Prop-6N | ecosystem: Environmental > Aquatic > Marine > Wetlands > Sediment ... | reverse complement strand
GACGGTAACCGGAGAATATCTGAAGGTGTGGAAGCGGGAACTGGTTACGCCCCTGCGGGAGGGCAGGGAGTATCTGCCTCAGTACGCCCTGGGGTAAGGGCCAAAACACCAGGCTTCGATACACTACGTACAAGCTTCTCTGCAGCAGCTGAAAAAGAATCATTCGCCGTAAAAGAAAAAATATCATTCTCCGCAATATCACCGGACCGGGTTCTGAATTGAATAATTGGATTCCTGATAACCTTAAGGATTTCTTTTTCTGAAAACCCTTTATCTATAAGAAATGCAGCAAATGTGATCTTCGAAATTGGAACATGAATATCTGCTGATTGATATAAATAACCTAAAGCATCTCGTATCTGATTAAAAGGGCCTTTAGAATAATGAAAAACTCTGCTTAGAGGTTTGTCAAAACGCAGAATGTTCGCATCGATTAAGGCTTCTCCCATATCATCAATAAGCCGATGAATCTTTGAATATTCCAGATTTGTGCGCAAAATCATAGCGGCAATATCTGTTTTATTATTATTTTTATGAAGGATTGCAGGGATATCATAGTTAATAATAAATATATTTTTATATTTTTTTATTGACTGGCCGTTTATTAAAAGCATGTCTTTCAGGGGAACACGGATATTAAAAAGTTCATCAGCATCCATGGATAATTGCTTCATAGCCTGAAATGGGGAAATAACTTCTGCTGTTTTTAAAGATTGGTGAAAATAAGATTCAAATATTCTTTTCATATTTTCTGTAAAACATTCTTTTCCGCCTTCGGCGAAATATATTTGGCAGGAATAGTGTTCTTCTACAATCTTATTTTTTACGATAAAATCTCCGGGAATATTTGCTAAGTAAACCAGCTTTATTGAATCCCGGTATTCCCCGTTATTCCTAACCACACGGAGCAGAGTGCTTTCAACTTCAACACCGTTTGTTTCCGGACGCAGATAAATAAAAATGTCATTACATAAATAATTTTCACAGGGACCCGGGTAGGAAATCAGAACAGAGGGAAGACGCATATCTTGTGCCATAAATTTAATACTAATACCTTAAAATCAGCATAACAAGAAAATATAAATAGGGGTCTATTGTTTCCACAAAAACACGGAGAGATCAACTCTGTCTTTCTCATTAAAAGAGACTCCTTCCTGGAGAAGAAGTTTCTTTTGATAATCATAATGAAAAGGTTTCGGCAGAGAAATCTCACCTTTGCTGTTGATCACACGATGCCAGGGCAAATCGTGCTTACTGCTCATCGAGTGCAGAATTCTGGCCACCTGCCGGGAAGCCCGGTTGTTTCCGGCCAGTGCCGCAACACCGCCGTAGGTTAACACTTTTCCCTCGGGAATGCTTTGAATAACTTTTATTACAGATTCGGTAAAATCGTTCATAATTATTGGTCCTTGAGTGGAAAAACTTCCATAACTCCTTTTCTTAAGGGATTATTTTTAATGATAACTTCAGGTCCATAAAAACCTGAGGTTACTCTGCTCAAAGGATAAACAATAGTTGAAGGTCCGAGGAGAGTTCCCGGGTCAGTTACTGTGCTGCATCCTATCTGGCAGGAATCTCCGAGGATGATTCCCATTTTTCTGAGGCCGGTATCATATATTGAGCCTTGATAAGATAATTTCACAGTACTCTGCTTTTCATGGGAGATACTGTTAAACAGGGAATAATTTGATGTTGCTGCCTGATTGCCGAAATGAGATCGAAAGCCGAGAATGCTGTCGCCTACGTATGAGGGATGGGGGAATTCCGCATTGCTTAAGAAAACAGCGTTTTTTGCTTCACACCGGAATACACATTCATCTCCGGTAAGGATGTTTCCCCTGAAATAGGCGAATGCTCTAATTATATTTTTTCTTCCTATTACCGCAGGCCCCCGGATATATGATCCGGGCTCACAGACTGTTTCTTCTCCGAAATATATGCTGCCTCGGGAAACATCAAGATGAACACCATGTATGTTAGTATTCCCGGCTAGGAATATTTTACCTTTTCCATTTTTTCTTCCCTCAATGGAAGCGGGGATAAATTTATTTTTACCTTTTGCATAAATGCTGAAAGATCCGGATGTTTGTAAACCCCGGGCAGAATTTTTTTCTGTAACATCTTTAAAATCTTCAAAGAGGCTTGAAAGATATGTATTGAGATATGAATTTACAGCGGGTATTACATCAATCACGGTTTTCACATTTTCCTGGGTAAAAAGATGTTTATGGGTAAATGTATTGGTTTGAAGATCAAAATAAAATGAAATTTTGAAAACTTCCGGTATGTCCCTAAATGGTATTTCAGAGAGTTTCACGGCTTGAGGCTTACTTTCAGGAATCATTCTCAATATACTCCAAAGCCTTTTTCAGGTTTTCTTCTATAAACAGTCGTCTGCTGGGGGCTACGGTATGTTCTCCGGGGTTCCATTCAGAGTACCAGTATCCGATTCTGCCGTCTGAGTTGTGGGAAAGGAGCAGATGTTCCCAGGCTTTTTCCGAAGAAGGAGAAGGACGGTCTTTTTTTTCCTTTTGTATAAGTGCCTGGCGGACCTTCCGGGTTAAATCCCAGATTGGTTTTGCCTCACCTTCAGTAAAGGTTTCAAGTTTTGTATTGCCCAGATGATCAATTAGGCGAAGTTCCTGCCGGGGTGAATGCTGATGTAAAAAATCTCCGATTCTTACAGAAGTGATATTTTTCAGAGTGCTTATTGCTTTTGCGAAATCCCTGAATACTTTTAAGGTTTCAGAAAAACCGCTGTTTATCCTGTCAATAAAGATAGTTTCAGCATCCCTTTTCAGGAGGAGCAGTGCGTCGGGGTATTTGTCACAAAAGGTTCTGATTCCATCAATTACAGCTTCTACGGGAATTTCACCTTTCATCATCAGCTTGAAAAACCGCTGGGGTGTTTCAGGGAGCTGGTATACAGCAGGCACAGCGGTAAGAAGAAAATTCTTTCCCTTTGTTCGATAGGGAAAATAAAAATTTTCATTGCTGAGCTGTGGGTTTGAGCGGGAAATAAGAGAGGAAAGAATAATAATCCAGGAGATCCCTTCTTTGTAAAGGATTCCCGCCATTTCCTCGCTGTATGCGAACTCCGGGGGGAGGAATCCGGATGGTGTTGTGCCGAATATCTCCTTATCAATTTCGAGGCCTTTCCGAATTTGTTTTTGAAATTCCTCAGGGAGAAGAAGCTGTGGAATCGGATGGGTGTATGTATATGTGCCGATTTCAAACGATGATGTGCTGTTTTCTCTAATAGTATCAATTAATGAAGGCTGCAGTTCCGCTATAAGCCTGGAGGAATACCCGGAAAGAAAAAAATCAGCCTTTAAACCGAATTCAAGGAGGGTGTCAACTAAGGGGATATAACCCTCAGTAACAATTCTCTTTTCATCTCCCACTTCGATTTCACAGCGCTGAATGTTAAAATTAAAGGCAAAACCGAGAGACACCATACTAAAATCTATAACACCTTACTTATGGGCGGTCAAGGTTATTATTTTAGTCAAAAATTTGACTTCAAAAATTAGCAACTCTACAATGTAAATGAGAATCTTAAAGGGGGAGATTTATGAAAAGGATCATTTTTCTGTTTTTGATTTTCTTTTTTATAAGTACGGGTCTTTTTGCAGGTGGCCAGCAGGAAGGTGCGGCGGCGGAAGGAGCTCCAGTGGAAAAAGTCAGCCTGAGGTATATGATGTGGGACCCGCAGATTCTTGAGAAGGAGGAGGAACTTGCTGAAAAATTTTCCCAGCAGAACCCGAATGTTTCAGTTTCTATTGAAGCAGTGGCATTCAATCAGTATTGGGAAAAAATGCAGGCAATGGCTGCAGCCCGGAATATGCCTGACGTTTTCTGGATGAGTTCCGGGTATGTTAAAGATTATGCGAATATGGGCGCTATACTGAATCTTGATCCTTATTTAGAAAAAATAGATACAGGCAGTTTTTTTGAGAGTTCCTTCGGCGTCCTCCGGGCTCCGAATTTTGAAGGGAATCTTTATGCCTTTCCATGGGCGGTTGTCACATGCATTTCTTTTTACAATAAAAGAATGTTTGATGAGGCAGGGCTGGCATATCCCACGGAAAACTGGACATGGGAGGAAATGCGTGACTTGGCAATGAAACTTTCCAAGGATACGGATGGTGACGGGGAGTATGATGAGTGGGGGTACTGGGTAAAGGGACGTTACACCCATCTTTATCCCTTTGCTTATAACAACGGAACACAGCCGATAAATGATGATTTTACCGAATTTCTCCTTTCTAAAGGTGCGGGAAAAGATGCAATGGAATTCCTTTCTGATCTTATTGTTAAGGACAAGGTGTCACCGACACCGGCACAGACAAAGGGTATAAGCAAGCCCTTTACTACCGGGAAAATCGGGATGTGCGGTGAAGGGAGCTGGCGGATAGATTCCTACAGAAGCGGTCTGGAAGACGACTTCGGTATCAACCTTGTTCCCTTAGGCCCTGAATCTGAGGGAGAACATGTTGTTTTCGGATGGGCTGACGCAATGTCGATTTCGGCATTTACGGAGCATCCTGAAGAGGCTTGGGAATGGATGATTTTTATGAGCGGTCCCGGACGACCCATTGACTCAATTCTGGGCGGAAAAATCCCGGTATGGAAAGATACGGCTTATTCAGATACATGGCTGGAAAAGGACCAGCTCCCGGAAAACAAAGATCTTGTGCTGCAATCAGTGGATCTTATAGGTCCCACAGTTACACTTGCACCAAGGTTTGATGAATGGAACGGTCAGGTTCAGTCGGATTTTGATAAGATAGCCCTGGGAGAGGACGACTTTGATGCTGTTATGGCAGAGCTTAAGAAAAAAGTAGAAAAGATCCTCTCCAGATAAGGGAGTGATTTATTCAGCCTGCCGGTTTAAACCGGATTACAACTGGATTCAAACCGGCAGGTAAAATTTAGGCGGGAAACAGCAGAATGAGAACGATACTCCAAACGAACCGCTTTGAGCGTTATACTGCTCCATTTCTTTTTCTCCTTCCTATGATAGCTGGATTATTTGTTTTTCGTCTCGGCCCTGTGGTCTGGTCATTTATTCTGAGTTTTCAGAAGTATAACCCGTTCCAGGGAGGAACATGGATCGGTCTGGAAAATTACAGGGAACTGCTGCAGGATAAGGATTTTATTCAGGTTTTTAAAAATACAGTATTTTTTACCCTGATGTACATGCCCCTGGGGGTTGTAAGTTCCCTGTTTCTGTCCCTTTTGGTGAACAACAAACTGAAGGGCATAACATTCTTCCGGGCGGTGTATTTTCTTCCGGTCATCAGTGCTGTTGCGGCAATCGGGACTGTCTGGGCGTGGCTGCTGAATCCCCTGTACGGACTGGTGAACTTTTCCCTGAAATCGGTCTTCGGCATTATCGGCCCGGAATGGCTTGGGAGTCCTAAGACTGCGCTGTTCACCCTGGTTCTGGTAAATGTGTGGCATACGATGGGTTATACAATGGTGATTTTTCTGGCCGGACTGCAGAATATTCCCCAGGAACTGATGGAAGCCGCCTATGTTGACGGCGCAGGAAAGATAAAATCATTTTTCCGGATTGTACTGCCCCTTTTATCGCCTACGACCTTCTTTGTAGTAGTGATTACAACAATCCGTTCTTTTCAGGTTTTTGACCTCATCTATATCATGACTGCTCCGGCTGCCGGGGAAGGGGGTACTGTAGGGGGACCGGCAAATTCAACAAATGTCCTTGTTACATCCATCTTTCTTAATGCTTTCAAATATTACCGCATGGGATTCGGAGCGTCACAGGCATATATCCTTTTTCTTATTGTGGCATTAATTACCGCTGTAAATTTCCGGTTTCAGAAAAGGTGGGTTTATTATTCATGAGTGCGTCAGGTACGAGGGCAGGCAGGATCACACGGAGATCCCTTCACTATGCTGTTCTTATTATAATCGCCATGACTATTCTTATCCCTTTTCTCTGGATGGCTTCTACTTCCCTGAAAGGCAGCGGCGTTATGACGGAAGTTCCCCCCCGGTGGATACCGGAAAAATTCTTATGGGGCAACTACCCCGAGGTGCTCTTTGAACACAAATTTCTCAGGTTTGCAATAAACAGCATTTATATCTCCCTTACGGCTGCAGTGGGCCAGCTTTTTACCTGCTCCCTGGCTGGATTCGCCTTTGCCAGACTAAGATTTCCCGGACGGAATCTTTTTTTCAGTCTGCTTCTGGCAACCATGATGATCCCGATGCAGGTCATGATCATCCCGGAGTTTCTTATAATGCTGAAACTGGGGTGGGTGGATCATATCCTTTCGTTGCCTTTAATTATCCCGTCCTGGCTTGCAGGGGCATTCGGGACTTTTATGCTGAGGCAGTTTTTCCTTACAATACCGGAGGACCTGGAGGCTGCTGCAAGGATTGACGGATGCAACATTTTCGGCATTTACTGGCGTATTTTTCTCCCCCTTGCAGGCCCTGCATTGGCTACACTTTTCATCTTCACAACCATGACCGCATGGAATGATCTTTTACGTCCGATCCTCTATCTTAGTTCCCAGCAAAGGTGGACCCTCACCATCGGCCTTGCAAATTTCACCAGGCAGTACGATGTCAATGAAAATTTAAAAATGGCCGGTTCCCTTATTACACTTACGCCCCTGGTGGTACTCTATATTTTCACTCAAAAATATTTTGTTCGGGGGATTACTCTTTCCGGTCTGAAAGGATAAGTGCTGCATCAATGAGAGCAAGATGGCTGTAAGCCTGGGGAAAATTCCCGACCATCTGTTTTGATGAAAAATCCAACCCTTCGCTGAAGAGCCCCAGATGATTTGCATATCCTAAAACCTTGTCAAACATCTCCTCTGCTTTTTCCCGCTCCCCGATTTGGGCAAGGCTTCGAATCATCCAGAAAGTACATACCGTAAAAGAGGATGTTGGCAGGCCGAAATCGTCTTCATTTTTATACCTGTACATAAGACCGTCTCTGCAGAGTTCATCGTAGCATTTATTTACCGTAGAAATGTAACGGGGATCATCAGCCTGAAGGAAATGATAATGTTCCATGAGCAGGTTCGCCGCATCCAGACTGGCACTGCCGTAGGACTGGGTAAATGCCTGTTTTTCCTCATTCCAGCCTTTTTCTTCGATGTCCCTTCTGATCCTGTCCCTGACTTTGGACCAGACCGGAAGATAATCAGTCTGGCCCAGATCCTGTGCAATTTTGACCGCCCTGTCCATTCCGACCCAGCTGAGTACTTTAGAAAAGGTAAAGTGTCTGTGTTCACTCCGGATTTCCCAGATTCCTCTGTCCGGAGTTTTCCAGTTATTAATAATGTGCCGGACAAGGGTTCTTACCACTGTCCACAGTTCCTCCAGAATATGCTGGGCATGATGAAAATGAACAATGTTCTGATGGATAACATCAAGCAGTATTCCGAATATATCATTCTGCTTCTGTTTATAGGCGGCATTTCCGACACGCACAGGCCGTGAATCTTTATACCCTGCAAGCCAGGTCAGTTCCCGCTCCTTCAGGGTTTTCTGTCCGTTTATCCCGTACATGATCTGCATCTTTTCCTGTTTATAAGGAATTATCCTCAAAATAAAATTGAGAAACCGCTGAGCTTCACTGTCATGACCTATCTGGGTTAAGATACGTATGGTCATAGAGGCGTCCCTGATCCAGCAGTATCTGTAATCCCAGTTCCGGATACTGCCTACTGTTTCCGGAAGACTTGTGGTTGCCGCTGCAATGATAGCTCCGGAACGCTGATAGGTCAGGAGTTTTAATACTAAAGCGCTGCGTTCTATTTGTTCAGTAAACCGGATGAACTGCTTGTTCTGACTCACCCATCCCATCCAGTACACTTTTGTCCGCTCAAAGTTCAGTTCAATAGACTTCAATTCGGGTATTTTAATTTTCTGATTATAACTCAGGAGAAAAAACGCATCTCCTGTAAGTTCAATCTCATTTTCCTGCTGAAGGTCCGAAATATTTAGATTTGAATAGAGATAAATTGACTCATATCTGCCCTGCTTTGTGTAGCTTTTCAGGTAATCCCTGTGTTCTTTTGTAGAAGTCTGATACCGGGAGTACACTAACCTTGGATCATAATGCACTTTTATTTTCGGTTTGCCTCTGAGCACTTTCAGATAACGGACAATTTCCGGGGGATAGTGATACCCCCCTTCATACAGTTTGTATCGCGGCATATAATCATAAATAACATATTCTCCCTGGGGACAGACAACCCGGGTGGCCAGAATATTTGTTCCGGGGAGATAATACTGGGATTCCTCACTTTTTTCAGAACATTCAATTCCGAATGATCCGCCCCTGTCAGTGTCCAGAATACTTGCAAAGATTGAAGGGGAATCAAAATCCGGCAGGCACAGCCACTCAATGGTGCCCTGTTTATTGATAAGAGCAGCGGATCTGCAGTTTCCGACTATTCCGTAATTCATATAAATCCTCTTACTTCTCAAATCTGTCGACAATTTCCTCTAAAAGCCTGTGAAACCGTTTTGTATCGTTTACTCTCCATTCGGCTTTCGTCATGCCTTTTCCCACTTTTATATTAATTTGATTTTGGAGATCAAGGGCGAACATGCTTTCATCAGTGTAATCATCTCCGGCACAGAGAATAATATCGTAATTTTCCCGATGGACGAAATATTTTACCGCAGCGCCTTTGTTAATATGGACTGACGAGACTTCAATTATCTTATGACCCTGATGGACTTCCACAGGCATATTTGAAGGCATCTCATAGAGTTCAGCTAAAAGCTGATTCGCCATGATTTTTCCGAACTCCGGATCACAGCGCCGGTAATGCCAAACAACTGAAGAGCTCTTTTCTTCCGTAAAACTGCCGGGCATCATATCCTCATAGCGCTGGAAAAGAGAGATAATATCATCCTTCCAGGAAGAATCAAAGATTTCACTTACGGTTTCCCATGTGGAAGAATCTTCGTCTTTGTACACCAAACCATGCTCCGCAATTAAGGTACAATGGAAGCTGCTGAGCCATTCTTCAAGATCTTTTCGGCTTCTCCCGCTGATGATAAACAGATCAATTGGAGACAGATTCTCAAGTTTATGGAGAAGCCGGATTATTTCATCAGTCGGAGAAGCGGCTGAAGGAATATCTTCAAATTCCCGGAGGGTGCCGTCATAATCGAGAAACATTGCGATCTTCTGTTTTCCTTCCAGCTTTTTCGCTACGGCAGTAAAATTACGTTCTTTGGGTTCTATCTGCTTGTTATCTTTTTCAACATTCATAAGTGCTCCTAAAAACCTTTTTGCCCAGAATTTATTATCATACCGTACTACATGGGCTTTCATTCTATCCATATTTTTCCGCCTGAAGTCCAGGGGCTGTTTAAAGGCTGACCTTATTACCGAAATCATCTGAGTAAGATTGTAGGGATTTACAATTTCGCTGTGAGTGAGTTCATCCGCGGCTCCGGCGAATTCACTGAGAACGAGAACTCCCGGATTCTCCGTCTGACATGCAATGAATTCCTTTGCCACCAGATTCATGCCGTCCATAAGAGGTGTAACAAGGGCAACATCAGCAATATTGTACAGTGCGCATAATTCATGAAAATCAACAGACCTGTGAAGAAAATGAACCGGGGTATTTTCCACAGTTGCGCGGGTCCCGTTTATTTTTCCGACCATGGATTCAACTTCTTCAATAAAAAGACGGTATTCCTTTACTTCTCCCCGGGTAGGAACACTGACGAAAATAAATACAATCGAGTTATTATCTTCGTTCGTTCTCAGAAACTCATCAATTGCTTCCAGCCTTCTGCGGATGCCCTTGGTGTAGTCAAGCCGTTCAACACTCAGTACAATCCGTTTTCCTTTATAAACACCAGCTAAATGTTGCTGCTTCTTTTTAAACTGGGCTGAGGTAAGTTCCTGCAGAAATTTTTCCGAATTTATACCGATGGGGAATACATCAGTATAGGTAATTCCATTTTCATGATTTATAAAATTCATTTCTGATTCAAAACCCAGAAGCCGCAGAACTGTACTCCGGAAATGCCGGAGATAACCGAAAGTATGAAATCCCAGGAGGTCCGACCCGAGGAGTCCTTTAATCAGTTCCTCACGGTTCGGCAGGGCGCGGAAAACTTCGTAGGAAGGAAAGGGTGTATGAAGGAAAAAACCAACTTTCAGATCAGGCCGGCTTTTTTTTATCATCTCCGGGAGAAGCATCAGATGATAATCATGAATCCATACTATACTTCTTTCAGCAGCGTGCTTCACTGTTTCCTCGCAGAAAACTGTGTTAACCTCTTTATAAATATCCCACCAGCTTTCTTTATA
>Ga0272441_10016212_pt1 | contig 10334 bp, 9 predicted proteins | sample SSMProp6N_FD_193582 | JGI IMG/M metagenome (GOLD analysis project Ga0272441, IMG submission 193582) | Marine sediment archaeal communities from Little Sippewissett salt marsh, Falmouth, MA, United States - SSM-Prop-6N | ecosystem: Environmental > Aquatic > Marine > Wetlands > Sediment ... | reverse complement strand
GAGCTGCGTCTCGTCGCCCAAGGAGGCGACGAGCCCGCCGCGGGCGAGCAAGAGCAAACAGGGAAGGAGGTGGCATGAGAGAAAAGAGGGGGCCGCAGAATTTCAACTAAGAATGGGATTGACTCGCCACGGTGGACGGCCGGCGAAGCGCTGGCAGGCGAAGATGTCGCCGCTGGGGTCGACGGCGAGGAACATGCCGAGGCAGTCGCGGAAGGTGCAAACCTTGCCCTCGCCGCGTCCGACGCCCTGGCACATCTGGTCGATGGAGGAGATGGAAAGCTCGTGGCGACACTCCACGTAGCGGTCCAGCATCGACCGCAGGAGCGAGGCGTACTGCCCGGCGGTCAGGGAATAGCTGGAACCGGACCCGCCGAGGGGGGGCACCGAAGGATGGACGGAGAATCCGAGGCGTTCGGCGAAGAAGAAGTCGAAGACATCCCACCAGCGTGGGGCGTTCGCCGGGGTGAAGGTGGCAATGCAGCCGACCCTCATGCCCCAGGCTTGCGCCCGGCGGATGCCGGCCATCGTGCGGTCGAAGTAGCCCTCGCCGCGCTGAGCGTCGGTAACCTCGCGTGGGCCGTCGAGGCTGGTGCCGATGTCTACCTGGTGCTCGCGGAATAGATGGCAGAAGTCGTCGTCCAGGAGCCACAGGTTGCTCTGGACGGCGACCTCGCAGCGTCTGGGGCCGAAGCGAGAGCGGAGTCCGTCGAGGGCCTGCTTCCAGATCGCGTGCCCTGCCATGAGCGGCTCTCCACCGTGGAACGTCACTTTGACCTTGCGCTGACGGGTCTCACCGGCGATCCGCGCAACGAAGTCGAGGCTGGCCTCCATCGTCTCGGCAGGCATGGTGGGGCCTTCGTGCGGCCCAAAGCAGTAGGAACACAAGGCGGGGCACGCGAGGGACGGGACCAGCATGAAATGGGGTTCGTGAACCTTGCGGGGCACATCGGTGGGCAGGGAAGAGATCTCGACGAGGCCCGTGCCCTCGCCCGTCTGAACGCCGTACCTCTCAGCGGCCTTCCTCAACCCTGTTCTCCCCGACCCGAGGCACCATCTGTGGAGCGTCCGGTGACCGCCACAGCCATATCCAGCCGCCTGATCGCTCGGCCCACGTGATTATAGCCACTCCGACTCGCGTCATCAACAGCAGACTTCGGGACAAGGAGGCACCGCTCTGGGGGTTGCTGTCTGAGTGTGCTCGTCGCAGAACATCGGCCTGGAGATCGCCTGACCGTGCCCCACCGTTGCGCGCCGGCTGGTCGGTAGCGAGCGCCCGTGCAGAGACGCTGGTGCACGGGGAATCGGGTTCGCCTGAGGGTTGGCCTCCGCTGCCAGGTGCGCATAGTCCTGAGTTCCGACTCACACGGGTGGCCCAACGCCTCTTCGGCCGCCTCCTCGACGCCTGACCGCCGGCCCCTCTCCTCCCGCCCTCCTCTTCCCCCTCCTCCTTCGACGTTCGGGGTTCGATGTTCGATGTTCGGTGTTCGCTGTATGGAGGACATCCCGGGGCGGCCCTTCGCTGACGCCGGAGCGTCGACGGGCGCCATCCCCACGCTGGAGCGTAGGGACGAGGAGACGTGAGGGTGGACACGGATGCCGCCGCGCCTCCTCACGGCTCCAGGTATTCCATCCCGAACGTCTCGGCCACGGCGCGGTTCGTCACCTGCCCGAGCACGACGTTCAGGCCCGCCCGGATCGCGGGGTTCTCGGCCGCACGCTCGAACCCCTTGTCCGCGATCTCGAGCAGGTAGGGCAGCGTGGCGTTCGTCAGGGCATGGCTCGACGTTCGCGCCACGGCACCCGGAATGTTGGCCACTCCGTAGTGCACCACGCCGTGCTTCACGCGCACGGGGTCGTGGTGCGTTGTGGCCTCCGTGGTCTCGACGCATCCCCCCTGGTCGACCGCCACGTCCACGATCACCGCGCCCGGCTTCATCGTGTGCACCATGGCCTCCGTGACCAGCATGGGCGCCCGCGCCCCCTCCCGCAACACCGCGCCAATCACCAGATCGGCCTCGCGCACCTTCCGACGCAAGGTGTGGGCATCCGCATACAGGGTGGTCACGTTCGCAGGGAGAATGTCGTCCAGGTACCGGAGCCGCTCGAGATTCACGTCCGCCACGCTCACGCGCGCGCCGAGGCCCGCGGCCACCTTCGCCGCGTTCGTGCCCACCGTGCCGCCCCCCAGCACGAGCACAAACGCGGGCTCCACTCCCGGCACCCCGCCGAGCAGGATGCCCCGCCCCTTCATCGGGCGCTCCAGGTACTTCGCCCCCTCCTGGATGGACATTCTGCCCGCGATCTCGCTCATCGGCTTGAGCAGGGGCAGGCCCCCGTCGGGGGTGCGGATGGTCTCGTAGGCGATCGCCACGATCCCCGCCCTCAGCAGGGCTTCGGTGAGCTCACGCGATGCCGCGAGATGGAAGAAGCCAAACACGATCTGCCCGCGACGCAGCAGCCCGTACTCCTCCGCCAGCGGCTCCTTGACCTTCACCACCAGATCCGCCGCGCCATATACCTCCCCAGGCCCGGCCACGATCTCCGCCCCATGCTCGGCATAGAGCCCGTCGGGCACCCCGCTCCCCTCCCCCGCGCTCCGCTCGACGACCACGCGATGGCCGCGCCTGCGCAGCTCCTCCACCCCCACGGGCATGAGAGCCGCGCGATACTCGTCCGCCTTGATCTCCTTGGGCAGCCCCACGATCACCACGGCTCCTCCTGAATCCCGGCAACCCCCACGGCCCATGATCGCATTATAGGGCCGCGCTCTGGGCCGGTCAACGCTGTTGACAAACCAATGTCCCTTTGGTAAAGTCAGTCGACACCAAGCTTTCGCTCGGAAACCACTCGCAATGGCAGGAAGCCAATCGTGGAGCCGCATCGGGTGGCACGGCATCGCGCTCGACGTGCCGGAGGACTGGTGCCCCGGACGCATCGAAGGCGACTATGCTAACGGCTACCTGCGCGTCGAGGATGAGCTCAGCGTGCGACTCGAACTGCGCTGGGAGACCGCGAGACGGCGGCTTCCCTCCGCAACCCAGCTCGTTGACAACTATGTGAAGCAGACCCGCAAGAAGACGCGACGCAAAGCCGGGGAGCCGGAGGTCGACCGCGGTCGCTCTGTCCCACAGCTCGCGGCCGTCGACCACGAGGCCTTCACCTGGCGCGGCGGCTTCAGCGCACACAGCCTGCTCCTCGTCGACGCCCCCTCCCGGCGCGTCGTCCATCTCCGGGTCTTCTTCGAAGAGGGCAAGGAGCGCAGGAAACTCGCCCGGCACATCTTCGCCAGCGTCCGCACCAGCTCCGAGGATGGGCTCGACCAGTGGGGAGCATTCGGACTGCTCTTCAACGTCGGAAGCTCCTGGCGACTCGAGCAGAGCGCTCTGCGCACCGGCTGCCTCCAGTTCGTGTTCCACTCGGGGGGCGACGAGCTCGAAATCGTGCGCCTCAGCCTCGCCGAGATCACCCTGCGTAAGGCACCCCTCGATAAATGGCTCGAATCCTTCTTCGCCAAGGCGCTCCGGAGCTTCCGATACACCCTGAGCGAGGACGAACACCACGGCCACCCCGCTGTCCGTTGCGAAGGCATCCAACGCCTCCGCGCACGGCCGCTCGGCTTCTTCCGCCGACGGCGCCACGTGTCCGCCCTCGCCTGGCACTGCGAGTTGTCCGACAAGATTTTCGCCGTGCGCATGATCTCGAACCGGCCAGGCGACCCACACGTAGACGCCTACGCGACGTCCATCGCCTGCCACTGAGCCCACGAAGGAGCCGAGTGTCCAGGTGCTCTTCCGCCGCCGCCCCAAAGCCATCAGCCGCGAGCAGTCGCTCGCCTCGGTGCCCCTGCGCAACGAGGCCATCGGCGTCGAGCACTCCGACGACGGCTTCGTCCGCCTGGTCATCCCGCTCCGAGCCTCCTGGTGGGCCAGGCTCATCTCCAAAGCCTTCTATGTCCCCAAAACACGTAAGATCACCCTCGACGAAATCGGCAGCTACGTGTGGGGTCTGTGCGACGGCAAGCGAAGCGTGCGAAGCATCATCAAAGCCCTCTGCAAACGCTACAACCTCCATCGCAAGGAGGCCGAGGTCTCCGTCGTCGCCTACCTGCGACAGCTCGCCAAGAAAGGCATCATCGGCATTGCCGTCCTCAAGCCCCAGGAGAAGACGGCCAACCCGCGCTGACCACGCCACTCCCCGGCGCGCCTGGAGAGCCTGACCCATGAATGAAGCACAAGCCCCCGGACCCGCCCGCATCGGCCGGCAGATGGTTCTCCCCTGGCGCAAGGCCATCGAGATCGCCATCAAGAGCATCAAGGTCCGATTCTGGCGCTCCATGATCACCATGAGCAGCATCATCCTCGCCATCGCCTTCCTCATGTCCATCTGGACCTCCACCGCCATCACCACCGCGCTCGCACTCGGACCCCAGAACGATATCGATAGCCTCCGCCAACGCATCGCCACGGTGCGAACCACCCTCGACGCCGCCCAGGGCGCCCCCTCGCCACAGGACCTTCAGACCCGCCTGGCCAGCGACCTCGAGATCGCCCGCCAACACGCCCAGGACCAGATCGACGAGGCCACCGAAGCCATCGAGGATGCCACCTCCGAGGAGAAGAAGACCCTCGAAACCACCATCGCCGACCTCAAGGCCCGCCTCGCCCCCGACAAGGCGGTTCAGCTCCTCCACGACGACCTCACCGAGCGCAAGCGCCAGCTCGAGCTCCTCAAGGGCGAAGTCGACGCCGTCCTTCAGCAGGAGCGCGTGGCCGGCGAACCCCAGGGTGCCGCACCCAAGACCGCCGACAAGCCGGCCGAGCCCAAAGTGGCCGGCGGAGCTGTCACCACCTTCCTGAGCCACATGTCCGCAACGGACAAGTGGCTCGCCATCCTCGCTCTCCTCGTGTGCTTCGTCGGCATCGTCAACGCCATGTTCATGACCGTCCAGGAGCGCTTCCGCGAGATCGGCACCATGAAGTGCCTGGGCGCCCTCGACTCCTTCATCGTCAAAATCTTCCTCATCGAGTCCGCCACCCTCGGATTCATCGGCACCCTCTTCGGCATCGCCGTCGGACTCCTCCTCTCGACCATCCGCCAGGCCCTCGTCTACGGAACCCCCACGTTCACCTACTTCCCCCCGGGCTCCATCCTCCTCGCAGTCCTCATGGCCGCCTTTGTCGGCCTCGTCCTCTCCATACTCGCAGCCCTCTTCCCCGCACGCAACGCCGCCCGCATGGAGCCCGTCGAGGCCATGCGCATCGAGGAATAGACCGCCGGCACCCGGCCGTAACCAACCCTCTCGGAGACCTGACCAATGCAGCAGAACATCGTTCGCACCCGCGATGTCACCAAGGTCTACACCATGGGCAAGGTCGAAGTCCACGCCCTCCGAGGCGTCGACCTCGAGATCCGCGCCGGCGAATACATCTCCATCATGGGACCCTCGGGCTCCGGCAAGACCACCCTGTTCAACATGGTCGGCGGACTCGACAAGCCGACCGGCGGGAAGGTCTACATCGAGGAAGTCGACGTCGCCCAGCTCGATGCCTACGAGCTGGCCTGGCTCCGCTGCCGCAAGATCGGCTACATCTTCCAGACCTTCAATATCATCCCCGTCATGACCGCCCTCGAAAACGTCACCCTCCCCATGGTCTTCGCCGGCCTCACCACCGACGAAGCCCGCGACAAGGGCGTCGGCCTCCTCGAACGAGTCGGACTCGGCGAACGCCTCTCCCACAAGCCCTTCGAGCTCTCCGGCGGACAGCAGCAGCGGGTCGCCGTCGCCCGAGCCATGGCCAACGACCCCAGCCTCATCCTCGCCGACGAGCCCACCGGCAACCTCGACATCAAGACCGGCACCGAAATCATCGATCTCCTCAAACAGCTCAACAAAGAGCGAAGCGTCACCATCATCTCCGCCACCCACGACCACAAGATGCTCAGCGCCTCCGACCGCATCGTGTGGATCCGCGATGGCAAGGTCGACCGCATCGAGGAACGCGGCGACATCAAGATCGAGGTCGGCACCATCGAAGGCGAGGAGTAGCCCGCCTTCGCCACCCCCTCGTGCCGCGTGCACACCAGGGCCGGACCCAACACCGCTCGCGGCGAACCACTCCGCCGCAGCAGCGAACCCTCCTGAGAAAGGCGGGCTGGCGCGTTGGCACCCCGAACCACCGCCCCCATCTATGGAGCGCACGGGCCGCACGGCACCCGACGCACCCGACGCCACTCCTCGCGCGCCCTCACCGCCGCCCTCCTCCTCGCCACCGCAGCAGCCGCCTTCGCCGCCGCCGCCCTCTTCGCCGCTCCCGCACAGCTCGGCCTCCCCACGGCCAACGCACGCGGACTCGCCGTCATCGCCGCAACCATCGGCGCCATCTGCCTCGCAACCGCCTTCTGGCAGCACCGCCTCCTCGCAGCAGCACACCGCGACTCCATCGTCCTCCAGCGAACCGTCGAAGCCCTCCGACGCCGCGAAGCCTACGAAGAAGCCCAATCCGAGCTCATGGCTCGCATCAGCGACCTCATCGAAGTCTTCACACGAACCCGAAACCTCGAAGCTGTACTCAACGAAGCCGTCCGAGCACTCCAGGCCATCCTCGGCGTCAGCTTCCTCGTCCTCCAGCTCTACGACGACGAGGGCGGACGACTCCCGCTCACCATCGAAGAAGGCGGCGAACGCATCGACCTCGGAGACCCCATCCGAGCCGACGTCATCGAAAACGGAAAAAGCCGCCTCATCAACCAGCTCGCCAACACCGGACGCTTCCCCGGCCTCGTCGAGCGAGGCTACACCTCCCTCATGGTAGCACCCCTCGGACGAGGACGCCGCGCCACCGACCGGAGCATCGGCCTCATCGCCGCACTCAACAAGGACAACCACGACTTCACAGGCCACGAGCTCAGCCTCCTCGCACACTTCTCCCGCCACGCCGGCCTCATCATCGAAAACGCACAACTCTACAAGCGAGCCGAACACCTCGCACAGCACGACGGACTCACCAACCTCTACAACCACCGACACTTCGTAGCCACCCTCAACACCGAAATCGAGAAAGCAGGCAAAATCGGAGCCCCCGTCGCACTCATCATGGCCGACATCGACGACTTCAAACGCTACAACGACACCCACGGCCACCCCAAGGGCGACGTGCTGCTCCGCCAGATTGCCACCATCCTCATCGAAAACACCCGCCACCGCGACATTGTGGCCCGCTACGGCGGCGAAGAGTTCGTCGTCATCCTCCCCATCACCGGCCGCTACGGCGCCCGCCGCGTCGCCGAGACCATCCGCGCCCAGGTCGAGCAGCACCCCTTCGAAGGCGAAGACCGCTCGGGAGTGGTCACCATGACCCTCGGCGTCGCCGTCTTCCCCGAGGACGCCGACGCCGCCGAATCCCTCATCCAGCAGGCCGACGACGCCCTCTACCGAGGCAAGAGCCAGGGCAAGAACCGCGTCTGCTGGTCTGCCCCGCCCACCGAACCCGCCGCCCCCGCCCCCACCGCCTGATGGCCGCACTCCACGCCCACCACCCGGACGCCGCGCGCCTGGAAATGCTGTAAGTGAGGATATAGAAATCGTTTATGTCGATTCGGCCGCTCTGGGAGGCCTGGCCCACAGACGCCACAGATCTTTCCGTGAAAAGGGCCTACAGGGGCCTACAGGGCTACAGCCGCCCCCTCACGACAGGGCATTCACAGACCACAACGCCTTCCAAACTCGACACTTACACACATCGCCATTCTCACCTCCGGCAGCCCCTTCTGCCCTGCCGGGCCTACAGGAGGCCTACAGGGGCCTACAGCCAAGCCGATTATCAGAAGGCGCGCCCCACCTGCGCTCTACCATCTTAGACGCGCGTTCCGCCCATGTGTTCACCACTTTCCGGAAAAAAAGCGAAAAAAAACAGCCCCCCCGTCGTGCTCAAGAGTCAACTCCTTGAGCAACGTCGCGCAGCTCCCTGAGGGACGTGGTCGTGGGCGGAATCTGCCAAGTGCGAGTCCCTCGGTCGACGGCTCTCGGATCCCGCGAATCCAAGCCACGCAGGTCAGGAAGTTCCCTACGCGCGGCACGGAAGACGCGCAACCAATAAGTGGTAAGCACCACCGGCGAGCGATCCCAGGACTCGTAACGAATCATCCAAGCGGTCTCGGACCTGAGGCAGCCTCTCTCCGCCTCTCACAAGGCGCGGCTTTCGTTTTCCCCCTTGACACCCACCGGACGCCCGCTATACTCGCCAGACAGCACAGCGGGGCGAGTAGCATGCTGTCTGTCCGCACTCCCGTAGCAGATCCTGCGTGGCAGGCTCGAGCCCTGCTGTGGACATACGAGCTTCACAGAACCTGCGCGTAGCATGGTCAGAACAGGCTACGCCGAGGCGCCGGCGCTCCTTCGGCGCTGTTGCGGTCTATCATGTCACGGTCAGACGGTGAACCCGGAGGAGTGGAGGGAACTCGCCATGCCCGATTCTACCTTGGTGAATCTACACCACAGCCTAAGGCAGGCACGAGAGCGATGGGCCGTCTTTCTTGGCGCGGGCGCAAGTTACGACTATGGCATTCCCACGATGGTCGAGATGGCCGATATCCTTCGCGGCTTGATCCGGACTAGCAAGCCGGACCACGAGGTCAGCAAGTCCACATTGGGGTTGCTGAGGAAGCTCTGCCCAGGACAAGACTCGACAACTGCGACATGGAACATCGAGGAGTTACTCACACGACTGTACGAGCTCCTTCACGCCACGGCGTCTCGACACTCTGGATTCGCGCCTGTGACTGCTGCCGTGGGGCAATCGGCGGTTCCTCCGGAGGCTATCGCGCGGGCTTCGGACGAGTTGATCGCCTTCATGGCGAAGATGTGCAAACTCTCCAGTCACGAGTACACCGACCATGGAGAAGGGCAGGTCGGCTATCTCGCCGACTTCTTCCTGGCAATGGCGTCCTTCGGTAGGCCAGCAAACAGACTCATTCGCGTTTTCTCAACTAACATTGACTTGTGCGTTGAGGCAGCGATGGTGCGTCTCTCCCAGCGAGCTCGAGCTGACCGCCGACCTGATCTGATTTTGGTTGACGGCTTCGACAGCAGCATGCTGCCCACACTCGACATGGCCTCTTATCGCCGACAGGCTGCATCGTTCCGTGACAGATGCGCGGTTTGCTACTGGAAACTGCACGGCTCCATTGACTGGACGTACTCCCAGGCGATTGATAGTGGAGGGCCTGCCACCAGAGATGCAGCCTACTCCGACCAGTCTATCATCGTTCGCCGTACCGACGACGGACTGTGGGAAAGCCTTGTGAGAAGCGGTGCGCTGTCAGGTCACCAGCCCACAGGGAAGCAGCGCATCGTGATATTCCCGACACCCGCGAAGTACCTCGAGACGTACACTTCCCCTTACATGGACATGTTCGAGGCGTTCCGCCGCACTCTTGAGGAGATCGAGCTGCTCGTGTGCGTTGGGACAAGTTTCCCTGACCAGCACATCCGTTCCGCTATCCGATCATTCGTTGAGCGCGACAATACCCTATTGTTCGTGATAGATCCCCATGTGAAGGATAACACACTGAAGGCATGCTTTGGGCCGTCCCGCTCCGTTCAGCCCGTAATAGCTGTGGGGTTCTCGGAGTTTGTCGAGGAGTTCAGGTTGCTGGATGCGCTAGGGGAACCTCACAGAAAAGAGGAGGGAGCACATTGAGCACGCAGGTTGGGAACGTCCTCGCAGTGTCAGGGTCACACTTGACAGTTGATGTGGACCCTAAGTTGAGCGATCTGCATGTCCGCCACGGAGGAACGACCTACACGGTTGGACAGCCGGGGACATACCTGATAGTTGACGCAGGACACGACAAGCACCTTGTGCTCGTGACAACCGTGCGCAAGAGCATCTGGGCGCCCATTGGGTCGACCATTGAGGAAGCGCCCAGTGACCTCCGCCTACCGCAAGGCAACTTCCCATTTCTCCCGTTGCCCTCAACCCAGGTTGACAGGACGCTCATTGACGGCGTTCTTGTCGGCACGATCGTTGGGGGTACCTTTCAGGTTGGGGTCTCCCGCTTGCCAGTAGTCGGGGATGTCGTAACCCTAGCCCTAGAAGACCATCTCCGCATCGCCCTTTCTCCACGAACAGACCGACAAGTCCTATCCATCGGCAACTACGTCGACTCCGACCTCCCCGTTTACCTTGATGTCGACCACCTGCTAGGGAAGCACACAGCTGTAGTTGGCACCACAGGCTGCGGTAAGTCGTACACAGTCGCTCGACTCGTTCAACAGCTGGCATCCGACTTCCCCGGCGCGAACATTGTTGTCTTCGACCTCCATGGGGAATACG
>Ga0272441_10016211_pt1 | contig 10335 bp, 8 predicted proteins | sample SSMProp6N_FD_193582 | JGI IMG/M metagenome (GOLD analysis project Ga0272441, IMG submission 193582) | Marine sediment archaeal communities from Little Sippewissett salt marsh, Falmouth, MA, United States - SSM-Prop-6N | ecosystem: Environmental > Aquatic > Marine > Wetlands > Sediment ... | reverse complement strand
CGACCAGGGAGATGGCGAAAACCATCCCGCTTTTTAATCTCCTTTCTCCTTTTTTGCCCGCCAATTACAATAACCTGGAAAAAGTTGCGCAAATAAGCGTACCCAAGCTGATTATTCACAGTGAAGACGACGAGATCGTTCCCTTCGCTATGGGGCGAAAACTATTTGACACCGCAAATGCCCCCAAGTATTTTTTAAGGCTTAAAGGGGGGGGGCATAATGATAGTTATATTGTAGGCGGAAAGGATTATTTCCAAGCAATTCGAACCTTTGCGAGGGATTCAAGAATTTGACCCAAAAGTTTTCCTCATAACTGCTTTCCGGGTGTTTCCTTTACTCGTTCCCAGATCCGATCCATTTCCTCTAACGACATGTCTTTCAGGCTTACCGACTTTTTTCGGGCTTCTTTTTCAATCTCATAAAACCGCTTTCTGAACTTATGGTTCGTCCTTCGAAGCGCCGCTTCCGGGTCAACCCCGGCGGAACGGGCAAGGTTCACGATGCTGAACAAAAGATCACCGATCTCATCTTCGATGTCATCCCGATCCCTCTGTTCCATCGCTTCGCAAAGCTCATCCGCCTCTTCTTTTATTTTATCGATAACCCCTTCCGGCTCCTCCCAGTCAAACCCAACCTTTCCGGCCGCAGACTGTATCTTTCTGGCATAGAGAAGTGAGGGAAGGCTCTCCGGAATGCCGTCTAAAATCGATTTTCTCTTTTTTTTGGTCGGCTCTTTCCGCTTGAGCTGCTGCCAGTTTTTAACAACATCTTCGGAATTTTCGACCCTGACATTTCCGAATACATGCGGGTGCCGGTATATCAATTTATCGCGGAGAGAATTAATCACATCTGCTATGGTAAATTCACCACTCTCCTTGGCGATAATGCTGTGAAAAACAACCTGTAGGAGAATATCGCCAAGCTCTTCTTTTAGATCTTCACTATTTCCAGTCTGGATCGCGTCAACAAGTTCGTAGGCCTCCTCAATAACGCACCTCGAAAGGCTTTTATGATCCTGTTCCGCATCCCAAGGGCATCCATCGGGAGCGCGGAGTTTTTCAAGCAAATCGAAAAGTTTTTCGAATTCTTTCATTTCTCACTCCTTGTGTGTTCTTCTCTTTTTCTGTTCACTGTCGTTAGAAAATATTATATATTTACCAAGGCAGGAGGGGAAAAGGGTTCAGGGATTCGAGGGTTCGAGTGAGACTGAAAAATGGAAATTTGAAACTCGAAACTCAAATAATGCCTGAAGTGAGCGTTTTGCTACTTTCTTCTATCTTTCCCACTTGAATCCTTGAATCCTTATCCTTTAGTTGACTATTGAGGTACTTTTTTGATAATCAAAGAAACAGCGCCGGTTGTTATCTGTCTTTTATATAATAAAAATTGCCTAACAATCAATATATTCGAGAAGTTGCTCCAAAAAAATGCTCAATAAAAAAGCAATCCCGGATAAACGGAGGAAAGAACATGGATAATTTTAAATTTTCTCAAAAGGGAGATCAGGGAGAAACCAGTTTGCTCAGCGGAGAAAGAGTGTCCAAGGCAAGCCTTCGGCCCGAAACCTACGGCACGTTGGACGAAGCGAGTTCAGCTCTCGGCCTGGCGAAAGCATTGAGCGAAAATGAAAAAATCCGCCGGATGATCGACACCCTCCAAGATGACCTGATCGTTCTGGGAGCGGAACTGGCATGGGAAAAAAAGGAAAAAAATCCTCACCGGATTGAGGCGGACCGGACCGTACGGTTAGAGAAATGGATCGACGAATTGCAGGAAGAAGTTTCGATCCCACATCGTTTTATTCATCCAGGAGCCAATCGTGTCAGCGCGGCTCTTGATTTTTCCCGCGCAGTTATACGCCGAGCCGAAAGAAAAGCGGTTTCTCTTAGAGATGCAGGCCTTTTAGATCATGGCGAGGTTCATTCCTATTTAAACCGGCTTGCCGACTGCCTTTTTGTCCTGGCTCGATACGCTGAAAAGAGGGGGTAATGAAATCATCAAAATCTTCAATCACCCTGAAATCGCTCGAAGAACTGTGCCTGCTTCCCAAAAAATCGCTTCCTTTATCAAAGGATTCGGGGAGTCCAGAACCGGATCAAAACGAAGTTTCACTCACATCGGAAGAAGAACAGGCCGTCCTTTTTCAGAAAGCCATGGAAGACGTTACTCCTATCTCCCGGGATAATTGTCGAGAGACGAGCAGTGAAATCAGCATCGACAACCTTCCGAAAAACGACCCGGACGCTGAAATTTTGTCGTGGCTTTCAAATCTTGTCAATAATGGGAAGGGTTTTGTTGTGGCCGACACCCCGGAATATATCGAGGGGGCAAGATGCGGTGTTAATCCTCACATTACCAAGCGTCTACACCGGGGAGACTTCGCCATCGAGGCCTATACCGATCTCCACGGATTAACGGCGGGAGAAGCCAAAGAGGTTTTTAATCAATTTCTAACCGACGCGATAAGAACTGGTAAAAGAGTTGTTTCGATCATACACGGTCGCGGGCTCTGCTCACCAACCAAGCCGGTTTTAAAAACCAAGGTCGTCGAGTGGATTACCCGTGGTCCGTGGCGCAAATGGGTAGCCGCATTTTCAAGCGCGCGCGCTTGCGACGGAGGCGCCGGGGCAACCTACCTCGTGCTCAGAAAGCGGCGCCGGAGCAAAAATTTCAACAACACCGCTGTTAAAAAGCCCCGCTAAATATCCAGCCAAGAATCGGAATAGAGACTTTTTCCCATCAGCACCCGGGTTGTTTTGGCATACTGAATCGCTCTTTCATTCAAGGTTGAGAAATCCGGCTCTTGATTGTCCATCATTCCCCAGACAAGCTCGCAAATTTCCTCCATTCCTCCCGTAGCCAATGTGTTGAGTTCCTCATCGAAAACATCAACAATCGCCGAATAAAGGCTCTGATATTTATTGAGCATAATCATATAGGTGCGGTTGAGAATGCCGCGGAGATGCGTGGGCGTGCCGTTGGAAATATTTGAAAGTCCCACCGTTGTTTTCGCCCCCGGAGCAATTTCTTCCACCATGCTCATGAATTCGACCGCGGAGATGAGCTGATTGATTTCCACCGATACCGGCGACACAATCGGATCGAGGTAAATGTCTTCGTTGGCTATCCCCGCTTCATTCGCGGCATAGACCAGCTCCGTTGCTCTCAGGGCTCTTTCATTGATATCCCGGGGCATCCCCTCCGTTCCCCATAACAGACCGATCATCCGGGCATCATATTTCGCAACCATCGAAAGCAAAATGTCCATCTGCTCCGGCTGCAACCATATGGAGTTGATAATCGGCCGCGCTTTCGTAACCGCCTGAAGCCCGGCGTCCATCGCCGCCGGATTGGTGGTATCCAGAGACAGAGGAAGATCGGACACCTCTTCCACCGTCTTCACCATCCAATCCATCAGCTGGTCGCCATCCTTCCGGGCGGGCCCGATATTGATATCCAGGATATCCGCGCCTCTCTGCTGCTCTTTGGCAGCCATTTCCTGAATGGGTTTCGGATTCCGATTTTTCATCGCCGGGCCCAAGGATTTGGACATGACATTGATGCTCTCCGCAATTCGCACTATTTTCATGACTGTTGCTCTCGTTTACTATTTATTAAGTGAAACATAATTACGGTTACGGCTAAAACAGAACCTCGCTAACTCCATTCCTTTAAATAAGGCGGAATATGAGCTGCTTCCCGGGGTCCGATTTGTATTTCCCAATCCGGGAGCTCCTCTTCCAGCTCCCCGCTTATTCCCGCCACATAGCCGGGGATGATAAGTTTGCGGTGTTTCACTTTATCCAAAATGCCGCTTTTTTTCATAAAGAGGGCGATCGAATCGGCGGCAAATTTTCCGGCCGCCCAGGCAGTCAAAACCGAAAGGCCATCAGAGTCCTTAACCAACAGCCAGGAAGGAACCCGGCTGTTTTCAATTTCCCCGGAGACGATAAAATAGGTAAGTGAAAAATTGGTCGTAATAAGCACCGGAGAATTTTCATCAGGATTATTAATCTCGTAAACTCCTTCCGAGGTTGCCATCTGCCTTTGCGGGTCGGTAAAGATATTCATCCTCTGAACCAGAAGCGGAAAGAGGGTTTCTCCCTGTAAATCGGAAAGGATGGTAACTCCGGAATATTTCGGAATCATGGTGGCGGCAAAAAGAGTCTCTTCCATTGTGTTTCGGGTCATCTCACAGGGAAACGTAATGGTAGGGAAGCCTAAAAGTTTCTCCCCACCGACCAGAGCAGCCCGCCGGATGCCGACCTGATCAGCAAACACTCCCTTTACATCCCGGCTTCCCGAATCGATCACCAAATCATTGAGTCCCATTTCCATCAGACTGTTTGTCAACTCCATTACTTCATCCAATCCATTCCCCATAACCGCCAAGGGGACTTTCTTTTCCCTTGCGACATTCCCCATCTCTTTGAGATTATCTTTGTCGGCGGCATAAAGAAGCGGGCGTAAATCTCCGACGGTCTCGAGCGCCGCTCGATGATTTTCAACCTTTTCGCTCATAAGAATCAGTTTTTTTATTCCCGCCTTCTTGACTTTTCGGATGAGGCCTTTAAATGTATCCTTATCTCCAGTAGTATCTTTAACCGCCACCAAATCAGGTTTGAGAATGAGACCTATCCGTTCATACTCAAGTTGTTTAAACCGATTTAATCGGCCAGCTACTTCCTCATCACTCATGACATCCGTAATGAGAACTCCGATCCCCGTGGGATTAACAAACGTCTTCTCATGACGATATTGGACCGTCTCCCCCCCGCATTTGAACAGATCATCACCAACTCCGATAGTAACCAGACGAATGGGAGGGGCGGCTGCCTCAGACAGTTTCGCTTTTGATTCCTCCGAAACATAGGGGCAGGCTTCCAACTCGGCTTGACCGGCAGCCAGTTTCATAGCGAAAGCCAAGCACGTGGGAGCGCCACATTCCTGGCAATTGGTCTTGGGAAGAAGCTTGAATATCTGTATTCCTGTTAAACCCATAAGGTACTCCTTTCAGAATCCAAGGTAATTGGTTGTTTGTTCAAAACTCAGATGATCGGATCCATCGAAAAAACGGGGTGCCCTTTTTCTTTCAGCCATGACAGAATCTCTTCCTGGGTTGTTCCCACCGTCTCATCGGCAATCATATCGACAAATTCTTTGATGCCTTTTTCTTTCGCGCGTTGATTGATTTTATCCCGCAATGATTCCTTCAATGCTTTCGGCATCCAGACCAGCCGTTTAATACCGCCTTCCGCTTGTATAAATTTTCGGGAGGTAATATAATGTTTGCTGTGACCTAAAAAACCCGGAGTCACGTTCCCTCCGCCGACCTGTCCAGCCAGGCTGGTAAACTTCATCCCGCAAGGCGTATCCATAAGGCTGTCCCGGTCAACAATCATGATCCCATTGCACTTATCCAAAACCGCGGCGATACATTCAAAACAGCCGCAGGAAGTCATCGGATTCATCATGATACTGTAAGCATTGACCTCTTTAACCTTTTGGCGGGAATTTTTATAGACAAAATCATTGACCCCCTTCCATTGCCCGAAATTCTTATTAATAACCTCTCCTTTCTGGATAGGCTGGTTGGGGCCGGTGGGGTTAATTTCCTGTGAAGCCTTGCAGTCAAGCCAGTTATAAGCTCCGCACAGTCCGGTTCGCTCCGGCGTTACGACACAGACATGGGAAGGAGCAAAAGACTGGCAGAGCGTGCAGGAATAAAAAATGTCCACATCCTCATCGGTCATTCCGGAAATCCGCATATCTCTCTGTTTAAAAATATCACGGGCTTTTTTGGTCAGCTCCTTGACCTTATCTTCTTCAGTAAAAATCTTGATCTGGACTTTGTCAAAAATCGCTCCGAAATTCTTATGAAGCATGGAATAGAGAATTTTTCCGATGTCTGTGAGAGAGAATCCTTTTTCCACCGCCTGTTTGGAAACTCGAAGCCAGGCGATATCGCGTTGTCCGATGTGCATAATGCCTTGGGCGTAATTAATCAAATGATGAATCTGCCGCTCAAGGATAGGAAGGAAGTCTTCCTGCATTTTCCGGCCGGCAATTGTGGCATAGATACCGAGGGGAAGTTTGCTTCCCGGTTCGATGTCTTTGATGTCCGGACCAAAGATTTCCACCTTCCCGTCTTCCACCTCATTCATCTCTTTCATCTCAGAAAGCTCAAGCATCTGAGTCCGTCCCCCTCCGCATTCCAGATAGATGTCCGCGCCTCGTACCCGCTCGCCCTCAAAGGCGGCGCCATAGGCCATCGGAACCGGCACGTCGGTTATAGCGACCTTGAGCCCGCGGACTTCGATAGCCTTCTTCACCATTTCGTCATAAGGGACATTGGAAACCACGTGTTCATAGGTGCAGATTCCGGAAGGAAGAACATCGGGGATGGGAGTGTCGGCAATGGTCGGGAATCCCCAGTTTATCGCGCCCATGGCATTCGCGTACCACTCATCCGAGACAAATCCCATAGCCAGAATGAACGCAAAGACCCGGTCTTTGTTATAAATGAGCACTTTCCGATAATCACCCGGCTGAGCCCCGCCGAATGACATCGCTACCCGGGTGGCAAAACCCAGGGCAAATACTGCGGCTGATGTATCAGGACCATAAGAAACCAACCGGGTAGGCCAACCGATTTGCACTCCCGCTTTCATGAGCTGTTCGGACATCCGGACTCCATTCGTATCAGAAGCCATAAATATATAAAGATTTCTTTGCTGAAGCTCACTGGCAATTTGAGCGGCAATTGTCTCATTCGGCGGCGCCCCCATAACAGCAGCAAATCCCGGAGCGGTTCCGTCCACAAATTCCACTCCCCGCTTCCTCAGAACAACATCGTCAGCCGCCCCCAACCAGATATTATCATCGGTAATCTCTTCTCCGCGCAGATAGAAATCAGGATTTTCAAGGTAGCGGGTCGCTTCCTCGATCTCTTCCGCCCAAAGCGCCGCCATACCAGCGTCGAGCGCGGGAGCCAGATAAGGCAAACAGGCATCCTCTTTTACGGGCGGAGGCAGCATCTCCCGGCATTGACGCAATACCATCTGACAGTCCCCCAAATTTTGAACCGGAATGCCGGTGATACCGTAAATAATGGGGAGATAATAGGCGGTATTCGGAAACCCGATCTTTTGATCAGGCCCGTATTTATCCAAGACTTCTTTATATCTTGTTTCAACCCGGTGAACGATTCTATGGGCGCCGCGAATAGCAGCTGAAGCTATTATCTTGGACACAGCAACATCTCCTTTTTATCAATAGCCTTTGCCAGTTGTGGACAAATAATAATTTTGGGGTCGCACTTTTCAGCCGAGGAAAATGATTTTTTTCATTTCTCTATTATTTTATCCGCAGGATTCGACCATTCAAAAGGACAAGCTATCAGCTATGAGCTAACGGCTCACTTTAGGCCTTCCACTCGCCCCCTTAGCCCCTCGAATCCTTGAACCCTTCTCTTTTTATACCCTGCCCGTGATCACGCCGGTTTTTTCCTTTTCTCGCTTCCATATCCTTCCTTGGAATACCAGTAACGCAACCCGGTCTTTAAATATTGCACCATCTCTTCTTTGTTTTTAAATCTTTTTCTCCAATCTCCTTTTTCGCCGGGTTTACCTTCTTCATAACTACCGCTTATCAGGTCAACGTCCTTCCCGGAAAAATCTTTTTTCTTCTCAGTAGTATATTTAAAGTCCCCAACTTTATCTTCACAAACATCCCAAGATTTTTTAATCTCAGGCTGTTGGGGCTCCTCTGCTTTCACCTCGGGTGGCTTTTCAGCGAAACCTTCTTCTTTTTTCTCCGCTCCTTTAAAGGCGCTCTCCTTCGCTTCCAGAAACGACGAAAAGGTATCAACTGCTCTTGGTGAAACAGTTATCCCCTCTAAACCTTTTGATACCTTAACGAGAGCCAACATATGGTCCGGATCGATCATCACCGGGGCGTCCTTAATAGCGGCGACATCGATATCGAGCCTCATTCCCGGTGGCAAAGAAGACACTGGAGCCGGTTCGGTTGGGAGCTGAGCGGATGATTTCGCTTCTTCTCCTAAAGAAATTGTAGCCGGCCTGACCGTACCGGTCATATCGGCAATATAATCCCGAACCAGCTGAATCGCCCGGGGGTGACGCATAACCAGAATATCAGCGCCCGCCATCAAAAGGGTGGTAGCCGTGATGGCCTCAAGCAGAACTCCCCGGTTTTCCGCTTTTCCCATCAAGGGGTCATCGGAAAGCTTGGCTTCTCTGGTTTTCCAGACCTCTTCGGCCAGGTTGCATATCATTGGCTGCTGTAATTTATCATCCTGCTGGGTCAAAGCTGCCTGACGGATGCGTTCCATCACTGAATACGTATATTCAATCCCGTAGCCCAATCCACCAACAGTTGGATCAATAAGAATGTTATCTTTGGATAATCCTAAATTACCGAGCAGGATATTAAGCTGTTTGGCCAAATTGACATCAATCGGAGAACTTGCCACTACCATATGATTGTAGGCCAAAGCCTGGGCTCCGATCTGTTTATGATTCGCTTCTTCAACCGGTCCCAGACAAATCTTCTTGTCGGCGCAGACAATAGCCACCTGCCGAAGGACTTCCGCGTCTTTTTCCACATTGGCCGTTCCCCAGACAATGAGGGGAATATTGATTGCTTCAAGCACCTTTCCGGCAATTTCCGCCGCTTGTTCCGCGCTCCGGTTTAAGCCGTTGGGATCGGTGCTTTTTAACCATAAAAATATGATATCCGCATTATATTCATCCTGAGCCTTCTGAGCCCAGGCAACCGGATCTTTCAGGACCTCCCGGTACGGTTTTAGCGACGCTTCCGGCCAATCTTCAGGGGGATAATCAGGGACCTGAATGGCAATCTTAGGAGTGTTGGGAACTTCCCCTTCAAAGGTATAAAACGGATAGGAGGTTTCCCCACCCACTGTAACGGTGGTCTTATCATTTTTTAAATGAACCGCATTAATCGTCCCCGTATACGCCTGGATCGGTATTTTACATTCCATCATTGCCCTCCCTAATATTTTTTTCTCTTCTTGCTCCTGTTACTAATTAACCGGTTGCTAATGTGGCTGCCTTGACGGTATTCATCATCAGCATGGTTATGGTCATCGGGCCAACTCCTCCGGGTACCGGCGTAATCGCCCCGGCTTTTTCTTTGACTGTTTCAAAATCCACATCTCCGCATAGTTTTGCCTTGCCGGACTCAGTCTTTCCGATCCGATTGACCCCGACATCAATAACGACGGCTCCCTCCTTTACCATATCAGCAGTTACCGCCTTGGGCCTGCCTGCGGCAACAATAAGAATATCAGCCCGCCTGGTATGCTCAGCCATGTTTCTGGTATGGGTATGGCAGACCGTAACGGTGGCATTAGCCCCTTCTTTTTTCTGGAGAAGAATATTGGCGATGGGTTTTCCCACGATGTTACTCCGCCCTACCACAACCACCTCCGCGCCTTCAGTTTTAATACCGGTCCGAATAAGCATCTGCTGAATTCCGGCCGGGGTGCAGGGGAGATAATCAGCATCTCCGACCATCAGCTTTCCTACATTTACCGGATGAAATCCATCAACATCTTTTTTCGGGTTGATGGCAAACAGAATCTTGCTTTCGTCAATATGGTCGGGAAGCGGGAGTTGTACTAAAATGCCGTGGATACTTGGATCGCTGTTATAGTTCGCAATCAGTCCCAGAAGCTTCTCTTCCGATATATCCTCCGGCTGATTGTCCTGGATGGAGTAAAATCCCAATGTCTTGGAAATCTTTTGTTTGGCGGTTACATAGCTTACTGAAGCCGGATCTTCCCCCACTAAAATAGTAACAAGTCCGGGAATAACACCATGCTGATTTTTAAGCGCTTCAACTTCTTTTCGGAGTTCTTTCCGGATCTCCTTAGCTATCTCGGTTCCGCTGATAATGTGCGCTGTCATAATTGATACTTCCTTATATTAACGAATCCAAAAGATGCTCCAAGCTTCTGACCGCAGGTGACGATTCCGGTAAATTATAGGTCGCCTTTCCCGCCAGATCCGCTTGAAAGATATTTTCATCAAATGGGATAAAGCCTCCGATTTCAATGGTAAGGCGCTCGGCCTCTTTTTCAAGATTAGTTTTCATGCCGTCCCGTATCTGGCTTACCAATACGATTGATCGAGAAACCGATAGCTTCAATTCCGCAATAAGATACAAAATTCGGCGAGCGGCCTGAAGCCCTCGAATGCTGGGATCAGAGATAACAAAAAGAAGATCAACATCATGGGTCGTCAGTCTGCTGAAATGTTCCATGCCAGCTTCATTATCGATCACCACATA
>Ga0272441_10016209_pt1 | contig 10336 bp, 4 predicted proteins | sample SSMProp6N_FD_193582 | JGI IMG/M metagenome (GOLD analysis project Ga0272441, IMG submission 193582) | Marine sediment archaeal communities from Little Sippewissett salt marsh, Falmouth, MA, United States - SSM-Prop-6N | ecosystem: Environmental > Aquatic > Marine > Wetlands > Sediment ... | reverse complement strand
GTTCTCTACCAGGAGGCCGCCGGCCATCTCACGCAAGACGCCGACCTCTTCGTCACCCTCGACAATTGCTTCACCCCAGCCGGCATGCCTGCCCGCGTGAAGCCGGATGACGGCCATGCCCATCGAGTCGTAGCTCTCATGCGAGATCTTCGTCCAGAACCCGACGCGTCCGAGGTGGATCGTGATCCTGTCGATCTTCATTCTGTGTCGAAACCCCGTCCTTTGGGCGGGTATCGTCCTCTTCCGGCTATGCCGTGTCCTTCTCAGCGGCTCAGCAGGAGCTTCGCCCTCCCAAGGATCGCTGCCGGCGGGAGGGCGAGGCTCCTGCCGAGCCGTTCTCATGCGCCCTTGAGAGCGCGCTGCGCAATGCCCCGCGCTTTGCGCGGGGTTCTCTACTCTGTCGCCCCCATGGTTCCCAGTGACACCTTCTCCTCTACGTGGTATCCCAGTTTCACGCTGACGATGCGTTCATTCCCGAGATCGGCGAGGAAGAGACGGCGGTCGCTGTGCACGGCGAGGTGCGGGGCGTAGAAGAGGGCCACTTCGTCGCCCCCAATGGAACGCGGGTCGGCCGGGCCGCCTTCCCTGACAAGGGGGACACCGTCGTCGACGTTCCCGTACTTGCCGATGCGCAGGATCAGGTTCCCGCCGCTGTCCAGCACGGCCACGCTACTGTGTCCCACTTCGGGCGCGAAGGAGCGCGCGAAGTAGTCGAGATCGAAGCTGCTGTAGCAGCAGTCGCAACCGTAGGCGGGGTTCATGTAGTGCTCCCCCGTATAGCCGACCCCGCCGTAGAACCACTCTGCGCCCTCGACCCATGCCACGGAGAGCCCGCTCTTGCCGCCGCCCCTCAGGTCGGGAGGGCGCTTCGGATTCTCTTTGAGGGGCACGGGAATCGCCTTCTTGTGCGTTCCAACGATGCGGGCCTTCCCGGGCTTGAACTTGATCAGCGTGCAGGTTGCCGCGTTGAAGTACGGCTTGCCGCCCAGCATGCGATCCTGCATGGCCAGGGCATAGAGATTGTCGTCCTTGTCGATCTTGATGCCGTGGGTGAAGGTCAGGCCGGGCACGGCATCGTCGTGAATCTGCTTGCCGTCCTTGTCGAAGATCTGCACGAGGCCGCCGACGGAGCGGCCGGGATACACGTTGAACTGGTACGGTTCGTCCTGCGAAACCTGGACCTCCTGCCCCTTGCGGAACACCAGTCCGCTGCTCTCAACCTGCTTGGCCTTGATCGGAACGACAATGTGCCCTTGCGGAGAGACATTGAACACGCCGTTGGGTGCATGCTGGAGATAGGGTGTGGTCAGTGCAGCCAGGATTCTCGGCGCTCTCTTCATGCCCGGTCCCGTGGCGCGCGTGCTGGCTACTCCGACATCCTTGTGTTCTTCGCCGTAATCCCACGGGATTTCGCGCCAGGATGCAGGATCGTAGCGAACGATCTTGTCTTTCGCGCGGAGGTAGGCCTGTCCGTTCAGGTCGAACGCCCATTGCTCGATGTCCATGGGCAAATGCACCAGCGTGGGCTTACCGTTCTCGGGGTTGATCCTCGTCGCGAGGCTCCAGGAGAAACCGATCGCTGCGCTGCCGTCGCCAACGTAGAGTTCGCCGGTCTTGTGATTGACCGCCAGGTTGCGCCCCGTACCCGTGACGCGACGGGTGTTCGGGACTACTGCCAGCGCCTCCTTGCCGAGGTCCCTCTTGACGACCAGCCTGTCGCCCTCGAGTTTGCAGAGCTGGATTCCGTTCGCCTGCCAGTAGCTCCCGCGGTGCCCCTTGTAGCCGGTGTTATTGAAGATCATGCGGTGTCCCGTGTAGAGCCAGATGGTGGGTTCGTCAGCCCAGGAGTCGACCTCCACGCTACCGATTCCCGACGGCGTCGGCAGCGCATACGTCGCGATCTTCCGGGGGTTCTCAAGCGGGCCGAACCGCGTCAGTCGCGGTTTGAGCTTCCCGTTATCCCTTCCCAGCTCGTGCACGCTCACGGGCCATGAGAACACGTAGATCTCGCCGTTCTCCCGATGCACGACGACCCGGGCGGGCCGTTGCACGGCGATCGTCTTGTAGAGTGTCTTGTCGGGCAGGAACACCTGCACGCGATCGTTGCCGTAGTCCGATACGTAGACTCGCCCTTTCGCATCGACGTCCACGGATGTCGGGGCGAAGAAGCGAGCATCGTCCTTCCCGTTGTCGCCCTTCTTCATACTGCCGGCGAAAAGCTCCGGCCGGACGCCTTCCTCCGCGTCGTATGCAATGCGGGTGACGCCCGGCAGCCAGTGCCACCATCTGCCGCCCGTTCCGTAGTTGGCTTCCCAGCCGTAGCCGGTCATGTACAGGGACTTGCCGTCCGGGCTGAAGACGGCGCTGTGGGGCGGAACCGGGGTCTTCTTGTTGCCACCGTACCAGCCGCGTCCGCCCTTGATCGCTTCGTAGTCGATCTTCGGCCCGTTCAACTTCAGACCGCCCGACGAGCCGTCCATCGCCAGGCGGTTGATCCAATACATGGCCAGGGCGAGCCGGTCGCCACGCACGGCCATGGTGGATGCCGCACGATGTTGCGCGCCGGCGCCGTGGCCGTCGTGATACCAGCGTTGCGTGCCGAAGCCGATCCAACCGCGGCCTTTGCCGGGATGGTTCGAGTTGTCGCCCGAGGTCAGCAACGTCGCCTGCCGGAACCACTCCTTCAACGGAAGCCGCGCGCCGTCCTGCGGAAACACCTTCCAGTGCAGGTCTTCGATCTCCGTGACCTTGTTCGCGGGGAAGGGGTAGATGGTGCGTACGTAGTTGCCTTCGTGATCGAACAGGCGGACGCTGTCGTAGATCTGGCCCTCGTAGAGGAGCACCCCTTCCGGGCAGGCCTTGATCACGGGCCGGGTCGCTTGCGAGATCCGTTTGTAGGGTGTCCAGAGCAGTGTTCGCTCGAACTGCGGCTTCAGTCCGAGCGATACCCGCACGACGGTGTTCGCCTTGTCGTCGACATAGCGCCCCTGATCATCCTTGCTGTCCCAGGTCAGGGTCTGCCGCTTCGCGTTCTTCCGGAACGGTTCCGGCGCGTTCGGTCCCAGCACGCCGCTGGCCAGGTGCCTCAGAATGCGGCCGTTCCTGTTCTCGATCGCTACGGTGACGTCGCAGTAGCCCCTGGACTCGAAGGTGATCGTGACTTCGTCGCCGTTGCGGCTGATCTCCGGCTTCCGCACGAACTCGTAGACGGCCTCGCGCTTGATCCTGAATTCATCCGGGTGCGCCCACGGATCAGGGGCGGACGCCGCCGGTTCTCCGGCCACCTCCGCGGCGGGCACGCCCGCGAGCATCGCGCCCAGGGCCAACAGTCGGCTGACCATGCCCTGACACAAAAGGCCTCTCATCTGCTCCTCCTCACTCAAGAGGAAGCCACCACCTTTGGTGGTGGTCTTTCCACACGGCTCTGCCGTCCGTCTCCGGTTCCCTCTCCCTCTGGGAGAGGGGTAGGGTGAGGGTGTCTGGACGTCATCGTTGTACCGCCCTCACCCCGGCCCCTGCAGTAGACGCTGCGCGTCACTGCAGGGCACGCCTCTCCCCAAGGGAGAGGGAGGAGATCCCTTCTCTCTTCGCCCCCTTCGAGGGGGCTTCCTGCGTGTCCGCCATAGCTCAGAGAGCGACGGCGGAAAGCCACCCGCTCTGCGGGTGGAGTCTCACTCGACTCGAGCCGTCTCTTCAGCAACGCAGTCGAGCCGCACCTTGACAATCCGCTGACTTCGCCCGTCCCCTACGTAGGCACAGTTCCCGGCTGCATCGCAGGCGACCCCTCGGGGCTGGTTGACCGTGAAACCGGCGTTGGCCAGTGACGCATTCTCATCGTCGCCCACGAAGATCTCCGCCGGGCCGACGGACTCCAGTTTCAGGCGGTACACGGCGTGGCGGTAGACGGGCCAATTGTAGTCGTGGCCAAGGTAGCCGGACTCGTGCCCGGCGAAATACAGGTACTTGCCGTCCGGGGTGACGGCGAAATAGAGGAACCCGATCCCCTGGAAGCGGGTGAGTTTCGTGTCGAAAGCGCCCTCGGGCACGGACCCGTCCGTGCCGAGGCGGATGAGCGTGCGCGGGTAGCGCGGCGGTCCGGCGAGCAGCAGGTGCCCATCGGGGGTCACGGCCATGGAGCCGGTCCCGGAGAATCCCCGGTCCCACGCCGGAAAGGGGTAGGGGCGCCGCAGGCAGACGCTTCCGTCCGGGAGCTCCAACGGTTCGAGTCCCTTCAGTTTCGACGGCGCCAAGCTCTCCGGGGCAGGAGCGATTTGGCGGACGTACTTGCCCTCACGGTCGAGGACGCAGATGCCCTGTCCGCAGTAGACGAAGAGCTCACCTCTGCGACCCACGGCCATGGCGTGAATGTTCCCGAGAGCTTCCGGCCGTTGACCGATGACCCGCTCGAATGCGGCGCGCGTGCCCAGCCCCACGCGGACCGTGTACTGGCCGGCGGGAACCGGCTTCCCGCGATCGTCGGTCCGGTCCCACGTCAGCACCTGCTTTCTGGCGTTGGGACGGAACGGTTCGGGTGCGTTCGGCCCAAGCATCCCTCCGGCCAGGTGGCGGACCACGTGGCCGGCCTCGTTCTCGATGGCGACGGTAACACCGCAGAACGCCTTCACTTCGAACGTGATCGTGGAATCACCGCCTTTCCCTGTCACGGTGGGCTTCTGCGCGAACTCGGTTGCGGTGCCCGGAACGACGGCCATAAGCAGCGCGATCATCCAAGCGATCCAATCGGTCTCGGTGCGCATGTTGCCTCTCCCTCTACTCTACCGGGTTCTTGAAGGTGAAGCTGTCTTTCCCCACCGTGACAACCAGTTCGGCTTCCTTCCGCGCGAGAGAACACGCCGGCATGGCAGTGACCGCGGTCACGGTCGGATAGAGCACGTGGAGGTAGATGCACTCGGCGGCCGGGTCGGGGGGAACGACGTCAACCCGGCCCACACCCAGTTGGGCGCCCTTCTTCCTGGCGCGGTAGAACGGCCACGACCGCTCGACACCTTTGCCGGTCTTGTGGACGAAGGCCTTCTCCGCGCCGCCGACGCTCTGCACGGTCGCGCCTTCCGGAAGAAGCGTTTTGCAGAAGAGACGGCCCTTGTCGTTGTCGATGGTCACGAGCCGGGCCTTCTCGTCTACCTTGGGGGAGTTGATGCTGTGGAGCAGCCAGCGCGTCGTCGTGTCCTTGCCCGGCACAACCCGGTCCAGCACGAGCACGTACCTGTAGCCGAGGAAGACCATCTCCCGGGTCCACGAGGAGCCCGTCGGGTATGTAGCCCCGGTCAGGTCGCCCAGAGCGCGGGCATAGCGGTCGTTGGCCTCGGTTTCCAGCAACACGCCGGTGGGGGGATGCTTGATCGCCTTGTCGCGGCGCGCCTTCCATGTTTTCCACGACGTATACCCGTCGAAATCCAGAAAAGGTTGATGACCGTGCCGCTGCGGGCCGTCGAAGACGACGACGTTGGCGCTCCAGGCCGACTTGTAGTACCAGTGCTTGCTGCTCTTGTAGCCCTTGTAGTGGCCGTTCTTGATGGCGAGCGGGGCGTGCTTGAAGACCTGGAACTTGCCCGCGTCGTACGTGCCGTGGTGGTCGACGTTGTCGCCGCACTTGAAGTGGACAACCGTGGCGTCCGGTTTCCACGAATCGCGCCAGCACACGACGCCGTGGAGCCTGGGGCTGAAGACTTCCGACAGGCCGAGCTCGGTCTTGGGGACCGGTTCGATCTCCGGGTTGTTGTACAGGTAGAACATCCAGACATAGCTGTGGTAGTAGGTTGCCTTCCCCCAACGCTTGCGCATCTCGAGGGCATGCGCCCTCCCGATCCCGTCGCCGTACATGCCGGTGACCGCATCGATCTGCATACGGGCCTCGTACCGGTCCGTGTGGCTGCCGCCCCAGATATCGCCGTCCTTGTAGTACCAGCCGTTCGGATACGTGATCCAGATCTGGTACAGCACCTGCCGGCGCAGCCAATCGCCCTGGTTCTCCCGAATCCACCGGGCCGCGTCCCAGTCGGTTCCGCTGCGCCACATCGCGACCGTATGGGCGAGGTCCGTGAACTGGTGGAAAAGTCCGTAGGATGCGCCGCCTGTTGCTCCGTCTTCGACTTCGCGGATCGTACCGGCATTCTCGCGCAGGTACTTGAAGGCATGGGCAAGGTACCCCGGCGCCTTGTCACTTTCGCCGTGCAGCGCGATCGCGATCGCGGTCAGCCCGGACAGGGCCCCCGTGTTGCGGCAATAGAACGGGGTGCAGCCGGGGGAGAGGTATCTCTTGAAGAAGTCGCCGTGGGCCTCGAAATAGGCGATCAAGGTCTTGCGTGCCGCCGCATCCAGGTCAGGATGATCGTGCATCCAGTCGTAGATGGCCGCCTTCTCAGTCACGTTCTCGCCGATGTAGGTCGGCGATCCCTTGATTTTCGGGATCGCCGGCAGCTTCTTCAGTGCGGCCACGGCTTTCTTGCCCGCGTCCTCGTCCTTGAGCAGGTGATATCGCATGGCCTGGCCGATCGCGGAGCGCGACAGGTCGGCCGCCTGCTGCTTGTATTCGGGGCGCTCCATCCAGTCCCGGGTCTTGTCGATCGAGGGACCGTCCCAGGCCTTCATTCTCCACATCAGGCGCGGCCGCTCCGGTCGGACCTCTGGCAAGCCTTCTTCCGCCTCCGCCCGGAGCAGCGCAGACGCGGCGAAGAGAAGTGCGGAAATGAATGGAACACCCCCGTGAAGAGTACGCATCAGTCGTCCTCCTTGTGGTAGCCCGCGGTAGGGCTTCAGTTCCGAAAGGGTACCACGTGGGCTCCCGCCTTAGAATCCGAAAAGGAGCGACCGCACGACGGGGTGCGCGAGAAGGCATGACGGCCACCCGTGAATCGCGTATGGTTGCAGCGCAGGAGGACCCGTGAGGCCGGACACGCATTTTGACTCGTCGTTCCCGGGCCGACGTCGACACCGGCGCTGGTACGCTGTCGCCTTCCTGGGCGCCTGGGGCCTGCTGGTCGGTCTGCATCTCCACGGCTTCTCGATTACGAATTGGCGGACCCACATCGATGGAAGTCGCCACCGGGAAGTGCTCCTGGGGCGTGCGCGGGAAATCCGTTCGGACGATTCCGCCGCGGTTCTCCCGCTTGTTCTGTCCCAGTGCGCGCACAGGCCGCCGTTCCCGGTTCACAACACGTTGATCGGCGACGGCCGATGCAACACGGTCATCGGCTATGCCTTGCCGGTTCTCGATGTCGTGACCCTGTTCCGACCTCAGCTATGGGGCTATTTCGTGTCCGCAGACTTCGGCCTCGCCTTCAACTGGTGGTTCTATGTCTTCGGCGTCCTGCTGGTGCTTTTCCTTCTCCTGATGCAGATCACGCGGGGCGACGCGTGGGTCTCCGCCTGCGGCACCGCCATCGCCCTGTACGCCCCGTTCTTCCAGTACTGGTCCCTGAACTGCGCGCCCTCCGTGATCTTCGCGGGATGCCTGGTGCTCTCGGGACTCCTTCTGTGGCGGGCGAACACGTTGCGTAGGAGGATCGTGGCTGCCGCGGCCCTGTCATGGTCGGCGTCTGCCTTCCTGCTCACCTTCAGTTTCCTGCCGTACCAGGTCACGCTGGGGTACCTGGTCCTCGTCCTTCTTCCGGCGCTCGTCGTGCAAGCCGGCACCGTACGACCGCGAATCGGCCGCGCGGTCCGAACCGCGGCCTTCGTCCTGGCCCTCGGCGCGGCCGGTGCACTCTTGACGTACGTCCTGGCGCAGAATGCGGATGTGGTTCGCGCGGTCCGGGAGTCCGCGTACCCCGGGGCCCGCCTCGTGGCCGGAGGCGACAGTTCCTGGGGGAGATTGCTGCGGGGCAACTTCATCACGCTTCTTCGCCCGGAACACTGGGGTGCGCTGGGCAACATCTGCGAGGGCGGGGCGTTTTTCCTTTTCTTTCCGGTCGTCGTGCCCGCGCTGGCTCTCGAACGGGTCCGCGCACGGTGCAGACCGACCGCTATACAGATCGCGCTGCTTGCGTATCTCGCCTTTCTGCTGGTGTGGAGCCTGGTCGGCTTTCCGGAATGGCTCGCGGCATGGACCGGCATGGGCCGTGTCCCGACCCGGCGCGCATTGTTGGGGATCGGGCTGGCCGACCTCGCCCTCGTAGCGGTCTATGCGTCCGCGCGCGGCCGGGACCGGTCCGCGGCGAGGGCGGGAGACTGCTCCCTGTGGGTTGCCGGCCTGGTCTGGCTCGTACTGCTGTGGCTGGGTGGCGTTTCCCTGCGCAGGCTGCTTCCGCATCACGATGTGCGATTACTGCTGGGAGGCGGACTGATCACGGCGGCACTGGGTGCCGCGCTGGTTCTGCGACCGCGGTGGGTTCTTCCGGTGCTGGCCGGCTTGTCCCTCTTCGCGACGGTTCACTTCAATCCTCTTGTCCGGGGCGGATCGGCGTACATCCGGGACAACCCGCTGTCGCGCAAGATCGTGGAACTGGACCGGAGCTTTGCTCAGAAGACAGGACGCCCGGGACGATGGGTCGCCTACGGTCGCGAACGGTACGACATTCATACTCCGAACCTCTTCCGCATGCTCGGGGTCCATTCGGTGAACGGATTGCACCCGTACTGCCAGGCGCGCATATGGGAGGTCCTCGATCCCGGCCGCGCGCATCGGGGCGCGTGGAACCGCTACTGTCACGTACGCTTCTCACTGCCCGCGGCGCCGTCGACGGTCGACTTCCAATTGCTTCAGCCCGACTTACTGGTTGTCCGGCTTCACCCGGAGCACGAGCGATTCCGCGCGCTGGGCGTTGATTACCTGGTCTACTCCGGTCCCGCCGCGGACATGGCCGGAGTCCGGAACCTAGAGGGGGTGTTCTCGTATGCCGGCAAGCACGTCTATCTGGTGGTGCCGGACCAGGACTCTCGGAGCGATCGATGAACAGGGGCAGCACGGGTATGGTGTTGAAAGGACGGACCCACCCGCGGTCGCGGGTGGGTCCGTTGCCTGTTTAGGGGAGGAGTTGTTGTTCTAGTATTCCATAGGGGTCACTGGACTCCCGCCACGTTCGGATCGGGGCCGCCGGAGGGACCTTCGTTGCGATCCTTCTCCAGTTCCTCGTTGACTCGCCGGTGATGTGCCGACTGTTCCTGCCCGGGGTTCGTGCCGTCCGGGTACTGGGCGATCGCGCCCCTTGGGTCGACCAGTTCGGGCTCTTCACCGTTGCCGGTGTCTCCCATGTCGTCCTCTGACGGGTCGATGGCCCAGCCGTTCCGCCCGGCGGCCCGGCTCCCCATCTGCAGCACCACGGTGAGCGGTGCCCGAGCATGTTCGGGGTCGGGCTGGCTGATCCAGGACTGCTTCCCTCCGGTAGCCCGCACGGCCTCGAAGGCCCCGGCCAGGTCGGCCTCGTCCCGCTCGTGCGGGGCCGGGCCGGCATCAGGATCCATCCTGCCCGCGTCGCCTCCCGGGTCGTCGGAGCAGCTGCCGTCAAACCCCGAATCCCACCCGTCTACGTAGCTGTCCCCTGCTTCCGGCTCTTGTTCCGGCGGATCCGGCGCCTCGTCCCCCCCCGTCGGGCGATCCCGTGTCGAGGTACTGCCGTTTGAACCCGTTCCGCTGCCTGACCCGGACGACTGGCCCGATCCGTTGTCATTCTTACCGGGCTTCGGGAACTCAAGCAGGTTGCCCATGTTCGGACCGCGCCCCAGGGCCGACTGTGCCATCAGGGCCTCCGCGGCTCCCGCGCCGGCGTCCCAACGGGAGCCGTAGTCCGGCGTGTCCGGCATGTCCGACGGGTTCGTCAGGCTGGCGACCGGGGAGTTGACGAGGTCATCCATCGTGGGGTCGAAGTCCTGCTCGGCGGTGTCTGGCCCGCTCATGTCCGGTTCCTGGACGTTGGGGTTCTCCGGCAGGATTCCGGTCAAGTCGCCCATGTCGCCGAATTTGACGACGTGCCGCTCGATGCATACCTGCGCGGGACCATCCGCCTGCTGCTGCTCGGGCTGGAGCGAGGTCGCTTGAGCGGACGCCGGCGTGAATACCGCCGCGCGAGACGCTCTGTTGAACAAGGCCCGGATCTCCCGCCTCTCTCTCGTGCTCCCGTCCTCGTTCTCCGCCGTTTCGTCCGGCGGCGGCACGCAGGGATCGTACGGCTCGAATGGGATGATCGCCGCGGCAGGTATGGGCACCGGCAGCTTCCCCTCCTCCGATTTGTTCGGCGGCCACTCGGGCCTGGCGTCGCGCGGCCACTCGCGAGGAGGAGCGTTGTCGACCACGACAGGCCGAATACCGGTGCTCGGCCGGTTTCGTCTTTCGGGGAAGTTTGGCGCCACTGATGGCGCATCTACGCCCGACGACTGGATG
>Ga0272441_10016206_pt1 | contig 10337 bp, 4 predicted proteins | sample SSMProp6N_FD_193582 | JGI IMG/M metagenome (GOLD analysis project Ga0272441, IMG submission 193582) | Marine sediment archaeal communities from Little Sippewissett salt marsh, Falmouth, MA, United States - SSM-Prop-6N | ecosystem: Environmental > Aquatic > Marine > Wetlands > Sediment ... | reverse complement strand
AACACGACAGATCTCTCCTCTCGACACAGGGGGGAAAGAAATCCGAACAAAACGAATACCCCCCTTTCGTAAAGAGGGGAAAGGGGGGATTTAAGAAACTACCATGCTGCCCTCTCGTGTGAATCTCGACAATACTACTCTGCGAATCACGTTCCCTGAATTTCAATCCGAAACACCATCGTCCCGGGTCTGTTGACGGTCATTCCACTCCTGAATCGCCCTGAGAAAGAGATTCCCGTATTGCGCCGCCTTCTTCTCGCCAACGCCGGTAATCTGCAAAAGATCGGAAACGGTTGCGGGTTTTCGCACGGCCATTTCCTTCAGTGTTGTGTCGTGAAAAATGACATAGGGAGGCAAGCCCCGTTTTCTGGCGATTTCAAGCCGCACCAGGCGTAATTCCTCGAAGAGCGCGGATTCATGACCGTCGATCGATGTATATTCAACCTTTATCTTCCGGAAACTTCCCTTTGCCGGCCCCGGAGGCCTGGTATCGGTGCGGAACCTGATCGTCAGCCCCTGCGTGAGGATCTGCCAGCTCTTTTCGGTCAACTGGAAACCGGCCCTCTCCGACAGATCGACCGTCAGGTAGCCCCCTGCCATGAGCTGTCGAAATACCGAGCGCCACTCCCGGGCAGAGCGGTCCTTCCCTACCCCGAAGGTCTTGAGGCGGTCATGGCCCAGACGAAGGATGCGTTCATTCTCTTTTCCCGTCAGGACATCAGTCAGATACTGGGCGCCAAAGCACTGGCCCGTTCGATAGACACAGGACAATGCCATCTGTGCCGCCACCGTGCCGTCCCACGAGTCGACCACGCCCCTGCAAGTCCCGCAGTTGCCGCACGGGTCAGCCATCTCTTCGTCGAAATAGCGAAGGAGCACCTGCCGCCTGCATTCGATCGTTTCACAGTATCCCAGCAGCACCTCCAGCTTGCGTTGTTGAATCACCTTGTATGATTCAGGCCCTTCCGATCTCATGAGCATCTGGCGGGCGGCAACCACGTCGGACAATGAATAGAGCATCAGGGCATCGGCCGGCTCACCGTCGCGGCCCGCCCGGCCCGTCTCCTGGTAATATGCCTCCATGTTCATCGGGAAATCGTAATGGACGACAAACCGCACATCGGGCCGATCGATCCCCAGGCCAAAGGCAATGGTGGCCACGAAGACAATCGCCTCTTCCCGGGAAAAACGTCGCTGTTTCGTCATCCGTTCGTCCGCATCCATTCCTGCATGATAGGAAACGGCGTTGACACCCTGTTTCGTCAGCCATTCGGCCAGATCATCCACACGCTTGCGGGTACGGCAATAGATGATGCCCGTCTCGCCCGGGTGTTCGGCGGTGATGAATCGAAGGAGTTGCTGTTTTGCCTTTTCCTTCAGGCTGACCCGATAGCAGATATTCGGCCGGTCGAAGCTCGAAATAAATGCCTTTGCCTTGTTCAGATCCAGTTTTTCGAGAATATCCTTCCGTGTCACGGCATCGGCGGTGGCCGTCAGGGCAAGACGCGGCACGCCGGGATACCGTTCGGTAACCTCGACGATCCTGAGATACTCGGGCCGGAAGTCATGGCCCCACTGGGAAACACAGTGGGCTTCATCGACGGCAAAGAGGGCGACGGGAAAAGAGGCAAGGAAGCCCTTGAACCTTTCCGACATGAGTCGTTCCGGGGCCACGTAGAGAAGATCGGTCTCACCCGCCATGACCCGTTTTTCAACCTGCCTGACGGCACCAGGGGACAGACTGGAATTCAGGTAGTCGGCACGCACACCGTTCTGCCGCAACCCCTCCACCTGATCCTGCATCAGGGCAATCAGGGGCGAAATCACCACCCCGACTCCCTCCCGGATAATCGAAGGAATCTGGTAACAGAGAGACTTTCCGCTTCCCGTGGGCATGAGCACGAAGGCATCCCTCCCTGCCAGCGTCTCTTCTATTACCTCACATTGATGCTCACGGAACGAATCGTAACCAAAGAATTTATGGAGTGCGTGCTGTGGTGTCATGGGAAGTTCCTGTAACGTCTCATCATCCTGTCATCTTTTCGTCATCAACACGATAGGTGCAATCACGTCATTGCCCGAACCAATACCCCCCCCCTCAAGAAAGAAGAGATGGGACCCGCAGTCTCATCACTACGATTTCACATATATCTTGCCCTGTATGATCTTATGTGCAGGCTTGCCATGGATCATTCGTTCCCGCGCAAAGTCCGTTCCGCATTTCGGACACCGCAGATCGCCGCGGGTGTAATCTTCTTTGATCCTGTCCCTGTAACACTTCACCAGGAGCCCGCTCCCCGCCTTATGATACTCATACAGGAGAGCGTGACACCCTGCGCAGTATATTTTGATCGTCTTGACATTCGTCATGGGTATCCTGTTTTTTCTCTCTCCTGGGTACAGCACCGGTACGTGCACCATGGATAATACCGAAATACCATGTCTGATTCCGCACCGGTCAGTATCGATTTGATATATGGACGTACTACCATGAATTTTCAATTCCCGGTAAAATTTTTTCTTTTTCTATTGCCATGACACCCTGACTTTTTATAAACTGCGTAAGGCGGTTTCGCAAAAATCTGATTTTTTCCTGTTTTGTCATTCCCTATCCGACGCTGAAACCGGTTTTAAAAAAGTAGTTATGGACTCCCGTTTTCACGGGGGCAACTGGTTCTGTGACTTCTTCGCAGTCAACACATACTGCCAACACGCTATTTTCCCCCGTTTCTCTCACTCTCTCTGGGATGGAAATAGAACTCATCTACCATGGAGAATGATATGCTCCCGTTTTTTCGCACTCGTCGGCCCGTATCCATCAGCAGGAACAAATCCTGCCCATCGTTAACTCTCACTTTTAAAATTCTGGCGATTCTTCTTTTATACTGTTTCCTCGCAGTTCCCCGCCCTGCCCATGCCTTCGGCGAGGTCGCCGTGTCCTTTACCGGCCCCGATTTTCTCCATATTTCCTATAGCGCACAGCCCAGCGACTGGGATACGCTCTATCCCGACATAACTCGCAGAACCACCGATATTGTCCTCATGGAATATAAGATTAGCGGCAGCAGCGTCGTGGAGACCACGCTTGCCTCCGGGTCCGGCGGCATCCAGGGTGAATACCGTCTGACCGGCATGGGAACGGATACCTTTAAGTACAGGGTAACCGAATACTATGAAACCTACAATGAGAGCACTGGAGAATGGGAAGAGGGTTCCTGGGTACGCCGTACAATCGACGGCCTGACGGCAACGCGGGAGATCAGCGGCACCCTGCTTTTTACCGAAACCTTCGACGGTGGCGGGGCTACGGACATCAGTTGGGGGATGATCGTCGTTCCGGATGGGAAAGCCCTCACCCTCAGTAACATGAATCCGGCCTCGGGACGGTCGAATATCGGTATCGGGGCAGGAACCGTTACCCTGGAAGGATGTACGGATCTGGATCTTCAAATAAACGGCAATCAGGACAGTCAGTTTGTCGTGCGCAACGAGTGTATCTTCAGTGCCCTCTCTATTACCAGTGTAGGGCAGGTTTCAATCGGAAGCGCCACTTTTCTCAAGGGCTGCACACCGGTGATCGGCCACCTTGCTCCCGTGGGCAGCCTGAGTGTCAATGACTCTACCTTCCTCGACGGCGGAAACTTTGTTACCGGGACCCTGTGCCGGATAGACGGCTGTGACTTCCTCAGGGGAATGGTCGAGGTGGATACCCGCACCGATTCGCTCAGCATCCTGAATAATGTCTTTGCCGATACGCTCAGGTTGAAAATCCCCAACGGTGACAATCCCCTCAGCCCCGTTCCCACCATCAGCGGCAACAGCTTTGTGGGGCGCGGCTCCTTTAACTTTTTGGAACCTCAGGTGTTGTCTACCATCGATGAATTAGGGAATGTCGACAGCTACCAGAATTCCATTGCCCTTGCAAACAACTACTGGGGCGGCAAGAATGGCCCGGTGCCGGAAGGCTATTATTTGACATGGCTTGGTCAATGGGGGACCGAATGCCGGTACTATAACGACAGCGACGCGGTACTGAGTACGGGAAGCTTCCATGCCGCGGGTGCGCCGACGGTATCACCGCCACCCCCGCCGGTGATATGGGTGGAAAAGTGGCGTTGCGGCCAGAACACACTGGGCTATGGTTCGGGTCGCAAAGGCCGTGACACACTGCTCTGTTACGATATGCGCGCCAATGTGGAAGAGGTGAGCGGAACGGAGTTCTGGATCACCATCAACGGCGCGCGGATTGACCCGCTCAACCCGGGGCACGTCGTCGAACGGGATTACGGGAAGGTACCCGAAACCAATAACATGGACCGCACCCTCAATTTTCTTCTGCCCGCCGATATGACCGCCGGTGACAACCTGCCGGTCGATCTGTATATGGATCTTACCAACGCCGGCTCCTTTGATACTGCTGTGGGTCCCACCAAACTGTATAGTTTCAGCCTGAACCTGGATCCGCCCCCGGCGCGTCCCCTGAGACTGGGAATTGTTCGTGTCGATGTCCGGCTTCCGGGGTTCAATCCCGTGCCGGCATCCGGTCTCGCCGACAGCCTCGAAAATATTCTTGAAACTGAAATCCCGGCCATGCTCCCGCTGAAAGAAGATGAACTCGAAATTGAAGATCTGGGCGTGTACAGTTACGACGGCGGGCTTTACGGGAACTGGGTATTGAACTATTTCCGGCCTCTGCTCGCGCATCGGGTCAGTTGGACACTGACGGAGTATCTACTGACATACAATGCCGCAATGACCGACGACGACAAAATCGACTACCTGCTGGCTATTTTGCCGCAAGGTGCCTTCGGCACCGGCAAGACGGGAACCAACGACGAAAAAATGCCGAATATCTGCCTGGTAACCAACCCGGGAGCGATCATGCACGAGTTGGGCCACGCCGTGGCAGGCCTTCACAGAAATCCCGAGCAGTACGACCTCCCGGGCGGTCTCGACACCTGGTCCGGCAACTTCATCGACGAGGGAGTCGGGGCCGTGATCCGTGGCGTGACTGCCTTTCATCCTGAAAACGGAAGAGCTGCAGTGCTCAGAAATGGCCGGCGACACTTTCCCGAAGATATGGACATATGCGCCTGGGATATCATGAGCAACAATAACCTCCAACACTGGGTGGTACCGTCTACCCTGTCCGGAATGACCCAAAGCCTGCAAAGCCTCCTGGGAACCGCCCAGCCGAAAGAAGGAACCTCCGTTCCTTCTTCCACAACGGATTCTCCGTCCGAAGAAAGCAACCTCAGAGATACCGAAAGTACCGGCAGGCGTGTGCTTGTCCGGGGCCTCATAAAGCTGTACGAGATGGGATACAAGATGGTCCCGGACTCGATCTCCTGCCGGCGGGCCGAGGCCACCATGGGAAGCATTCCCGGAGAAGTCTCCCTTATATCCGACTGGTACCAGCCCTATTACGACAACGCCAAGTTCGTGGCCTATGATGCCTGCGGCAATGAAGTCTTTTCGGCCCAGTGCCTGCGGCGCGACGTGTTACTGCCCGATGTGTGCTCCTGGGTGCAGACCTTCGATGTGCCCGAAAGCGCCGTAAAATACGAAATCCGCGAGGGACGTGACGGCTTTTACGAAGACGTGGTCTTCAGCAAGACCATCAGTCCCGGGTTTACCACCGCCTTCACCGGCCCGACCCAGGGCAGTCAACTAAGTGACCGCGTTACCTTGAGCTGGAGCGCAGACGCCCCGGCGGCACCAATGAGTACCCGGTCTCCGCTTGAGGCCGGCTCCGAACCGCAGGGACTGTCGCACCAGCTCTACTACAGCACCGACGGGGGAAGTCACTGGATGCCCCTGGGAACCCCGACGTACAGCACCACAATTGAAATCCCGACCGATTTTCTGCCCGAAAGCAACGGCGCCATCGCGTTCAAGCTGGTCACCTCCGACGGGTTCCAGTCCGTCGAGCAAGTGCTGGACAACTTCAGCCTGGCCAATCGCCCTCCGGCGGTGACCATCGTGTCACCCTCCGACGCAAGCCAGGCTCAGACCGGCACCGCCTGGACCCTTTCCGCCACGGCCCTCGATCCCGAAGAGGGGGCGCTTTTCCAGGGCCAATGGTCATCCAACCTGGACGGCGATCTGGGAATCGATTGCACCCTCAGTGGGGTGGTACTCAGTGAAGGGGCACACACCCTGACTTTTACCGCCCGGGATTCCCAGGGACTGGAAGGAAGTGCACAGGTCGGCGTCACGGTGGGTGTGATGGAAACGGTCGACCTTCGGGTGGATTCTCAGGCACTGAAGATCACCGCCCACGGTATCGATCCTGCACTGGGAGTGCCGAACCGCATCCAGGTGGGTACCGACAACACGATCAGCGTGACGGTGCAGAACCAGGGCATCGACAACCGTGCCACCCTGGAGGTTTTTCTGACCGCGCCGGGATCAGCGGAGGTATCCGTATACAGCGAAACCTTCGACTGGACGCCCTTTGCACAGCGCAACGCAATCTTTCAGCACCTGGCGAGCCAGGAAGGGACCTACATCATCCGGGCCCGCATCACCTGCGACAGCATGACGGACCCGGTCCCTGAAAACGACGAATACATCTGGACCTTTGCCAATGAAGCACCGATGGCCCTCGGCGACCTGCTTACCGTCGAGGAGAACGGGACCGTCAGTTTCGATCTCAACGGCTACGACCCCGACGGTGATGAACTCGACTTTGCCATTGTGGATACCCCCCTGTTCGGAAATGTGACCTTCTTTGAATACGACCCGAACACCCTGGAGGCGGCCCACTACGAATACAGCAGCACCGCCTTCGGCGGCACCGACAGTTTCACCTTCACTGCAAGCGACGACTCACTGGTCTCAGACCCGGCGACGGTCTATGTTCTGGTCACGCCGCTGCAAACCGTCCCCGCCACGCCTGACGGCATTACCGCCACTGACGGCACCCTTCCGGACGCGATCCAGGTCACCTGGTCCGCCGTTCCGGACGCGACAGGCTACGAACTGTACCGCAGTAACGAAATGAATGCCGCGGGGTCGTCGCTGCTCCTGACCACCGTCACCGCCACTACCGCGACCGACACGGGCGTGGTTGCCGGTCAGTATTACTATTACTGGGTCAAGGCCGTAAACGACGCGGGCAGCAGCGATTTCAGCCCCCTGGACTGGGGATTCGTAGGTGAGAATCCCCGCCGCTTCTGGGCCTTCGAGACCGGAGGCGCAGTGTCCGGTTCACCCGCCGTTGCCGACGACGGGACGCTCTATATAGAACTGTTCCGGAATGCCGGCGATCCCGGGATCCTTTGGAATGACTATTACCTCCATGCACTGACGCCTGCAGGCGACGTTTTATGGACCTTCAACACCGGAAGTTCCACGCCGCCGGCCATGGGATCGGACGGCCTGCTCTATTTTTCCAACGACTCTTATTTATATGCCTATGATCCGGCTGTACCCGTGACTCAATTTACATACCCGGCAAAGTGGGGCATGTCGACCCCGGCCCTGGGGCCTGGCCCAACGGTCTACGTCAATACGAAAGAATGGGAGGTGTATGCCATCGACATGGCAGCCGACGACCAGGTCCTGTGGTCATACACACTGAAGGAAATGATCGGATATGATTATAATGTTGCCAATTCTCCCCCGGCCGTGGGCACCGACGGCACGGTCTACAGCGGCTTTCAGGACGGCAGCTTTCTTGCGCTCAACGGTGCGGACGGCACCCCTCTATGGGCCCAACCCTTTCAGGCGGGTGGCGTGATTGAGGCATCGGCCTCGGTGGGCGCCCTCGGACTGGTCTATGTCGGGGCGACCGACGGGAAGGTGTATGCCCTCCGACAAAGCGACGGAGACCTGGAATGGTCCTTCGATACGGGCGTGAGCATCTCCGCCGAAACGGTGATCGGACCGAATAACACCGTCTATGTGGTAAATGATCAAAGAAAGGTCTTTGCCCTGGACGGCGCCACCGGCACCGAGGTCTGGGCCCAGCCCTTCCAGGCGGGCGGGGGGATTTATGCCGCACCGGCGGTGGCTGCCGACGGAACCGTCTATGTGACCTGCTTTAACGGGTATCTCTATGCACTGAGCGGCCTGGACGGAAACCTGCTCTGGTCGTATGATGTCGGTGCCGCCCTGCAGGGGGCGCCGGCAATAGGTCCGGACGGCACCGTTTACCTGGGTTGTAACGATAAGAAACTCTATGCCCTCAACGGCAACGGGTTCGGCCTGGCCGACAGCCCCTGGCCCAAATTCCGCGGCGATGCCGCCAACAGCGGAATGGTCGCCACGGTGGAAGCGCACGGTCTGGCCGATATACTGCATGCACTGCAGGTTCTGTCCGGCAAGCCGGTCGATCCCCGTCACACGGCCCGCCTGGCCGACACAAACCAGGACGGCCGTATCGGTCCAGCCGAGATACTGCGGCTCCTGCAGGAAACGGCCGAAGTGCGGTAACAACGCAGGGCGTTTTATTGCCCTGTCTTTTGTATGATACTTAAATTATTTTGCCGGCTTATGGCCGCTTTCTTTCCCCCTTTGCAAAGGGGGATTAAGGGGGATTTTATCTTTCAAATCCCTCCCGGCCTCCCTTTACAAAGGGAGGAGCGAAGCGGTAAATGTATGTCATTGCGAGCACGCCCCTTGCGTGCGTGGCAATCTTGATAATTTAATAGGTACAAAGAAAAAACTGGATTCCGGATATCCGCTCATGCGGATTCCGGAATGACAGAATGATTTTCCCGGACATCCCTCCGTTTCCCCCTTTGCAAAGGGGGATTAAGGGGGATTTTATCTTTCAAATCCCTCCCGGCCTCCCTTTACAAAGGGAGGAGCGAAGCGGTAAATGTATGTCATTGCGAGCACGCCCCTGGCGTGCGTGGCAATCTTGATAATTTAATAGGTACAAAGAAAAAACTGGATTCCGGATATCCGCTCATGCGGATTCCGGAATGACAGAATGATTTTTCCGGACATCCTTCCGTTTCCCCCTTTGCAAAGGGGGATTAAGGGGGATTTCGCTTTTAAATCCCTCCCGGCCTCCCTTTACAAAGGGAGGAGTGAAGCGGTAAATGTATGTCATTGCGAGCACGCCCCTGGCGTGCGTGGCAATCTTGATAATTTAATAGGTACAAAGAAAAAACTGGATTCCGGATATCCGCTCATGCGGATTCCGGAATGACAGAATGATTTTTCCAAACATTCCTCTGTTTTTCCCCTTTGCGAAGGTTGATTAAGGGGGATTTTATCTTTCAAATCCCTCCCGGCCTCCCTTTACAAAGGGAGGAGTAAAAGGACTTTTGACGAAGCCATCAAAGATGATGACCTCGTAAGAAGTCGTTGCTCGATGGCAAAGTAAAAAGCTTCAAATGCAAGGCGCGCAAATCCTGAGGAATGAGGCGTACGTATGGTACGCCGCAGTGACGAAGGATGCAGCGTAACGCAGCAGTTGGACTTTTGACGAAGCCATCCAAGAAGCATCTCTTTACTTAACCTTGAATCCCTGTTTCTTCAATTCTTCCGTCAGCGTGGTTCGATGATCGCCCTGAATTTCAATGACGCCATCCTTCACGGTCCCGCCGGTCCCGCATTTCTGTTTCAATTGCCTGGCAAGCTTCTGAAGGCCGTCATGGTCAAGCGCAATGCCCGTGATCACCGTCACGCCCTTCCCTTTCCGCCCCTTCGCCTCGCGCCCGATCCGCACGATGCCGTCGCGCTTTCCCGCCGCATTCTTTTTTCGGCACGTACACCGCGCGGCAGCTTTGCCGCAGACCGGGCACATCTTCCCCTGGTCAGTCGAGTAGACAATGTTTGAATCCTTTTCCCGCATCGCCGTCACCGGCTTACCTCTTCCATGATCAGTCTTTGATTGAATCGCAAAAAGTAAAACACAGAGTCACTCCCGCAAAGGAGGGAGTCCGGAACCATTTCAAATTTCACCATCGAAAGCCCCTGTGGAATACTTAATTGGTATGCCGTTGTCAATGGTAATGAAAGACGTCACTGCGAGAATGCTTAAAGCTCCGGGCAATGACCAGGGCTTAATTTGCTTTTTGAAATTATCTACGTCATCAGATGATAGAGATTCGTCCACAATCAACGCGCTGAATATTTTATTTGAATAATTGTAAGAAATATATTGTCAGTGGTATCCTCCGAGAACAAAAAAGTTAAAGTTGATGAACTCCTAAGGAGTCAATATTCGATAGCAAAGTAAAAAGCTTCATATTCAAGACGCGCAAGTCCTGAGTAATGAGGTGTAATGCCGGTACACCGCATTTGGACCGGGAGTGCTCCCGCAAGCCTCGCCTTACAGGTGAGGCCAGGGGGCATAGCATAATTAAACAATTCCTCCC
>Ga0272441_10016205_pt1 | contig 10338 bp, 7 predicted proteins | sample SSMProp6N_FD_193582 | JGI IMG/M metagenome (GOLD analysis project Ga0272441, IMG submission 193582) | Marine sediment archaeal communities from Little Sippewissett salt marsh, Falmouth, MA, United States - SSM-Prop-6N | ecosystem: Environmental > Aquatic > Marine > Wetlands > Sediment ... | reverse complement strand
GATTAACAGGATTTAAAAGATGTGAAAAACCATTTCTTAAAATTATCCTGTTCATCTTGTTTATCCTGTCAAAAAAAGGCTTTGTTTTTCTTTTTTGAAATTCCGAAGCAGCAAGTTAGCTCGCTACGCTCGCAACTTGTAGGTGTAAAGTTTTAAGTGTAAAGTGTAAGGAAATTCGCTTTACACTTCACACCTTACACTTTAAACTGAATTTTTTAAAATCCCGAAGCAGGAACTTAGCTCCACAACTTTTTTTACAGGATGATTTAAGGGCAGGACTATTATCCTCTACCCTATCCCTTGGTAAATTATGAATTGGCAAAATAATTTTGGACAAAATAATTAAATAAAAATCATTTTGCCTTTAATTATTTTGCTTTATTATTTTTAAAATCAAGGGCAATAAGCCTCCGGCGATGTCACCAGAAAATTCTCTCGCCCCGCCCGCCGCCAAATCCGCAGGCCAGAACATGCTCTACCCCACCGGGTTGGATACTGCTCTCTCCTCGGGACCGCGACGAGCGGAAGGGGGAATTTACGATATCGCCCGATCCGTTCACCCCCGGACAATCGGCACAGGCGAGTATAAAATCACCTTCCCTCCTCTCCGCCCCTCCCGGAACACCGACGGAGGCCAGGGCGAAATCGTTTTCCCCGCCGCTTTCTTCTTCAGAAGAAACCGCCCGGGCGAGAATAAAATCCACGCCGTCTCCAGAACTGAAGACGGGATAACCGGTTGGAGGAAGGCCGTCCCAGGGGACATTTTTCTTGAGCACTGCTACTCCGGCCACGACCAGCGCTAGGATGACTAAGATTGAACCGAGCGCGATAGCGGGAACAGGTTTGCCGAAATACGGCAAGGAGAGAAATACTTTCCTTCTTTCCCCTGCTTGCTCGAGGCGGATTCTATCCCGGAGTCGGGGCCAGAAAGATACCCAGTAGCCTTCCGGAAGCTCTTGCGGTGATTTTGATTTCCTCTTCAAAAGCTCCAGAAGCTCGCGGGTTTGCTCCAGCCGCCTTCTGCAATCAGCGCATGTATCAAGATGCTCGGTTAATCTCGCGCGCTCTTTCGGTGATAGCAGACCGTCCAGATAATCATAAATCAGCTTTTTAGCCTTCCCGCATTTCATTATTTCTCAGCCTCTTTTTTATTCCAACCGGACCTTCAGTAATCCCTGGAGTTGCTTCCGAGCGTAGTGCAGACGGGACCGGATGGTCCCCTCCGAGCAGGAAAGGATCCGGGCTATCTCTACCTGGGGTATTCCTTCGATATCGTGCATGGTCACCACGGCCCGGTGCTTATCCGTGAGTTTATCCAGAGCCCGGTGCAAAACCTCCCGCAGTTCCGCGCGCCGTAGTTCACGGCGGGGATTAGCCGGCCGGAGACCGGGAGGGAGATAAGGGCTTTGGACCGTCTCCGCCCACTGAGGTTCCAGCTCGAGATGAGAGTGCTTTCTTGATTTCTTGAGTTCACTGATGATCGTATTGATGGCAATCCGATAGATCCAGGTATAGAATTTCGACTTAAAACGAAAGCGGCCGAGCGCCCGGTAAGCTTTTAAAAACGTTTCCTGGGCGAGGTCATCGGCGTCGGAATGGTTCCCGGTCATGCTGTAAGCGAGAGCGTAAATTTTTTGCTGGTACCTTTTCACCAGCTCCCCGAACGCTTCCTCCTCGCCCCGCTGGGCCGCCCGGATCAGGCCGAATTCATCATCATTCGATTTTTTAGACCGGGCCCGGTCGCTTTCGTTCAATTTTTTTTCAACTGCAGGCTCAGCCATCTGGATTTTCAAGGGGGGTTTAGTAAGCAGTCAAGCTGATGAAATTCATGAACCGGCTCATTTTCCAGATATTAGAGGCTTTATTCTTTTTCGTCAAGTTTGTGAATTTTATCTGTATCCGGACAAAACGAGGAAGGTGGGGCAGACCGGCGGAAGCATCCCGAAGGGGAGAAATAGTATGGGTGGACGGGAATCGCCGGTCTATGACGGCCGCAAAAAAACAGCATCCCATGTGGATGCCTCATAATATCCCGCCGCGAATCGCCGGAATTACAGCCCACCGCTTTGTATTGTTCAGGAGTCGAGTTTATACATTTAAAAGAAGAATCAATAACCAAGGAACAATAACCAAGTAATAACCAATAATTTAATATTCAAATGGCCTCACTTTGGCGAGTTTGTTTTTGCGGGAAACTGAAGCTTGAGCCTCGCCTGTTTGGTTATTGGAATTTGGGATTTGTCTGGTTATTGTATCTTGATTATTGGTTATTTCTAAGGACTGTAAATACGACTCTCAGACTACACAGGATATTACCGCCCGCTCTATCTTCTGGCCACCGCCTCACATATCGCCGGTCGCCAGCTCGGCGCCCTCGTACTCCAGCTCCTCCTGCTGCATGGCCTTTTCCGCCGCCACCACTCCCCGCTTGGGCTTTTTCCCCTTCTCGCCGAATATTCTGACAATGGCGGCGTAGCCGACCATGGGTATCAGCCAGGTGTAAAGGAAGTATCTGGTCGCCGACAGGGTGAAAGCCGGCTCGGCGGCGTAGCGGTTGAGATTGAAGAGAATGATGATCACCGCCGTGTAATCGACGGAGAAATTGGCGTGGGGATTGCTGGCCTTGAATAGGCTGAGACCGTTGCACCGCTCCTTGATGAAAGGCCAGATCAGGCTGCCTCCCATGTGCCCGGTCAGGTCCTCGGTCAGGTGGACGGAAAAACCCAGAAAAGCGATCAGTCCGTAGAGCCAGCCGATGTTCCAGCCCGCGATCAGGGAGGCGATCAACCAGACCGGGATGGAGAGCATCAGGCCGAGAACGTAGCTGTGGCTCCAGGTCCGGTGCCAGGGGAGGAATTCCACCTCCACTTCACCCTCCTGGTTTTTCTTGAAACCGAACTGGGGGCCGCTCATGATATCCACCACCGAAGGGCGTCCGTGGGTCTCGAGCATCTTTCCCTTGATTTTATAGCGCCCGACCCGGTTCTCCTTCGGCTCGCTTCCCAGGTAGGGAACCTGGGAGGTGGTGACGATCTCGTTTATCACCACCACCACCTCGTTCTTCTCCCCGTCGAACTTGATCACGTACTGCCGCCAGAGATCCGCTCCCACCCTCATCGGGTAAAGCTGGGCCTTGACGTAACGTCCGGTTTCATAGGCTTCATCCATGGCTTTTCCGACCTGCTCGGCCATCATCTGCGGATCGGGATTCATGGGGTCGGGGTCGATGTCGTACTTGGCCTTGGAGAAAAATTGTCCCACCTTGAAATCAAGCGTGTCGGGCATGATCCCGAATAAACCGCCCAGCACAAGAATAAAAGAGGCGCCGGCGTCCCGGTGGGCCATGTTGACCGCGGGAATAAAGAAAGAGGCGACCGCCGCCCCGCTCATGAAATGCGTTAGTCCCTTCATATTAAATTTTACTCCCGTAAAATTTAAGTTTTGTTGTTTGACAAAGAATGAATGTGCAAATTAGAGATTTAATTATTGTTCTATAGTTAACTTATCTCACACGTTGCAAAATCGTTTAAATTTTTCGAAGAAAAATTTAAACGAGGCCCAGGAACTTGGCGATCGCCCCTCCATAACCGGCCATGCTCAGGCAGATCGGGACGATGATAACCGCCATGCAGTTGCTCCTCCGGCAGTGGTAAAAAATCGGAATCAAGCCCAGGCAGGTGCTCACGCACATGATCAAAAGACAGGTGATCCCGCCCTTCAAAGTTTCCCCGTTGACCTTTCCCTCCACCATCGTCGGCATGAAGAAAACCATCAGGATCACGATGACCAGGGCGGCGTAGGAAAGCCTCTGGTAGGGAACCTTACTGATCAGCTTGATAATCCAGCGGGAGTTGAAGGAAAGGAGGGCGTAGGAGATGGCCCCCGCCAGGAGCACCACCCCGATGATGAACCAGAATTCCTGAACGGTGTTGGGCTTGTAAAAGGGATTGAGATTGATCGCCATCCCCCCCCGGCGGAGCTGGCCCTTTCCCTCGAAAAAGAAGTAACCCGGGATAAAAAAGAGGAGAAACTGGCCGGTGTAGTACACCACTTTGGAGACCCCCTGGCTCATCACGAAAATCCGGTCGTCGCGCTGGGCGGTGGCGTGACCGGCGATCAGCCCCCCGATGCCCCCGGTGACGCCGGGAAGATACGCCGCCAGCATCCCGCCGATGCACCCCGGGAGCCACCCCTTGAACAGTATCTTGTAGTCGATATCGATATCCCGGCTGATGTGCTGGGGGGGGATCTTCTGGCGGGAAAGGATGGCCGAGATCAGGCTGGAGACGGCAAACAACCCCACGAATACGGGCAGCAGACCCTGGAAACCCATCTTCACCGGGACCATGGTTTTGTTGAATATGATGAAGCCCATGAAAGCGGAAAGAATGAAGGTGGCGATTCCGGCGAAGAGGTTGGCCCAGGCTCCCTTGAACTTCTGCCAGATGGTGTCGCCCTTGCCGGTTCCCTTGGGCCATTCGCTCATCAGCATATAGACGATGATCAGGCCCAGGACCCAGTGCAGGTGGGGCCCGAGAATTTTCTGAACCTTGGGAAGCCCGTAGAGAAGGAAAGGGGTGAAGATGATCAAAAATCCGATCCCCATCAAGCCGCCCATCCCGGTCAGCATGGCGGCCTCGTATCCTTTGCCCTGCATCATGTACTTCGCCCCCGGCAGAACCACGAACACCGCCGACTCGTCCGGGGCACCGAGAAAAAGGGAAGGTACCGTGTTCATGATCCCGAAGGATACCACCAAGCCCATGAAAAAGACGAAAGCCGCCAGGGGGGTGGGGAAGAGGGCGGGGTGATTCACCCAGATGGCGATGATCAGGCCGGAAAGGTTCAGGAAATGGATCGACGGGATCACGAAAAGAAAGCATCCGAGCACCGTTCCCACCAGGGCGTAGATCAATAGTGTGAGAAGACCTGCTTCCATTGTAATCTCCTGTTAAATATTTTTGCGTTAATAATCAGAGCAAATTCTAAAATACATTTTGGGATTTTGTATTATAAAAGTTTTATATTCACCACGAAGGCACGAAGATCACGAAGTCTTAATATAAAATTATGAATATTATCCTGTTTTTATCTCATGTTTTTCTTCGTGGACTTCGTGTCTTCGTGGTTATAATTAATTTTGCTTCATCATATTAAGTTTTTTTAAGTGGGGGATAATCAAGGCAAAATAGTGACGCTATCGGCCGATCCGGGCTGAACCTGGGGTTGATCCTTGTATTCCCCCACCTTGCCCCGGATCCGGACCCGGGTCCCTTTCAAGCGGAGCCGGTCCGCACCCGGGATCCGCTCGAATATGCTGGAGAAGAGAGGAACCCCGATCTGCCCGGTCCCGTCGGAAATCGTGACCGAACCGCCCCCCTTCTTAAAAGCGAAGAATCTGACCACCTTCCCTTCGATCTCCACCGGCTCGTTCATGTTTTCCAGGGTGATATCCTTTATGTTTTTCCTCGCTACTTCAAAACTCACCTTTTCGCTGAGCTCGATATCCTCGGCGCTGCCGGGAATGATCATCAGCTGGTCCCGGCTGCCGCCGATGATCCCGGTTACCCGGACGCCGTCTCCCATCTTTAAAACCGGGATATCTCCCCCCAGGTTGGACTCGTCCAGGATCAGCGTCAGATCGCTCGCCCCGTCGGTGATGGTGGCCTTCCCGAAGCGGGGCGGGGATTTAACGCCCGCCTCCACCGTGACCTTGCTGTTGACCCAGGTTTCGTTGATCTGGGAAATACTCGCCTCCTCCGCCGGTTGGGATTCGAGAATTTCCACCTTGGCGGGGAGATTGATGAAGAGACTGGGTCCGTACTGATCGCTGATCGAAACCTGTCCCATCAGCATCACCTTATCCCCAACCCTGGGAAGATTGCCGAGTTCCCTGAACTTGGGGAGGCCGCTGAAGCTGAGGGCGGTGATGGAACCTGACTCATCGGCCAGAGTAAGCTTAACCATTCCCTTGTCTTCGGTGAGCTGCCTTTCGACCACCATGCCCTGCGCCCGGATTATGGCGTTGTTGTAGGTCTCGGTGATATCCGCCACCTCCAGGAGCTTCGGCGCCATCTTGGTCGCCGCCAGCCACATCAGGAAGAGTCCGGCCAGCGCGCCGAAAACGGCGATCCGTTTCCAGATGATCAGGGACATCCGCTTTTTTAATTCCGCCCCGCAGTAGGGGCATTTTTCGTACGCCCCCACGAAACGGCCGCAGCTGGGGCAGAGGGTCTCCTCCGGGAACTCACGGACGCCCGGCTCCTGAGAGGTATCGGCCTCGTCGATCGGCTTGGCGGGTGGTTCCAGACCTGATTGGGGGCTGAAGGGACTCTCATCTCTTCGGGGTCCTTCTTCTCTTGCTCTTTCTTCCGCCATGGTTTTCTCCTTTGAAAATTTTTCTTCCTCTTAATAAATCAGAGAAAAAATGTTAGTTGTTTCTCATGCGATAATTAATATTTTCACCCACCGTAAAATCGGTGGGTGAAAATTTTTAAACTATGGTTTTTTCGGTTTCGCCGTCGAAATAATGAACTTTGCTCATGTCGAAGACGAGGCGGAGAGTCTGGTCCACCTTGATCTTTTCCCGGGGATGGAGACGGCCGATGAAATTGGAGTTCTGGGTCTTGAAGTAAACGTAGATCTCGGCGCCCATCGGCTCTATCAGCTGCACCCGGGCGTCGAGCTGGCTCTCCGGGTAATCATCCCCCACGTTATCCCGGAGGTAAACATCCTCGGGACGGACACCGAAGATGACCTTCCGGTCGAGATAAGCCCCGAGCGCCCGCTGGTGGCCTTCGGCGACCGCGAGGCGAAAAGAGCCTTCGTCGAAGTAGAGTCGTTCCCGGTCGGCCGTTATTTTTCCCTCCATGAAATTCATCGGGGGGCTTCCGATGAAGCCGGCCACGAACTTATCAGCCGGCTGGAGGTAAAGCTTGACCGGCTCGTCGATCTGGTGGATCACGCCGTCCTTGAGAACCACGATGCAGTCGCCCATCGTCATCGCTTCGGTCTGGTCATGGGTGACGTAAATCATCGTAGTCTTGAGTTTTTGGTGGAGTTTGCCGATCTCGGTCCTCATCTGGACCCGGAGCTTGGCGTCGAGGTTGGAGAGGGGCTCGTCGAAGAGAAATACTTTGGGCTTCCGCACGATCGATCTCCCCACCGCCACCCGCTGGCGCTGGCCGCCGGAGAGGGCCTTGGGTTTGCGGTCGAGCAACTTGGTGATTTCCAGGATCTCGGCCGCTTCCTCAACCCGCTGCTCGATCTCATCGCGGGGGTATTTTCTGAGCTTCAGGCCGAAGGCGAGGTTTTTCCGGACGCTCATGTGGGGATACAGGGCGTAGTTCTGAAAGACCATGGCGATGTCGCGGTCTTTCGGAGGCAGAGCGTTCACCACCCGGTCTCCGATGTATATCTCCCCCTCGGTGATCGTCTCCAGACCGGCGATCATCCTCAGGATGGTTGACTTGCCGCAACCGGAAGGTCCCACCAAGACCAGGAACTGCTTGTCGGCGATCTCCAGGTCGATGTTCTTGACCGCCTCCACCCCCCCCGGATAGACCTTTTTCACGCTCTTGAGGACGACGCCCGCCATGAAATTTTTCCTCCGGAAAATTTTATTTTTCACGGATAGGGATGAACAAGAATACCAAGAACGGAAGTTCTTTGTCAAAAAAATATAGCCTTTTAATAGTCAACAAAACCGAGACGATCGTCTCGCATTTGTTGACTACTCGTTTTTATTATGCGCAAAGTTTACTGACCCGCATTTTTTACTGGCAACTGACCACGACTGAAAATCCAGAAGAGTGCTTCCTTATAAACTTGCCCGCGGACTCGAGCCGTGATAAAAAAACAAATAAAAAATTCTAATTTGAACCGGGGAGGAATATTTATGAGAAAGGCGATTACGATCGCGGTTATTCTCAACCTGTCGAGTTCCATTTGCGCGCTGGCCTGCACAACCCTGCTCGTCACCAAAGGCGCGTCCGACGACGGTTCGGTAATCGTGGCCCACTCGGACGACAGCGAGTTGTTCGACCAGCGCCTGGTTTACGTGCCGGCCGCGGATCACCAGCCGGGCTCCCTGCGGCCGGTTTATTACGACGCCGCCTCCCTCGGCGACCGGCCTCAGTTCCACAGCTATCTGCTCCTCCGCTACGTCGGCGACGACCGGGGACCGACGTATATCAATCCCGAACATCCCCAGAGCATACCGCTCGGATTCATCCCCCAGGTGGAGCATACCTACGCTTATTTCGACGGTTCCTACGCCATCATGAACGAGCATCAGCTGATGTTCGGGGAATGCACCGACGGGACCAAGATCCAGCCGGAGCCGCTTCCCGGTAAGCTGATTTTCTACAGCGCCGAGTTGAGCCGGGTGGCGGCGGAGCGCTGCAAGACGGCACGGGAAGCGGTCGATCTGATCGGGCGGCTGATCGAGACCTACGGCTACTACGGCACCGGCGAAACCCTGCCCATCGGCGATACCGAAGAAGGGTGGGTGATGGAAATGGCGCCCAGTCCGGAAGGCAGGGGCGGCCTCTGGGTGGCCAAGAAAGTCCCCGACGGCGAGGTCTTCGTGGCCGCCAATGAGCTGCGGATCCGGGAGATCGACCCGGATGACCCCGATACCCTCTGTTGCCCCAACCTCCACGCCATCGCCGAAAAGTACGGGTGGTGGAAACCGGAGGACGGAAAGCTCGACTGGCTGAAAACCGTGAGCCTGGGGGAGTACAACCATCCCTATTACTCCCTGCGGCGGGTCTGGCGCCTGCAAGCGCGGATCGCGCCTTCGCGGGCCAAATCTCCCTGGGTCGAAAATGGTTTTACCAAAGAATACCCCTTCTCCATCAAGCCGGATAAAAAGCTCGGCGTCCGCGACGTCATGAACCTTTACCGCGACTACTATCAGGGAAGCGAGTTCGATCTCTCCCGGGGAGTCACCGCCGGGCCGTTCGGCTGCCCCTCGCGCTTCCCCGGCCCCCTCGATACCTCGGGTGACACCGGTGACCCGGACCGCAAGCTGAAGGGAGCCTGGGAACGGGCGATCTCAATCTTTCGCTGCGGGTTCAGCTACGTCTGCCAGGCGCGGGGATGGCTGCCTGATCCCATCGGTGGCCTGGTCTGGTTCGGCCCGGACGCGCCGATGACGACCTGCTACGTGCCTTTCTACGCCGGGGTCACCGGCATCGCCGCTCCCTACTACACCTGCGACACCACCAAATTCAGCCAGGATAGCGCCTGGTGGGCCTTCAACTTCGTGGCTAACTGGGCCTCGGTGAAGTACAGCTACATACTTGAAGACATCCGGAAAAAGCAGGACGAGATCGAGCTCGCCGAAATTGAAGGGATCAAACAGATGGACAGGAAAGCCCTCACCCTGTACCGGGAGAATCCGGAGAAAGCGCGGCAGTTCCTAACAACTTACTGCGAGACCCAGGCCAATCAGGTGGTAAAGGACTGGTGGGAATTCGCCTGGCTCCTTGTCGCCAGGTATGACGACGGCTACGTCAACGCTCCCGGCCAGATGGCCCGGGAAGTAGGGTACCCCGAGGAATGGTACCCGACCTCCCGGTGGCCCGAAGGTCCTACTACCTACCGGAAGCCAAAAAACGAATCCCGGGAATGAGAAAAAACATATAGCGGTTCCGGGGAGCGAAGCATAATGCAAGATTCATTCAATCCAGGGGCAGCGCCATCTGGGAGTGAACGGGGGGAGAAGGCTCCGGAGATCGGGTGATTGGTTTCCCCTTCACCTCCACCATTTCGCTGATCCGGCCCTGGTAGGTGAGGTGGATGCGCACATGCCCCCGGTTGGCCGACCGCAGCTTTTCTCCGACCACCCCCAGGGCCAGCTCGGGGCGGTTGCAGTCCCGGCTGAGATGGGCCAGGAAAACATCGGTTAAATTATGATCGGTCTCCCGGCTCAGAAGCTCGGCGGCCTCTTCATTGGAGAGGTGGCCCCGGCTGCTTTTGATTCTTTGCTTGAGACTCCAGGGCCGGCTCCCCTCCACCAGCAGGGAACGATCGTGATTGGCTTCCAGGACGATCACCCGGGCTCCCCGGCAGGCCTGCTTCACCACCCGGGTCGCCATCCCCAGATCGGTGGCCACCACCAGCTTAACTCTCTCGTTGCTTATGGAAAAACCGACCGGGTCCTGGGCGTCGTGATAAACCGGGAAGGCCTCGATCATCAGATCGCCGAGAGTCCAGGGCTGACCGTTGGTGAAAATTCTGATCTTTGCGGACAGGGGAGCCTTCTCGACCACGGCGTCAGCCGTGGCCCGGTTCATGAAAACCGGGAGATCCAAATTCCGGGTAAGAACCCGC
>Ga0272441_10016204_pt1 | contig 10338 bp, 9 predicted proteins | sample SSMProp6N_FD_193582 | JGI IMG/M metagenome (GOLD analysis project Ga0272441, IMG submission 193582) | Marine sediment archaeal communities from Little Sippewissett salt marsh, Falmouth, MA, United States - SSM-Prop-6N | ecosystem: Environmental > Aquatic > Marine > Wetlands > Sediment ... | reverse complement strand
CAGGCTGGTCTTCGTGTCCGCAAGCTTGCTCTTCACTCAAACCGTAGCTATGGCTACGCTTTTCGCTCCAGAGCCGCGCTTACGAACACGAATCCTGCGCCTGCTCCCGTGATCCTGGTGAGAAATGCGGGCTAGGCTTTTGAATAAAGCTGCGAGCCTTGCTCGATGAACTCCTGCGCCTTTTCTTTCATACCCTCGTCGAACGCAATCTCAATCTCGCCAATACCATGCTCCGCCGCATAGTCCCTGACATCCTGCGAGATTTTCATCGAACAAAATTTGGGCCCGCACATCGAGCAAAAGTGCGCAACCTTGTGTGCCTCCTTTGGCAGCGTCTGATCGTGGTACTCGCGCGCGCGTTCCGGATCGAGCGCCAGTCGGAACTGATCCTCCCAGCGGAATTCGAAGCGCGCCTTTGACATCGCGTTGTCGCGGATCTGGGCACCGGGATGACCCTTGGCCAAATCCGCCGCGTGCGCGGCGATCTTGTAAGTAATGATGCCGGTACGCACGTCTTCCTTGTTCGGCAAACCGAGGTGTTCCTTTGGCGTCACGTAGCACAGCATCGCGCAGCCGTACCAGCCGATCTGCGCAGCACCGATACCGGAGGTGATGTGGTCATAGCCCGGTGCGATGTCGGTGGTCAACGGGCCAAGCGTGTAGAACGGGGCTTCGAAGCAGTCCTCGAGCTCCTTGTCCATGTTCTCCTTGATCATTTGCATTGGGACATGGCCCGGCCCTTCGATCATAACCTGGACATCGTGGGCCCAGGCGATCTTGGTGAGTTCACCGAGCGTTTCCAGCTCGGCGAACTGGGCCTCGTCGTTAGCGTCGGCGACCGAGCCGGGACGGAGGCCATCGCCGAGCGAGAACGATACATCGTAGGCCTTCATGATCTCGCAGATTTCCTCGAAATGGGTATAGAGGAAGCTTTCCTGGTGATGCGCCAGACACCACTTGGCCATGATCGAGCCACCGCGCGAGACGATGCCGGTCACACGCCGGGCGGTCAACGGTACGTATTTTAGGCGCACACCGGCATGGATCGTGAAGTAATCCACGCCCTGCTCGGCCTGTTAGATAAGAGTGTCTTTAAAAACATCCCAGTTCAGGTCTTCCGCGACGCCGTCGACCTTTTCCAGAGCCTGGTAGATGGGCACGGTTCCGATCGGCACTGGCGAGTTCCGCAGTATCCATTCGCGCGTCTCATGGATATTCTGGCCAGTGGAAAGATCCATGATCGTGTCCGACCCCCAACGGATGCCCCAAACCATCTTCTCGACTTCCTCGGCGATGCTCGAGGTCACTGCTGAGTTGCCGAGATTGCCATTGATCTTGACCAGAAAGTTGCGACCGATAACCATCGGCTCCAGTTCGGGATGGTTGATATTGGCCGGGATGATCGCGCGACCGGCGGCAACCTCGTCGCGGACGAATTCAGGGGTGATCTCGTGCGGCAGACGTGCGCCGAACGATTGCCCGGGGTGCTGCATCAGTACCTTTTCGTAGGCGGGATCGTTGCGGAGCTGATGCAATTTCATACTTTCGCGTATAGCGATGAATTCCATCTCAGGGGTAATAATACCCTGACGGGCGTAGTGCATCTGGGTCACATTCTTGCCAGCTTGTGCGCGGCGTGGCTTGCGCAGGTGTTCGAAGCGCAGTTGTGCCAGCGCAGGATCAGACTGGCGCTGACGACCGTATTCGGAAGAAGGACCATCAAGCCGCTCGGTATCACCACGTTCATCGAGCCAGACGCTGCGCACATCGCCTAGACCTTTCATCAAATCGATCTTGACGTTCGGATCGGTATAAGGACCGGATGTATCATAAACCGGCAACGGCGGATTTTCTTCGGCGCCGAAGCTGGCTGGAGTATCGTGGAGATCAATTTCGCGCATCGGCACCTGGATGTCGGGGCGCGAACCCTGCACGTAGACTTTTCGCGAGCCGTGCAGCGATTGAGTCGTTTGGGCAGAAAGTTCCACTGCACGTTGGACGAATTCGTCGGGGATTGCGCTCATATCTCAGACCCGGATATTGATATAGACAGAATTGACATGATACCGCATATGTGGGGCACATTCCCACAGAGAGCATGGGGCAGCGCGCATTTCTCACCAGGCGGCGAGATGATCGCGCCGAGATTTGGGTCCACAAAGGATTTTGCGAAGGAGCGGAATAACCTTGTGTATTTCCGACTGAGCAAAATGCTTTGTGGATCCAAAGATCAAGTGAGGGCTCGTCCATCTGGTGAGACAGGCGGTCTCCGTCCTGCGCCTGCTCCCGTGATCCTGGTGAAAAATGCGGGCTAGCGGCGAGGGCCGTGCTCGGGGTAAAATGCGCGACCCAGAGAAATTAAGGTATGCGGTGCACAGGTTTACGGTGAGCGAGATGGATTACAATCAGGCCCGATTCAACATGGTGGAGCAGCAAGTGCGCCCGTGGGACGTGCTGGATCCGCGCGTGCTGAACGTTATCGGAAACATTCCCCGCGAGCTGTTCGTGCCGGAACGATTCAAGCAGCTCGCCTATGCCGACACGCGGATTCCGTTGGGGACCTACGAGGGCCATGTCTCGCATATGCTGAACCCCGTTATCGAGGGGCGCATCCTGCAAAGTCTCGCGTTGAACGAAGATGACACTGTGCTGCAAGTCGGCACTGGCACAGGCTATATGACCGCCTGCATGGCCGCGTTGGCACGCCATGTCGATAGTGTCGATATCAATCCGGAGATGACCGCTCTAGCCGAAAAGAATCTGGCCCATTTCGAAATCAATAATGTCACCCTAAGCACCGGCGACGCGGCAAAGAAATGGGAACAGAAGCAGTATTATGACTGCATCGCCATCATGGGATCTTTGCCCTCCATTCCCAATTCTTACAAGAAAGCGCTGAAACAAGGTGGCCGTATGTTCGTGATCACCGGCGATGCGCCGGTGATGAAAGCGCAACTGGTTACACGAATCAGCAAGAACGAGTGGATCGTTGAGGAGCTGTTCGAAACCTGTGTTGATCCGATGATTCACGCCGAAAAGCCCGCCGAATTCGTGTTCTAAGAGTGGTCGCGATTGCAATGCGTGAGTTTAAAGCTACTGAACTCAAGGACTATCTTGCGAGGGCGCCAAAACCGCCGCTGTTGCTCGATGTCCGTCAGCCGTGGGAATACGATATTTGCCGACTGGACAATAGCACGCTAATGCCAATGGCGACAATCCCTGCCAATCTCGATCAGCTGGACAAAGACCGCGAGACGATAGTCATATGTCATCACGGTGTGCGTAGCCGACGCGTAGCCTACTTCCTGGAGCAAGCCGGCTTCACTAAAGTGATCAATCTGCGCGGCGGCGTCGATGGCTGGGCCAGAGATGTCGATACCACCATGGCAACCTACTAAATAATCACAAGAGGCGAGTCCTATGTCATTGCATCTGCGGCTATCCTTTGGGCTGATGGCACTTTTGGTCAGCACGAGCAGTCAGGCGGCGCTAGACTTGAAACAGGCACTGGAGCGCGCCGAGAAATACGACGCAGCGTTACGGCAGGCGATGTCGGACTACATGGCCGCCGAGGAAGCCTTTCCGCAAAGCCGCGCGAACCTTTTGCCTGACCTGACCGCGAGCGGTTTCTATCAACGCGACGATACCCGACGCGAAAACTCCACCGGCGCGATCGGCAACGTCGAATCAAATTTCACCACCAAGGGCTATGACGTCACACTGAATCAGGTGATCTTCAACAAGACCTTCTGGGATGCGATGGAACAGAGCAAAGCCCTGGTCGCTCAGGCCGCAGCCAACTATGAAGTCGCCAAACAGGACCTGATACTGCGAACCGCGCGGGCCTACTTCAATGTGCTCGGGGCCCAGGACAATGTCGCCTTCACCCGGGCCGAGAAGGAAGCCATCGGCCGTCAGCTCGAACAGAGCCGGGAACGATTCAATGTCGGCCTGATCGCGATCACCGACGTACGCGAATCACAGGCCTCTTTTGACAATGCCGTGGCCAACGAGATCGTCGCCAGGAACACGTTGCGCAACAATATTGAGGCGCTGCGCGTGATCATCGGCGACCCGGTTGACAAGCTCGCGCCGCTGGCGGAACAGTTCCCGTTGCTTTCGCCGGAACCCGCTGACATCGAGCAGTGGCAGGATATGGCGCTCGATAACAACCTGAGCCTGAAGGCATCGCGCTTTGGCCTTACCGCAGCCAAGGAGAATTTCCAAGCCAATCGTGGCGGTCACTACCCGACGCTCAACTTCAGGGCAGCGCACCAGTATAACTCGGCTGATGGCAGCCCCTTTGGGGACACCTTCGGCGGCGCTGACAATACGGACAACAGCGTCGCGGTCCAGCTGGCGCTGCCGATCTACCAGGGTGGTGGCGTCAGCTCGCGGGTCCGACAGGCCAATGCCCAGGTGTGGTCGGCACAGGCGATCGTTGATCAGGCGCTACGAAGCACAGTGCAACAGGTGCGCGATGCTTACCTCGGCGTCGTCGCCTCGGTGTCATTGGTGGAGGCTTTCTATCAGGCGCTGATTTCGGCGAAGACCTCGGTCGAAGCCACTGAGGCCGGGTTCGAAGCCGGCACCCGTACCAGTGTTGACGTGCTGCTGGTCCAGGGACGCCAGTTTGAAGCCGAACGGGACTATGCTCGCGCGCGTTACGATTATTTACTGGTGTTGCTGCTACTTCAGCAGGCTGCCGGCTCGCTGGATCGTGAGGACGTTTGGCAAATTAACCAGTGGCTCGATCCATCGGCCGCGCGCTCAGCGTCAGAGTTCTACGCACAGTGATCCACCGCGAAACGGCGAGCCCGAGTTTCCCATCAGGATCACTGGGACAGGCGCAGGATTCATGTCCGAACGCGCCGCTCTGAGGCGAAACGCCCAGACACAGGCAAATTTTGAGTGAAAGGCAAGCATAAGGACACGAGGACTGGCCTCAACCGTGATGGGCACGCTTGAAGAACACACAGCACCCTCGGCCGTTCTGGCCTTTCCCAAAGTGGCAATGCCATATCAGCTTGTGTCGCCGCCTGCTGAGATATTCGAGCTGAAGCGGCTGGCGTAATTCAAATTCCCCGGTGATAGCCGCGAGGTCGATATGAGCAACGTTATCCCTCTGAACGCACGTGATTATCTGGCACCGAAATATTGGCCGCTGTGGCTGGTGTTCGGAATCATGCGCTTGATCTCTATGCTGCCATTGCGCTGGATGCAGGCCATAGGCAGCGGCATCGGCGTGCTGCTCTACCGGTTGGTGGCGTCGCGCCGACGCGCTGCACGGACCAATATCACGCAAGCATACCCCGAGTACAGCGAGGCGCAGGTTCGTGCACTCAATATCGCCAGCTTCAAAAGTCTAGGTATCTCGGTGTTCGAGATCGCACAGGCATGGTGGGCCAATCGTGACTATCTACGGTCAGTCTGTGACATTGATGGCAAACAGCATCTGGATGAAGCGCTCAGCAGAGGTAAAGGCGTCATCCTGCTGACCGGACATTTCACCACCCTGGAAATAGGCGCGATGCTGATCGGGCTTTTCACGACGTTGAACGGTGTCTACAAAAAAGCGCACAACCCAATGTTCAATGCGTTTATGGCACACTACCGCTCCACCTATGGTGATGAGCTGATCGAAAACAAGAATGTGCGCGCGTTAATACGCGGCTTGCGCAAAGGTCGCGCAACCTGGTTCGCACCAGACCAGGATTTTGCCGAGCAAGACATCGTGTTTACACCTTTTCTCGGCGGAGTTGCGTCGACATTGACGGCCACCGCCCGCATGGCCGAGATGACAGGTGCCGCCGTGGTTCCGTTCTATCCACTCCGATTGGACAACGGTGAAGGCTACAGGCTGGTGATACTGCCAGCGCTGGAGGATTTCCCGTCGGACGATATCGAACGCGATTCAGCACGAGTGAACCAGGCTATCGAGGCAATGGTCTACGCGAATCCTGAGCAGTACGGTTGGATGCACAAGCGTTTCAAGACCCAGCCGCCAGGCCATCCGCCGGTTTACTGATCGCATTCCATGATCACGGGTAGGAGCGATTTCATGCGTTACGATGACGGGTGATGACGGAAAACAAAAATTACCGAAAAAAACCATGTTTCTATACCGCCTGTTCAATCTGCTGCTGTTTCCATTAACCTTTGGCTACCTCTGTATCAAGGCGCTGCGGCACAAACAGCTGCGCTATTTCCTGCAGAGACTCGGCCTCGGATTGAGTGACATACCCAAAAATTGTTGCTGGCTTCACTGTGCCTCCGTCGGCGAGGTAAACACGGCCTTGCCATTACTGAAAGAATTGCACAGGCGATATCCGCAACAGCGCTTTTTGATCACCACAAACACACCTACCGGCGCGGACATCGTGACAAAGCAGCAACAATCCTACCTGTTTCATGCTTACCTGCCGTTCGATTGGCTGCTTTCGGTCACGCTATTCATCAGCAACCTCAAGCCTATCGGACTTTATGTTCTTGAAACCGAACTTTGGCCCAACCTGTTTGGCGTCTGCTACAGCAGTCATGTTCCGATCGTGATTATCAACGGCCGCCTGTCGCCGAGAACCACCGCCACTTTCAAATGGGTTCGAAAAACACTTGGCCGTCTGCTGCGGTTGACCGAGCATATTTATGCCCGCAGCGACAACGACAAGGCGGCTTTTGTCAAGCTCGGCGCCCCGCCTAACAAGGTATCGATGCTGGGAAATCTGAAGTATTCGCCGCCGGCGGTGCAGTCGGCAGCCAAACCGGAACTGGCCGTGGAGTATGTTGTCGCTGCGTCCACCCACGATGATGAGGAGCTGCAGATTCTGAAGTGCTGGTTGCAGCTGCAACGAGATGAGCTGCTGGTCATTGCTCCCCGCCATCCTGAGCGGCGCGATGCTATTCTCCAACAGCTGATCCCATTGACAACTGCGATCGCGGTGCGAAGTAAAAACGATGCGATCGCAGCCGACACCAAAGTCTATCTTCTCGATACGGTGGGTGAACTCAACAATTGGTTCACCGGAGCGCGCCTGGTCGTTATGGGTGGTTCGTTTGTCCAGCGAGGTGGGCATAACCTGCTCGAGCCTGCGCATTTCGGCAAGGCTGTGTTTTTCGGACCATCGATGGAAAATTTCCAGGATGAGGCGCAGCAGATGCTGGATCAACATGCGGCCGTGCAAGTCGAGGATATCAACGCGCTTTGCCGTCAACTGAGACATTTCCTGACCGATCAGGATGCGCTGGCATCGCTAGAAAATAACGTCAGTGTAGCCGTCGCCAATTTTCGCCATATTGTCCCCGATTATGCCGATATCATCGGTACACGCCTCGATGCGATTGACTAGCCCGTATTTCTCACCAAGTGGCGTTGAGTACCGATAAGGTATTGGTCCTTTTTGATGAAGCTCGGATGATCGAAGATGCAGTGTGTTTTTCAAGCATGCCTATCACGATTCAGGCTGCTCTTCATTTTGGTAAGATCGTAGGGTGTGCCGTGCGCACCGGAAGCGGCCACCAAGCCCAGAATGCGCGGTGCGCACGGCGCACCCTTCAGTTACTTCGCTCAAATTTTTGCTTTGCTACGCTCTTGTCTCCAGAGCGGCGCTTACCCGTACGCGTGATCTTGGTGAAAAATGCTGGCTAATCGTCACCCTTGTACCCTTCAATCAAAGCATTCCAGTCATCCCGACCGAAGTTGAAATCGGGACTAAAAGATTTGAACTTGAACAATGAGCGTTGCAGACGGGCCAGATTGGCGGCTTTCCAGGACTCGCCCAGGTGGCGAAAAGCGCCTTTGTCGAAGTCGACCAAGAAAACTCTGCCAAATTCAGCATTAATCAGAATATTACGGGCATTCAGATCGGCGTGATATACGCTGGCATCGTGAAACCGGCGAATACATCGACCAATCACCCGCCAGGTCTGATGGGTACAGGGCTTCTCCAACAAGTGCTCTGCGAGTGGTATCACGTCGTGGATCTGTTGGGTCACAAGGTCGGCGCGATGAAAAAGGCCTTGGGGTGAACAGCTTGCAGCTACTGGCACTGGCACCGGGAGTCGGAGCTTACACATCGCCTGCAATAACCGCCATTCGCGAAATGCTCGCGAACGCTCGCAGTTGCGACCGAGGTATCGGTCACCAAGCACGGCCGCGACCTGACCACCGCGCCGATAATGCTTCAATACCAGCGCTTGATTCTGATGCTCGAAGAACACGGCATGTCCTCGGCCGACTGCCAGCGCGTGCTGACCCGTCTGCGCCTTCAGATTGTCGATGGCAAAAAGACCGACCTCTGGATGTTCAATCAAGGAGGCATCGTATAGGATATGCCGTTTACCGAACCTGGCCCGACTCTCTGTTGTTGATGACTCTGCCACTCTCTTTAGCACCTGACTCGGTCTGCATGTTGCGTTTGTCCGCCATCGGCGACATTACCCACGCCTTGCCGGTGTTTCGCACACTGCAATTTCACTGGCCACAGACTAGCATCACCTGGGTCATCGGCAAAAACGAGCACGCACTGGTCCGTGAATTAACCGGCGTCGAGTTTATCACTTTTGACAAATCACTGGGTTTCGGCGCGTATCGCGCTGTACGAAAGCAGCTGGCCGGGCGCCGTTTCGATGTGCTGCTGCACATGCAGGTATCACTGCGTGCCTCGCTGACGAGTTTGTTGATAAAGGCCGGTACGAAAGTCGGATTTGATCGCCCGCGTGCGAAAGACCTGCAATGGCTGTTCACGAATGCAAAAATAGTGGCACCGACCACCCGTCAACATGTGGTTGACAGCTTCGTTGAGTTTCCACGACGCCTCGGCCTGGAGCCGGTGATGCGTTGGGACCTGCCCGTGTCGCGACAGGCGCGTGACAGCATGCAACGATTGGTCAGCGGCGATCGCTTGCTGGTGATCAACCCCTGTGCGGTAGCGAAGGCGCGCAGCTGGCGGAACTGGACCGTCGAAGGTTATGCCACGGTGGCCGATTATGCCGCTACACAACATAAGATGACAGTAATTCTGAGTGGCGGCCCGGCACGCGATGAACGCAAGGTGGCCGAGGCGATCATCGCGACCTGCAAGCACGAGCCATTGAACCTGGTTGGCAGCACGACGCTGCCGGAGCTGGTCGCATTGCTGTCATTGGCCGATGTCGTAATCGCACCGGATACGGGCCCGGCGCATATCGCCAGCGCACTCGGCACCCCGGTGATTGGCCTCTATGCCGCAACCAATCCGTCACGCGCCTGCCCGTATAACTTCCAACAGTATGTAGTTAACCGTTATCCGGATGCCCTGAAGCAGTATTACGACATGACTGTCGACCAGGCGCCCTGGGGAAAACGCATCCGCAATGATCAGTGTATGGCGTTGATCAAACCCACCGACGTAACCGCAATGCTGGACCGCGTTTTACAGGAACATCCACAGAAGAGATAGGGTCGGTAACGCAGAGATCGCAGAGGCGCAGAGTCCGCAGAGAAAGCTTGTTGGTGTATTTCTCGAACCAGAACGGCTGGCGGCGCGCGTCGCGAATAGCAGGACACCAGCAATCAGCTCTGCGGACTCTGCGCCTTTGCGGCCTCTGCGTTATCACATGCCCCCAGCGACCCGAGATCGGCTCACTCCACCGAGGTCTCGATCGGTGGCCGCGAGTTGCCAGGTTTGAGGGCACACGGGTTCGCATTGCTAACAAAGCCGGGGCGCTTTTCAATCGAGAATACATCCTTGATCTCGCCCTCATCATTGATGAACCGCGAGGTCAAGCGGCCGCCATCCACATCGATGATCAAGGAACCGGATTCCTCCATCGCTACCACCATGGCAGGATGATCCAGCGGCCCTTGGTCAAGTCTCGATGATGAGCCAGCGACGACGTAGACTGCACCAGAGTGGGCGATATTTCGCGCCGGTTTGCGATACTCCCGGAATTGTCCGTTGATGCCCATGGAGATGATGTTGTCGTCACTGAACTCGCTGGAAAAACCATAATGGCAATCCATCAAATGACTTCTTTCGTACATGTGGCTGTGGCCGGAAAGCACCAGGTCAACAGCAGCCGCTTCCAGAATCGGCAGTACATGCTGCCTGACCTTGAGCATACGGCCGCCGCTGTCATCCACGCTGTCGGAGTCGTGTGAACCTTTGGTGTAAGGGGGATGATGGAAAGCGACGATCAGCCACTGCTTGGTGTTTTCCGCCAGGTCGCGCCGCAGCCACCGCAGCATATCACCGTTTGGCTTGAGACTCGAATCTGTCGTATCGAGCATCACCAGATGGATGTTAGCGTAGTCTATGGAGTAGTAGTTCTCGGTACCTGATGCGACGCCTCCGGCTTCGC
>Ga0272441_10016203_pt1 | contig 10338 bp, 7 predicted proteins | sample SSMProp6N_FD_193582 | JGI IMG/M metagenome (GOLD analysis project Ga0272441, IMG submission 193582) | Marine sediment archaeal communities from Little Sippewissett salt marsh, Falmouth, MA, United States - SSM-Prop-6N | ecosystem: Environmental > Aquatic > Marine > Wetlands > Sediment ... | reverse complement strand
TGAACAGAGGACACATACGCACCCACGGCCATTGCATCCCCGAGGGATTTGAAAACCTAATCGATGCAAAGGGCCTGTCGCAAATCGCCTCCTATACGGTTGACACGTCACGCTTCGGTTCCCTGGCGAGCCTCTTCAACGACGCCGTTCTCCTGGCAATCCTTCTGTCCGGCGTACTTCCGTGGTTTGCCGATCATGTTGCCTCCCTTCACCTCCCCTTTGTCCTCTCGGCACTCCTCTTTCTCGCCGGACCTGCGGCGCTCGGGTTCATCCTGGACATCCCCTTCGATCTCTACCGGATCTTCACAATCGAAAGGCAATACGGGTTCAGCACGATAAACTGGAAACTCTGGGTTTCGGACACCCTCAAGGAGACCGCCATCTCCCTGATCCTTGCCGGCATCATTCTCGGTTCCTTTTTTGCCCTGATCCTTTATACTCCGCACACCTGGTGGTTCTGGAGCTGGATGCTCTTCGGACTTTTCCAGATCCTCCTTCTGTGGCTCTATCCCGTCATTATCGCCCCCCTCTTCAACACCTATGAACCGATTCGCGATGATGAACTGCGCGGCAAGATCGTCGCGATGGTGGAGCGGGCCGGATTTCGCACACGGGGCATCTTTCAGGTCGACGCGGGCAAAAGAAGCCGGCACACCAATGCCTATTTCACGGGTCTGGGAAAATCGAAGCGGATCGTCCTCTTCGACACGCTCCTCGGATCGCATTCCCATGATGAACTGCTGGCGGTGCTGGCCCATGAAATAGGGCACTGGAAAAAACGGCACCTGCTGAAACAGCTCCTCGTCGTCGAAATGATATCCTTCGCGGTCTTTTACGGTATTTACCGGCTACTCGGCTGGAACATGCTCTACCATACCTTCGGCTTTGATCAGGCAATCCCCTATATCGGCATCTTTCTTCTTTCCGCGCTCTCAGGCCCCGTGGTTTTTTTCCTCAAACCGGCAGGCTCCATTATTTCAAGGAAACATGAACGCGAAGCCGATGATTATTCCATCGAGCTCATGGGAACGGCACAACCGCTTATGGAGGCACTGAAAAGACTGGCAAAGGACAATCTCTCGAATCTCCACCCCCATCCGGTATATGCCTGGTTTTATTATTCACATCCATCGCTTCCGGCGCGAATCAGGCGCCTGCAATCGCTGAGCGGGAAATAAGCTGTTGCGTTTATGCGGGAGAATGGTATAGATTGTAGCCTGTAAATACGGGAGGTTAAGCCATGCCCATCTACGAATTCTACTGCAGAAAATGCAATACGATTTACAACTTCTTTTCGAAATCGGTCAATACGGAAAAAATCCCCCGTTGTCCGCACTGCAAAACGGTAAAACTGAAGCGGCAGATGTCCCTTTTTGCCGCCATAACCGGCGAAAGGAACGACTCCGACGAAGATATGCCACCCCTCGACGAAAGCAGAATGGAAAAGGCGATGGCAATGCTGGCACAGGATGCCGACAAAATCAGTGAAGATGATCCCCGACAGGCCGCCGCCATGGTAAGAAAACTCTCGGAAGCCGCCGGCCTCGACCTGAGTTCCGCCATGGAAGAAGCCCTTCACCGCCTCGAGAAAGGTGAAGACCCGGAAAAGATCGAGGAAGAGCTGGGGGATGTTTTCGAAACCGAAGATCCTTTTATGCTCCGAAGCGCGGCGAAAAAGCGCGGCAAGCGCCTGCCACCGCGCATCGACGAAACACTCTACGATTTATAGCATGCAGTACCCGTATCGGCGGGACACGGCACGATCCGGATGCGAAATGCATACCGCGGCAATCCGGCTCGCCCAAGGAGGACCCTCGTGAAAGAACAGGCCACTGTAATATTTTCCGACACACAAAAGGGAATCGATGCCGCAGTTTATGAAATATTCGAACACTTCGGGGGAGCGGAGAACCTGCTCAAATCGAGCAGAGATGTCTATCTCAAGGTGAATGCGGTAGATCTCAAAAAATACAGTTTTACCGATCCCGCGGTCATCAAAGCGGTCATCCTCTATTTCAAAGAGAGGGGCGCACGCCGGATCTACGTCATCGAGAACTGCACCCAGAGCAACTTCACCCGCCTGGTATTCCTGGGAACCGGTATAGACCGGGTATGCCGGGAAACGGGCGCAATCCCCGTCTACCTTGACGAAACCGGTGCGGTCCCGATTTTTCTTGAAGGCCTGCAGACCTTCAACGATATTTCCGCCTTCGTCTACGAACGCCTTATCGAAGGGCGCAACGACAACCTCTACATTTCCCTCCCGAAGCTGAAGACGCACTCAATGTCCCAGGTTACCCTTTCCATAAAAAACCAGTTCGGCATGATTCATCAGGCAAGCCGCATCAGCGACCATAATTTCAGACTGCACCAGAAATTTGCCGACATTTATCAGGTACTGCGCCCCGATTTTGCCGTCGTCGATGGTCTCATCGCGACCAATCACGGGCATTATATCGCCGAGAGCAACGGGCACGAATGCGTGATCCCGATGAACTGCCTCATCGGTGGTCGCGACCCTCTGGCCGTCGATACTGTCGCCGCCGCCTTTCTCGGTTTCGGCATCGAGGACGTGGAACATCTCAGGCTGTCATCGGAAAAGGGCCTCGGCGAAGGCACGTTGGACAGAATCACCATCATCAACAGGAACATCTTCGAGGAACGGGCGCAACATCTGACCTGTGAATTACTGGACCGGTTTCCCCCCGATCTCAGGATACTCCGCGGTCGTGAACGCTGCTGCAAGGAAGGCTGCAGGAGAAATACGGAGACGGTTGCCGAAATCTTCTACTGCGATTACAACGGACAGGGCGGCTTCACGATTCTCATGGGGAAAGGCATCGACCCCGAAGAAGTCGCGTCGATAACGGGGCCCGTACATATCGCCGGCAGTTGCGCTATTCAGGATTACGGGCTTGAAATGGTGCGGCGGCTCGGCAGAAAAAATGTCACCATGAGCACCGGTTGCAATAACCTTGCAGAAACGGTACACGCCCTCTGCAAACACATGAAGGTGACACCGCTGAAATTAGCCCAGGTAAATCCGGTTCGTTCACTCTCGGCACTGGTCACGGCACGCATGAAGAAAACACGGGCCATTATCCCACCCCTCTTTTAGGGAGTCCGGCCGTCCTGCGGGGGAAAAATCCGAAGGACATCGTAATCGTTCGTCACGACGAGGTGGGCTTCCGTCTTCAGATCCCGGATAATCCGATGCTCCGATTCCAGGACCTTCAGGATAAAATTGAAATCCTGATCGGGATCGCGGCTCAGGTTGCGCTCTCGTACCTGCTGAATGCGTCCATGATAATCCGATTCCAGGAAGACTTTTACCGTCACATTTTTCAACAACAGGCTGTAGGTAAGATCGATGAATATCATTTCAATCCCTGAAAGATCGACGGGAACGTCCTCATACCGTTTTGAATCGAGGCGGCGGCAATCGGAGGGGACGCTTATTTCATCGACGCTGCGCTTCACCGCCTGTGCCAGTATCGCGTCGAGCCGCTTGAGATCGACCTCCTGCGGCCCCAGATACCGGTCAAGGTTCCCCTCTTCGTAGGCCCTGAGCCGGGCCCTGTGGTTTTCAGAAGGTGTCCGTCTGAAGAAGGCGTCACCAGATACGGTAACACCCCGTAATGCATGACGCCGCACCAGGAAACGGAGGTATTCGGCAATTTCAGTCTTACCGGACCCCGACTCTCCACCGAGAGCGACGATGACACGCTCGTTTCTGTCGCGTGCAGTCCTTACCGCATCCACAATCCACGGAAGCAGTTCCTGCGCGGCTTTCCTGTGCTGCGGCCCGATACGGGGCGGATCGCCCCGCCATACAAAGGCAGCCCGATGGTATGCCCTGCCCTCACGCCTGATAACGGTGGTCCCCGCCGCCTCTCCCTGCGGTCTCTCTCCCCGGCACAGGAGATCAATCGATTCGCCCAGCAGCCGGGCGATCCCGTTCCAGCTGAAGGTACCCCGGCAAAGACGGTGTCCCTGGAGCGCAATTGTGCGCCGCTCCTGTTCGTTTCCGATCAGAAACAGCAGTTTCCCGGCGGCTTCGCGTGGATCATCGGGATCGACAATCAGGGCATGGCGTTCATCGATCAGCCATTCCGTGATTCCCGCCGCCTTCGAGATGATCACCGGCGCCGACGCCGCCATCGCCTCGGCCACTCCCATACCAAAGGGCTCCATCTTCTGCATTCCCAGATAACATAATGAATGGCGGGCGAGTATTGAGAGCGTCTGCCACCCCTGGCTGGGGAGTCTTACGATATCGTCCGGGAGGATTCCGTACGCCTTCATCATGTCGCGAACACCATCTTCAACGACCGATTCTTCCGCCAGCGGGTTGTCCGGAGAACCTCCTACCAGAACAAGCTTGAACCCCCGCAGCGACTCCGGATCGCTGCGCTGCGCCTCTCCGAAGACCGCCACCACTCCCGGGACGTTCTTTGCTTCGGAAAACCTGCCGAAGTAGATGACATACCTGCCGGGGCTCAACCCGTACCGGTGAAGCAGTTCAACGCCGCCGGTCTCGCCGGCCCTGAAAAATGCGTCCCCCGCCCCGGCGGGCATTATGAAATGGGGATAATTCTTTCCATAATAGCGTTTCACGGCAGCAGGCTCCGCCGGCGTATTGGCGATTTCCAGGTTCGCTCCCGCCAGGGCGGATAACTCGAAGCTCTCACGGTTTCCGAAATTGTAGTGCTCATCGAGCCATGTCTCGGGGTCACCGGGATCATACCCGAGCGAGTCAATCTTGTTGATGCCGAGCGAATGGGGTATCACGACGGCGGGGATCTTGAGGCGCTCCCCGATCTCAATGGAAATCGCCATGCCGTCCGCATAATGGCCCATCACGGCATGGGCACCGAAGAGCGCGGACACGGCGACGGCCTGCTCCGCCAGTTCGGGAAGCAGGGGATATATATCTTCCTTTCTGACAAAGTCCTCCCCCCCCGCGGGAATGCGGAGGAGCCACAGGTTGTTTCCGAAAGACTCGACCCGGGGAAAGGGTGAAAACCATCGGGCAAGAATGACAACCTGCCTTCCCGCGCGGGCCCACCCCTTTGAAACTTCGAGCACATAGTATGTCTGCCCGCCCGTATCGGGAACACCGGCGGGAGGAGGATCGCCCCAATATCCGTGGGTGGAAACCATTACGATGCGCCCTGCATGGCGGGGAGTTCTTTTTCGCGATATCACCGGTATGCCTGACGAAAGAAAAATCCGGCCATACTCCCTCAGAAGGTCCGGGGAAAGGTCGTATTTCGCGGCAATCTTCTGAAGCCTGTCTTCACTGTATCCCTGCATCGTATCCTCCGCCCTGTCCTGTAAAAAAGGTTGTCAGTCGATACACATTCCGGCAAAAAAGAAGGCACTTCAGAAACGATATGGCATAGCCCGAAAACCTGTCAATGTTTTTTTTGCCGTGACAGCGGAAGATGCCGGACGCAGGAAACGATGGAGGCTTGACCAGCCATCGTTTTTTCAGAGTTGACATTTCACGGGGCAATACTATAGATTCATCAGGTAATAGATTGAGGATGTTGTCAGCGGTTTTCTCCTGCGGCACGTTTCGATTCATCGTTCAGAACTCTCTCGTCACCGCAGACGTCGCCATATTTCCATCATTACGACGCGCAGGAAATGGAGTCCATGAACAGTGAATGCTCAATATGATATCATCGTAGGTATTCCCTCCTACAACGAAGCCGACACAATCGGATTTGTTACCAAAACGGCCGCCGAGGGGCTTGCCGCCTATTTCGGCGATAAGCGGTGCGTTATTGTAAATTGCGACAATAACAGCCCCGACGGAACGAAAGAAGCCTTCCTTGGAGCCGGCATACCCGAAAGCGTGGACAGGCATTATATCTCCACGCCCGCGGGAATCAAGGGCAAGGGAAACAATTTCCGGAACCTGTTTGAATTTGCGAGAGACGCGGGGGCACAGATCACCGTGGTGGTGGATGCCGACCTCCGGTCAATCACGCCGGCATGGATCAAGTATCTGGGGAGACCCATCGAGGAGGGATACGACCTGGTTACCCCCCTCTATTCACGGCACCAGTTTGACGGAACAATTACGAACCACCTCTGTTATCCACTCGTTTTCTCTCTCGCGGGAGCCGATGTCCGCCAGCCCATCGGCGGAGATTTCGCGTTCTCATCGAAACTCTGTCGGCACTGGCTCGATCAGGACTGGAACGAGATGATCCGTCATTACGGGATCGATATCTTCATGTCCCTGACGGCCCTCTTCGGCGATTTCCGCATCTGCCAGACCGGCCTGGGATCCAAGATCCATAATGCCAGTACCCCCCGGCTGGGCCAGATGTTTGAGGAAGTCATCTACACGCTTTTCTCACTTCTGCACGGGTTTCGTTCAATATGGTTAAAGAAGGACCAGATGGCGGCCTGGGACACGGACGTCATACCTGTCGACCGGCGGGGACTGGAAAAAATGTCCGAACCCGAGCCCCTTTCCGTGGAAGACATCGTAAGGCTGAAAGTCGACTGCCGCCGGGAATACGAACAGTATCAAGAACTGGTGAGGAAGTATCTCAACACGTACGCCTACCAGAAAACCTATCATATGCATTCAATGGACTATTATGACCTGGACATCATGCTCTGGTCTCATATCGTCTACAGCCTTTTTTACCTTTTCGACGGTGCGTCTGAAACGGTCAAACTGGAGATCATCAATACGCTGAAACCGCTTTATTTCGAACGAAGCATTACGTTCAATTACCTGACCTACCGCTATGCCGTCTCCTTTGCGGAAAAGGAAGTTCGCGATCAGGCCATGGCATTTCGCTGTCAGAAGCCCTACCTGCTGGGACTCTATGCCGGCAGAGACAGGGCATCGGAATACGTCACCTGACGGGAACCGTCATGAAGGGGCGGATATGATGCAGGCGTCGTCCTGCCGAGGTTACTCGAAGGCCATGACGTAACGGTACATCATCCAGAAATGTGAAAAGCTCCCCAGCATGACGAAGATGTGAAAGATTTCGTGGAATCCCATCAGGCGGGGCCACGGATCGGGCCTCTTCAGACCATAGATGACGGCTCCCACGGTGTAAAAGAAGCCACCGGCAAACAACCACACAAGTCCCCCGGGCTGCAGGATTCTGACCAACGGAACGATCGCTACCAGGGCAAGCCAGCCCATCATGATATAGACCATCGTGGCGAACCACCGTGGTGCATTGAGCCAGAAGAATTTCATGAAGACTCCGAGGGTTGCAAACCCCCAGATACCGCCGAAGAGGCTCCACCCCCAGGCCCCTCTGAGCGGAATCAGACAGACCGGCGTATAGGTCGCCGCAATCAGGACAAAGATCATCATGTGGTCCCATTTGCGAAGGCGTTCCGTCCCTTTCTCCGACAGAGGAAGCCAGTGATAAAGGGTACTTGCCGTATAGAGGGCAATCATGCTCGATCCGAAGATTGAAAAGGTCACGATATGCCAGGGTTTGACGGGATCCGCCGCTTTATATATCAGCAATACCAGGCCGACCAGGGCGAAAAAAGCCCCTATACAATGGGTCAACCCGCTCATGGGATCCTTCAGTTTACAACTCATGGGTTGCAGACTCCTTAATTAATGTATAGAATTTCAGGTCCGTCCTGATTAACCGGCCGCAGGCCGGCGGCAGGGCGTTTATGAAATCCCGCCGGGAGCAGGAAACCACCTGCGTTCTCCGTGCGGGCATATTAATCTAAGATAGTAGTAGGGAATGGGTCTTCTGTCAATAGAAACAGGAACGGCGTCCCGCCTTGACCGTCCACAGTACTGCAGAAAACGGTGAAGAGCATCAGGCAATCATCCGCATCGTCAAGATAACGGTCGTGCCCTGCGGCTTATTATCTTCAATAGAGGCATATCCGCCGTAACGTTCCATGATCTTCTTTACGATAAACAATCCCGAACCGGAATGGGCCGTCGCCTCGCCGGTGAAGTATTCATCGAACACCTTTTCCTTGAGGGCATCAGGAATACCGCTGCCCCCATCGGCGAAACGAATTCGGCAGAATTCCCCTTCCCTGCAAATCGTCACATCCATACGACCGGATTTCCCGTGAATCACGGCGTTCGACACAATATTATCCACCGCGGAATCAAAGGCCTCGTCGGCAAGGACCTTGCAGTCACCATCCACGGTGTATGAAAGTGACCGGTAATTTTTGAGAACCTGCTCACAGACCTCTGCCGCATGATAAATCCGGAGTCCCTGATGTGAAGAAATAAAGTTTTCCAGATTTATCATCCGCGATATCAGTGCACAACTCCTGCTGACCCGGGTTGACGCCTCTTCGAGCAGTCCCATCTCGTTTGAATCCCTGTACAGATTCAAGGCACTTCCTATCACATTCAGATTATTAATCATATCATGACGCAGGATCTTGTTTATCAATCGAATATGGTCGCAACACTCCTTCAGTTCGTTCCCGGCCTGTACCCTCTCGGCCACATCACGGGCGATAACGAGTATTTCCGAAACATTACCCTCACGATTTATGAGCGATGAACTCACTTCCACAGGAATCGCGACGCCCTTTCCAGTAATAAATTTTGCATCATAGAGACAGGAAACATCGTGGGTCCGAAGCCACCGTTGCCGGCATTCTTCGAAAGAGGCACCGGAGTCGGGCACAATCAGATTGAAAATATTCATGCCCTGGATTTCCTCCCCGCTGCAGCCAACCATTTCCCGGCCTTTCTGATTGATATAGACGATTTCACCGTCCATGCCATGAATTAGAATGCAGTCAGCCGCTTTCTCCGCCAGAAGACAATACGTTCTGTCGTCTTCACGTTGTCTTCGATGTGATATTTCGCTTTCGATCAGCACTGCCGCAGACGTTGCAAGCACTTTCAGGGCGGTCCGCATCTGCGCCTCCGGCATCACGGGCACCCGCGCGAGGGCATCAAGATATGCCTCCTCACTGAAACCGTATTCACGTGCCTGTTTCCTGAAAACGCTCACAGCTTTTTTCGACAGTTTATGTGATAGGATTTGCCCCCCGCAGGTATTGGCAACCAGATCCCCGCCCACCACGATGGGTGTGGCTCCACAGATCAGGCCATTCGAACAGTGGTGAATCTCCCAGGATTTTCCCGCTGTAATACCACTCTGCAAAAGGGCGGTACAATCTCTGCAGCGCCCTTCCGTTAAAGGATTTTTTCTATGAAAGTCGGCGCAGATATCCTGCCATCCCGAAGCTGCCAGACTCTTACCGTCAACGGAAAAAATTGTCGAATGAATTCCGGTAGCCGAATAAAAGTTCTCTGTCAGTTGCTGAATACAAGTAGTATCAACAAGATCCGAAAGGTTCTGCTCCATCCGTCTTCAACCAGAAAAGAAACACACGCAATGGCGCCTCTCACCTTTGCCGACGTATACTTTATTTGAGATCTTCCTTGAAACCCCGCGCCGGCACGAACCGGGGCATCCTTCGCTGCCCGATTTCGATCTCCTCACCCGTTCTGGGATTTCGTCCCTTGCGGGCACTCCGCTCAGCCATCCTGAATGTACCAAACCCGGTGAGTGTTACATTTTCGTTCTTGAGCAGCGCTTCTCTTATTTTCGAAAACACGCAGTCAACCACTGCCTGAGCATCACTTTTTTTGTTTACGTAATTGCACACCTCATTGATCAGATCACTCTTATTCATATATCCCTCCCTTTCATTCATAACGCCATGCAATAATTCTCATGATCATCAATTATCCATCAGCCTTACTCAAGCCTGCGAACACAGGGTACCTGAATGCCCGGAACTGTAAGAATTATCGTGCCCTTGAACGGGGCGACGTCACAGAACTGGAAAAGTCACTGCAACTCGCGACGGCATTCACCCCTGCTCTACCGGATACCGGGAGCAGAACGATTGCCCCTGCGCTGATTATTAACAGGCGGACGGCAGGCACCGGGCAGAGCACACCTCCACTGTCCACGCACTGTTGAAGCTCCCCGCAACAAGTTGCAGGAAATCTCCGATTGTTAAGGAAAATATTATTTTATATTCGCTCGCTGTTCAATTCAATGAACATGAGGGACAATGAGGGGGATAACGTATCCCCCTCGTTACCCCCCTCCCCGCACTCATCCCCCCTTCTGTCATCTCTGACTCATGCGGGTTTCTGAAAGGAGATATCATTCGGTCCCAGAAACATTCACTTCCGGTCCCTGGTCGACGGCACCACACGATGAGAGTTTCATAACATACTTTTTTGAACTGCGTGTGTTAAAAAATTGGGAGGTATTTATTAGGTATAACCTAACACTACGGGGCAATTATACGGTGTTATCGCATGATACC
>Ga0272441_10016202_pt1 | contig 10339 bp, 11 predicted proteins | sample SSMProp6N_FD_193582 | JGI IMG/M metagenome (GOLD analysis project Ga0272441, IMG submission 193582) | Marine sediment archaeal communities from Little Sippewissett salt marsh, Falmouth, MA, United States - SSM-Prop-6N | ecosystem: Environmental > Aquatic > Marine > Wetlands > Sediment ... | reverse complement strand
AGCCGCTTGGCGATCCGTTCGAACGTGGGCGCGTCCATGTGCCCTGGATCGGTCGATGCTTGGGGATGTGTCAACTCGAGGATAGCGACGTCGGTGTCGTCGAGCAGGCGATCGAGTTGCTCGCACTCCCCGGTGTCCCCGCTGTACGCGATCGTGCGTCCCTTATACGTGAAGCGAAACCCGAACGCCTCGAGGTCGAAGTGATCCATCGGAATCGCCTGGAAGGTCAGACCGCCCGCCGTGTATTCGCCTTCTTCGGGGATCTCCACGAACTCGATGGGGAGGCGGGGTTCGAAGCCGGTCTTGCGCATCTGCGGCCATGCCAGTTCACACAAGTCGAGCGTGACTTCCTCGATCCCGCGCGGGCCGGCGATTACGAGAGGATTGTCGCGCTCGAGGCGGACGCAGTACTCGAGAAGGAAGAAGGGAAGTCCGAACATGTGATCGGCGTGCAGGTGGCTAATCAGGACATGTTCGATGGCGGCGAAGTCAATGCCGAGCCGGTGGAGCTGGGGAACCGTCGTCGGCGGCAGATCGAGGAGAATCCGCCCATCCAACAACAGAGAACTCCAGTCCCGCCCGTCGGTGAGTGCCGCTCCGGACCCGAGACAAACGAGAGGAATCCGCTCGATCAAGCCTATTCAGTGCCTACCTTCGCCGCGTCCGTGGCGCGTAGCCGCTTGACGAGTTCCTCGAGCATGCTCAGAGCAACCTCGGGATGGTTGGCGATCACAGATTTCATCGCCCACTGAGAGAGGATCCAGCACTTCGTCTCGCTGACGGCAACAACGTCTGCCGAGCGCGGCTCTCCATCGATGACGCCCAACTCGCCGAAGAAATCGCCGGCGGTCAGTGCCGCAAGCTTCTTGCCTTCCTTCACCACGTCGGCATTGCCTTCGAGGATCAAGTAGAAGCCGACGCCTCCCTGGCCCTCCTGGACGACCTTGTCGCCGGGAGCGACTGTCTTGATGACGGCGGACTTGATCATGGATTCGAGGCTCTTCTCCGTCGTGTTGGCGAAGATCGGAGTCTTCTTGAGAAGGGCGATGATTTGCTTGTTCTCCATGGTAGTGCTCCTTTCAGCGACACTCTCAAAGCTGGATTCGATGATATAATACGCCCATTGCCTTTTCCAGCCGAAGGGGGCGACTGTGTCCTGGAGCCGAACGCTCAAGATCCGCCAGCTTCTCCGCGCGCAACTCGAGTCGGGTGAGCCGATTGCGCTGCTGTTCTCGGACATCCGCGGTTTTTCGACGTATGCGGCCGCCAAGGGCGATCAAGCGGCGTTCCAATTGGCACAGCTTCACGAGGGAATTCTCAGGGACCGCATCTCGGAGTTCGGGATTCTCGTCAAGTCCCTCGGCGACGGGGTAATGGCGGCGTTCGAATCGTCGCTGCCGGCGATTCAAGCCGCGGTTGCCATTCAGCAAGCGTTTCGGGAACGCAATGCCGCCAGCCCCGGCGACCCGATTGACGTCGGCATCGGGGTCGCGTCCGGTACGCCGGTGATGACGGACATCGACTTCATCGGCCACTCAGTGAACCTGGCTCAACGACTGTCGGCGCAGGCGAAGGGCGGGCAGATCCTCATCCCCGCGGAGATGGGGCGCGACGTCTCACTTCCTGGAGGCTGGTACATTCTTCCGGTGGGCGAGCGCGTGCTCAAGGGGTTGGGCGCCAAGGACCTGTCCGAGGTGGCGTGGATGAAGGAGGTCGGGCGTATCTCCGACGTGCTCGATCAGGTGACGCTCATCCTGACCGACGACGGCACGCTCGTTGTGGAACTGGCCAAGGACGCGAAACGCGAAGTGCGCGACGCGCTCGAACAGCTGCAGCGGGCGCGCGCCGACGAAGACGGTGCGTTCTCGGCGATGCTGCAGCGGGGCATCGCCCGCTTCACCAAGCGCGTGATTGGGCTCCCGTTTGCCGCGCTACGGGTGCCGCGAGAGCAGGACGTTCGCAACGTCGCCCTATCGCTTCGCGGGACGACGCTCCATCTGTCGACCGGGGACGGAACGTTCTCGCTCAAGGGCGTCGAAGCCGAGCTCGCACGCAGGTTCATCGAACAAGCCGATGAACTGGCCGCGTCGCTGCAACGGTCCGAGAAGAGGTAGTCCGCGCGCCGTGCGGCCCTGCGGGCACAACCGCGATATGCCAGAAACTGCCTGAGGATTCGTGTTGATCCATTCGGCCGGTTATCCTAGAATTGCTCAACGACCGATGTAGGGGGAGAGAACCACCATGGGTAAGCGTGAAGTCTTGGAGAGCACTCTCAAACAGATCAAGAAGTCGTACGGCGAAGGATCCATCATGTGGCTCGGGGACGGAGCGCAGATCCTTCAGGTGGAGGCTGTCCCGACCGGGTCGCTGGCACTGGACATCGCACTCGGCGTCGGAGGCGTTCCGAAAGGGCGCATCATCGAGGTGTTCGGCATGGAGTCGTCCGGTAAGACGTCGCTTGCCCTGCACATGATCGCTGAGGTGCAACGCCAAGGCGGCACGGCAGCGTTCATCGATGCGGAACACGCGCTGGATCCGACGTACAGCCGCGCACTGGGCGTCGATCTCGATCACATGCTGATCTCGCAGCCGAATTCCGGCGAGCAAGCGCTCGAAATCACCGAACAACTGACGCGTAGCGGCGCCATCGACATCATCGTCATCGACTCCGTCGCTGCATTGGTTCCGATGGCGGAGATCGAGGGCCAGATGGGCGACTCTCAGGTCGGGCTGCAGGCGCGTCTGATGAGCCAAGCGATGCGTAAACTGTCCGGCGCCATCTCTCAATCGAAGACGATCGTCGTGTTCACCAACCAGATGCGGTCGACGATCAGCACGTCGCGGTTCGGCCCGTCGACGACGACGGCCGGCGGATGGGCGCTCAAGTTCTATGCCTCACTGCGACTCCAGATGTGGGCGTCGGGACGGATCGAAGAAGGCACCGAACGGATTGGAACGCACGTGAACGTTCGCGTGGTGAAAAACAAGGTGGCGCCGCCGTTCAAGGAAGCCACGTTCGACGTGATCTATGGCAGGGGCATCGTCCGGTCGCGCGATTTGATCAACACCGGCGAGGCGCTGGGCATGGTGACGCGTAGCGGTTCGTGGTACTCGTTCGGAGACGAGCGGTTGGGCCAGGGGATCGGCAACAGCGCCCAGGCGCTGGAAGAGGACGCCAAGCTGGCAGACAAGCTCGAAGCCGCGATCCGGGAGAAGGCCGGCCTGAAGACGGCGCCGAAGGAGACCAAGGAGAGTGACGACGCCCCGGCAGCCGAACCCGCCAAGAAGTGACGCTTATTCGTACCTGTTGCTGCTCTTGCGGCATCGGCCGCGAAGCGTCGCCGAGGCGCGGGGGCGGCTGACGAGACAAGGATACGCGCCCGACGTCGTCGAGATGACGCTGCAGCGAGCCATCGCTACGGATCAGCTCGACGACGTTGCATTTGCCAAGCTGTGGGTTCGCGATCGCATCTGGCATCACCCACTGTCGCGTGGCGCGGTCGCGCGTGAGCTGCGCGACAAGGGCGTAGAGGCTGACTTGATTACGCGAACGCTCGAACAGGAGTATCCGGCGGTGAAAGAGGTCGAACTGGCGACCACGCTGGCGGACGAGCGGTTCCGCCGCCTCCGTGCCGTACCGGTGGAAAGACGGACGGCGCGGCTGCTCGCGTTTCTGCAGCGACGTGGATTCTCTCGAGGGCTGGCCATCGAGGCCGTACGATCCGTGGAGGAGGCAATGCAGCGTGAAGATGAATGACCCGCGTGTGGGGATGGGGTTCGACGTTCATCCGTTTCAATCAGACCGCCCGCTTGTCTTGGGCGGCGTCACGATTCGCGACCACGGCGGCCTCGCCGGACACTCCGACGCGGATGCGCTCATTCACGCCGTCTGCGACGCGTTGCTCGGTGCGGCCGGGATGAATGACATCGGACACCACTTCCCGGACACCGACCCGCAGTACAAGGGGATCCGCAGCACGCTGCTGTTGGAACGTGTCGTCGCGATGCTGGCCGACGCAGGCCTGCAGACGGGCAACGTTGACGTGACCGTCATCGCACAGGCGCCGAAGCTGGCGCCGCACTTTCCCGCGATGCGTTCCGTGCTCGCGCCGATTCTCGGCGTGTCCGAAGACCGCGTCGGGCTGAAGGCCACGACGAACGAAGGTCTGCGGTCATGGGGGCACGACGAAGGCATCGCCGCGATGGCGGTGTGCCTTATTGGAACAATCGAGCAATGTCCTGATACGTAATCAGGATCATCAGCCCGATCAGAATCAGGAAGCCAATGGCATGAATGATCCCCTCGCGTTGCGGGGGGATCGGCTTGCCTCGAACCCATTCGTACAGCGCGAACACGGCGCGGCTTCCGTCCAACGCGGGAAACGGGACCAGATTGATCAGCCCGAAGTTGAGACTGAGAAACGCCAGCAATTGGAAGAAGAAGGACGCGCCGACACGAACGCTCTCACCCAGTAGCTGCGCGACGCCGATCGGTCCCTGGAACGCGTCACTCGCATCGGTCTGACCGGCGATGACACTGTGGACGAGTTCGCCCAGCGCGCGCATGTAGCTGACGAACTGGCTGGCGGCAAGCGCAAGGCCCTCTGCGAATCCGGCGCGCTGGTTGGCGACGCCCCAATGCGCGAACTCCAACGCTTCGAACAGCTCATAGACGGTCTGTCCGGCGGACGAAAGGGCCACATCGAACGTCGCGCCGTCCCGCTCCAGCGTAAGGGTGAGTTCCGGGGCGGGGAGGACGTCTTCGGCCGCAAGCTCGATCGCGACCAACGTATCCGTCGGGGCGCCGTTGACGGCGACGATCCGATCCCCCGATTGCAGGCCGAGGACGTCCAGCGATGATGGAGCGTCCACGGACGCGATCTCGTTGGTCAGCGCGGCGCTGTAGAAGTAGGCGCCGATCACATAGCGCGACTCTTCCTCGACATACTCGGCTTGGATACTGGCGTGGATTGCTTCGCCGTCACGCTCCAGAAGAATGTCCACGGGATCGCCCGCGGCTGCGTCGATGACCTCGGTGATTTGGTCGCGGGTCAGGATCCTGCGCCCATCCATCTCGAGAATGCGGTCGCCGAACTGCAGGGTCTCGGCGGCGGGTGCGCCGTCGACGACGTCGGCAACCTGCATCATCGGGAACGGCGTCGCCCAGATGACGGCCAAGGTGAGGATAAAGGCGAGCGCGAGGTTGGTGGCGGGGCCGGCGAGGCTGATCAACGCGCGCGCGTACGGCGGCTTGCTGTACAGCACGCGGTCCTCCGGGATGTCGTCTTCCGTCTCGAGTTGGTCTTCCCCAGCCATGCGGACGTAGCCGCCGAATGGGATCAGACGGAGCGTGTAGACGGTCTCCTTCCCCTGGTGGCGAAGCAGTCGCGGCCCGAAACCGATCGCGAACTCCTTGACGTAGACGCCGAATGCCTTCGCGGTGAGGAAGTGGCCGCCCTCATGAACGCCGACGAGCACCATGATGGATGCGGCAAACACCAACAACGTGACGATCATTTCCGTCCCTTCATCTCCATCCGGAGAATGCGCTCCGTTCGATTCGACACCCTAACGGTATCCGATAATCGCAGTCCCACAACCCAGATGATCCCGTTGACATCGCACACGAGCGGGATGCGGTCTCGGCCGTAGTACGGGGCGTGCGCATTGATCAAGAACTCCTTCAGCTTGATCTCTGCGTTCAATCCGAGCGGTCGGAAGCGGTCGCCCTTGGCGCGCGCGCGCAACTGAAGCGGGAAGGTCACCCGATCGGCGTCTGCGACCTCGATCCACGGATCCTCCTCGGCAGCGGCGAGATCGACGTCTTGACGCGGCAGCACCTCGAAACGCAGCGTGCGGCCATCCGGCAATGGGTTGTCGCCGAGCGTCAGCGGGGCGGTCGCCAACACAGCTGCGTCTCCCTCAGCGACGGCAAACGACACCGAATCGCCGTCGATGCGAACGCACAGGCCGGGCAGCGACAGCTCTCCGTGGGCGTTGGGGCCGGCGACGAGGGACTGGACGGCGTCGACGTGTTGCAGGGTGATCCCTTCCAGAGATCCGCGAACTCGACGAATGCCCTCACGCAGCAGGAGCCGTCGCACGCTCTCCGGGAGGTCGCAGAGCGAACCGCGCGGCCAATGGCTGCCGTCTTCGGACAGCCGGTCGGCGACGTCGGTCACGAAGTAATCGAGAGCTTCGTCGACGTCGACCAACAGATCGGCGGCGCGGCACAGCGCATCGACGACTTCGGGGTTCAGTTCGCGCAATTCGGGAAGAACGCGATGGCGAATGCGATTGCGGGCGAAAGACGGATCGGCGTTGGTTGCGTCCTCGCGCCATTCGAGGTTGTGGGCCTGCGCGTAGTCCAGAATGTCTTTTCGGCAGACCTCAATGAACGGTCGGATGAAGATGCCGCGAACCGGCAGGATGCCCCGCAGCCCGGTCGGTCCGGTGCCGCGCGCCAACCGATACAGCACCGTCTCCGCGCGATCGTCCGCTGTGTGCGCCAACGCAATGCGCGCTGCGCCGACGCGATCGGCCATCCGTTCGAGCGCTGCCAGCCGGGCGGCGCGTGCCGCCCCTTCGCGCCCGTGACCCTTGACCGCTTCCAGATCGGAGGAGGCAAGCCGATGGATGTGAACGGGGAGGCCGAACGATCCCGCCAGGGACTCGACGAACGCTGCGTCGCCGATCGAAGCCGATCCGCGCAAGCCGTGATCGACATGCCCGACGATGCAATCGCACGAAAGCTCTGCCGTCAACTGTCGAAGCACATCCAGCAGCGCAACCGAGTCGAGGCCGCCGGACACGGCGACGAGAACGTGGTCGCCCGGAGCGATCATTCCGTGGTCGCGAATCGCTTGGAGTGCGGATTCCATCAGCATGGCCGATCGATTGTGTCGCCATTGGATGGCGAATGCAACGCTTGGTGCATCGGCCCCTCCGCAGTACCCTGAAGCGATGAACGTTCGGAAACGTCTTGCCGTCCTTCTTGCGATCGTCGTGTGCCTCCTCGGTGCGCCGACGACGGCGGGGGCATCGATCCCTCACTTTTCGGCTGCAGTACCGACGCTGCCGTCGGGAGGCTCCGAACTCGCGGCGTGCGTTACCGGCCAAGGGATTGGGCTTTCCTTCACTCGCGCAATCACCTCGCACCTGCTCGTTGTCGGATCGGCTGCCCTCGATGAGGATCTCGATCTGAGGGTGCGATGGATGCCGTCACTGGACCTTGCGCCCGCATTTCTGGGCATCGAAATTGGTCCGGCGCGCATCACCGGCCTGCTCACCATCTTTCTGGGTCCGGTCTCGATTGACCTGGGACGGACGTGGTTTCATCCGGAACGCTGGGCGATCGTGCAGCTGAGCATGCATCCGCGGCTGACCGCCTTCCTCGCTGTTGACGAGGCGGCCGAGTGGTTTCTTCCGTCCGTGGGCTTCCGGCTGTTTCCCCTTGCGTCGGCACGATGGGAACTCGGCGTGCGGCTCGGTGCGACGTTTGCGGTCTGGACCGGCTGGAGGTTCCGATGAGGACGCTTGCGAGCGCGGCGATCATGCTCGTGGCGGCGTTCGTATCGGCGAGCGGGTTCCCGTTGACGGTGCTCTACACCAACGATCTACACGTGCGCGTCGACCGTTTGGATGGGCTGGCCGCGACGATCGAGGCCGTCCGATCGACGGACGACGTGGTGCTGTGGCTGGATGCCGGAGACGGGTGGCATGACTACCGGCGTCCGCTCCCCGCGGTTTGGGGCTCCGAAATGATGACGTCCTGGATGAACGTCACCGGACTGGCGGCGATGGCGTTGGGAAACCACGAAACCTACCTCGGTCCGCAACGGCTGTCCGATCGGATGGCCGAGGCCGTGTTTCCCGTGTTGGCGGCCAACTGGCTGTCGAACGATCCGCGGATCGACGTTCGTCCTTCGATCACGCTGAACATGGAGGATGCCTCGATCCTGGTCGTCGGTCTGATCACACCGGAGTTCCTGCCGATCTACGCGTATCCGATGATGACGTACGTGGATCCGCTGACGGCGGTTCGCAATGAGCTGGCACGGCACAGCGGGGCGTCCGATCTGGTGATCGTGCTGGCGCACCTCTCGATCGCGCGGGCGCGCATCCTGGCCCGCCACGTTCCGGGGATCGATCTTGTCGTCACGGGGCACTCCCACGAACGCACCGACGATCCGATCGTTGAAGGCACGACGACGATTGTGCAATCGGGTGCATTTGGCGAGGCCTTGGGGTGCGTGCGACTGGACGTTGCCGACGGCGGCGTGAGCATCCTTTCCAACGAGCTGATAGCCATTGAAGAGGCCCCCGTCGACAATCGAGCGGGGGCCCTCAAGTTGCTACGCGTGCTGACGGCGATCTTGCTTGCGACCGCCGTCTGGTGGATCTAGAAGCTGACTCGGAATCCGATGCCGTTCTCCACAAAGCCGAGCTGGAATCCCTGATCCTTGGCGACGTTGTAGGCGTCCAATCCGCTGTATACGCCCCATCCCAAGTGAACGAGACCGACGAGAGAATACGAGTAGTAGTAGCTTATGGGCAGAAGATGGGCGAGATAGTACGCGCCGACGTCGAGCGCGAGGGCGACGCCGAAGTGCAGGATCGCCTTGTCGACCTCGTCGTTGATGAACTGCCCGAGTCCCGGGACTACGAACGACGCCAGTCCGGGAATCCATGCGTCGTTGTTTTGCGCGCTGGCTCCGAACGTGGTGACCAGCAGCAGCACCGCCGCACATGCGAGAATCATGACCTTCCTCATCCCAACCTCCTTGGAGTCTTGCTACGATTCGCTTTGGGCCTCGAACTTCTCGAAGTCCGCATCGTCGATGTCGAAGTTTGCGTGCACTTCCTGGACGTCCTCATGCTCGTCGAGGGCGCTGACCAGTCTCAGCACCTTCATCGCGGCGTCGCCCTCCACGTGCACGGTACTCTTGGGGATCATCGTCACCTCGGCGCGCGCCGGTCTCAGCCCCAGCGCCTCAACGGCCTTCGCCAGTGCGGGGAGATCGGTTGCCTCACACGTGGCTTCGATGCCGCCCTCCTGCTCGTCGATGTCCTCGGCGCCCGCATCAATGAGGGCAATCTCCAGTTCGTCGCGATCGATGCCGTCCGCGAGGTCGTCGATGGCAACGACACCCTTTCGATCGAACAGCCAAGCCACACTGCCCAGCGACGCCATGCTCCCGCCGTTCTTGCTGAAGATGTGCCGGATGTCGGCCGCGGCGCGATTCTTGTTGTCGGTGACCGATCGGACGAGCACGGCGACGCCGTCGTTGGCGTAGCCCTCGTACGTCGCCTCTTCGTACGAGACCCCCTCCAGCTCACCGGTCGCCCGCTTGATGGCGCGGTCGATGTTGTCCTTCGGAAGATTCGCCGCCTTGGCACGTTCGAGCGCTTGCGCCAAGCCCGGATTGTGCTCAGGGTTTGGGTCCCCGTTGCGCGCCTGCAACGTGATCTCTTTGATCAACTTGCCGAACATGCTCGAGCGCTTCTTGTCCTGGCGCTCCTTGCGATACTTGATGTTCGCCCACTTGGAATGTCCAGCCATTCGAATCCCCCAAATCGTTCTTCGTTTCCCTACGGTCTGATGATAGCCAACCCCTTTGGGTCGGGCAAACGGCCGGCTTATGGAGGCGGCTGGAGTTGACAACCGAACGCGTTCTCCTGCAGAGTGGATCAAGTCATGATCGCAATGAGGGGGGAATCATGAAACGCACGCTACGTCTTCTGCTTGTCCTCGGTATCCTCGTCCCGACGTTGCTGTTGAGCGGATGCCTGCTCAACATCTTCCAGACCGCGCATACGATCGGCGCAGGCAACGTCGGACTTGCGATCGGAACGGGTCTGTTCGATCTTGCGGTTGGCGATGACGGCGGGTGGTTCCTCACGCCGCAGGCCCGGCTGACGATCGGGTTGACTGATGGAATCGACATCGGGCTTCACAGCGGTCTGCTGGTCAGCCTCGAAGGTGGAGAACCCGGATGGATGGGAGTACTGAGCGATCTCAAGTTCGCGCTGTTTGACGACCCGGAGTCGTTTTCCTTGGCGATGGGCTTCGGCGGCGGCTACAGCGTCGAGGCGCTCGGTGCGTGCGCCTTCGGAGAGATCTTCCTCGACAGCAACCTACGAATCTTGCCCGTCTTCTTCGTCTATCAGCCTCAGGTGACGTTGAGCGAAGCGTTTGCTGTGTCGCATCACGGGACAGCCGGACTGAAGCTGCGACTGTCGCCGAACGCACGGCTGCTTCTCCAGGTTGACTATCGATACTCGCCCGGACTTACCGAGCTCTTCCCGTTGCTGAGCTACGGTCTGGCCCTCGAGATCA
>Ga0272441_10016200_pt1 | contig 10340 bp, 11 predicted proteins | sample SSMProp6N_FD_193582 | JGI IMG/M metagenome (GOLD analysis project Ga0272441, IMG submission 193582) | Marine sediment archaeal communities from Little Sippewissett salt marsh, Falmouth, MA, United States - SSM-Prop-6N | ecosystem: Environmental > Aquatic > Marine > Wetlands > Sediment ... | reverse complement strand
TTTCACTTTAGCATAATCGAAATCCGGCTGTCAAATTTATTCACTGTCGAGGATAATAACTTTATTTTTCTCTTTCAGTCTCCACGGAAATAAATCCGGAAATGAATCCATGATATTCTTTTTGGTTGGGCCCTTTACCTCTCCAGCGTCCATGGTGCGCACGTCAGATATTTTGACCGGCCTTTCATCAAACTCGTCCATTGGGTTGGCCAATTTGGCAACGTGTTGTTGCAAGGGCTCTTTTGTTTTTGAAACAACAGCTTCAATTTTTTTTGCGTTCCAGTTTACAAATATCAGGAACCATTTTACGGGCTTATACGATCTTGTGGTCATTTCTAATCCTCCTGCAAATTATTTTTATCAATTATTTCCTAGTTTATAACATCTTTAAACATTTGTCAAGCTCTCTAAATTAGTATATTCTTAAGGTATATGCTATCTAAATCAGATGTAGAACATATTGCCAAACTGGCTCGTCTCGAGCTTAGTTCAGAAGATAAAGAAAAATATCAAGCTCAACTTGATAAAGTTTTAGATTATGTGGATCAATTAAAAGAAGTGAAAACTAATGGGGTGGCCACGGCTGACGGGGGAACACGCGATCTACACAATATCTGGCGCCATGACAATAATCAAGGCACAATAAACAATAAACAAGGAAAAGAATTGGTTAATATGGCGCCTGATAAAGAAAATCAACAAATAAAAGTAAAATCAGTTTTTTAATATGATTCGCGAGTTGCACAACAAATTAATTAATAAAGAAATCTCAGCCAAAGAATTGGCTGAGCAATATTTAGATAAAATTAAAGAATCAGATTTAAATGCTTTTATTACCACCACTCAAGAAGATGCCTTGGCAGATGCGCAAAATGTAGATTCACAAATTGCTCAAGGCCATGAGTTGCCGATATTAGCTGGCATTCCAGCTTCAATTAAAGATGTCATTCAAACTGCTGGCGTGCGCACCACAGCTGGTTCAAAAATTTTAGATAATTATATTGCTCCTTATAATGCAACTTTAGTTCAACGATTAAAAGATGCTGGCTTAGTTTTATTAGGTAAAAATAACTGCGACGAATTTGCCATGGGCGGCTCAAATGAAAATTCAGCTTATGGCCCAGTTAAAAATCCACACAATAAAGAATGTGTGCCTGGCGGATCTTCTGGTGGTTCGGCTGCTAGTGTGGCTGATGGTTTGGTTGTTTATTCAATTGGCACTGATACAGGCGGATCTGTACGCCAACCCGCTGCACTGTGTGGCATAGTTGGATTCAAGCCAACTTATGGGGCCATTTCTCGTTATGGATTAATTGCCATGGCTTCATCTTTAGATCAGGCCGGCATTTTAGCTAAAAGTGTTGAAGATGTAAAAATAGTTTTTGATGCTATTAAAGGCCGCGATAAAATGGATTCTACTAGTTTAAATATTCCAGATTCTAAATTCCAGATTCCAGATTCCAATCTAAAAGGTATAAAAATTGGAGTGCCTAAAGAATATTTTATTAAAGGCATAGATCCGGAAATAGAAAGTGCAGTTAAAGATACAATAAAACAAGCTGAAGAAGCCGGTGCCAAAATAGTGGAAGTTAGTTTGCCACACACCAAATATGCACTAGCTGTGTATTACATAATCATGCCAGCTGAAGTCAGCGCCAACTTAGCGCGTTATGATGGCATCCGTTATGGTCAAAGTGAACCTGCTAAAAATTTATTTAAAACCTATACTCAAACTCGCGCGCAACATTTAGGCGATGAAGTTAAGCGGCGCATCATGCTCGGCACCTATACTTTGTCAGCTGGTTATTATGATGCTTATTATAAAAAAGCTCAGCAAGTTCGCACATTAATAAAACAAGACTTTGAAAAAGTCTTTAAAGAAGCAGATTTATTAATCACCCCAACCACACCAAATCCAGCTTGGAAAATTGGTGAAAAAATAGATGATCCGTTAACTATGTATTTGGAGGATATCTTTACTGTGCCAGTTAATGTGGCGAGTTTGCCTGCCATGTCTATCCCAGCTGGTAAGACTAAAAACGGTTTGCCTATCGGTGCTCAGCTAATCGGACCGTGGAATAGTGAAGAGAATTTATTTACTGTGGGTGAGATTTTAGAGAAAGAGATAAATTTCTAAGCCAATTTATTGGCGTTTCTTAGGGAATTTATTCCCGTTATCTACGCCAACAAGTTGGCTATGAAACGCGAACAAGTTCGCTTAGAATTAAAAACTGGACAAAGTATAAAATCTATGCTAAAATAATTTTTATACGGGGCCGTAGTTCAGTTGGTTAGAACGTCTGCCTGTCACGCAGAAGGTCGAGGGTTCGAGTCCCTTCGGTCCCGCCAGATACTTTATATGCAAGAATATAAAAAATTAATTCGTGATAGAATTCCTGAGATTATAGAGAATAACGGAGATAAAGCTGAGGTTCGGGAATTAAATGATGAAGAATACAAAAAAGAGTTATTAAAAAAATTAGTTGAAGAAGCTAAAGAAGTTGTTGAAGCTGGAGAAGATAAAAAAGAATTAACTAAAGAGATTGGAGATGTGCAAGAAATTATAAATTATCTAATCCAAATTTTTGATTTAGATAAAGATGAAATAGAAAAGGTGCGCCAGGAAAGAAAGAAATCGCGCGGCGGATTTGATAAAAAATTATTTCTAGAATATACAGAATAATGTTATGGAATCTTTCGTTCCCGCCAGATTATTTAATTTTATATTTATTGATACAATTTTTAAAATAATTTATATTTGATTTAATGTCTATAAAAAATTTTCTTTATTCTTTATCAACACGTACATTATTTTTTATTTTTATAATAGAAATAATAATTTTAATTTTTGGTTGTTATTATATTTTTTATATATTTCCTGGATTTTCAAATAAATTAAATAAACATTATAGCAATGGACATTATACTATAAACAAGTTGTCTGAATATCCTCCCGCGTTTCAGGGAGCAGGAGAAACTTGTGAATTTTTTTCTTTTTTACAATATGAAATTTCTGGTGCAACAGTTAAAGATATTTATAGTAAAGCAGAAAAATTGGGGTATATTACTTCAGCTAATTTAGACAAAGTGGAAACAAAGACTTTGGAAAATTTTAACAAAAACGCACACCCTCAAATGCGAATTAAAGAGGGTGATATTGATGAATCCGTAGCTATGACGCTAATAGTTAAAGATGGTATGGTATATTTTAATTATCGCGATAAAATAACAATTCAAAAAAAAGTAAATGATATAATCTTACAAATGAGAGTAGAGGATAAATATGTGGGACCAACAATTAACCTTGATAAAAAAATCATAGTCGAAGCTTTTAATAAGGAACCAATAAATATCATAAAAAAAGTTAATGATCCAACATTGGGTAACTTAAATAGCCCGGTGACTATAACAGTCTTTGTTAATTTTGATTTACCAAGTAAAGAATATGGTGATTATCAAAGAGAAGATTATCTAGAAAAAATTAATAAGCTACGCGATGAATATATCTCAGAGGGAAAAGTCTATTTAGTGTTAAAACATTTTTCATTACCTGGGCAGGAAAATGCTATAAATGTTGCAGAGGCTGCTCAGTGTGCCCACATGCAGGGAAAATTTTGGGAAATGCATGACATTATTTTTGCCAGCCAATTTAATCAGTCTGCTTTAAATTATGATTCTTTTATAGAATGGGCTAATGATTTAGAACTTAATATTAATAAATATAAAGAATGTCTAGTTTCTGGCCAAACTAGGGATTTTATAAAAGAAAGCTATAATGAAGCCACCTCTGTTTATCAAATATCTGGTGTTCCCAACTTCTTTGTTAACGGAAGGAATATAAAAAATCAAAATTATCCCGCCCTACAATATGTCATTGATCAAGAATTAGGCGTTGAGAAGGATTATATAAAAACTATGTTTGATCTGGGTGTATTAAATGCTTGCAAGGGTGGTAATTTTACACCTTTATTAAAACAACTATTTGTCGATTTAGAATTAGATCCTAATATTGTAGAAAAAATTCCATTGGAAAGAAATCAATTATTGTATCCACTTGGGGAATAAAGATAATTTTGCTTAGAATTAAAATAGATTATAATTTCACCTATTACGTTCGGTCAGATTTCCAATATTTGCTCTTTTTAAGCCGATTTGATACAATATAGTAAAGGTTGTGTATAATTAAAATATATAAAAAATTAATCAGTCTATTTTTTTCAAATAGACTAGAGATAAAATTATGGACATGTTAGTCGTAGGCTCAAAGGTAAAAGCCTATATCAAGTCAAAAGGTCTTCACACTTCAGGTGATTTTACCGAAGCTTTAAGCAAGGAAGTTACAGCTGTATTAGACAAAGCTGTTGCTCGCTGCCAAGGCAACAAAAGATCAACTGTTCGACCTAACGATTTATAAAAAGCAAAATTTTTAGAGAGCAAAAAATCCGCTAAGATTAGCGGATTTTTTGTTTAATAATAAATTATAAATTGGGGATAAAATCATTTGCCTTTTATTTAAAAAATTGATAGAATAAAGCTATAAAACGAGCTAAATATAATATCTTCTAGGTATACTTTTTTGGATTTAAAAATTTGATATTTTTTAGAAATTATAATTTAGGATTTTTAAATTAGACATCGGGATTCCTCTCCGCCAGCTGGCGGATCGGAATGACTTTTCCACTTCATGTCACTTAGAAAATACTTAATTTTAATGATAACTGCCACCTTGCTTTGCTGGGTAGCTTTTTGTGTTGTGCTTTATTCCATCAATCCTTTTGAGACAATTTTACTTGGTTTTTTGCTATTCTATATCTCATTATTTTTAGCTGCTGTGGGTACTCTTTCTCTGCTCGGATTTACCTTTCGCTATATATTTAACAAAAATGCATTTATTACTTCACAAGTCGTGGTTTCTTTTCGCCAAGCCGTGTTATTTGCTACTCTAATTGTGATCAGTCTTTATCTGCAAAGCCAGAATTTAATCACTTGGTGGAATTTACTGATATTAATAATTTTACTAATTGTTATAGAGAGTTCATTTATAGGTATAGGTAATAAGATGAATTCGGTATCACATTAAAGCATTAAATCACTAGAGCATTAAAACAAAAATTATTTTTATGTTTTCATAATTTTATGTTTTTATGACAAGTATGCAAGATAAACTTAAAAATTTAAAAAATGAAATAATTAAAAAATTAGATCTGGCCGAAACTATTGAGAGCTTGGAAGATTTACGCGTGGAATATTTGGGCCGTAAAGGTAAACTCACCCAAGCTTTTAAAGAAGTTAAAAATGCGGCGGCTAAAGAAAAACCAATAATCGGACGATTGGTGAATGAGATAAAGGCAGAAGTTGATAAAGTATATAATGAGAGCCGAGAGGTTTTAGGTGTAAGAAATAAGAAACAAGAAACAAGAAACAAGGAAAATGAGTATGATGTAACTTTACCTGGTAAGCTGCAGGGGAATGGAAGTTTACATCCTTTAACTCAAATCCGCGATGAACTTAATGACGCTTTTAAATCTTTAGGTTTTGAAATTTATGAAGGCCCAGAAATTTCTGACGAGAAACATGTTTTTGATAATTTAAATTTTCCGCCTCATCATCCAGCTCGTGAATCCATGGATACATATTGGATCAAGACTCAAGGCACAATAAACAATAAACAAGGAAAAAAAGAAAATAGGTTTTGTTTACGGCCGCATCTGACTGGTGCCAGCGTGAGATATATGAAAGAACATAAGCCGCCATTTAGATTTGTTTATCCAGGCCGAGTTTTTCGTGCTGAAGCCACTGATGCCGGCCATGAAAGATGTTTTTATCAATATGAAGCTTTGATAGTTAATGAAGATATAACTTTGTCTGGCGGCAAGATTTTAATTGATACAATTTTAGAGCGGGTATTTGGTAAAAAGGTTAAAACCCGCATGCGGCAAGGTTTTTTCTCATTTGTTGAACCCGGTTTTGAAATTGATATGCAATGTTTAAATTGCGGTGGCAAAGGCTGTTCGATTTGTGGCGACGGTTGGGTTGAAATGATGCCAGGTGGCCCACCACATCTCAATGTCATGCGTGCTGGCGGAATAAATCCCGAGCAGTGGCAAGGTTTTTATATCAACATTGGTCTCGATCGTTTAGCCATGATGAAATATGGCATTGATGACATCCGCCTCATGCACAGCGGCGATCTGCGTTTTCTAAAACAGTTTTAAAAGATTATGAAAAATAAAAAGAAAATTTTCTTAATTTGTTTTATAATTATAATTGTCTTGTTTTTAAGCTTATTAACTATTTTGTATTTAAATATAAAAAATATAGAATCTGATCATGAAAAAATTTCTCAAATTTTGGACGAAGTCATGATAAGTGCTTATCCGGCTCAAAATTTTGATAAAGCTATATCTGAAATTGAAAAATTTAAATCAGTTGAAGAAGTTTGGGTTTCAGGTGAAACTCTATTTGTTAAATATAAAATGGGAGGTCAAGTTTCTTGGATTGATACAAGTGGTGAAATTGATTAACAAATAATTTATGATAGCCAAAATATTTATTCTAACATTTCTAGCTTTTGTGGGCGCTTTTATCTGGGCTCCGGGTTTAGTGCGCTTTTTACGCCGCACAAAAATGTGGAAGAAAAAAGTTCGCGAGTACACTATTTATGGCAAGCCTCTGGAAAATTTTAAAAAGCTTGAAAAAGATGACAAAGTTAAAACCCCACGCGGTGGCGGGCTATTAATTTGGGTGACTGTTTTAGTTCTGGCTTTAGTTATAAGTCTGCTCAACCAAATATTTGGTGGAATTTTTAATGATCTAAACTTTTTATCTCGTGCTGAAACTTGGTTGCCACTTTTTACTTTGGTTGCCGCTGGAATTCTTGGTCTTTTAGATGATGTAATCACCACTCAAGGCAATGGAAAATATTTAGGCGGCGGAATGAGTTTAAAGAAAAGAATATTTTTAGTTTTAATTATTGGCTTAATCGGTGCTTGGTGGTTTCATTTTAAACTTGGTTGGGACACAATTCATATTCCATTCTTGGGTGATTTCTTTATTAATGGTTGGTACATTCCAATCTTTGCCATTTCCATGGTGGCTGTCTTTTCATCTGGTATTATTGATGGTATTGATGGTATGTCAGGTGGGGTTTTCGCCTTTTTGTTTATGCTTTTTGGCATCATCGCTTTTATGCGCGGCCAAGTTAACCTAGCTGCTTTCTGTGCAGTTATTTCCGCCACCCTGTCTGTCTTTTTGTGGTTTAATGCACCCCCGGCGAAATTTTATTTAGGCGAAGCCGGTATTCTTCCGCTGACCACGACTTTAACTGTGATTGCTTTCTTAACTAATACAATTATTTTATTACCCATTGCCGGCATCATGTTAGTTCTTACCACTGGCTCAAATGTTTGGCAAATGATTTATCGCAAAATAACTGGTAAGAAATTTTTCCTAGTCGCTCCAATTCATCATCACTATCAGTTAAAAGGCGTTAAAGACGAAACCGTAGTTATACATTATTGGATTGTGACTGGCATTGGTGTGGTTGTGGCGTTGATGATTTATTTGTTAGACAAGGGTTTGTGAGGGTTGTCATCCCGAGGAGGGACGACGAGGGATCCCGCGGTAGTAAATTCACTTTATTAATACGGAATCCTTCAGACTTCGTCCTCAGGATGACATTTTCTAAAAACTTATGAAAATATCACTCAATTGGTTAACTGAATATGTAGATCTACCTAGATCCATCAGCCCTCAGCGACTGGCGGAGGATTTAACTATGTCTACAGTTGAAGTCGAGGGGATTGTAAATCAAGCCAAATCCTTTGATAAAATGGTGGTGGGTAAAATTGAAAAAATTCTGGCGCATTCAAACGCCGATAAATTAAAAATTGTAAACACAAATATTGGCCGTAAAAGTCCAGTTCAAATTGTGTGCGGCGGAACCAATTTAAAAGAAGGCATGTTGGTGGCTGTGGCTTTGCCAGGCGCTAGTGTGCGTTGGCATGGTGAAGGGGAGCTCGTCATTCTGGAAAAAGCTAAAATCCGTGGTGAAGAATCCTTTGGTATGATTTGTTCTTCCAATGAAATTGGCATCTCAGATTTATTTCCTTGCCCGGGCACCCAAATCACCAACCTGTCCAAAGTAAAAAATATAAAACCAGGTCAGCACTTAGCCGAAGCCTTAGGTTTAGATGATGTCATTTTTGAAATAGACAACAAATCCTTAACTAACCGGCCAGATCTGTGGAATCATTATGGACTTGCCCGCGAGTTAGCTGCTATTTACAAAAAAGAATTAAAGTCTCCAGACATTTATGCAAAAAAAATAGATTCTAAAGGTGATTTGCAAATTAAAATCAGTGATAAAAAATTATGTTCCCGCTATATTGGTTGTGCACTTAAAAACATTAAAATTGAATCATCTCCAGTCTGGATGCAAAAAAGATTAGCTAGTGTAGGCGTACGCAGTATTAATAATATCGTCGACATTACTAATTATGTTATGTTAGATACTGGCAATCCAGTTCATGCTTTTGATGCGCAAAAATTAAAATATAATATTTTAATTCGCCCAACCACTGAGGGCGAAAGAATAAAAACTTTAGACGAAGCCACACATAAGTTGGAAGACGGGATACTGGCCATCACTAATGGCGAAAAACCCGTGGCTTTAGCTGGCATTATGGGTGGTGCATCTACCGAAGTTAGTGAGGCAACAACTAAATTAGTTTTAGAATCTGCTACTTTTAATGCTACCTCAATCCGCACCACTGCTCAAAAATTAAATGTGCGCACTGAAGCATCCATGCGCTTTGAAAAAAGTTTAGATCCAGCTTTAGCTGAATTAACTATGCGCCGCATGTTAAAATTAATTTTAGAAATTTGTCCTGAAGCAGAAATAACCGGGTATTTAGATGTTTACCCTGTCAAATCCGCGACCAAAGGTCGCGGTGCGAAGCAATTTGACAGGGTAAACACCAATAAAGCTAGCAAAAACACTATCAAGATCAAACATTCATTTTTAACTGCAAGAATTGGTCAAGATTTCCGCAAAGAACAAGTGCTAAATATTCTGCAACGCCTTGAATTTACTGTTCATGAAGCAAATGGAATTTATACAATCATTGTGCCATCTTGGCGATCAACTGGTGATGTATCTATTCCTGAAGACATTGTGGAAGAAGTCGCGCGTATTTTTGGTTATGATAATTTAAAACTTAAGTCTGAAAAAGTAGAACTGGCCGCAGTTTATCAACCCAATTATGAAATAGAGAAAAAAATACGAAATTATTTAAGTTTAGGCTGTGGCATGTCTGAAGTTTATAACTACCCGTGGGCAGAAGAAAAAACCTTAACCGATTTAGGCATGTCTGAAGGTTTAGTTGAAATAGATAATCCACCGGCAGAAAATACTCGCCATTTACAACCCAACTTAATTCCTAATTTATTAAAAAATGTAAAAGACAATTTAAGATATCTAGACGAATTTAAGATTTTTGAACAAGCTTCCGTCTTAAAATCTCCTAAAGATCAACCTAAAATGTTAGCTGGTGCAGTTGTTGGTAAGGGTGATGTGTTTTCAGAAGTCAAAGGAATAATAGAACAATTTCCAATTTCCAATTTCCAATTTCCAAACAAAGATTTAAATTTAAAATTTTTAAACCCAGATAAATCAGTCGCCATTATGTCTGGTAAAGAACAAATCGGTTGGTTGGGCGAGATGAAAGATAAGATTAAAAATAAGAATGTGGGGTTATTTGAAATTGATTTAAATAAATATGTAGGGGCAGCTCTCGAGCTGTCCGCCCAGCAGAAATATACACCTCTGCCACAATATCCAGTGATTGAACGCGATTTAGCTTTTGAAGTGGACTGGAAAATCAAATGGCAGGATATTAAATCTACTCTTGAAAACATTGACAAATTAGTATATAATATAGAGTTCCTGTCCGAGTATGATTTAGGCAATAAAAAATCTCTAGCTTTTCATGTTACTTATTCAGCTGATCGAACTCTAAAGGATGCTGAAGTAGAAGCAATTGAACAAAAAATAATTTCAATTTTAGCCAAAAAGTTTAATGTAAAATTAAGATCATAATTTAATATGCCAACACAAGCAAAGAAGAAGCCACGTAAAACTTCGTTACGTGGCACAGCCCCTAAGAAAACCAAAAGTAGTGGATATAAAGCTGAGCAGATCACTGTCTTAGAAGGTTTAGAGCCGGTGCGCAAACGCCCCGGTATGTATATTGGCTCAACTGGCACTTCTGGTTTGCATCACATGATTTGGGAAGTTGTGGATAATGGAATTGATGAAGCCATGTCCGGTTTTGCTAATG
>Ga0272441_10016199_pt1 | contig 10341 bp, 12 predicted proteins | sample SSMProp6N_FD_193582 | JGI IMG/M metagenome (GOLD analysis project Ga0272441, IMG submission 193582) | Marine sediment archaeal communities from Little Sippewissett salt marsh, Falmouth, MA, United States - SSM-Prop-6N | ecosystem: Environmental > Aquatic > Marine > Wetlands > Sediment ... | reverse complement strand
GCGCCATCATTGGATTCCCCTCTGTGGTCACTATGGAGAACGTGGTCACCAGCTCCCCTGTCTCGGGATCTGCCCAATCCGAATACAAGCCTGCAAAGATCAGGGGGTTCCCGTCGCTCCGATAAATATAAAAGGGGTAGGTCTTCCCCTTGTGATGATGGTGCTCGTAGAACCCGTCCACATAGATCAGGCATCGGTTGCTCCTGGCCGCTTTGCGAAAGGATGGTTTTTCGAAAATCGTCTCTCCCCGGGCATTAAGGGTTTTATTCCAGAGTTTGCGGCCCTGCTCCCGGTCCCTTACCCAATGTGGGACCAACCCCCATGTGGCCACGGCGGGGTACTCCGGGCTGGCATCCGTATAGATAAGCAACCTGGGGTGGCTGAACCCCGAGGCGTGAAAAAGCGGAAGGTCTGTCTGGGGTAGCAACTGGTCTTTGATCTGATCCGCTGCCTCCTGATCCCCTCTCCGCAAAGCCCTTTTTAACTGGGCTTCAAGGCTGGCTTTGATGTCGTAGCACATTATTCCAGGATATTATTGTGGGGGAATGCCCCCCACCCCACTAACAATGTACGGGATCGCCCTGCATTTTCCAAACACCCAAAAGACCGGGGAAGGCTCGTTAATCTGTTCCAGCCTGGTCAAAACACCCGGCTATTTTTTGGATCCCCCAAAAAATCGCTCCAAAAGACAACCCAGAAATACCAACAGGGGAAGTGCAGCCGTGAACTTCACAAGATTCCAATAATAGGCAGAGGCCCTTGCACTCCCCCGAAACGAATCCTGCGCCTTAAAGGAATACGACCAGTTTGCTGCCAGGTAAAAACTAAGCAGGGGCCATAAAAGGGCAAGGACCACTGAGAGCAACCAAAGCCCTTTCAGAATGCGCTGAACCCCCGTAGCGGGATGCATTAACCCCGGAAACAGAAAATAAACCAGGCCGGGCAGGCTCAGCAGCCCAAACCAGGCAATAAGGGTTCCCCACGGCATTGAAAGGGATTCTGATGCTAACTGGTTTAAAACCGGGGATGCCGTTACCAACAAGTACGATGCAGCACAAAAGACCACCAGTGAAACGATCAATCCCAATTTTCGTGTGGACATGCTAAAACCTTTTAGGATTCCCTTTTTTTGACAATTCTGAGCGCCTGATCGGCATCCCGTCAATCAGCGACCATAAATCTGCAATGGGCTGGTACTGTTCTTCCCGTAATTTGGTTCCCCCATCCAAACCCACCAATTCGAGATAAAAACCAGTGGCAGGCAATTTGCGGGGAGATGCATTTCGAACCCAAAATTCTGGGGGCAGGCCGCGGGCATAGCCCTCTTGTAGGATGGTATACACAACGAGCCGCCGATCCTCCACGCCCTGCCAATCCCTCTTCAGTTCCCGGATCTGCCTCTTGTATTCCGGATTGTCAAGATCATCCGTATACAACATCAAAACCCTGTCGTTCCAACGATGATCCTTCAATTCCTGTGCGGAAAGAGTCATAGTCATAAAAGCGATGGCGGCGAATATAAGGAGCGTTCGCATACCCAAAGATACGCACTTTGAGTCAGGACTTCGCAGTCTCGAGAGCACCCTGTTGAAATACAAGGGCTATTCAAGCATGAACCTCACCTGCACCCCGGCTTCGACCCGGATCCTGTCGAAATCCGCCGGCAGCTCTACGTAGGCCGTTTGTGGCGCATCCGCCGACATCATGACCTCAGCGTTTCTACCCTTCATGCTGTTGTATATACTGAAGCGGTTGTCCGAAATGTAAATCGCCCTCCCAAGGGACTGCCCAAGGGCTTGTGCCATGATCGCTCCCTGCCTGCGGGCCCTTACCACAGCTCTGGCTTTCAGGATATCCTTCAAATCTTCCATCTTGGAATACTCCGTCTTTTCAAGCCTTACGTTTGAAATCCCTAATCGCTCTAATTCATACAATACACGTCCTGCAGCGGGGGCATCGTAGACTAGTAGTTCGAAGGTTTTCTCTTTAAGGATATCCTGCTTTCGCAGGAAGTATTTTCCAAAATCACTCGAAAGGTCTGAAACCGTCAGTTGTTTCTCAAGGTCTACATCCAGATCCCTTAAGCGATTGCCCATGCGTTTTTCGAGTTCTTCCAGGGAAGTCCTTCCTTTAGTGTCGCTTTCCTGAAGGGTGATTTGAAGGTAAATTCGGTCCGGGGTCACGAGGGTATCTACCCGGGCGGAGGTTTCCAGGTAGGGCTGGTCGATAAAGTTCTTGGTTTGCGCCCAGCTGCTTAAGGACATCAATACCATAGAAAGAAATAGCAATATTCTCTTCATTTGATAAAAATTAAATTGATGGGATATCCCGATTTACTTCAGATCAAAAATGATGCTAAAATCGAATCCCTGAGATTTAACCTTAAAATACGGGAAGATCCCCCCGTTGTAAAAGGGGGATCGTGAGGACTCTCCTGGTAGGTGTATCAAGGGTTAAGTGTAACTTTGGGAGCAGAATGCAGCTGATGGGTAACCTGGGCGTCAGCCGAGGTATCCCCTTCGCATTGGGAACTCCAAAGCGCCGCCAGCATGCAAATTCCTATCAGGAGGACCTTATACGAAAGATTTAATCGACAGCTTGACATGGCGAAAGACTTAATATCGGTCTGAAAATACCTTGTTTGTATAATTAAAGACGACTTTTCCTGCATAATGTTACAGATTTGAATCGCCAAAAACAGTACAAATACAGGATAAAACCAGATTCAAATCCCCCTGGGATCCCCCAAAGCTGTATTCAATCCATTGAAAGACCCTTGCGATGTGTCAATCCCGGTCCTTCACAGCTGTGTCTCCTGCAAGCTGTTCCAGATATTCATTAAAATTAAATACGGTTTCATAAATGGATTCTGTGTATCCGGGTAAGTATTGTTCGAGGATCATGGAAATGTTATATCCATGCTGATAGTAATACCGGTCGTTGTATATATCCGATAGGCCTGTGTCCGATAGAGGATCATAACCCGCAAATATATCCCCGATCAGGCCGAGGTCTGCTGCTGACAACATGGAAGTTTCAGTAGGATAGTCCCGGATGTACCTCTTGGCAAGGGATTGAAAATAGCGCGCATGGCCTTCTGATAATATCTCATAATCCTCAATTTCACTGATGTCCACCCCGTACTCCTCCAGGATACGATTTCGCCGTATCTCACGAAGATCCAGGTATTTCCTGATTCCTTCCGACGCATTCATTTTTCCCTGCCAAACGTCTTTGAGGATCTGGTTCTCATGTGCCACACTCTCGCGATACCACGCCAGTTCTTTGTGATAACCCCCTAAAAATACATCCGGTCCGCCGGGAATGGGTAGGTTTATATAGTACTCCCGAAATCCGGATATGGAACGCTGATAGGAATGGAAGAGCTCATGCAACACCATTTCCGCCCAATCCTGCAAATCGGAAATGGGAACAAAACGCCGGGTGAGTTCAAAACTGCTGAAGACCATAATGTTCTCCTGGTAGTACAGATCATTTGGGTCATCGCTATAACTATTGGCGAACTGAAAATCAACGGTATCGGTATATGAGTCCGGAAGCCGAAAGATCTTCCATTTAGGATCGGGTGAGGGGACTGGGGCAGGATTGGAGAGCTCCAGAATATGGGCGTTGGGGTTTATTGCGAATGTCCCCTCCCGGGTATAGTACAAGACGGGAAGGGTGAAATCCTCCCTGGCAAAATCAGGCCAGGAAGCTGCTGCAATATCGTTCTTAAGCTGAAGGAGATAAGCGAAGTGCTCCCAGTGGGGTGTTTTGATCTGGGAAGCATCCTTAAGGTTGGCGGTATTTGGTAAACCTCTATGGTCTCCCTGTACCCCCCACCAAAGGCCCCAGATCAAAAATCCTATCCTAAAACAGTTCATATTTCAAAGAATGCTGTTGCAAATGAACTGCAGGCGGATCGGCAACATCAGGGGATCCTGGAGTCAGATTCAGCCGTATAAACGAATGTTGAGGTCTGCTTTTCTGACTGGGATTCCCCACGGGTAGCATGAATATTCCAGGCAGCAGCCAGGAGGCAAACCAATATCAGAATCCCTTTGCTCAACCCGTTTAGTCGAATGCTTGATGTGGATTTCATGGGAAGTGTTTTAGTCCTTTGTTCTACTATATGGACGCTATAAACATCGAAATGTTACAGAGGAAATCCAATTCTATACGGGAAAGTACTGAACCAACGGATCGGCATAGCCCCAGATCTGCCCGTGCCTTGGGTGCCCAAACCGGGTTGGGGACCCGACCCTATATGTTGGATTGGCGTTCTTGCCTAAAGCCTGCACCACCTCCTCAACCAACTCACCATAAGGCGCGGCCAGCCCAACGGGTGGATTCCCCCAACCAACCAGGCAGGGGTGCTTTTCCTTCAGACAGCCTTTGATAATTTCGAGATTTGCTGTGTCTCTCAGCGCTTGTTTCCGGTGCTTAAGTTCCCGGGAATAGGTTTCATACCAGGGAATTAGGTTCAGAAAGACTACCCGGCCAATACCTCGAAGGACCGCATAGCGCTCCCGGTTTCTGTACAGATAATTCAGTACCCTGTTGATCGTATGGTCTGAAATCCCCGTATTGGCCCTGCTGGGATTCTTCTGGATAACCAGCCAGGTTTGTTCCCCGGGAGTGTCCAAAAGGATTTCCAGGCTAAAGCGCCGGGATTCCTCCTCCTGAATTGCAGAAACGGCAGCAAACTTGGGATATGTATAAGGCATATATGCGTATCCTTTACAAATTCAATCTTCAAGCACTACGGTTCCTGTTCCCTAATTTTCTTTTCGAACTTGTTGTGGATGAGCAGCATCAGCAAGCCAAACAGAATTGCCGTGATGATCAAAGCCGTATTGACTACACCTTCCACCGAAAAGGAAAGGCGGATCAGGATGGTCGAGATCACAAAACCCGAGTTCCGGATAACCTTGTGAAACCGGTCCGAGTAGTAGAACGAGGCCAAAAGCAGGATCACATCCACCACAATCAGGATGGTAAAGAATTCATCGAAAAAGACACTGTTGATATTCTTGAAGGAGAGGCTTCCCGCCTCACGGATCCCGGCGGCGGCCAGGCCCCAGCTCAGAAAATAATAGACCGCCGTGCCAAACAGCACGGGGACCAGCACCGTGGCAATGGCCTTTTTCAGCTCGATAAAGCGCTTTATGTTGGTCTGATCATCACCCCCGCGCTTCAGGAGTTTGCGCCTTTGCAGGCTTTGCACATAGAACAGGTATATCAGGAAAAACAGGATTACCGAGGCAAGCAGGTCATAGGTGAACTGGAGGTCATCCTGCAGTTCAAACCAGTCGGAGGTCAGCTTGAGATTGGCCAGGTCCTTGAAAAGCCTTCGGATAATGATCAGGGTAATGATCTCGTACTGTTTGCCGATGTAGGTGGTAATGGACTGTGGCAGGTAATAGATCAGCAGGTAGACCTCGTAGATCAGAATAAAGGAAAAGGGGGTATAAATAGCCGCAACTGGGCTGTCCAGCAACTGCGAATTCATGGACAGCACTCCGGCATCCACCAGAAGGATCAGCGCCAGATGCACCAGGAAACTGACGATGGCAATGGTGAGGATGGCCTTTTCAATCCGTCTTTTGGTTGGTTCCGACAAAAAAATCCGGTAAAAAAACTCAAGGTTTTTCACAGTCGATAATATAGTGAATTAAATAAGGGATTCTCGGGTACGTTCCTAAATCCTGCCGGGGCCTTCTGCGATACCTTAGTGGCTGCCCCCATCCTTCGGTTTTGGTTCGATATCGATGGTGGGGATGCGCACCACCTCCAGGGTGGTCGACGCCAACTGTACCTTCCCATCGGTCTTTTCAATTTCCTTCCGGATCAGCTCGTTAAGCAGGTGGCGGGTATACCTCCGTTTTTTGTAGTCTACGATGTATCGCAGGTTGAACCGGAGCCAGTTGTCCGTTAGGGTAATGGCGAGGGTAGGCTCCACCATGGCATTCTCGATGTAATACCGGTCCACCACGGTCTGCCATTTTTTCAGGGACTGTTCAACGTATCCGGACAACTGGGACGAGGCGATGTCCATCACGATCTTCTTGGCCAGCTCCACATCAGATCCGTAGCGGATCGGCAGGTCGAACTCATCCCAGATAAAGGGGAAATCCCGGGAGTAGTTGTATACCGGACCCCGAAAGACAAAAGCGTTGCTGAGCTTCACGATTCGCCCGCTGTAATTGTCGGAGCTTACCCACTCCCCGATCTCCATCATGGTCGTATAGATGCTGTCGATATCGATAACGTCCCCTTTGATCCCATTGATCTCGATGCGGTCGCCGGGCTTGTAGACCTTTACCAGGAAGATATAGACCGAACCGGCAATGCTGAGGATGAGCTCCTGCAGGGTAATCGTGATCCCGGCCGTAAACAAGCCCACAGCAAGGGCGAAGTCCTTGATATTCCCGGTGAAATAGGAAATGGAGATGAGGATCACAAAGAGGTACCCGAAGACCTCAACCGCCTTCTGGGATTTGTAGCGAACGTCTGCGTCCACGACCTTTTTCCGGATGAACCGGCGCAGGTAGACCACCAGGCCGATGATCAGTCCCACCCAGATAAGGTACCTGATCAGCACCCCGGCCGCAGGGTTCCCTTTCAGCCATTCCCAGATGTAATCCAGCACTTCCATAGGGTTCAGGCAGCCTTTGATATCTTACCTACGCCAAACTACAAATTTCTGCACCTGCGCGGACTGAGGAAAGTCAGGTTTCGTCAAATATGCTGATCGATCAGTATGGGGTTCCCATCGGGGTCATGCACCACAAAACTCCCAGGGCCGGAAGGCTCTTCCAGGGATTTACTGAGGATGGGGATCCCTGCATTTTCCAGGGATCCATGGATCTGGCGAACGTCGGTATACTCCCCGAGGTTGCGGGCATGCTGATCCCAGCCGGGATTGAAAGTCAGCATGGTCTTCTCAAACATCCCGTGAAAGAGTCCGATCAGGGTCTGTCCATTTTTCATAATGAGATAATTCTGCTCCAACGCCCCTGCGAAAACCGTAAATCCGAGTGTTTCATAAAAATCCCTGGAAGCCTGTAGATCGGAAACATTCAGGCTTACGGAAAAAGCACCTAATTCCATGATACCAATAGATTTGATTCTACCTAAAGGTACACAATTCAGCCTGCAATCAGTAGGGATTTTGTTGGATACTAGACGAGTCTGCCCAGCAATTCCTTCATCAGTTTGGCCCCCAGGTTCGCCGTAAGGCCGTCCACATCCCTGGAGGGGTTGTACTCTACCAGATCGGCGCCTACTACTCGTCCTTGCAGTTGCTGCAACAAATGGATCACCTCCCGCGTGGTGAGTCCTCCGGGTTCACGGTGGGATACTCCAGGGGCAAAGGCCGGGTCCAGGGCGTCGAGGTCCAGGGAGATATAGACCGGGTTCTCAAATTTCAAGGGCGCCCCTGGAAGTCCCTTTTCCATGGTAAACATTTCCGTACCGAAGCGCTCGGACTGATCCTGTTGGTGGGGATTTAGAGTTCGTATCCCCACCTGTACGAGCCGGGTGGCCAGGCCTTCCTCCATAATGCGCGCAAATGGGCAGGCATGGGAATAGGGATCGCCTTGATAGGACTGATAAAGATCCGGATGGGCATCGATCTGCAGGACATCCAGGAGCGGATACTTCTTACGATAGGCTTTGAGAATCGGATAGGTAATCGAGTGGTCTCCGCCAAGGGTAAAAAGACGGTCACAGGTCTTCAGGTGCCGCAGGGTGAGGGCCTCAATATCGAAATAAGACTCGATGGTAAAATCACCCAGATCACAGGTAGGCCATTGGTTTAAATCGACACCATTCTCGGCGGACAGGTTCATGCCCCCCGAGTTCAGCTCCTTTCGGATTTCCCCGGGTCCAAGAGCCGGCCCCCTTTGAAAGGAAGAGCCCGCATCGTAACAAATTCCCCTGATCCCTGTTGCTGACCTGTTCATTCTTTTCTGACCTACAAATTGATGTTTGCGATGAGTTCACCACTCAGGACCATGGCACCGCGAATCCTACGTTGTTTTCAGGACCACTTCTTCCCATCAGTCAGGGACATTAGCCAAAAACAACCGGATATCTTTAAGGAGTTTCTGGTAGTCTTCCTGATGGGTATACATCATATGCCCTGCTTCATAATAAGCCATTGTGATCTTCCCGGTTTCGATCCCGTTCCGTGAAAAGGTGTATTCAGCATCAAAAAACGGACAGATCAGGTCATAGTAACCATTGGCAACAATAACGCCCATCTCCGGGTTTCTCCTCATGGTCTCCCCCAATTTATGGGCAACGTTGACCCTTTCAGGCTCCCAGTACCTGCCTTTTGGCACAGGCCTCCAGTTCCATTTGCCCCCGATCTCCGGGTTGGATGTCATGTAGGGCCGGTCCATGGCAACCTGCAGATCCGATCTCAGGTAGTGGTTTATGGCTGCGGTATAGGCCCCGCTGATCTGATAGCTCGAGGGGTCTCCCAGATGCGGGCCATCCGAAAAGGCGTCTATTTCCTGTCCCTTATAGCGTCCATCCAGGCGTCCAAGGGTAACCCCTTTTTCACGCAGCAGTTCCTTCTGAAACCTGGGAATGAGCACCCTAAGGTCCGATTTAATGATATAGTCCGGGCTCAGACCAATAAAATTGGACAATTCACGGGCTACAGACTCCTTTTCAGCAGAACTCAGCAGGGATCCTTTATACAATGCAGGAATGTAGGTGTTGTAGGTAAACTCCCGGCACGCCTGCAGGAAGTCTTCAAGGGATTGATCCTGCCCTGCTTTTTTATGGTACCAGGCCGTAGCCGCCATGCTTGGCAAATAGGTAATGTAGGAGGTAATATTGTGATGCTCCGAAGTTGAGCCCCCATAATCCAGCGCCTGGGAGATCAGGATAAGGCCGTTTAGAGACATATTCTGGCCACCACCTTCCAATTCCTGTGCCACGGCTACCGCCCGGGTAGTGCCAAAGCTTTCTCCAGCTAAATACTTGGGGGACATCCAACGATTATGGTCCGTGATCCAGTCCCTTATAAACCGCGCGATGGAACGGGCATCTTCGTTCAGGCCCCAGTAATCTTCCACCTTCCCCTCTCCGATGACCCGGCTATAGCCGGTACCCACGGGATCGATAAAGACCAAATCTGTTTGATCCAAAAGGCCTGCTGTATTTGACTTCAGAGTATACGGTGCCGCCCCATCATCTTTAGAGGCTTCGGAGTCCACCTCGACGAGTTTGGGTCCGAGCAATCCAAGGTGCAACCAAATTGAGGCGGATCCCGGACCTCCATTGAAGACAAAGGTCACCGGGCGTTTGGAGGGATCCCCCTTTGGATCGACCGTATATGCCACAGACCAGATGGAGGCTTTCGGGCTTCCCGGATCATCGGTGAGATATCGCTCAGAGGCCGTGGCGCGATATGCCACTTTTCGATCTCCGTTGAGGACTTCGTGGTCCGTAACAAATACCTTGGGAGCGGGAATGGGCTTGGTCGCTTCTTTCGGGGCCTCCGCTTCCTGCCCAAGGACACTGGCCTGAAGAAAACCGGCAAGGATCAAAAAAAGGAGACGGAAAGAAGCAGTTGGATGGCGCAGAGGCATAGCGTATTGTTTTATTGGGTTAAGATACAGTTTTATCAAAAAGGATCGCATCCTGCTTTGGCACCCGGTCCCGCTCCAGACGCTAAACAGCTGATACCGATTCGAGCAGGGCAGTGGTCACTGCATCCAGGACGGGTTGTACATCGGGCACAGAGGCATTGATCAGGATCGAAACGACCAGGTTGAAATCCGGAAAAACCTTAAAATTGGTGTAGGCACCTACAGCGTTTCCGGTATGCCCGAAAAAACGACGACCACCCGCATCCCTGCTCACTTCCCATCCGAGGCCATAAAAGGTGGAGGCCTCATTTACCTTCACAGCAGTAAGGAATTCGGCCCCCAGCTTCCCGGGAATTGCATCCGCCTCCAGATATGCCTGGCCCAACCTGCAAATATCCCCAACGGTAGAGAGATATCCTCCCCCCGCCAGCTTGTACCGCGTATCTACAGGGGCGGCTTTTCTGAATTCTGTTCTCCTCCTGGTATAAAAAGCAGCCTGGCCCGGACGGGGCCTATGCGGAATTTCCATATAGGTCTGTGACATGCCAAGGGGGTTGAGCACCCATTTTTGAACCACTTTGTGAAAAGGCATTTGGGCAGCCCGTTCCATGGCCAGGGACAGCAACACAAAATCAAAGCTGTTGTACAAATACCCCGTACCCGGAGAAAAGACGAGCGGATCGTTCATAAAAAGCTGCAGGCTCTCGGCGATACTGTACGGTTGGTTCAGGGC
>Ga0272441_10016198_pt1 | contig 10341 bp, 9 predicted proteins | sample SSMProp6N_FD_193582 | JGI IMG/M metagenome (GOLD analysis project Ga0272441, IMG submission 193582) | Marine sediment archaeal communities from Little Sippewissett salt marsh, Falmouth, MA, United States - SSM-Prop-6N | ecosystem: Environmental > Aquatic > Marine > Wetlands > Sediment ... | reverse complement strand
GAATCGTCCGAAGCCGCCGCATGGGACCATCGCTGGCCGACCGATGAGGAGGGCTGCAAGGGAGCCACCGACTTCCTCGCCAGGAACAACTACTGGGCCGTCTGCCTCAAGGATGGCGGGAGAGTGATCGGCTTCATCAGCTACAACGGCATCGACGAGAACAAGCACCTCGACCTGGGCCACCTGTTCCACACGAAGTTCAACAGCCAGGACTACGACACCGAGGCGCTGCGCTGCATGATGGACCACGCCTTCACCCACCTGGGCGTCCAGTCCATCCACGGCGACAACGCCGAGGAATGGACAGCGCAGTTGGCTCCGCTCAAGGAGCTCGGGATGCGGCTGAAGGAGCCGCCGCCGGAGCTGCGAGGCAAGAAGAGCTCCTTCCGCAAGAACCCCGACGGCACGCCCATCGAGTTCGTGGGCTGCCGGATGGAGATCACCCGGGAGGAGTGGGCACGCCGCCGCCCACAGGGCGAGGCCCTGCCCTGAATGCGGCACCCCATCGTGAAGTGTGCCTTCGAGGGCAGCACGTGTTGCGGCTCCCCAGAGCACCAGACCTGAGCCCAACTCGAAAGGAAATTGGATGATGCGTTGTCATACCATGCTCACGCTTGGGCTCGCCCTGGCCCTGTCGCTGGCCGCTCTCGCAGGCGAGGAACCGTCGGAGCCTGCGCTCACACACGGCTTCCGCCACGACCCCATGAAGTTCGTCAACGAAAGCACCGCCGTGCCCGCCGCGCTGGTGCGGCGCGATGTGTTCCGCAAGCCGAAGGCGGGCGACGAGGCAATCCTCAAGAAGCGCATCGACGAGATCCTCGCGAAACAGAAGCCCGACGGCCATCTCGCCGACGGCATCAAGGGCACGGCCGAGCGGCTCATGCAGCTCATCGAGCTGGGCATCGACCCGAAGCGGCCCGAGGTCCAGCGCGTTGCCAGGCTCCTGCTCGCGGAGCGGACGAAGGAGCACAGCGACAACCATAAGCACATCAGCGTGCGCGGCGCCCGAGCCCTCATCATGCTCGGCATGGCGGATCTGCCGGAGGTCAAGGCGGCCGTCGAGACGATGATCCAGCGCGAGAAGGTCTGGAGCGGAGCCTGGAAGCTCTGCCCGTGGGGCACGCAGCTCTACCTCGATGCGCTGTGGGAGGGCCGCGACCTCGTGGACACCCGCCCCATCGTGAAGCGGACGCTCACCTGGATCGCCGACCAGATGAACGACGCGGGCTGCCTGAGCTACAAGGACCCCTGGAGCTTCGTGGACTGCGCGGGCCGCATCGACACGCCCGAGGCCCGTCGCGTGGTCGGGAAGCTCCTCCCGATGATCCTCCGCGCGCAGAAGCCCGACGGCGGGTGGGGCGACGGCCACAGCGCCATCACCCTCCGAGCCCTCGTGACCCACGGCTTCCTCGAGAAGCTCCGCAAGCTCCCCCCGCTGCCGCCCGACTGGAAGACCGTCCGCACCATCCCCGCCCCCGGGGCCGACGTGCGGACGCTGGCGTTCGGCGGCACGCACCTGTGGACCCTCGACCCCAAGGCCAACGAGGCCATCGCCCTCTCGCCCGCCGACGGCAAGGTGGCCCGGCGCCTGAAGCTCCCCGAGGGCAAGAGCACCGCCGTCGGCTGGTGGGACGACGCCCTCGCCGTGGTGCAGGGGAAGCCGAAGCGGTTGCTCAGCATCGACGTCGCGACGGGCCGCACCCTCCGCGAGGTGCCGCTCAACAAACTCGAATGGCCCCACAACGTGGTGGACATGGGCGGCGAGCCGTGGGTCTACGACGCCTGGTTTGGCTGCTTCATGCGCGTGGACCCCGAGACCCCCGACAAGCGCCGCTTCCACGGCATCCACGGCGCCGGCGGCCGTCTGGCAAGAGCGGGCGACACCCTGTGGCATATCCCCGACTTCGCTCCGCTCATCCTGCGCTCACACAAGGGAGGCAAGCTCCTCGAGTGGGGCGAAGTGCCCTTCGCCGGCGGATGCAGCGGCCTGGCCTGGGATGGCAAGCACCTCTGGGCGCTCGACCGCGAGAACGCGCGCATTGCTCTCATCGAACGGGCGCGCAAAGCGGACACGGGAGGCGGGCAGTGAGCACGACCTACGGCCAGCGGCTCTGCACCAACCTGGACAAGGGCCTCGTGCCCGTGCCCGACGAGGTGGCGATCGCGGAAGAGCTCGCCGATGCGTATGGCGCCGATGCGCTCCGCGACGGGCTGGCACGCCTCAGGGAGTTCGTGGCAGGCCTCTACGCGGACATGGCCCGCCGGCCCGCCACCTACGGGATCCCCGATGCACCCGCATCCGTGGCCGCCGACCCCAGGAAACGCAGGAGGGTGCGCAGACCCGTCGAAGCCGTCCCGACGCTTCTCTACAATATTGGCCTCCTCGGCCGGCTCCGCGGGAAGGGCAACGCCCTCCGCCTCCACGTCGACCAGGCTGCCCTGGCCTCCCGGTGCGACGAGCTTCGGATACCGAACGCCCCCCAGGCGCTCAAGGCTTTCGCAACGCTCGGCCTCACCATCGCCGCCGGCCAGGCCACAGGGCCTCTGCCGCTCGCACTCAAGTGCTTCACCGACGTGTCCCGGCTCTATGTGACCAAACGCAGCAAGAAGAGGAAGGACGAGCGGGTGCCACCCGGCGTCTTCTATCGCGTCGACCTGCGCATCATGGGGTGGGCCGACCGCAAGGTGCGCCTCCCCAGCCTCACGGTGGCCGATGTGGCGCCCTACCTCACCCGACGCCACGCGAAGGAGCTGAGGGAGCTCTCCGACCACGTCGAGGCGCTCGGCTATCGGGCCAGGATCACCTGCGTCGAGAGCGTCGGCCCGACCTTCCGGGCGAGCTACATCGGCCGAAGGAACAACAAGACGCTCTTCGGGTTCGGCCTCGAACACAATGAACTCGGCCTGCGGCTGTCGTTCGGCGACACGCGGCGTATCCTGCCCGCCATCGAGCAGTGCCCCACGCGGCTGCGGAACGAGCTGCTCCGCGGCCGCTGTGCCCGCTGCGGGGGCAACGGCTGCGGCAAGGCGATGGCCGTGGTCGTGGACGGCGAGGAGCGCGAGATCTGCTGCTTCGGCATCTTCCGGCTCTGCACGTGGACCCGCGAGGAGATCCCGAACCTCAAGCGGCTGCTCAGGATCGGGGCCGGCCTCTTCGAGAACGAGGGAGCCGCACCTGCGTGACACAGGCCCCGCCGCAGCACAAGGAGTAGACCGGTGGAGATCCGCCACGAAGTGATGGGGCACCTGAGACAGCTTGGAGCCGAGATCGACGGGGCCATCGCCGTGTTCCACGACGAGCTCTGGCGCCGACAGGCCGGGGAGAACATGCTCGCCGTGCCTTGCTTCCTCGCGCACCACACCGTATGGTGTATGGTGCTCGACCACTTGCTCAGAATCCCCGTCGACCGACTGCCGCACAACATCTACCCCGACTACGGGCCGGACAAGATGCTGACGCAGCAGCAGATCCTCGATCTCCACGCCGACATCCAGGCCTACGCCGCCGAGGTCTACGCGGAAATGCCAAACGCCGACTACCTCGCGGTCGACGAGCATGGGATGTCGCCCCTCGGGAGGGTGATGTACACGCTCGCCCACACGCGCCACCACTACGGCCAGCTCGTCCAGATTCTCAGGGACAACGGCCTCGATGCACCCGACTGGTATCCGCTACGTTGAACGCATCGAGAGAACCGAGCCCGTCCTGAAGGAGCCTTCCCATAGACGCACTGCCCACCACCAGTGACGGCGTCCGCGAGCAGGCCGAGCGGATTCTGGGGGAGACGGCGAGTCCCGCTCTGCGCGTGCGGCTCCTGCGCGACGTGCTGGGCGTGGGGCCGGCCGGCCCTCGCCTGGCCGAGGCCACGGCGGCGCTCGACGCCAGCACGTGCGTCCGGCAGCTCGCGGCGGACCAGCGCGACGACGGGAGCTGGGGCCTCGTCCACACGGCGGCCTACCCGAAGACGCAGCGCATCCAGACGACGGAGGTGGGCGTCGACCGCGCGCTCGCGCTCGGCCTGCCCGCCTCCCACCCGATCGTGCGCCGTGCCGCCGACCACCTGCGCGCCATCCTCGACGGCCGCGTGACGATCCTCAGGGGCGACTCCTGCCATCCGGCCTCGCGAATCGCCCACGCCATCATCCCCGGCGCCAAGCTCGCCAGCATCGCTCCCGGCGACCCGCGGCTCGCGCCTCTCAGGAGCCTGTGGGCCAAGGTGTTCGCCCGGGCATTCCGAACGGGGACCTACGACGCCGAGGCCGAGCGCGAGGCCCACCACAGACTGATGGGCATCCCGCCCGATGTGCCCAGATGGCTCACCTATGGCCCGTACCACGACGGCCATCACCTGTGCAAGTACCGCACCGCGCTCATCGCCTCGCGGCCCGCCGAGCCCGGGGCGCGGCCCAACGAGCTGAACCCCGACATGGAGCGCATCCTCCTGCGGACCGCCTGCGAGGCGGGCTACGGCTTCAGCTACTTCCACGTGGCGCTCACGAAGCCGCCGAAGCCCCACCCCTCGAAGGCCAACGCCTGGCTCGCATCCTGGGAGCTGCTCACCGGCTTCCGCTTCTGGCGCGAGGTGGCGGCCGACGCGATGGCCTGGCTCTGCTCACAGCGCGGCGCGGACGGCTTCTGGGATTTCGGGCCGCGCCCCAGCGAGGCCCTCTTCGTGCCCTGGCTCGTGCCGCTCTCGGAGAGCTGGCGGCCCGCGATGGCCCGCAAGCACGACTGGACGGCCCGCGTGCTCCTTCTGCTCAACGTCTACCTCGGTCGCGAGCGGTTGCCGCTCACCCACGCCTTCCACGAGGCGCGGGCCAGACGGCGGCACGATACGGCCAGGAAGGCGCGCATCGTTCGCAAGGTGCTCCGCCGCTCCGACTTCGGCTTGTGCATTGCGTGGCCGAAGACCCACTGGTCGCGCGTCGCCGAGCCGGGCCGCTCGTGCACCGTGCTGATCGACGGCACCCCCCGCCGCGTGCGCATCGCCCGTGAACGCTGCAACTGCCGCGGCAGGAGCTGGCACGAGCATCGCTTCCTCGAGCTGCCCCGCTCCGCCGACGTCGAGCAAAGCCAGCGCGTGGAAGTTCGGCTGGAAGCCTGACCCTTCGTGGAGAAGACCATATAGCTGAACCCTGCGACTCCGATGCCCGGGCCGCCGACCACATCAAGCGCGCGTTGGCCTAGCCGCGCATGGAGGAAAGACGATGGAGCCGACGTTCGTCGACCGCGAGGCCTTCACCGTGATGGGTCTTCAGGAGCGCTTCACGCCCGACACCGAGGACTTCGAGGGCATCTGGAAGCGTTTCATGGCCTTCCACGACCAGATCCAGCCCCACAGCACCGACCAGGCCTACTACGGCGTCTGCTTCAGCGTGGCCGGCGGCGAGCGCAGGATGGACTACGTGGCGGGCATGGCCGTGCCGCCGGGCACCGCGTGCCCCGAGGGCCTGGTCATTCGCGAAGTGCCTGCCGCGCGCGACGCCGTCTTCGAGTGCACCGTGGCCACGATCCGCAGCACCTACGAGGGCATCTTCCACGAGTGGCTTCCCGCGGCCCCGGTGGACCACCACCCTACGATGCCGGGCTTCGAGCGCTATCCCCCGGGCACCGACTCCGGCGACACGCCCGTGTCCATCCATGTCCCGCTCCGAGAAGGAATCAGGTCGTAGGCCCATCGGCGCGCGCAGAGCAAGGCCCGCTCCCGTGGCGCCGAAGCCGCCGAGGGTGTCGAGCGCGCGCTGGCAGGCTGTTGACTTTGCGGAGCAGCGGCGTCATGATGGCCGACCAGGGAGCTGCCCCATCCGGCCCCGGGGGCGCGCAGATTGGAGAGTGACCCGTGAGCACCGGCAGGACGGTCGCACGCGACGCAAGGGCCGAGGGGCCTGCGCGGACGGATGAGTCCCTCCCGCGCGAGTGGCTCGAGGAGTTCGAGGCGGCTGCCAGGCGCCCTCTCCGCACGCGCATGCGCTACGCCTTCATCAAGACCTACAAGCCCGTGCTCGACGATGCGCCGTACCGCTCCTTCGACACGATGGAAGACTACCGACGCTGGTGTGAAGACAACCTTCCCGATTGGCTGGGCTATGGGCGCATTTGAGTACCGCCAGGCCGAGGAGATTCGCGACGCCCTCGCGCGGCGTGGCGTGCGCTACCTCTTCATCGGCAAGTCGGGCGCTATCCTCCTTGGCTACCCCGACACGACTCAGGACGCCGACCTCTTCGTAGACCGGTCCCCCGAGAACGGCCGAGCGCTGGTCGCTGCCCTGCGCGAACTGGGGTTTGCCCTCACCGACCCACAGGCCGGCGAGATCGAGCGAGGCAAGGACTTCGTCCAGCTCAAGAACGGGCCTTTCGACCTCGATCTGGTCTTCGCGCCGGATGGCATCGAGCGGTTCGAGGACGCCTGGGAGCGCCGCGTCGAGGTTGAGGGTTTCCCCGTGTGTCACCTCGACGATATCATCGCCAGCAAGGCGGCCACGAACCGGGTCAAGGACCGCGAATCGCTGCCGCGCCTGCGCTCGTTCCGCGAGTACTGGAGCAGCCGCCAGCCGTAGTCTGCTTGCAGCATCTCTCGACGGCCCTCGGGGAGTTCTCCATGGCCAACCGCCCGGAACGCATCGTGCCTGGCCGCGTCCCGCGCGAGGGCGAAGCACTGTGACACGCCAGCCCGCCGACGGCTCCCCGAGCGACGCGGCATCGCCGACGTACCGCCAGGTGCTCGGCGATCTGCGCGCGGCCTACGATGCGAAGGCCGATGAGCGCGACGCCGGCTCCATCGCCGCGTGGAAGGCCGGGGAACGCGCGCGATTCCTGGCCGAGCTGAAACGCACGGGCGCCGCGCGCCTGCTCGAGATCGGCTCAGGCCCCGGCCGCGACGGCCGCTTCTTCACCGATGAAGGACTCGCCGTCGTGTGCACCGATCCCTCCCCGGCCATGGTCGAGCGCTGCCGCGCCAAGGGCCTCGAGGCGCACGTGATGGATGTGCTCCGCCTGGACTTCCCGCCCGACAGCTTCGACGCCGCCTACGCGCTCAACTCGCTGCTCCACGTGCCGAAGGCGGACATGCCGTCGGCGCTGGCCGCGATCCGCAGGCTCCTGCACCCAGGTGGCCTCTTCTACATGGGAGTGTATGGCGGCGTGGATGCCGAAGGCGTCTACGAGAGCGATCGCTACCATCCGCAGCGCTTCTTCTCGCGCCACACCGACGCCACGATGGCGGACCTGGTCGCCCGCTTCTTCGAGGTGGCCTGCTTCCGCCGCATCGAGCTCGGCGCTCCAGGCCGCGACCACTTCCAGAGCTTCATCCTCCGCAAGGAGACACTGCGTGACGACAAGCCGATACGACGGTCCGAAGACCGCAACGCCTGAGCAGCTCGACGACGCCATCGCCCTCGCCAACCGCGTGTTCCGCAGCAAGGGCGGCGACATGCGCACCGACTATCCCCTCCTCTACCACCCCGACCGCACGGGGCAGCTTCACATCTTCACGAGCGGCGGGAAGCCCGTCTCGCTGGTCGGGATGGTCGTGAGCGACGTGACGCTCTGCGGCTGCTCGACGCGCGTGGCGTGCATCGGCTCCGTGTGCACCGACCCCGAGCACCGCGGCCAGGGGCTCGCCGGGCGGCTCGTCTCGCACGCGGCCGACACGGCGAGGGACCGCGGCGTGCCCGTGATGCTCATCTCCGGCGGCCGCACCCTCTACCAGCGGCGCGGAGCCACGGACGCCGGCATCTTCACCCAGCTCACCGCCGGCCTCAATGTCTTCCCCGCCCTCGGGGCCGACGCCTCCATCGCCCCCGCCACCGAGGCTGATTGCGAGGAGGCGCTGCGCCTCTTCGAGGGCGAGCCCGCCCGCTTCCGCCGCACCCTCGAGGACTACACGGTGCTGGCCACGCGCGTCCGTGAGACCTTCCTCGTCCGCCGCTCGGGTGAGCTTGTGGCTGCCGTCTCGCTGGCACGCCCCCATCGGGGCACGGTGCGGGTGATCGAGCTGGCCGGCTCGCGGCCGTCGGCCCTCGCCGCCGCCCGCACCGTCGCAGCCGAGTGGGGAGCGGAGAACCTCAACCTCCGGGGCTATCCCTGGGACAGGGCGCTCTGGGACGCCTGCGCCCGTTGCGGCATCGAGCCCGCCCTCCGGACCTTCCGCGGTACCGTGAAGCTCCTGGATGCCGAGCGGCTGTGGCAGGACCTCCAGCCCCTGCTCGCCGAGCGCATCGGCGCACGCGAGGCCGCGAGCATCGAGGTGGAGGCGAAGGCCGACGAGCTGAAGATCCACACCGTCGTCTTCCGGCGGGGCCGCGACAAGGTGGCTCTCCGAGGCCCGCAGAAGCTCACGGCCACCCTGTTTGGGCACCCCAGCCGCAACCCTCTGGGGCGGTTCTCGAAACCGCTCGCCCAGACCCTCCGCCGCGCCCTACCGTCCCCCCTGGCCATGTATGGCCTGAACTACGTGTGAGGCGGGGGGTGCCGACGGACCTGCACCACTCCCCAGCGTTCGTCTCCCGACGCTCTGGGTGCGTCTGTAAGCCGTCCTACGCCAGTTCATCGGCCACAAAATCGCCTGTGTCGTCGGGCCAGTCGGTGGGCTTCTTCTCGGGCCACTTGAACTTGTCCCTGCCGTCCTGCCACTTCAGCGACTTGAGTTCGCACCAGGCGAAGCCGAAGGCATCGCCGGCGTTGTCCGTGGCGATCTCGCGGATGCTGGCCTTTGTGATCGCCCACGCGGCTACGTCGCTGTCGATGAAGCTGTCGAGGTAGAGCTTGCCGTCCTTGATGCCCTTGACGGTGAAGCTCTTGAGGAGGGTCTGGCCGGCGAAGTCGGCGGCTTCGTCGGGAAGCTCCGCCCCAGGGACGCCGAGGAGGAGCGACGAGCTGTCCATCCCGCCGGTCTGGAACTTGGCGACGTTGCCGACGGTGGCGATCACGGTGTCGCGGGTCCAGCCTGTGACGGTGAGCTTGGCGAGGGCCATGAGCTTGGGGTCGATGGCCTGAGTGAGGTTGATGGTGGCGCCATCGAGGTTGCGCTTGACGCTCATGGACTTGACGCTGAGTGCATCGAGGTCGGCGCAGAAGTCGAGGTTGGTGAGGATGCTGCCGACGGTGCCCGCGATGGTCCAGGTGCCGCCTGTGACGGAGCCTGCGATCTTGGCCTTGCCGAGGACGTACTTGGGGTTGCCCGTGCCGTCGAGGTCGAGGCTGGCCTCGAAGTCGCCAGCGATGCCCACGATGCCCTTCTTGGCGTTTGCCTTGCGGCCCTTGGTGGTGAGGCTGCCGAGTGACGGGGTGGCGAGGGTGTCGGGCGTGTCATCGGTATCGAGCCAGTCGAGGGCAGTGAAGGCCTTGATGGGTGCGCCGGAGGCGAAGGTGACATCCTGCATGTGGCCGGCGATGAAGGTGATCGGCTTGTCGAGTTCGGTGCCGCCGAGGGTGATGGTGTGCTGGTCTGCGATGTCGGCCAGGAGGGTCTTGCCGAGCCAGTCGTCGACGGTGAGGTCGCCGAGGAGGGCGGTGGTCTTGGCGGCGAGCTGCTTGAGGGAGCCGTGGACGACGATGTCGCCGACGGAGGTCTGTCCCTTGGATGCGATCTTGAGGGAGGTCTTGGCGTCGGTGCCGACGGCTTCGATGCCGTAGACGTCGGCGGGGGTGTCGTTGCTATAGGAGCCGCCGACGGGGCTGATGGCGCGGATGATGTGGGTGACGCCGACCTTGCCCGACATGGCGACGGTGACGGCATCGCCGCTGGCGTCGGTGAACGTGGCCTTGGTCTGGCGGAGTGTGGGGTCGAGCGTGACGACCTGCCCTTCGACGGTGAGGTCGAAGGTGAGGTCGTCCGTTCCGCCGTTGCCGTCGTCGACGCCGATGGTGACGGGTGTGGTCGCGATGTGGAGGCGGCCTGTGGGGGTGCCGGAGAGGGCGCCGGTTGCGGGGTCGATGCCGAGCCAGGCGGGGCCGGCGGCGATGCTGTAGGCGGTGGTGCCCTGCCCCTCGTCGGTGGACGCGAGGTCGAAGGCAAAGGCATTGCCGATGACGACGGTCGAGGGGTCGGCGGGAAGCGGAGCGGCGAACTCGCCGGGCACGTTGGTCACAGTGAGCGTGTAGAGCTGGGTGTCGGTGTGTCCCTGGCCGTCGTCGACCTTCACCTCGACCGTCTTGTCGCCGACTTCGCCGTTGTCGAACGAGCCGGTGACGATGCCCGTGGCGGGGTCGATGGCGAGGTTGGCGGGGGCCTGCTCGAGGGAGTAGGTGAGCGAGACGCCGGCGAGTCCGTCGGCGGTGCTGGCGGCGTCGTAGGTGTAGCCGGCATCCTCGGCCACTTCGGTGACGGGGCTGGAGGTGAG
>Ga0272441_10016197_pt1 | contig 10342 bp, 7 predicted proteins | sample SSMProp6N_FD_193582 | JGI IMG/M metagenome (GOLD analysis project Ga0272441, IMG submission 193582) | Marine sediment archaeal communities from Little Sippewissett salt marsh, Falmouth, MA, United States - SSM-Prop-6N | ecosystem: Environmental > Aquatic > Marine > Wetlands > Sediment ... | reverse complement strand
GCATGGAATGCTCCTAATGTTGCATCAGGGTTGTTGTCTGGGAGTCCGAGTTTGTCGGCTAATTCGGCGGCGAGTCAGGCGGGGCAGGCAGCTATGGTTGCGGGGACTGCTGTGTCGGCCGGGGTGGCGGCGACTGGTGCTGCGGCGTCGGTGGCGGGAGGGGCGGTCAAGATGGCTTCTGCTGCTAAAACTGGTGCTGATATTGCTGGCGGGGCAGCGGCAATGGGTGGTGCCGGGCCGATTGGCACTGCTGCAGCGAGGTTGAAAGGTGGTGCTGAGGCTGTTGGTAAGGGGGTCTGGAACCGGACTGGTGGTAAGGTGGCAGATTTTATGAAACAGCATGCTGCAGAAGGGTCGAAAGAAGGGTATGTGAATACCGGCGGAAAATTGCCGAAGAGTTCGAAAAGTTCGGAGGGACCGGCGTGGGCTTCGGCTATGATACAGTCTTTGCAGAATGCCCGGCAGGAGAGTTCCCGGTCGGCAAAGGGTAATGGCGATAATTTATAATGACGTTTTGTGATGAGTAAAGAAGCTTCGGGCCGGAAGTGGTCTCCTGAGGGCGGGCTTGATACGCCTTATAAGCGAGCCAGACAAGAGTGGGATAACCGGATGGGCAGTGCGGTTATCCAGGCTAAAAACTGGCGACTTGCAACCTTTGCGACGTTGCTGTTGGTAGCGTTTCCCTCTCTTCTGGGGTTGGTGTATCTGGGGGCTCAACCGAAAGCTGTTCCTCATATTGTTGAGGTTTCTGCTGATGGCAAGGCTGTTTATCGGGGGCCGATTGGCAGGAATTGGTCGGAGTACCGGCCGGATGAGGCGTCGGTGAAATATCATCTGGGGCGGTTTGTTCATGATACTCGTATGGTCTCGTCTGATAAGGCTGTTGTGAAGCGAAACTGGCTTGATGCGTATACGCTGGTGACGCAACGTGCGGCTAATACGCTTAATGAGCATGCAAAAAAACATAATCCTTTTGACCGTTCCGAGACGCAACGTGTCAGCGTGCAGATTCTCGGGATGGTCCAGATTTCAGCCGAGAGCTGGCAGATTGACTGGAAGGAGTCTTCATGGGGTAAGCGTGGGGAGCCTTTTGGTGATGAATTCTGGAGAGGGATCTTCAGCATTGCGCTGAAAAAACCCGAGAGTGAACAGCAACTGGCTGCTAATCCGATAGGGTTGTTTATCGATGAGTTTCACTGGTCAAAAATTCAACGTTAAGGTTTTATGAGTAAAAGGTATATGGTTTCTTCTGGATTGCTTGCGCTGTGTATGGCGAGTTCGGGATGCAGTCAGGCGGCTGAAGGGACATTTGTGGAGGCTTCTCCTGTTGCAGATCGGATGCAGGTGGCAGCGCCTGAGGTTGCGCATTCTTTGCTATCGGAAAACAGGCTGCTGCGGATTCCTGGAGATGATGAGCGTCGGCCGGTAGCGGGTAAGCCATGGGAGGTTATTGACGCGGCAAATCGTTCGGCTGCACAGAATCCCGATAGTGCGGGGTACTTTAATGCGATTATGCTCTATGATTATGTGCCTGGAAGTTTGTTTCAGGTGTATGCAGCTCCTTTGCGTTTGACCGATATTCAGTTGCAGCCGGGGGAGAAAATTGTGGGACAACCTGCTGCTGGTGATACGGTTCGCTGGATTCTCGGAATCGGGCGCAGTAGAATTGATGGTCAGGAGCAGCAGCATGTGTATGTGAAAGCAACCAGACCGGGATTGGAGACGACACTTGTGATTACGACGGACCGTCGGACCTATCATCTTGAGTTGCACAGTTATCGGGAAACATACATGGCTGCAGTGCAGTGGCGTTACCCGCAGGAGGAACTTCGCGTACCGGGAGTTGGGGCGGGGGAAGATGTCGTTGCTTCCGGGGTGGATATCCGTCAACTGAATTTCGGGTATGATGTCGATGTTCGCAAGGGAGGCCGTCCTTCGTGGATGCCGTTGAAGGTGTTTGATGATGGGCGCAAGACGTTTATTCAATTCCCTGATTCTATGTTGGCTGGTGAAGCGCCTGTGCTGTTTGTGGTGTCACGGGAGGGTGATTCGCAACTGGTGAATTATCGGGTTAAAGATGAGTTTTTTGTGGTTGACCGGTTGTTTGAGGAGGCGGAACTGCGCATTGGCAGGAAACGCCAGAATGTGGTCAGGATCAGTCGCTTGTAGGAGTTGATGTTTAACGGGTAGTTCTATTTGTAATCATGAGAAAAAAATCGGTTGTATCGGATCATTCGGGAGGGTATGATCCTCACGCGTCAACGGTGAACCCGGACGATCCACGCCTGAAAGTGGCAAGGAGGAAAGGGCGTTCTATACGTAAGGGGCCTGTTGCCGGGGTTGTGGGGGTGGTTGTCGGTTTGTTGATGCTCGCGGTGTCACTTGCTTTGCTGCCTCGCGAGAAGGCGCATCGGGAGACGGAGAGAAGGGCGCCTGGAGCAGCAGAGCGGTTCGCAATACCTGATATGATCCGCAATGCGCCGGACAATGACGATCCTGTCCTTGTAGAGGGGCCTGTTGATGAACTGTTTGCAGGGGAGCTTTCGCCATCTGAAGAGGAGTCGTTTACTGAGGATTCGCTTCCTGTGAGCGGGAGATATGTGGCTTCTTCCGGCATTGACTCTGGCGCGGATCAGGACCAGGATGCGTATGACCGGGCTTTGGAAGCAAGTCCGTTTTTTCAGGGTGCCGGTGAAATGAGTCCGATGTCGGGCATGGTTGCTCAGGGAAGAGGTGGGGATGGTTTATCGGGTGGCTTGTCTGACCTTCGTGATCTTATGGGAGCGACACAAGTCCCGCAGGGCTTGTTTGGCGAAGAGGACCCGAACAGGCAGGGGCATAAAGATGATTTCATGGCTGGTGAGGGTGGCGCTCGTCATGGGGTTGCGGCCGGGGATGTGGTCTACCCTTCGAGTCCTTTCGAGATCAAGGCGGGATCGATTATTCCGGTGAGCCTGGTGACCGGTATCGATTCCGATCTTCCGGGGGAGATTATCGGCCAGGTGCGTGAGCATGTGTATGATAGCGTGACGGGCAGATATCTTCTTATTCCTCAGGGATCGAGATTGCTGGCCCGTTATGACAGTATGGTTTCCTATGGGCAGCGTCGGGCGTTGGTGTGCTGGAATCGGCTGATCCGTCCGGATGGTTCGTCGATTGAACTTGGCTGTGCTCCAGGGGTCGGGCTTGACGGATATGCGGGATTCGGAGATCGGGTTGATAATCATTTTGACCGCCTGATCGGAGGGGTGCTGCTTTCATCAGTGCTTTCGGTTGGGACGACGATGTCTCAAGGGGAGTGGGATGGTCATGACGACAGGACTGCAGGGCAGTTGTTTGCAGCGAATGCAGGAGAGGAGATCAATCGTGCGGGCCAGCAGATTACCCGGAAAAATCTTGGTATCCAGCCGACGATCAAAGTGAGACCGGGCTATTCTGTCAATGTGCTGGTGAACAGGGATTTGACGCTGGGGCCGGTGGGTGAATGGTGAATAGTGATTGGTGAATGGTGAATGGTGAATGGATGGTGGGACGTTGATTATTAAGTGTACTTGGAGTGCCGCAGGCGCTACAGGCGTAACGTAGTGTTTCTTCTTATGGCTTTTTCTTGCTGAGAGATTTTTCAGGACTTTTTTATGCGGACAGTTGGATGGGCGAGCTTGTTTGGGGAGGGTGTGCTTTGATTGCTTTGAGAAATGTGTTATTTTTGGTTTTTACTGAAACTCTTGACGTGTTAATTATAAAATACCTGTAGCATATGGCTGATGAAATGAAAAACGAGGGACAGAATACCGGTTCCGGTGTTAAGGGTGATTTTAGTACTATCCTTGTCGGGGTGGGAACTCTTCTTGACAGCGCATTGACTCCTTTGAGCAAAATGGTTGTTCAGGCTCTTGAGTCTGTTAATGGTGTTGCTAAACAGATTCTTGATGGAGTAAGCAAATCCCTGGATAACAAAGGCGGAAACTGATATCCTTCCGGCCTCTTTGCATTGCACTACAGGGCAAGCTGCTGTTACAGGTGGCTTGCCTTTTGTCGTTTTATGCTTGTTTTTTTCAGGGTGAAGAGGTCGCGTTTTCATCCTTGTGAACAGATTGTTTATTGCAACGGGTTCTTGTATATTCAGAATCTTGTTGGCGTAAGCCGTTTTTGTCTTTCTGATTAGATTTTGATTACCGATTTAATAATGCCTGATAAATTTTCCGAGTACCCTGCAGGTGTGCCTTACCGCGATGTTGAAGCTGATGTTTTAGCGTTTTGGAAGGAGCATGATATTTTCCATAAGAGCCTTGAAAAACCTGATGACAGCATTTTTTCTTTTTATGAAGGTCCTCCGACTGTCAATGGTAAACCGGGGGTGCATCATGTCTTCAGTCGTACGATCAAGGATGTGGTTTGCCGTTTTAAATCCATGCAGGGCTATAAAGTGCCTCGTAAGGCGGGATGGGATACTCATGGTTTGCCGGTCGAAATTGCTGTTGAGAAGAAGCTTGGCCTGAAAAATAAAGCTCAGGTTGAGGAGTATGGTGCAGGGGAGTTCAATGCTGAAGCCAAGGCTCTGGTTTATCATCATATTGATGATAACCGTGAGGGGTGGGGCAAGCTGACCGAGGAGATGGGGTATTGGGTTGATATGGATGATCCTTATATCACCTGTACCAATAATTATATAGAATCGGTCTGGTGGGCGTTGAAGACGATTTTTGATAAGGGGCTGATTTATAAGGATTACAAGATTGTTCCTCAGGACCCGAAATCTGAGACGGTACTGAGTTCTCATGAGCTTGCGCTGGGCTATAAAGAGGTGAAGGACCCGAGCGTTTATGTGAAGTTCCGGGTTAAGGGTGCTGATGAGTTTCTGCTTGTCTGGACGACGACTCCGTGGACACTTGTTTCAAATGTGGCACTCTGTGTCGGTTCTGATATCGAGTATGTGAAGGTTCGCAACCGTGATGGTGATGTCTATATTCTTGCCAAGTCACGCCTGCAGGTGCTGGAGCAGAAGAAAGATGATGAGGGATCTGTTGAGATCCTCGAGGAGTTCAAGGGAAGTGCTCTTGCCGGTATGCGCTATGAGCCTCTGTTCAACTGGTTGAAACCGGAAAAGCGGTGCTGGTATGTTACTGAGGGCGATTTTGTGTCGACTGAGGATGGTACGGGTATTGTTCATATCGCGCCTGCATTTGGTGCTGACGACTATGAGATTGCCAAAGCGTATGATCTTCCGATGCTGCAGCCGGTTGCGCGAAATGGCTGTTTTACGGATGAAGTGCCTGAGCTGGAAGGGGTGTTTTTCAAGGATGCTGATCCGTTGCTGATCCGTCGTCTGAAAGATGAGGGAAAGCTGCTTCGTAAGGAGACGATCACCCATACGTATCCTTTTTCGTGGCGTTACGATGTGCCGGTTATTTACTATGCGCGTGAGTCGTGGTATATCAGGACGACAAGTATTGCTGACCGGATGGTTGAATTAAACCGCCAGATCAACTGGTGCCCTCCGGAAATCGGTTCGGGTCGGTTTGGTAACTGGCTTGAAGATAACAAGGATTGGGCGTTGTCGCGCGAGCGTTTCTGGGGGACTCCGCTGCCGATCTGGGTGACAGAGGATTTTGCTATCGGTGACGGGGGTGATTCCGGAAACGTCTTTGCTGTTGGATCGATCGAGGAGCTCAGGGATGGTTTGATCGAGATCGATGGCAGAGAGTATCGCCTGGGCGATGCGATCGATCAGAACCTGATTGAGCTTGATCTGCACAAACCGTTTGTCGACAGGATATATTTTGTCAGAGACGGTAAACGCTACAATCGTACTCCTGAACTGATCGATGTGTGGTTTGACAGCGGTTCAATGCCGTTTGCGCAGCTGCATTATCCGTTTGAGAACAAGGAGCTTTTTGACAAGACGTTTCCTGCTGATTTTATTGCCGAAGGGGTTGACCAGACGCGAGGATGGTTCTATACCCTGCATGCTATCGCGACCTTGATTTTTGATAAACCGGCTTATCGGAATCTTGTGGTTAATGGCCATATCCTTGATAAGGAAGGTCTCAAGATGTCGAAATCGAAGGGCAATGTTGTCGATCCATTTGAAACGATTAACCGTTACGGTGCTGATGCTCTGCGTTGGTATCTGATTGTCACAAGTCCGCCGTGGCGTCCGAAATCGTTTAACGTTGAGGAGATTGAAGAGGAGCAGCGCCGCTTCTTCCGTGCCTATGTCAACAGCTACAACTTTTTTGTCATGTATGCCAACGTTGACGGTTTTTGTTTTGATGGCGATGTTGTTCCTGTCAGGCAACGCTCGGAACTTGATCAGTGGATCATGTCGAGCCTGAACTCGCTGGTTAGCGGTGTCGAGATGCGTATGCAACAGTACGATATGACGGGAGCTTTGAGGCTTATTAACGATTTTACCGTCGATAATCTTTCGAACTGGTATATCCGCCGTTCGAGAAAGCGGTTCTGGAAAGGCGATATGGGTCCTGATAAGGTTGCCGCTTATCAGTCTTTGTACCAGTGTCTTGAAACGCTTTCGATGCTGCTTGCTCCGTTTACTCCGTTTATTGCAGATTGGATGTACCGGAGTCTGAACAGTGTTTCCGGGCGTGAGCCCTGGGAATCGGTTCATCTCTGTTCTTTTCCTGAGCCTGAAACAACGGCAATCAATATGCCGCTTGAGAAGCGTATGGAGCGTGCCCAGATTGTGACGTCGCTTGTCCGTACGATGCGCGAGCGTGCTTCGATCAAGGTTCGCCAGCCGCTGAAGCGCATTATGCTTGCTGTCGATGATGCATCTGACCGGCAGGAGTACGAGCTGGTCAAGGATATCATCATCGACGAGGTCAATGTTCAGCGGGTCGAATATATTGAAGATGAGGGATCGGTTGTGAGCAAGAAAGCCAGGCCGAATTTCAAGTCGATCGGCCCTCGTTACGGGAAGGATGCAAAGGTGCTTGGTAATGAGATCAGGTCATTGACTCATCGTCAGATTTCCGCTCTTGAGTCGGACGGGCTGCTTCAACTTGAGGTGGATGGCCGGATCTTTACGATCCAGCGAGATGATGTCGATGTCCTTCGCGAGGATATCGAAGGATGGCTGGTTGCATCGGATGAACCGCATCGTGTTATGGTTGCGCTCGATACCGAGATGACTCCGGAGCTGGAAATGCTTGGTCTTGCAAGGGAGCTGGTGAGCCGGATTCAGAGCCTGAGAAAAGAGAGTGGTCTGGAGATTACCGACAGGATCGAGCTTCGAGTTGGCGGAGGGGAGCGAATCATCAGGACTGTTGAGGAAAATAATGCCTATATCATGGCGGAAACCCTTGCAGTCAGCCTCGATTCTGTTCGGCTTGAGGACCTTCCTGAAGATCGTGAAGAAACCATCAATGGGGAATTGTGCCGGTTTGCTCTTGAAAAATCCAAACGGTAGTGTTATTATTACCGTGTTTTTTGACGTGTACCTCCGAAAGGTCCTGCAAGCAGTGCGATTGTTCTTCATTTGCGGCTGACGATCAAAGGGTCGTTCATGAATTATATTTCTGGTGGAGCCATTGAAATTGGAGATACACCCGGAAGTTAAGTTGTGACGTTTTGAACAAGTAAACCGGATAGATCATGCCTAAGAAAAGCAGTAGAACCATGAAATTGGAAGCAGAGGCCCCGATTGCTCCGGGTAAAGTTCTTCATACCTATCTGAACGATGAAGAGCTTGAGCATTTCAGGGAATTACTTTTGAAACGCAGGGAAGAGGTGTTGCGCGATCTTGATATTTTGCGATCATCCCTTTCTGAGGAGAGTGTTGAGGATTCGATTAACTCGAATTATTCGATGCATATGGCAGATCATGGTACTGAAACTATGGACCGAGAGCAGCGATTCATGTTCATTGCCCGTGATGAAAAGTACCTTGGCTATATCGATCAGGCGCTTGAACGTATTCGCAATAAAACGTATGGCGTGTGTGTCAAGTCAGGCAAGCCGATTCCGAAGAAGCGTCTCGAAGCTGTTCCGCATACTTCTGTTCGGATCGAGTTCAAGGAGAATAAGAAAAAATAGCTTTTGATCTGTTGCATAAAAAAACCGCCCTGGAAGGCGGTTTTTTTGTTATACGTCGTTTTCTTCTTTATCGGTCGTTGCGTCTTCGATCTTGATGGGGTAGTCTCCTGTGAAACATGCCGTGCAGTAACTGCAGGTTTCATGATCGAATTGCGGGACGCTGTTGAGCAGACCCTGCAGAGAGAGGTATTTGAGCGAGTCTACACCGATATATTGTCTGATGCTTTCAACTTCCTCCTGTTCGCTTGCGGCGCCGATGAACAGATTGGTCAGGAGCTGGCCCTTGGTAGGGAAGTCCATGCCGTAGAAGCAGGGGTTGGTGATCGGTGGCGAGCTGATGTGGAGGTGGATTTCTTTGGGGTTTGCTTCCCGAATGAGTTTTATAAGCATTCGTGCTGTTGTTCCGCGAACGATCGAGTCGTCGATCAGGATAATCTGACGATTCTGCAGAACCCCCCGGATGATGTTGTATTTGGAGCGAACTTTAATCTCTCTGCTTGCCTTTCCAGGCTGAATGAAGGTTCTTCCTACATAGTGGTTGCGGATGAGACCGTGTTCGAAACGGGCTGGACGGTTGATTTTATTGCTTTCACGCACAAAACCGAGAGCAGCGGTATTTGACGAGTCCGGAACGCTGGCGACAATCAGATGTTTGTCTTCGTTGGATTGCTGGACGGTTGATTCCCGGGCAAGGTTTTTGCCGAGGTTTCGACGGATTTTATCGACGGAGTTCTGAAAGATCGTACTGTCTGGACGAGCAAAGTAGACATATTCGAAAATACAGCGAGCTTTGCGTTTTGACGGCGGCAGATAGAGCGATTTTGGTTTATGGGTTCGGGTCGATACTCTGTCGATGAGCAGAATTTCGCCAGGTTCGACATCTCTGAGATATTCAACTGATAGAATGTCGAACGCGCAGGTTTCACTGGCGATGTAAAATGATGCTTCTCCGGTATCGGGATCGACTTTCTTTCCAAGGGCAAGTGGCCTGACGCCGTATGGGTCGCGTGCAGCAATGAGCTGGTCGTTTGCGAGAATGACGATGGAGAAGGCGCCCTGTACCTGTCTTAGCGCGTGGTAGATCTGATGGATGGGTTCATTTTCGGGGCTTAAGGCTGCCAGATGCGGAATGACTTCCGTGTCTGACGAGGCCTGGAAGATGACCCCTTTTTCTGTCAGCTCTTTTCGAAGTGCCCGGGCATTGGTCAGATTTCCGTTGTGAGCTATAGCGAGATTTCCTGAGCGGTAGATGAGCGAGAAAGGCTGGATGTTGTTGGTCGATTTTGAGGCCCCTGTCGTCGAGTAACGATTATGGCCTATAGCAGCATGACCGTGAAGTTTGTCGAAGAGCTTTTCATCCTTGAAGACTTCCGCAACCAGACCCATTGCTTTATGCTGCCGGTAGATTGTTTTCTTTTTGTCTTCACCGTAATCTGCTACAACAATTCCTGCGGCTTCCTGACCTCTGTGTTGCAATGAATATAACCCGTAAAAGGTATCTTCAGCGGGAGTTTTAGAATTGTAGACACCGAACACTCCGCACATAGACGTCCTGAAGTTATGTTAACAATAAGTGAAATCTTCGCTCATTAAAATTGACAATAGAAGGTAAAATACCAAGAGCTAATTTGAAAATATTTTTCAGGGGAGCGCCTGGGGCGGGAGCGCCTTCGGCGCAGTGACGCGTGACAAGTGACGAGTGACGCGTTTGCGCCTGCGGCGCGGAGGAGTGAAAAGTGATGGGGCGATTTGCGCCTTCGGCGCCAACGGGTAACGGATAACGAATAACGATTTATCAATCACCAATCACTTCTCCCTTTTGTGGGTAGAAATCTTTTTCCTCAATTCGTGTTAATTCGTGCAAATTCGTGGACAGAAATCCGTTATTCCTCACCAATCACTTCTTCATGTAGGGGTCTCTGACGCTGACCCGTGCGTTTCGCGAATGCGAGACGCTTTTGCTGAGTGGGGTGATGAGGTTGATGCGTTCATGTTGGTGATTTACGCGCGATTGCTGTTGGCGGCCCTGATGGTGTCAGGTCGCCACGGGCGAGGGCACCTCGCCCCTACGTTGCGCCTGCGGCGCGGAGAGCCCTTCGGGCAGTGCCATGTGACGAGTGACGAGTTGCGCCTTTGGCGCAAACTGGTAACGAATGACGGATAACGATTTATCAATCACCAATCACTTCTCCCTTTTGTGGGTAGAAATCTTTTTCCTCAATTCGTGTTAATTCGTGCAAATTCGTGGACAGAAATCCGTTATTCCTCACCAATCACTTCTTCATGT
>Ga0272441_10016196_pt1 | contig 10342 bp, 9 predicted proteins | sample SSMProp6N_FD_193582 | JGI IMG/M metagenome (GOLD analysis project Ga0272441, IMG submission 193582) | Marine sediment archaeal communities from Little Sippewissett salt marsh, Falmouth, MA, United States - SSM-Prop-6N | ecosystem: Environmental > Aquatic > Marine > Wetlands > Sediment ... | reverse complement strand
TCTCCTGACGCCCGATGGCGGCTACGTATGCGGTGAATCTACAACGCAAACTTGACGTCTGTCAAATCCCGTACCTACACGTTCGCGTTTCTCGCGCCGATGCGGGCCAAGACGGCCAGCATGACGAAACGAGATGCTGACGCTTAAATAGTTGCAACAGCAACTAAGTCTTGCTATGATTCAACATCATGGCACTCGACTCAAAGAACACTTCTGCCCGGGCACGCCAGGAAATGCTGGCCAACATGCCTGTGAAACGCTTGTTGTGGAAGCTATCGGCGCCGGCGATGGTTGGAATGATGACGATGGCGCTCTACAACGTGGTGGATGCCATATACGTTGGCCGTGGCGTCGGCCCCCTCGGCATTGCGGGGGTGACGATCGCCTTTCCCATCATGATGCTACTGATGGCGGTCGGTCAGATGTTCGGCCTGGGCGCTGCTTCCGTTGTGTCACGCAACCTCGGTGCGGGTGCGTTGCGCCGCGCTGAGATGGCGCTTGGCAATGCAGCCATGGCGGTCATTGCGGCGGGACTCTTTGTGACTCTCACATGTCTGCCGAATAGTGCTTCACTGCTCAGGCTGGCCGGAGCTTCTGAGACAGTCCTTCCCTATGCTAAGGACTATCTTGATATCGTGCTCATAGGAGCGGTGTTCGCCGCCTACCCCATGGCCGTCAACAATCTTGTGCGGGCTGAGGGAAATGCTCGCGTTGCGATGAATAGCATGCTGCTGGGCGCAGGTCTCAACATCGCTCTCGATCCGGTGTTCATCTTTGGCCTTGGCATGGGTGTGCGTGGCGCTGCCATCGCTACCCTCCTGGCGCATGTAGTGACGACCATATACGTGACCCGGTACTTCCGGTCGGGGCGCAGTACCTTGCGGCTTTCGCTGGCGGCCATGAAGCCGCACTTGGCGGTTCTGAGAGAGACAATCTCGATAGGCTTTCCATCCTTCATTCGCATGGGCGCAGGGAGTCTGATTATCCTCATGATCAACCGCATGCTCGGGTTCTACGGTGGTGATCTCTTCATTGCCGCCAATGGCATCGTCGGCCGGACGATGATGTTCGCCGCAATGCCGCTCATGGGCATTGGACAAGGGCTACAGCCGATTCTGGGCTTCAGCTATGGAGCAAAGCGCTTCGATCGAGCACTGGAGGTCACGAAATTCTCGTTGTCAGTTGCCGCAGGGTACTCCCTTTTCGCATTCGGATTGCTCGTGTTTTTCGCAGGTCCAGTGACGACCATCTTCACGACTGATGCCGCACTGGTCGAAATCGGCGCACATGCTGCCCGCTACGTCTACGCCGCATTCTTCCTTGTCGGCTTCCAGATAGTCGGCTCCGTAGTGTTTCAGTCCCTTGGACTGGTGCGACAGACGTTCGTCACCTCGACATCGCGCCAGGTGCTGTTCCTGGTGCCTCTACTTCTTGTACTGCCGCGTTTCCTGCAGGTAGATGGCATCTGGCTCGCGTTTCCCATTGCGGATGCCCTGTCAGCAGTCCTGGTGCTTGTGCTCGTGGCGCCGCTACTGAGGGACTTCCGCAGCAAGCGCGACGCGCAGGCACAGGAGATTATTGCAGCACGTGAAGAGACCATAGATATCGAGCCCATACCGGCATCATCTGAGTAGCAGGGAGTGGAGGAGCATTATGGCGCGGCATCCTGTGGATAGATGGTTCTTCATCATCAACAGACATCGGCACGCCTTCATGCGCGAGCGACTGGGTGGGGGCGGTCTGGAACCGCGCATGATGCCCTATCTGCATCACATCCAGCGTGGTGACGCACTCAGCCAAGAAGAACTGAGCGCTGATATGGGACTGGACAAGACGACCGTCGCACACGCCGTCAAGGGCCTTGTGGAGAAGGGGTATGTTCTGCGAACGCGAGACGACGTGGACCGCCGCGTCTACAGACTATCGCTTAGCCCCGAAGGCGAGCAATTGCATCTCGGACTGCGGGAGGTCTTCAAGGAGTGGAACTCCGGCCTCTTCGAAGGGTTCTCGAACGCGGAACTCGATGAGCTTGAGTTGGTCTTCAAACGACTGGCCGAGAACGCGGCGAAGTTGACGCACTCGAGAGATTCGTCGTGCGGTCAGGATAGCCATTCTTGAATTGACTGCCCGCCTCACCGTCTGGAAATCCATCTGCCGGCACCGCAGACACGTGTCATGTCCTTGTTTTCCTGCTCGTGGGCGCGGAGAGACTATACTTACGGGTCAGTGAGTCCAAGCCGAATGTCCAACACAGAGAAGCCCTGCCGGACGACCAAGGCGATAGGCCTCCTCTCAGGAGGTCTCGATTCCGTGCTCGCTGTCAGGTTGATGCAGGAGCAGGGAATCGAGGTCATTGGACTCAATATCTCACTTCCGTTCGTAGGCAGCCGCTCTGAACGCGCCATTCCTGCAGCGCAGTCGCTGGGCATCCGCCTCGTGACTCACGAAGTGGGTAGCGATTACATAGAGATGCTGCGCAACCCGCGGCACGGCTACGGGAAGGGCTTCAACCCCTGTGTTGATTGCCGCATCTACATGCTAAAGGTTGCGCGTGAACTCATGATGAAAGAGGGGGCCGACTTCGTCGTGACGGGCGATGTTGTCAAGCAAAGACCGAAGAGTCAGATACCTGAGGCACTGAGCATCGAGGAGAGAAAGTCGGGTCTGGCAGGACTGGTTGTCCGGCCACTCAGTGCAGGACTGCTTGAGCCCACACAACCCGAGATCGATGGCACAATCGCTCGCTCACATTTCTTTTCTATCAAGGGCAGGACCCGTACCGAGCAGATTGAAATGGCCCGGAGATTCGGACTCACAGAGTTCGGCGCTCCTGCCGGAGGCTGTCCACTCACAAACAAGGAGTTCGGCTCCAAGGCGAGGTCAATGTTCGGTGTCCTGCGGGACATCACGGTAGAAGACCTGGCTCTTCTGCGTCAGGGCCGACACTACTACTCGGACGGCGCGCATGTTGTGTCTGGCAGAAGCGAGGAGGAGAATCATGCCCTCCTGAGGATGAAAGGGCCCGACGATATCGTCCTCTGGACTCTCGGCGTTGGCAGTCCCTTCACGCTGCTTCGAGGACACCAAACGCGAGACGCGCTTGTGACGGCCGCTAGGTTGACTGCTGCATTCAGCGACGCAGATTCAGCAGAGACCATTGCGGTCGAGTATGTTGGCGCGGAAACGCGCGGACTCATCCTTGTCGAACAGTCCACATCCAGCCATCACGTCTTCTGATTGGCCTATAGGAATCGCTTCTCTACCTGGCCGACCGCATCCTCAATTGCCTCGCAGACCATCCCCAGTTCTGCGTCAGTGCTTGTAAGCGGCAAGTACATCGTGATGATATTGCCGTAGTGCGGGAACTGGCAGTTCAGGAGCACGCCGTGGTCTCGGCCGACCTGAGCGATTAACGCGTTTACTTGTTTCGGGTTGTCGAACTTCGCCTTGCTCTGCTTGTCTTTGACCAACTCGATGCCTTGCAGTGCGCCACTCGTTCGCACGTCACCCATGATTGGTGATGATTCGGCAAAGGCGCGAAGACGTCCACCCGTGATTTGGGCAATGTCGCGCGCACGCGTCACCAGGTCGTGTTTCTCGATGTACTCGAGTCCGGCGAGTCCTGCCGCCGCCAGGTAGCTCAATCCTGCATAGGTGAAGCCGTGATGCAGACTGGCCGTGCCAACCAGGACCTCTCCGATGTCCTTTCTTGTGTGCGTGACTGCCAGGGCGCCACATCCGGCGGATATTGATTTGCCGATGCAGATGAAGTCGGGGACTATACCCTGTGCCTCCGATTCGAACCATGAACCCGTCTTGGCGATGCCTGTGATTATCTCGTCGGCAATGAGATGCACGCTGTGCCGCGCGCAGATCTCGGAGACCCTCTTCATGTAGCCAGGCGGCGGTGCAACGATGCCAAGGCCAGTATTCGTGTTCTCAGTGATGAAGCAGGAAACGGTCTCCGGGTCCTCAAACTCGATGGCCTTCTCCAACTCTCGTGCGCACAGCAAGTCGCATTCGCCATAGGTCTTCTCGAAGGGACAGCGGTAACAATTGGGAGCGTTGATGGGAACGAATCCTGCCATCAGTGGTTCGTATGGGGCACGTCGGAAGGTGTGGCCACTCGCGCTTGACATTGCCAGGCTCATTCCGTGGTAGTCGCCCGGAATCCTGTGTAGGACCTTGTACTTGCCACCCTTGCCCACTGCCTTCCAGTACTGTCGGGACATCTTGATTGCGCCTTCGGTGGCGTCGGTCCCGTTGCAGCCGAAAACGCTGTATTTCATGTCGCCCGGGGACAGTGATGCCAACTTCTCTGCAAGGAGCAGCAGTTTCTCAGTTGGCACGAACAGGGGGGTGGTCGAGGGCAGTCTATCCATCTCGTCGCGGAGTGCAGACATCACCTCGGGCAGACCAAAACCGAGATAGTTCGCGGAGGCACACGTTTCAGTGTCGAAGAGACGTGTCCCGAAGATGTCGGTTGCATAGTGGCCCTCTTCCTTCGCGACTATCGTCCCGGGCCCACCATAGAAGTCAGCGCCTCTGCCAAACCCCGATACTGTGTACTCTCGTGCCAGTCTGATAATGGCTTCAGTGTTGTCTCTGGATGTCATCCTGTTCCTCCCCCATTTCGCGGCCGATGATTCCGCGCTGGTGCTACCGAGCCATGGCAAGTGGATGCGGGCACGTTACTACAGCGAATCCTTGTGCGCAACAGCCGCAAAGTGCCGCGTTCGCTACTCGCTGCCGGTATCGACGGGATTGTGTCAATGCGATTATCATTGAATCATCGAAGGGCTCCCTGTCACCGGCATGATTGTGGCCCGTCTGCGAGTAGGTCACTGTCTTCTGGTGGCGAAGTCTTGGGAGTACTGGGAGGAATGCTATGTACAAGAAAATGCTAGTGCCCCTGGACACGTCCGACTACGCTGAGTGCGTGCTTGAGCATGCGAAGGAGATTGCCTCGGCTCGCGCAATACCTGAAGTAGTGCTTCTGACGGTAGTCGAGTCGTCGCTTCGACAGGCCTCACTTACATACGTCGGCGAGGAAGGTGCTGCGGAGGCCGAGGCAAAGGCGACGTCGGCGGCTGAAGCATACCTGGGTGCGGTGAAGGACCGATTGGGACTGGACGCGTCCGATGTGTCCACCGTCGTGGTCACCGGCGAGCCGGCGGACGCGATATTGGACTACATTGAGCAGAACGGTGTCGACCTGGTTGTAATGAGTACTCATGGCCGCTCTGGCATGTCCAAGTGGTTCCTGGGGAGCGTTGTTGAGCGCGTGCTGCGTCGCACGGTTGCTCCCCTGTTCCTGGTGCCGTCTGTCGTATGCCGCGTGCGTACCAGCTAGATAGACTTGCGTGGATTGCCTCGTGACCTCGACATAGGGTCTGGTCACGAGGCAATCCTCGTGTGCAGGGCTGCCTGGCCGCAAGATCATCGCTTCCATCTCGGCGGGTGAGCGACATTGTCGCTTCACTTCTGCCTCCGTCGGCAGAAGATTTTCTCTGTTGTTTGTGCTGCTCATTCACCATATCGGCGCATACATGCTGGTATTATGTGCGCTGTGGATCTCCCCCGGTTCGCAGGCCAGTCTCTCCATCTGAAATCAGGCTACGGAGAGCCACTGTCATTTTCCGGGTGAGTCAGGAGGAGTTTTGAAGTACAAGAAGATGCTGGTGCCCCTGGACGCTTCCGATTTCGCCGAGTGCGTGTTTGACCATGCACGGGAAATCGCTTCTGCCCGCGCGATTCCTGATGTTGTACTCTTCACCGTGGTTGAACCTGTCCGTCCTGTGGTGTATTCGTACTTCGGTGACAAAGGCGCGAAAGGCGCCGAATCTGCCGCTCAGGAGTCCGCCATGGCTTATCTTGATGCGGTGAAGGCGAGACTCGGCCTTGAGTCAAGCAATGTCACGACGGTTGTTGCCAGCGGCGAGCCATCGGCAAAGATACTCGAGTTCGTGAAGGAGAACGGCGTAGACCTTGTGGTGATGAGTACACATGGGCGGTCCGGCGTTTCGAAGTGGTTCCTCGGTAGTGTTGTCGAGAAGGTTCTCCGAGGTTCGACAGCGCCGGTGTTCCTGGTACCGATTGAAGAGTGCCGCGCGCTCTCTTCGTAGAAGCGAAGGCCTTGTTGTGCCGCACAGCCGGGCTTCGAGTCGGCGCGCTTGGTTACGCGTTCGATAGGATAGAGATGAGACACGTACTCGGGGTTGCTTTCCCCTATCTCGACCACCTTGGAGCACACTCCGTCGAACTCGAGCTTGGCCTGCTGCGCCTGGCGTACACTGTGGGCAGCCTCCGAACTGCGGGCGAGAGCGCGTGCGGGTATATCGTTGTCCTGCGCCAGGAGATTCGTGATGCCGTTCGGAAGATGAAGGTGCGTTACGACATCGGCGAAGAGGTGCATGTCGTCTTCGCAAGTCTCCTTGTCTCCGATATGACCCGTCTGGACGAAGCCGCCGAGAAGTCGGCCTCGGGCGAAGACCCGGACGAGTCCATTGTAGCTGCGCGAGAAATAGCGCTGGCTGCGCTGGAGCGCGAGGTAGCTACTTTGGAGCTTGGCGTTGCTCCCGTGGCCGAGCAGCACCTGCTTCCCTTCGGCGTTCCGTGGGATTACTATGGAGTAGTGTCGCCTTCCGAGCACAGCTTGACTGGCGATACCTCGTGCCCGAGACTATTCTAGTGTGAATCATCACGCTGCTCGGCCATAGTCCGCCCAGCGTGTGGAGGTGACAGGTGGACAGGAACCTGGTCTTCGGCATTGTGGCAGTGGTTCTCGGCATTCTGGTCCTGGCTGTTCCCGAGTTTCTGCAGGCCGTTGTAGGGATTGTCCTGATTCTCGTTGGCGTCCTTGCCCTTATGGGCAAGAGATTCAGGTTCTAGGACGGCGCCGGCGAGGCTACGCTTCGCTTTCTCAGCTCTCCTGCGCTGAGAGACGTGTTACCTGATGGACACGACTCGTACGCCGCTGGTTTGCTGCACAAGTGAAGCTTGGTGGGCAGGTAGTCTCTACTCGTCCTCGGTGAGTAGTTCGTGCAGAAGCGCGAGGACTTTGGAGGGCGAGCCCAGATTGTAGCGAGCCGCCGTTGCGCCTAGTCCCACCTTGACCGTCCACGCCTTCTCAGGCAGTGCCTTGAAAGTATCTTCGTCGGTCCAGTCGTCGCCGATGGCCATGATGAAGTCTGGCTTGTACTCGGCGATCCACCTGAGAGCTGCCCTGCCTTTGTTGACGCCCATGTTCTTGACCTCAACCACCTTGCTCCCCTCGAGTACCTGGAGGTTCAGGTTTGTCGTCAGTCCTTCCATGTGTGCAACAAGTTCCCTCGCACGTAGCTCGCCCAGTCGTTGGTCGGACCGCCGGTACTGCCAGACAAGCGAGAAGTCCTTCTCTTCGACGAACGAACCGGGAGTGCGGTCTGCGTACAATTCCATGATTGGGGCGATCTCTTCTTTCCATTCTCCTGAGAGAGGCTCAATCATCTCCCATGTCCCCGACTTGCGAGTCTTCAGCCAGACCCCATGCTCGGCAACGAGGCCGATAGGCAACTCTCCGAACCACTTGTCCAGGAATTTCTTGTCCCGGCCACTGATGAGGACAACCTCGTTGCGCTCGTCCGCACAGAGTCTCAGCAGGGCATCGAGGACTTCCTCGGTCGGGACGGCTTTCTCAGGCTTGGATGAGAATGGGACAAGAGTACCGTCGTAGTCCAGCAAGACAAGTGGATGCTTGGCTTTATGGAAGCTCTGACGTATCTTCCGCCGCGCCTGCGCTCCAAGCGAGTGCGCTCCCATTTCCTCCCGTGCACGGGCTGACGCCAGCAAAGATTGGATGAACTCTTCCGCCCAGCGCCGTACCGTGTAACGCCGTAGCCTGCGTTGCATGATACGGAGGCGTTCTCCCTGCTCGGCGTCACTCATGTCGAGTGCGTCTTTCAGTGCCTCGACGACCTCTTCCTCGTTGTTCACGTTGATGGTGATAGCCTCGCCCAGTTCCTTGGCGGAGCCAGCTGTCTCGCTGAGGATGAGTACTCCTCGGCCTTCGACTTTCGACGCGAGGAATTCCTTTGCCACCAGGTTCATGCCATCGCGCAACGGTGTCACAAGCCCGACATCGGCTCTTCTGTATAGGCCAACGAGTGATTCGAATGGGACCGTCCGGTAGATATAGGAGATGGGCGACCAGTGGATGCTTCCGTGCTTTCCGTTGATGGCCCCCACTATCTCGTCGATCTGTCGCTTGAGCAACGCGTACCGCGCAACACTAGTACGGGAAGGCACCACAACGAGGACATACGTCAGCTTTTCCTTATATTCGGGGTAGCGCTCGAGAAAGCGGCTGAAGGCCTCAAGCCTCTTGAGTATTCCCTTGGTGTAGTCCAGCCTGTCGACCGACAGGATGACTTTGCGGTCGCCGAAGTTCTTGTCCAGGCTCTCGACCTCCCGCTCGACTGCCTCTGTGTTCGCTGTAGTCGCGAAGCGCTCGTAGTCGATACCCATCGGGAACACGTCGACGGCAGTGACACGGTCTCCTGCCGTGACTCTTCCCATCCAACTGTCGTGGCCGAGCAGGAACCTCACGCAAGACAGAAAATGGCCGGCGTACTCCCAGGTGTGAAAGCCGACCATGTCGGCGCCCAGCAGGCCTTCCAGGAGCTGTTCCCTCCATGGGAGGGTGCGAAAGAGTTCAAGCGACGGGAACGGGATGTGCAGGAAGAAGCCTATGGTTGGGTCGGGCAGGCGCTCCCTCAGCATCTTGGGAAGCAGCATCAAGTGGAAGTCGTGCACCCAGATGGTGTCTCCCTGCTGCCAGACTTCTACAATGGCGTCGCAGAACTGCCGGTTGGCGCGCTCGTATGCATTCCACGATGACTCACTATAGCTAGCGTACTGCGGGAAATAGTGGAACAATGGCCAGATGGTGGCACTGCAGAACTTGTTGTAGTACTCGTCTACCTCGCGTTGGGACAGGAACACCGGGTAGCAGTTGTCCAGCAGGAGCTTCTCTTTGATTTCTTCGCGGTCGTTAGCGGAGTTCTTTCTGTCGATGCCTGGCCAGCCTATCCACAGAGCGTTGTATGTGAGATAGAAGGAGGACAGCCCCGTGGCTAGACCTCCTGCACTCGGCTCGAAATGGAGCTGCCCTTTGCTCCTGTGCAGCGTCACAGGCAGCCTGTTTGACACGATCAATAGTCTGCCCATTGTGCACTTCCTGTCGGGCCTGCCCAACTGCCCGTGCGGCGATTATACTCGCAAGCGACTGAGGGGGCAAAGGTGCCGGCGCGTCGTTGCGTTCGCGGCCATGAGCGCAGGGGCACGTTGACCGCGCAATCGCCATTCAATAGACTTCGACCACACGGCTACTACATGCACGATGGGGTACGCAGGAGCGCTCTTTACGCAGGGCGGCAAAGGAGGCCTGATCATGAAAGCACTGGTTCTATGCGCGGGCAAGGGTACGAGGCTGCGCCCTGTAACCCACTCTACTCCCAAACACTTGATCCCGGTGGCGAACAAGGCGATTCTGTCATACGTACTGGGCCAGATCGCGGATGCGGGCATCAACGAAGTCGGCCTTGTCATATCGCCTGACTCCGGAGGTAGGATACGAGAGGACGTGGGCGATGGAAGTGAGTGGTCGCTCAATGTCTCCTACGTGGTTCAGGAGAATCCCAAAGGACTTGCCCACGCGGTTAAGGTGTCTCGAGACTATCTTGGCGATTCGGACTTCCTCATGTTCCTCGGAGACAACCTGATCGAGGGTGGAGTGACTCCGGTCGTCAATGAGTTTCGCTCCCATTCGCCCGACGGATTGGTCTTGTTGAAGGCCGTGGAAGACCCGAGGCGGTTTGGCGTTGCCGAGCTTGATGCCAACGGTCGAGTTGAGCGTCTTGTGGAGAAGCCTAAGGAGCCCAAGAGCAATCTCGCCCTGGTGGGTGCGTACGTGTTCACCGCGGCAGTGCACGAGGCAATCGACAGGATTGAGCCTTCTTGGCGCGGCGAGCTTGAAATCACGGACTCTATTCAGATGCTCCTCAACATGGGCAAGACGGTGATCAGCCATGAACTGACTGGCTGGTGGCTTGATACCGGTACGAGGGATGACATCCTCGAGGCCAACAGAGTTCTACTGGATGTGGCCTCGGGCAAAGAAGGCCGCACAATCGAGGGAATGAGTGCAGGAGTGTCGGGCGTTTCTCCCGATGCGAGCCTCTTCGATTGCGTTGTGCGTGAGCCCGTCGCAATTGCCTCCGGTTGCACGCTGAGGAACAGCACTGTAGGACCCCATGTGAGTATCGGGGTGGGTGCCGTGCTTGAGGACGTGGCGGTAGCTGAC
>Ga0272441_10016195_pt1 | contig 10343 bp, 9 predicted proteins | sample SSMProp6N_FD_193582 | JGI IMG/M metagenome (GOLD analysis project Ga0272441, IMG submission 193582) | Marine sediment archaeal communities from Little Sippewissett salt marsh, Falmouth, MA, United States - SSM-Prop-6N | ecosystem: Environmental > Aquatic > Marine > Wetlands > Sediment ... | reverse complement strand
CCTGGGAATTGTCGTGGTACTGGTATCGGCGCTATGTTGGGCGCTGATGGGAGCATTGATCCGCAAGTGGCTGGGCGGCGTGTCCACCTCCTTTGCTCTGTCCTCGGTACTCACGATCGTAACCGTGTTCTTTTTTTTCACCTACCTGATTGCTTACCGGGGATTGCCCGTTCCCAGGGCACCCATGGGGATTTGGATCTTTCTGGTGCTTTCCGGCCTGATCGGCCTGGGCATCGGGCATTCCCTGTACTATCGCTCAGTGGGGATCCTCGGCCTTGCCCTCTCTTCCAGTCTGGCCCTGCTGATCCCTCTGCTTGTCGGGGTGGCATCCTTCTTTCTCTTCCGGGAGAGGCTGACCTGGATCCAGCTTGTGGGTGGGGTGATCTTGCTGATCGGCTGCTACCTCGTGACCCGGGCCCGCTTCCGCAATATCGAGTGATGCCAGATTGCTCCGGGATCTTCTGTTGATGAATGCTGTTCCCGGATGAAAATCTTCGCAGAAGCGCTCAAAGAGGTTGTCGAGTAGAACGGAAACGGCGCTACTCCTCCCTGACCCGAAAAACCGCGCCAATGGCTTTGACGATATTTACCACCACGCTGATGGCGCTGCCAACGATTCCGACGATCAGGGCGATGCGTACGACAATGTTCAGCCACTCGCCTGTGACTTGCGAAAAATCGAAGGGAAACACGGACAACATCACGGAGGCGGCAAGGATGCCGAATACTGCGAAAACCGCATTGAGCAGATGATGCAGGAAGCGGGGGTGGAAGAAGATCAGGATCAGGTTGCCCGCCAGGGATACGGCCAGGGAGGTGTTGACCGCCCAGAGGATATCCGTAAACGAATCGGTGATGAACAGGATGTTCCAGTCCGGCACCTTGTTCACGACAACCAGGAAAGCGATATTGAAGATCACGGCGAAGATGTAGTCGGACATCCTCCGCCGCGGCGTTCTTGAGGATCGATCGGGTCGCTCTCTGTCACTCATAGCTTGTCTCCGTTTTTCGCTTGAGACTATCTATTGGTACGCGGGTTGTCAATAACAAGAATCGTAACAGCTTTCTTTTCCAGTCTTTACAGGTCGGCGGCTACGTGAAATGTTGTCGGAAGTTGCGATTCAAACGGGAGGTGTTTGATGCAGACGACGCAGCAGAGGGAGGTGCCCCGCTTCGACCGGGTTGATTTCAGCGGGATCGGGCGGTTGATCCTGAGCCAGGGAAACGAACAGTCGGTTACCGTAACCACCTCTGGGGCCTTGATATCCCATGTTCGTACGGATGTCCGGGAGGGAGCGCTGATCGTATCCCTTCACTGGTGGCCGGGGATGCTCTTCCGGATCGCAGAGATGAAGACCCTGGAAGTACGGCTGGTAGTGGAGGATCTTGCCGGACTCAAGGTCAACGTCGCCGGCAGCTGACTAGGAAGCCGCACGGGCAAGTTGCCCAGGCGGGCCGCAGAGGCCGGTCGATTAAATCTTATAAAAGTAGTGAGATATACCCCTTACAGATCCGTCCAATCTAGGAAACGGTCGAGGGGGAATCTATGGCTGAGTTCGAGGGAAAAAACGTCGTAGTGGCCGGCGGCACCGGCCGGGTAGGGGAAGGACTGGTGCGTTCCTTTCTCCTGGAAGGTGCGCAGGTTATCGTTCCGGTGCGCAGCACCGCCAAGGATCAGCGCCTGCGCTCCTACGTAGAGGGAGTTGATACGGGTAGGCTGGTAATGGAAGATAGCTGGAGTTGACGTGCGAGGCGGCGCTGGGCAGGAGAGATCGCCGAGGTGTCCTGTAATACTGAAGCGAGGCCTCAGTAGCTGCGCTTTCGTTTCACGATTTTCGCTTCAGGCAGCCTCTTGTAGTACGGATCCAGGGGGTAGCAGCCGGAGATCAGGCCGTTTCGCGGGCCGGTGGTGCAGTCCGAGAAGGTGCGGCACAGTTTCCTGGTCTGCAGACCTCGCCCGGCCAGCGTATCTGCCGGCAGTTCCGGGTAGCAAAGCACCTCTCGTCCGAGCCCGACAAAGCTGATCCAGTTCTCCCGGATCACCGCCTGGGCGACCAGCGGCAGGAACTGCTGAAGGTAGGAATATCCGCTTCCGATGTGGATCCGGTTCGGGTATCGGCTGTGGATCCTCCGCGCCGTGTGGATCTGTTGGGCGACATCGATCAGCGGATCCCGCGGGGGCCAGTAGCTGTCGGAGGGAGGAAAATAGGCGGGGCGCAGGATGTGGGCGCTGTAGTAGGGACTGCCGCAGGAGAGGTTGACCAGAGGGATATCCAGCTGAGCCAGCATACCTGCCAGGACCAGTGTTTCACTCAAGTCGATCCGGAGGGGATCGTCACGGTCAACCCCGAATCCGAACTCGTAGGGCAGGCAACTGCTGTAATCTTCCGGTTTGCCCATCCCCCCTTCGGCTGCTCGAAACGGTACCGTGTCAAAGGCGCTGATACGTACGGCGATAGGCAGGCCCGGCACCTTCCGGCGGATTCCAGCCACGATCTCCCTCAAGAAACGGGTCCTGTTCTCCAGGCTTCCGCCGAAGCGTCCCCCTCGGGTGCGGGCGCTCAAGAATTCATGCCCCAGGTATCCGTGGCAGTGCTTGATATCGACAAAATCAAAGCCGATCTCCCGGGCCGTGGCGGCGGCTCTGATATAGCTCGGGATGAGCTCTTCGATCTGCTCGTCGGTGAGCACCGGCGCGTCATCGGAGGGATCGATGCCGACCCGCCGGTCCAGGAGCGGATGATGGTAGAGAATACGGGGTTTCGGCTTCCCGTCGGGATCGGGGCGGGAGAAACGGCCCGAGTGGGTGAGCTGGAGACCGACCAGCAGGTCCCGATCGTCGCCGAAGGACTGGACGTGGGTATTCTTCAAGGATTCCAGCAGTTCGGCGAAATCTTCAGCGTGTTCCGGACGCAGCAGCAGTTGATGCGGATTGGCCCGCCCGTCATGGCGGACCGCCACGGCTTCACAGCCGTAGATCAGCTTGGCACCGGAACGGCCGAAGCTGCGCCAGCGGTGGAGGGTATGAGCTGTGGGCTTTCCCTCCGCCGTGCCGTCCCAGCCCTCCATAGGATGAATGCACCAGCGGTTGCCTGCGGTCTTGCCGAAGATTTCGATCGGCCGGGCAAGAGGAGATACTTCCGCGGCAGAGAGGATCTGTTCGTCCAGCGTGAGTTCGATCTCCAGCGTCTCCAGCCGCGCCTTGAACTCCGCGAGGGTCTTGAAACGATTGAGCTGGGGATAGGGGTTTGTAGCCATATGGTCTTATAGTCTTTTTAAGCATAACACTATATCATTTCAAGCCATGGCTGATCATCCGGTACATCGGTCCGCCACCGTACTCGAGGTGAAGCAGGTGGGAGCGGAGTACGTGGATCTGTTGCTCCGGGAGCCGGAAATCGCCCGCAGCTCCGGTCCGGGACAGTTCCTCATGATTCGGGCCTGGCCCGGTGTGGACCCCATGCTGCCCCGTCCCTTCGACATCATGCAGTGCAACCCGGCGGAGCAGGCCCTGCGCCTGTTCGTAAAGGTGGAAGGCCGCGGTACCGCTCTGTTGAAATCCCTGGAGCCCGGCACCGAAGTCAAGGTCACCGGACCGCTCGGGCAGCCGGTGAGGGATTTTGCCTTCTCTTCGGCCGCCTTTTTGGTGCGGGGAGCCGGGGCGGCCGCGGTGGTGTATCTGGCCGAAGAGTGCAGGTCCCGGGGAATCGAGGTAACCTCGATTCTGTCGGCTTCAACGGCATCCCGAATCGTCTGCCGGGAGTACCTGGACCCGCTGTCCACGGGATTGATGATCGCCACCGACGACGGCTCGGAAGGGCACCGCGGCCTGGCCACGGAGCTGCTCGATCGGCTGCTGGAGCGAAAGCGCATCGACAGGGTGTATACCTGCGGGTCGAGGCGTTTCGCCCGCCACGTGCAGCGGCTGGATCAGGCGGGGCGTTCGGCTGGATTCGTGTTTCTGGAAGGGCTGATGGCCTGCGGTCTGGGGGACTGCCACGGATGTGCGGTGCGGAAGAAGAAGGAAAGCGGTTATTTCCTGGTCTGCCGCGACGGGCCACACTTTCCCGTCGGGGAGGTCGAGCTGTGATCGATCTGTCAGTAGAGATCGCCGGAGTGACCCTTCCCAACCCCGTGATGCCCGCCTCCGGAACGTACGAGGTCGACCGGATCCACGATGGTTTTTTCTCCCCCGCCGAGTTGGGGGCCGTGATCAACAAGACTATTTTCCTTAATCCCAGAAAGGGGAATCCGCCTCCCCGGATCTGGGAAACTCCCTGCGGTATGCTCAACTCCATCGGCATCCCCTCGGAAGGACTGCACAAATTCCTGGAGGAACAGCTGCCCAGGCTGCGGCGCCTGGGCCCGCCCGTAATCGTCAGCATCGCGGGCAACTCCCTGCAGGAGTGGCGGGAGCTGGCGGCGGCGATCGACGCCAGCGGTTCGGCGGATATGATCGAGCTGGATCTGTCCTGTCCGAATATAGAGCAGGGATTCATTTGGGCTGCGGAGCGGCAGGCTCTGTCCGAAGCTGTGGCCGCTGCAGTGCAGGCCACTTCCCTGCCCGTGATCTCCAAGCTGTCTCCGAACGTACGGGACATCAGTGAGATGGCCCTGATCGCGGAGGCCGCGGGCACGGCCGCGGTGTCCATGATCAACTCCTATGTAGGCATGGCGATCGATATCCATGAACGCAGACCCGCGTTGGGCAATATCACCGGTGGTTTGACCGGACCGGCCATACGGCCACTTGCTGTGTACAGCGTATTTTCTACGTTTAAAAAGACCCGCGTGCCGATAATTGGAATCGGAGGAATCGCGACCTGGAAGGACGCTGTAGAGTTTGTCCTGGCCGGAGCCTCGGCCGTGGCCGTGGGAACCCAGAATTTCGTAAACCCCCTGGCAATGAAGGAAGTGATTCAGGGCATCGCCGGCTATGTCGAGCAGAGCGGTTTTTCCTCCGTACGCGAGCTCATTGGCCTGGCACACCAGGGGCGGGAGGTGTAGAACTTTTTGATATGTGTGCGGGAAGTGCTACACTTGAAGGGGCAATCGCTATTGGGATTGCGATATCCTGCATTGTTACAGCTCGTGCAGCTCGCGAAGCGAGCAATTTGAGGTTCAGCGGATGGCAATAGCCGAGAGAGAAGCGACTGAAATCCACGCCCTGTTGGCGGAAACGACCTCTGAGGCGGCGGTTCACTTGGACGGCCAGGGGAAAGTCCTGTACGTCAATCCTACATTTACTCGGATGTTTGGCTACAAGTCCAAGGACGTATTGAAACATGAGGTGAACAAGATCTTCACGGAACGATCCCAAGGGCGATTCGAGCAGAAGATAACAGCCTGTCTGAACAACGGAGAGCGCAGTGCTTCGAACCTTCGAGGATTGACGAAAAAAGGTCAGAAAATCCCGGTGCGGGTTACCGTGATACCGCATCGCTGGCGCGGTGATCCTGCAGCCTTGGTCCTGATCCGGGACCTCTCGGAGCAGCTGAAGATCACCGAGGAGCTGGAAGCGCTCAAGAGCAGCTACTCCGCCCTGTCTGAAACGGTTTCTGATCCGATTCTGCAGATCAATGAATCGTTTCATATCATCTTTGCCAACTCGGCCGTTGAACGGGTATTCGGCTACACTGCGGAGGAGCTGCGGAAAAAGGAGTTTTCATCCCTCTTCCCCCCCTCGGTACACAACCGCTACGACGATCTGTTCAAGAAGTACTTCGTGATCGATGACATCCATCGACAGGCTTCTCAGCTGGGCAACACCATCGAGGTGCTCGGGCAGAACAAGGCGGGGGAGATCGTTCCTCTGGAGCTCTCTTTCGGTAACTCGAAGAGCGTTCAGGGGGAACGACTGGTTACCTGTATTATCCGCGATATCAGCCAACGAAAGAAAACCGAGCGTAAGCTCAAGTACCTGGCCTACCACGACAAACTGACGGACCTGGGAAACCGGGACCTTTTCTACATTACTCTGGATCAGTTCCTGATTCACGTCAAACGATACAAGGAAACGATCGGCGCTGTACTATTTCTCGACCTGGATGGATTCAAGAAGGTCAATGATACTCTGGGCCATAATGTAGGGGACTCCCTGCTCTGTACCTGCGCCCGCAGGCTCAACGGTTGCCTGCGTGAAAGTGACCATGTGTATCGTTTTTCAGCCGAACTGGATTCCAACAGCAGCAGCCACGAGGATCTGTTTCGATTTGGGGGGGATGAGTTCGTAATCCTCCTTACCCACCTGGAGAAGCCAACCGATGCGGCCGTTGTTGCCCAGAAGATCATCGACACGATCCGTCGTCCCTACCACGTCGAGGGGATCGATCCGGCAACGAAGATCGACATCGGGGTGAGCGTCGGGATCGCCCTGATTCCCCACAATGGGCTCGATGCCATGCAGCTGATCAAGCACGCGGATATGGCTATGTACAAGGCCAAAGAACGGGGAAATCGCTACATGTTTTTCACCCCGGAGATGAACAAACAGGCTTCTGAGAGGCTGTTCCTGGAAAACGGTATCCGCAAAGCCCTGGATCAGAAGATGTTCGATCTGCACTATCAGCCGATCGTCGGCGCTCACGGAATCATTGAGGGGGCGGAAGCTCTGCTGCGCTGGCACGATCGTAAGCGCGGGTACATCTCTCCGCTGGATTTCATCCCCGTGGCCGAAGAAACAGGGCTGATCCTGCCTCTGGGAGACTGGGTGTTCGAGACCGCCTGCCGGCAGCTGAGCAGTTGGAACTCGGATGGCTTCGATGATCTGTACGTATCGATCAATCTCTCAGTGAAGCAGTTCAGTCAGGAGCACATCGTCGACAAGCTCAGCGCGATCGTTGAACATACGAAGGTCAATCCGAAGAATCTCAAAATCGAAATCACCGAAAGCAGCATAATGCCCGATCCCGCAGTGGCGCGGGTCAAGATGGAACAGCTGAAGGCACGTCATCCGGGTATACGCATCGCGATCGATGATTTCGGGACCGGTTATTCCTCCCTCAGCTACCTGTCCGAATTCCCCGTAGATATCCTGAAGATAGATCAATCCTTTGTCATCAACATGTACAAGAAGGGAACAACCAAGATCATCAACACGATCATCACTCTGGGCAACAGTCTGCTGATGGACGTCATCGCCGAGGGCGTGGAGACCAAAAATCAACTGGAGTACCTTCTGTCCAAGAAGTGCAAGTCTTTCCAGGGATTTTATTTCGGTAAACCCATCAGTGCGACGGCCCTGACGGAGATGCTGAAGACGTACAAACGTCCGCTGTTTTAGGTCTGATCATCTTCCGGGGGGTAGACCATCACCCGGTTTCGGCCCGAGTTTTTCGCCTTGTACATGGCATAGTCGGCGTTTTTAATGATTTCCGTGTGATCTTTATCCGCAGGCGAAAGCTCGGTAACCCCGAAGCTCATGGTGATGTGAACTTTCTCACCGTCCAGGGTGAAGGTGTATTTTTCGATTTTCTTCCGTAGTCTCTCCGCTGCAATCGCCGCTCCCGTTTTTCCGGTCTCCGGTAGGATGACCACGAACTCTTCACCTCCATAGCGGGCGATGATGTCGGATTTGCGCAGTCGGGATATGATGTTCAGCTCGTCAATGCTTCCGCTTAGGATCTGGGCGGTGATCCGCAGTACCTCATCCCCGATGTGGTGACCGAAGCGGTCGTTGATTCGTTTGAAGTAGTCGATATCACAGAAGATCAGGGACAGATCATAGGAGGAACGCCTGGCCCGGGTGACCTCTTCGATAAACCGAGTCTGGAAGTATCGTTTGTTAAACAACCCGGTCAGGTAGTCGGTGAGACTGAGCTCTTTGTACCTCTGAACCTCCTGGATCAGAGTGTCGATCTTCTCTCCGTCGGCAACAGACATCAGTTTTTTCAGATCATCGATCTCCTGGCGGGCTTCGTTGAAGGCGGTTTCCAGCTTGTTCTGGTAGTGATGGATGAGGTCTCTCATGGAGACGATGCCCACGAGCTGTTCGCCGTCAAGGATCGGGATATGGCGAACATCGTGGGTTTTCATCTTCATGTATACGGTGTTGTAGTCTTCCGTCAGCTGAGCACAGATCGGGGAGGCGGTCATGAAATCCTTGATCGGCCGCAGCAGGTGTTTTTTAAGCGCCTCTTCGGTGTTTCCTGAAAAAAGACGCAGCAGGTCCCGTTCCGTGAAGATCCCGGCCAGCTCGTCATTTTGGGTAATCAGAATTGCACCGATTTGCTTTTCCGCCATGTTTTGGATGGCGTTGACCAGGATTTCCCCCACGTCTACGACCGCGGGGTTTGGCGTTACCCAGGATTCGATTTTTGTTTCCATGATCCCTTTTTTATCAATTAATATAAAACCATACTTCGAGGGTTTGTCAACAAAAATGAGGATTTGTGTCAAAATTGACGGTTCGTGGCGGTAAGATGCGGCGTTCTGATATCGTCAACAGAATTACTACAAAATAACTAAGGTACTTGATTGGGAGAGAGAAGTGACTGAAGTAAAAATACATCCTGAGGACGAGTTTAACAGGAAGCTGGTTGAGAATGTCCATCCGGCGGACTGGCAGAATCCGGAGCCGGACGGTCGATACAACCTCGTGGTAATCGGAGCCGGCACCGCCGGATTGATCAGCGCCAACGGGGCTGCCGGGCTGGGCGGAAAGGTCGCGCTGATCGAAAAACACCTGATGGGCGGGGACTGTCTGAACGTTGGCTGTGTTCCTTCCAAGGCGCTGATTCGCTCGGCCCGGGCCTCGGCGGATGTCAGGGACGCCGGCGAGTACGGTGTGCTCACCAATGGATACAAGGTGGATTTCCCCGCTCTCATGGAGCGGATGCGCCGGCTCCGCGCCGGAATAAGCCCGGTGGATTCCGCCCATCGATACAAAGAGATCGGCGTTGACGTGTACCTGGGGAGCGCCCGATTTACAGGAAAAGACACCGTCGAGGTAAACGGCAAAACCCTGCGCTTTGCCAAGGCCGTCATCGCCACCGGCGCCAGGGCGGCGGCGCCGGGAATCCCGGGCCTGGCGGAAGCGGGTTATTTGGACAACGAAACCGTGTTCAGCCTGACAGAGCTTCCCACCCGCCTGGCGGTGATCGGGGCCGGACCGATCGGCTGCGAGCTCTCCCAGGCGTTTCGCCGCTTCGGTTCGGAGGTGTACCTGCTGGAAAAGACGGACCACATCCTGCCCCGGGAGGATCGGGAAGCCGCGGAGCTGGTGGAGCAGTCTTTCGGCAAGGATGGCATCCATCTGATCAAGGAAGCTTCGATCCAGCGTGTCGAGAAAAAGGGATCGGACAAGGTCATCCGCTTCGATCAGGACGGGCAGTCCCGCAGCATCGCGGTGGATGAGATCCTGGTGGGCATAGGCCGGGCTCCGAATGTCGAAGGACTGGATTTGGAGACAGTCGGTGTGCAGTACGACGCCACGCGGGTTATTGTGAATGAGTACCTCCAGACCACCAATCCCCGCATCTACGCGGCCGGGGACGTGTGCTTTCCCTACAAGTTCACCCACGCCGCTGCGGCCATGGGTTCGATCGTCGTGCAGAACGCGCTCTTTGTGCGCAGCCGCAAGACCAGCGGCCTGACCATCCCCTGGTGCACCTACACCGATCCGGAGGTGGCCCACGTGGGACTCTACGAGCGGGAAGCTGAGGAGAAGGGCATTGCCGTGGACAGCTACACCCAGTCCCTGGAGCACGTAGACAGGGCGATCCTGGACGGGGAGGAGCAGGGATTCGTCAAGGTGGTCACGAAGAAGGGCACCCCTCAGATCCTGGGAGCTACGGTTGTAGCCCGCCACGCGGGAGAGATGATCAGTGAGATCACCCTGGCCATGAAATCGAAAACCGGGTTGAGTGATCTGGCCTACACGATCCACCCCTATCCGACCCAGGCGGAGAGTATCAGCCGGGTCGGTTTTGCGTACCTCAAGACCAAGCTCACCCCGACCGTGCAGAAGATCATGCGCAAGTGGCTGGCCTGGAGGCGGTAGGGTAGGGGGCCCGCCGGCATGCTTCAAATCTGACCAGTCTGCTAATATTGATAAGTGGGTAATGGAGTGCTATTATTGGTCAGAGAGGTGGGTAACCCATGAAAAAGGCAAGTGCACTGTTGTTAGTGTTCCTACTGTTTGGGACACTTGTATGGGCTCAAGTCACGAGCGACTTTTCCCTTCTGGTGAATCCAACCCTCAACATACCGCTCGGTCCCGATGAAGGGGGCACATCGTTCTACTCGATTGGCGGCGGGCTATCTCTGAAGGGGGAGTACAATTTCCCCTTCTTTCCCTATATGTACGGGGGAGTAGCTGTAGATATTGATTTCAACCCGATCCT
>Ga0272441_10016194_pt1 | contig 10343 bp, 10 predicted proteins | sample SSMProp6N_FD_193582 | JGI IMG/M metagenome (GOLD analysis project Ga0272441, IMG submission 193582) | Marine sediment archaeal communities from Little Sippewissett salt marsh, Falmouth, MA, United States - SSM-Prop-6N | ecosystem: Environmental > Aquatic > Marine > Wetlands > Sediment ... | reverse complement strand
AAAGCAAAAAGAACTAACAGAATATTTGGAATTACTCGAAGAAGCTAAGAAAAGAGATCATAGGAAGTTAGGTAAAGAGTTGGAATTATTTACTTTTTCCAAAAAAGTGGGACAAGGATTACCACTGTGGCTTCCAAAGGGTGCTGCTCTGCGGGAACGTCTTGAAAATTTCCTGAAGAAAGCTCAGAAAAAGGCTGGTTACGAAATGGTGATTACGCCACATATTGGGCAAAAAGAATTATATGTCACTTCCGGACATTATGAGAAATATGGAGAAGACAGTTTTCAGCCTATACATACCCCTAAGGCAGACGAGGAATTTTTATTAAAACCAATGAATTGTCCCCACCACTGCGAAATATTTAATTCTAAACCATTAAGCTATAGGGAACTTCCAAAACGTTTTGCCGAATTTGGAACAGTTTATCGTTATGAACAAAGTGGTGAACTTCACGGACTAACGCGGGTAAGGGGTTTTACCCAGGATGATGCACACATTTTTTGTACACCAGATCAATTACATCAGGAATTTATTGATGTTATTGACCTATCACTCTATGTTTTAGGTTCTTTGGGGTTTGAAAATTTTACGGCACAGGTATCCCTGAGAGATCCGGAGAAGCCTGAAAAATATATTGGTTCTATAGAAAACTGGGACAAAGCGGAAAAAGCAATCATTAACGCCGCTGAAGAAAAAAATTTGAATTTTATAATTGAAAAAGGTGAGGCAGCGTTTTACGGCCCTAAACTAGATTTCATGGTCAAAGATGCTCTTGGCAGAAACTGGCAATTGGGAACAATTCAGGTCGATTACAATCTCCCGGAGCGCTTTGAACTTACGTATAAAGGCAGTGATAATGAGCTACACAGACCTGTTATGATACACAGGGCGCCTTTTGGCAGCATGGAACGATTTATTGCCTTGTTACTTGAACATACCGGAGGAAATTTTCCATTATGGCTCACACCAGATCAGGCTATTATTTTGCCGGTAAGTGAGAAACATGAAAAATATGCCGAAAAAGTTTTAAATTCATTGGAAAATGACGAAATTCGCGCGCTCATTGATGTTAGGAATGAGACCGTAGGAAAGAAAATACGGGAGGCAGAAATGAATAAAATACCATTTATGCTTATCGTTGGTGAAAATGAAGAGGAACAAAATACAATTTCGGTCCGTAAGCACGGGGGTGAAGACCTGGGAATGCTTAGTCTAAAGGAATTTGTAAACTTGGTCGAAAAGGAAATAAGTAGTACCTTAAAGTCATTTTAAAAAAATTAAGTTTAATTAAATATATCAGTCATAGCAATACGAAGAAGATTTAGGCCCCAACCTCGGAGGGAAAACAAGAATCCTCATAATATCAATGAAAAAATTACATCACCAAGTGTACGCTTGGTTGGTGATAATGTAGAAGTGGGGGTATTTCCCATTGCTAAAGCAATTTCACTGGCAGAAGAACAAGGTCTGGATTTGGTGGAGATTTCACCTAAAGCAGATCCGCCGGTATGCAAGATTATAGATTACAAGAAATTCCTTTACGAGCAGAAAAAGCGAGAAAAGGTAATGAAGGCGAAAGCCACCAAAGTAATCGTAAAAGAAATTAGATTTGGGCCCAATACGGATGATCACGATTATGAGTTCAAAAAGAAACATGCGGAAAAGTTTCTTAAAGACGGAGCTAAATTAAAGGCCTATGTTTTTTTTAAAGGAAGATCAATAGTTTATAAGGATAAGGGAGAAATACTCTTATTGAAACTAGCACAGGAGTTGGAAGAATTTGGCAAGGTTGAGCAAATGCCAAGACTTGAAGGAAAGCGAATGACAATGTTCATTGCTCCTAAGACGAAAAAATAAGAAAGAAAAGAAGCGAGATTAATAAACAAATAGGAAGAAAATGCCTAAGATGAAAACAAAATCCAGTGCCAAAAAGCGGTTTAAGCTTACAGGTTCTGGTAAAATTAAAAGAAAGCACGCTTTTAAGAGTCATATTTTGACAAAGAAATCTAAAAAGCGAAAGCTTAAGCTAACACATTCGACATTAGTACATGACTCTGATGTTGCGAATATTAAAGGACAATTGGGATTAAAATAAGTTGTTCTTTGGGTAATCAGTATTAACCATGGAGTTGGGCTTTTAAAAGTGTTTTGAGAATAATTCTTTGAGCCGCCTGCTACAAAAACAAATGTAAAAAAATGCCAAGATCAGTAAATTCAGTCGCTTCCAGAGCCAGAAGAAAAAAGGTAATGAAGCAAGCCAAAGGTTATTTTGGAAGACGTAAAAATGTCTGGACAGTAGCCAAAAATGCGGTCGAAAAAGCAATGGTATACGCTTATAGAGACCGTAGAAATAAGAAAAGAAATTTCCGTGCACTATGGATCACCCGTATTAATGCAGGTGCAAGATTACATGGAATGTCTTATTCGCAATTTATGGGAAAAGTAAAAGCCAATAACATAGAACTTAATAGAAAAGTTCTGGCAGATTTGGCAATGAACCACCCGGATGCCTTTAAAGCTGTTGTGGATAAAGTAAAATAGTAAAAAGAATTCTCGCTTTAAAGCCCTGACAAAACAGTCAGGGCTTTTTTTATTCAATATGCAAAAAGTTAACTGACAATACAGCTAAGGATCAAACTACGACCTGAAGCATTATTTCTGTGTTCACATAAATATATCCCTTGCCAAATGCCCAGATTTAAACGGCCTCTACTAATCGGAATTTGAATAGATGACCCCATTAGAGAAGCTTTTATATGAGCAGGCATATCATCTGGACCTTCATAGGTATGAACATAATACGGCGCATCCTCCGGCACCATGATATTCATATGCTCCTCAAAATCTGAACGCACAGTTGGGTCTGCATTTTCATTAATAGTTAAACTTGCTGATGTATGTTTTATGAACACATTTAGGACTCCAATCTTAATTCCCTGTAACTCTGGAAAACTATCTTCAATAGTCTCTGTAATTAAATGAAAACCCCTTTTATATGGTTTTAATCGTATTTCTTTTTGATAAATATTCATCACGATTTATGTTAGTGTAAAACTTCAAGAAAGTTACTAGTATTTTAAACATAAAAAATACCTTTGTCCTTTACAATTAGAAATATGAATTTATCAGCAATTAAAATGGTGGTTACAGACATGGATGGAACACTGTTGAATTCCAGGCATGAGGTGAGCCAGCATTTTTTTGAATTGTATGAGGAATTAAAAAAACGGGGAATCCTTTTTGTGGCGGCCAGCGGCCGCCAATACAACAGTATTGCTGATAAGCTTAGTAAAATACAAAGTGAGATAATTATCATCGCAGAGAATGGTGGATTGGTTATACATAATGACCAGGAACTGATTTCAACTCCTTTGGATTCAGTTTCAAAGAATGTAATTCTTGAAATTTTGGGTCAGATTGATGGGGCATTCCCGGTATTATGTGGTAAACATAATGCATATATACTTGGTGACTCCCCAAAATTCATCAATACGCTCAAAGAGTACTATACCAAATATGAGATTTTAGACGATCTGCAGAAGTTTGATAGCGAAGTGATAAAGATTGCTGTATATCACTATGGAGGCTCAGAAAAATACATATATCCAGCTGTGAAACACCTGGAGGGTAAACTAAAAGTCAAAGTCTCCGGTGAAAACTGGGTAGACTTATCTCATATAAATGCGCATAAAGGTTTTGCGTTAAAGCAGATACAGGAACAACATGGCATTGGTCCTGATGAAACTCTGGTATTTGGGGACTACAATAACGACCTGGAAATGCTTGCCCTGGCAAAATATAGTTTTGCTATGGCAAATTCACACCCTAATGTTTTAAAAGCGGCAAATTACAAGACCTTGAGCAATGATGATTTTGGGGTAGAGCATATCCTGAAGCAACTAATAAAGGATAAAAATTAGGTCTTTTGTTTTTTCTTGCGTGCTGCCGGAAATAAAACATTGTTTAAAATAAGCCGGTAGCCGGGTGAATTTGGATGAAGTTCCAATTCAGTTTTAGGATCCCCTACCCTATGCTGATAGTCTTCCGGATCATGTCCTCCATAGAAAGTAAAAAATCCTTTACCCTTAATGCCATGAATATAACGCGCTTCACCATTAATTTTATTTTCCCCTAAGACAAGTACTGTTGCTTTAACTTCATCCCTGGCAAAAGCTGTTGTCTGACCCATAAAACCTTTAACCAATGACGTATGATTCTGGCAAAGCATGGTTGGAACAGGGTCCCATTTTGCCGAAAAATCCATCAAACTAAAATAATCAGTTTCCCGTGCAACATTGCTCCGCTTACTGGTCATATCAATGGATGAAAATTCGTAACGCAATGGGTTTCTCTCTAATGTAAAATTGGTAAAGGCAAAGGTTTTTTTAAAATCCAGTTTGCTTTGATAGTTGGCATCTGACGGATCCCCATCAAACATTGGTTCACAAATATCAACCCCATCTGCAGCGAGAGCGATATCAAAACTATCTGTTGCAGAGCACATTGCGAACATAAATCCTCCACCTATTACATAGTTTCTTATTTTAAGTACAACCGCTCTTTTCTCTTCTGAAACCTTATTGAATCCAAGCTTTGCCGCCAAGGCTTCGGCTTCTTGCTTCCCTTCAATATACCATGGGGCAGCTCTGTAATTCCCATAAAATTTACCAAATTGTCCTGTAAAATCTTCGTGATGTAAATGAAGCCAATCATATAAAACAAGTTTATTATCAAGTACTTCTTCATCGTAAATAGTGATATAAGGGATTTCTGCATAAGTCAATGCCATAGTTACAGCATCATCCCACGGCTGATTATTCTTTGGTGAGTAGACCGCTATTTTAGGAGCTTTCTCAAGAATCACTGCTTCCTGATTTTTAGACGGACTACTTATCTCATCCAAAATTGCTTGCGCCTGTCCGTCTGACAAAATTTCATAGCTAACGCCCCGAATCTGGCACTCTTTTCTGATACTTTCGCCATCGGGTAATAAAAATGAACCTCCCCTGTAGTTAAGTAACCATTGTACCTTTTGTTGTTTGGTTAATACCCAATAAGTAATGCCGTAGGCTTTTAAATGGTTTTCCTGACTTTCTGCATCCATGGGGATGAGAATTGTAGAAGCACTGGAATGAAAGGACGTCAAGAAAAGAAATAGAATTGGTATCAGAAAGTTGGTAATGGCAGGCTTTCTAAATTGGTGTATGCAGGTTTTAAAAAGGTACATCATTGTCATCCGGGTCTACATCGGAATCCTCATTCATAGTTCTTCCAAAGGCTTCTTCAGCATTAGGAAGGTTTTTTGTAATGAATGGATTATCCCCATCTATATTCATCTTTGACTGAAACTCAAATGGCGAATCAAAGTCATCCAAGTTATCAAATTTACCCAGTTGAGCAATGAACTTTAACCTAATATTATCTAAACCACCATTCCTGTGTTTGGCTACAATAAACTCTGCCTGTCCCTGAGTAGGTGTTCGCTCTTCATCATCCCATTCATCAATTTTATAATATTCGGGACGATAAATAAAGGAAACAATATCCGCATCCTGCTCAATAGCACCTGATTCCCGGAGATCTGACAATATAGGTCTTTTACTACCTCCACGTGTTTCCACGGCCCTTGATAGCTGAGACAAAGCAATTACCGGAACATTTAATTCCTTTGCCAGTGCCTTTAAATTTCTTGAAATGGTTGAAATTTCCTGTTCCCTATTTCCCCCTTTTTGGCTGCCACCCGCAGTCATTAGTTGCAAATAATCGAGGACAATCAGTTTAATTTTATGTTGTGATGCCAGTCTTCTTGCTTTTGCCCTGAGATCAAAAATTGACAGCGAAGGCGTATCGTCAATGAATAGGGGTGCCTTTTCAAGTGCCTTTACTTTTACATTCAATTGTTCCCATTCATGTTTTTCCAATCTTCCTGTTCTAAGTTTCTCAGAAGGTAAACCGGTTTCTGAAGATATCAGCCTGGTGATTAATTGAACCGAAGACATCTCCAAAGAGAAAAAGGCCACCGGAATATTGGAATTGACAGCCATATTTCTAGCCATGGATAAGGTCAGGGCCGTTTTACCCATACCAGGCCGTGCGGCTATAATAATCAAATCACTTGGTTGCCAACCAGAAGTAAGCCTGTCTACCTTATCAAAACCAGAAGGAATACCACTTAATCCATCCTTATTCGATATTTCTTCAATTTTCTTTTTAGCCTGAATCACCAGGTTTTGAGCTGTTTCAGCAGAACGTTTTAAATTTCCCTGGGTAACTTCATATAATTTTGCTTCTGCGCTATCTAAAAGATCAAAAACATCCGTAGAATCTGTATAAGCATCCTCAATAATTTCACTGGAAATCTTAATTAAACTACGCTGAATATATTTTTGAAGAATAATCCTTGCATGGAACTCAATATGTGCCGAAGAAGCCACTTTTTGAGTTAATTTTATTAAATAAAAATCTCCGCCTACAGCCTCAAGTCGCTCATCTTTCCGTAGTTGGCTAGAAACGGTTAATAAATCCACCGGTTCTGAACTTTCAAACAGTTTAAAGATAGCTTCGTATATATAACGATGTGCATCTTTATAAAATGCATCGGGATGTAAAATGTCAATAACTTCATCCACGCCTTTCTTATCAATCATCATTGCGCCAAGCACAACCTCCTCTAAATCAACAGCTTGAGGGGGTATTTTACCTTTCTCAAGGCTGATGATTGCCGGCTTACCTATTTTATGACCAATAATTGGACTGGGTTTTTCCATGGGTGTAAAAGTATGCAATTAACCTTAAGTTAACTTTAAATAAAGCTTTTCGGATATCAACCGTTAATTAACATTTGGTATGTTGATAAGTTACGAAATTGTGTTGATAACGAAAAAAATCCGAAGAATCAATTCTCCGGATTTTCTTCATCCTGATAAAAACGCTGATTAGCCGTTAAATACACCCATATTTGCATATTTATTCATTCGGGCTGTAACTAGTTCTTTTGGTGATAACTTTTTGAGATCATCATAATTCTTAGCAATTTTATTTTTCACAATTTCAAAAGTTTTTTCTCTATTACTATGAGCGCCCCCAGCTGGTTCCCGAACAATCTCATCTATTAGTTTTAATTTTTTCATGTCTGTTGCTGTCAGTTTTAATGCTTCAGCAGCAATTTCCTTGTACTCCCAACTTCTCCATAAAATAGAAGAACAGGATTCGGGTGATATTACGGAATACCAGGTATTTTCAAGCATCAATACCCTGTCACCTACCCCTATTCCCAAGGCACCACCTGAAGCACCTTCTCCTATGATCACCACAATAATAGGTACTTTAAGGCGGGTCATTTCCAGTATATTTCTGGCTATAGCCTCCCCTTGGCCTCGCTGTTCTGCTTCAATACCGGGATAAGCTCCGGGAGTGTCTATTAAACAAACAACGGGAATTTTAAATTTTTCAGCAGACTTCATAAGTCTGAGTGCTTTCCTATAACCTTCAGGATTGGCCATCCCAAAATTCCTGTACTGCCTGGTCTTTGTATTATATCCTTTTTGTTGGCCAATAAACATATAACTTTGGTCCCCAATTTTGCCAAGACCACCAATCATGGCTTTGTCATCTTTCACATTCCTGTCACCATGCAACTCTAAAAAAGTATCCCCGCAAATGGCTTTAATATAATCCAAAGTATAAGGTCTGTTTGGATGTCTTGAAAGTTGTACCCTCTGCCAGGCAGAAAGATTTTTATAGATATCTTTTCGTGTTTCGTCTAATTTTTTTTCAATCTGCCGACAGGTCTCCGTTACATCAACTTCACTCTCCTCGCCAATAATCTGGCATTTCTCCAATTGCTCTACCAATTCCTTAATAGGAAGTTCAAATTCTAAATATTCCATTAAAAAAGGTTTTTGCCACTTTTAATATGGCATTAGTTTGATTGTATGAACAAATATAAAATATTATGCCGTCTTATACATTAAATTAATAAACACTTCAGGAAACCCCGTCACTTATTCCATTTCAAATATTTGATTTTCTCCTGTTCTTTAAGATCCCGTTGGCAATTATAGTGGTAACTATAATTAGCGCTCCAATATAAAAAAGAGGGCTCATCTTTTCGCTTTGTCCAAAGATTAATAACGCTAGTATTATACCATAAATTGGTTCTAAATTTATAGTCAGCATAACGGTATACGGGCTGATAAATCTCATAACTTTTACAGCGGCAATAAAAGCATATGCCGTGCATACAGATGCCAGGATAAAAATGAAAAACCAGTCACTGATTGCGAGTGTAAAAAATGCTCTATTAAAGGATCCGTTTATGGCCAGATAAATTGAAATAAAAAGTGCACCGCTTATCAATTCGTAAAAAGATATTGTCGACGGTTTATTTGTTTTAATTAATTGTCCGTTAATTAAGGTAAATATCGATCCCAGGAGTGCAGAAATAAGAGCCAGGCCCATACCCAGACTATAAGAAGTGCTTACATTAAAAATAAGGTATAAACCAAATACAACCATCAAACCAAATACAACTTCATACCAAATCATTTTCCTGCCATACCATATTGGTTCCAGAAATGCGGTAAACAATGCGCCAGTAGACATTGTTACCAATGCAATGGATACGTTAGACACTTTAATTGCTTTAAAAAATGTGACCCAGTGCAACGCAATTATGACACCAGCAGTCAACATTACCAACAAAGTTTTATTACTGACCCTAATGGAATAACGCTTAAATAAAATAAAAACAGCAACTAAAGAAGAGGCGATGAGCATTCGATACCAAACCAAAGGCATGGCATCTATTGAAATTAATTTTCCAAGTACTGCCGTAAAACCCCAAATAAATACAATCAGGTGAAGATGCAGGTAGTTTTTAAACTTATCGCTTGGCATTTTTAAGCAAATAAAATCCTAAAATACCAAATACCACATTAGGTATTATTACGGCCAGCAAAGGTGAAAAGCCAGATTGCTCGGCTAGAGTACCAAAAACTTTGTCAAAAAATATATAAATGAAAGCAACCCCAATTCCAAAGGCAAGGTTTACCCCCATCCCACCACGGCGTTTCACCGAAGAAACGGCCACTCCAATGACGGTAAGAATAAATGCGGTAATTGGAAGTGCCCACCGTCTGTATTTTACCAAAATATAGGTGTTTATATTGGATGCCCCTTTATTTTTCTGAACCTCAATAAATTCATTAAGTTCAAATAAATTCTTGGTCTCTGCTACATAGGATACCGGTGTTAAATCTTCAATATTGAATATAAATAAAGTATCCAGTCTCCTCTTTTTCTCAATAATCTCCTTATTCGCCCTTATCTTCCGTTTCATGTATGATGTTAATCTATATAAGCTGTCTTTTGGTACCCAACGGATATTACTGGCAGATATCTTATAATCCAGTTGATTTTGATCATTGAAGTGTTCAAAAGTAAAATTATAACCTATCTTTCTTGCCGGATCAAAGCTACTGACATAAATAAAATCACTCTCATTCAGTTGGTTAAAAATATTGCTGGTAATCCGGTCTTTATTACCTCTTTTTAAATATTCAAACTTAAACTCATTGTACCCTTTACTCGCATTAGGCACAATGAACATTCCCATAAAAAACATCATTACAGCAATTATACTTGCCCCTATCCAGTAAGGTCGCAAAAAGCGGCTATATGAAACTCCGGAACTTAGAATAGCCACTATTTCGGTATTATTGGCCAATTTTGAAGTAAAGAAAATAATAGATAAAAACAAAAAGATAGGAAACAACAAACTACCGATGTATATGGTAAAATTAAGATAGTAGATAAGTATTTCATTCAGAGGAGCTTCATTATCAATCATCTTCCCTATCTGCTCCGCCAGATTAAGCATAATACCAATGGGCACAAACAGCAACAACATCGTTCCAAAAGTGGCCAGATATCTTTTTAATATGTATTTGTCTAAAATTGTCATGCTTATAGCCTCTTATCCATTTGCCGAACCATCTGATCTTTCCAGTTTGAAAAAGTTCCTTCCAAAATATGCTTTCTGGCCTCCCTAACTAATCGTATATAAAACCCAAGGTTGTGAATCGTGGCAATTTGTTTCCCTAAATATTCATTTGCCGCAAATAAATGACGTAAATATGCTTTCGTATATTCTTTATCAACAAAGGTAGTACCCTCCTCATCAATCAGGGAAAAATCATTCTCCCATTTTTTATTTTTGATATTAATAGTCCCATGTGCGGTAAACAGCATACCGTTCCTTGCATTTCTGGTGGGCATAACACAATCAAACATATCTATTCCTAACGCAATGTTTTCTAAAATATTAATTGGTGTACCCACA
>Ga0272441_10016193_pt1 | contig 10343 bp, 8 predicted proteins | sample SSMProp6N_FD_193582 | JGI IMG/M metagenome (GOLD analysis project Ga0272441, IMG submission 193582) | Marine sediment archaeal communities from Little Sippewissett salt marsh, Falmouth, MA, United States - SSM-Prop-6N | ecosystem: Environmental > Aquatic > Marine > Wetlands > Sediment ... | reverse complement strand
GGAGGGCGCGGTGTACCTTGACGGGGAACGGGTTACCGCCATAGACCATGTCGTGAAGGTCGCCACGGAACCGCGCGTCCTCAAGGTCGGCAAGCGCCGGTTCCTGCGACTGGTCGGTCGCTGACCGCACCGGGCCGCCCGCCTGCTTGACTGCCTGCGCCCGCACTCTACAATCCCCGCCAAAGGAGAAGAAATGGATTCAGAGAAGAAAGTAACCCATCAAGGCCAACCCGTGCAGGTCGAGATCGGCGAGAAGGAGTCCGAGGGCGTCTACTCGAACTTCGTGCTCATCGCCCACTCGGCCTCGGAGTTCATCATCGATTTCGCACGTATCCTTCCCGGGCTGCCGAAGGCGAAGGTGTTCTCACGCATCGTCATGACGCCCCAGCACGCCCAGTTGCTGCACAATGCCCTGACCGAGAACATCAAGAAGTTCGAGGGCCGGTTCGGCGAGATAAAGGTGCAGGGCAAGGAAGGCAACACGAAGAGCCTCGGCTTCTGAACCGGTGCCTGACTCCCGGTCTTCCCCGGACAGGCGGATCCTCGACCTGCCCGACGAGCAACTGCTTCGGCTGATCGGCCGAATCGCCCGGAAGAACGGCTCCCGGTCGTTCCTCGTGGGGGGACCGGTACGCGATGCCCTCCTGGGGCGGTCAGGTCCGGACATCGACATCGCGGTCGAGTCCAGTCCCGACAGAATCGGGCGGGCGCTCGCCCGTCGTTTCAACGGCCGGTTCGTCTACCATCGTCGCTTCCTGACCGGGACGGTCACGCTCGCCGACCGCTCCCACATCGACATCGCCCGGACGAGAACGGAGACCTACCGGAGACCGGCGGCACTCCCCTCGGTGAAGCCGGCCCCGGTCGAGGAGGACCTGGTCCGCCGCGACTTCACCATCAACGCCCTGGCCCTGGAATTGACCCACGGGTCCTACGGAGTGGTCGTCGACCCTCACTCGGGCCGGCGCGACCTCGCGGACCGGGTTGTCCGCGTGCTGCACTCTCGCAGTTTCGCGGACGACCCGACCCGCGCCTTCCGGGCTATCAGGTTCGCCATCCGCCTCGGGTTCGAAATCGAAGCCGAGACACTGCGGCTCATGCGTCAGGCGATACGTTCCGGCATCCTGTCACGGCTCTCCGCCGAACGGGTGCTGTACGAACTCCGGCTCATCTCGGCGGAACCGCTCGTGCTCAGGATGGTCGAGGCGTTGCTCAGGGAGAAGCTGCTCCATGCGTCTCTTGACTGGCAGCCCCGTCCGCGCTTCCTGCCCCGGCTCCAGCGTCTCGTCGCTGCCGGGGCCGACCCGGAACTGGTCTTCATCTTCCTGATGACCGGGCTGCCCGGGTTCGACCGCGTCCCGGTCACCGCCGCGGAACGGGACGCCGCTCTCGCGGTCCGCGGCTTTGGTGACGTTCGTGAGCGCCTGCGACGGGCCTCACGGCCCAGCACGATTCACCGGCTGCTCAGACAGCTGCCGACCGAAGCGCTCGGGATACTCTCTGCCACGGAGAGCGACCCGGTTGTGGACCGAATCCGGCTCTACCTCGACCGGCTCGCCGATGTCCGCATCTCGGTGGACGGACGGCAACTCCGCTCCCTCGGGCTGAAGCCCGGGCCGAAGTACCGGGAGATACTCGACCGCATACTGGCCGCCCGGCTGGACGGCAAGGTCACCACTCGAAGCCAGGAGCTAGCGCTCGCGCGAGAGCTGACGGCAGGAACCGGAAGGAAATCCCGCTGATGTTCGGGATGAACCTGGAAGAGCTCGCCCGCAGCCTGGTGCTGTCAGCGCCGGCAATCCTGTTCGGACTGACCATCCACGAGTTCAGCCACGGCTACGTCGCCTGGCGCCTCGGCGACCCGACCGCCCGGTCGATGGGCCGTCTCACCCTCAACCCGCTCAAGCACCTCGACCCCATCGGAACCATCTTCCTGTTCCTGTTCCGGTTCGGGTGGGCCAAACCGGTCCCGATCGACCCGAGCTTCTTCAAGCACCCCGACCGGGACATGGCGATATCGTCGCTCGCCGGTCCGGCGTCCAACCTGCTTGTCGCCGCGGTCGCGGGCCTCATCGTCCGGCTGCTCGTCCTGCTCGGGGTGAGCGGGTTCCCGGTCACCGTCCTCAACTACTTCGTCCTCTTCAACCTCATCCTCTGCTTCTTCAACCTCATCCCGATTCCACCCCTTGACGGCTCCCGACTTGTCTATTACTTTCTCCCGCCCAACCTCGCGGCCGGCTACGCGAAGCTGGAACGATATGGTTTCATGATTCTCATAGGCGTTATCTTCGTCGGAAGGCTGCTGGGCTTCTCGCTGATCTGGCTCTACCTGGCCCCGCTTGTCCGGTTGTTCAGCGGTCTGTTCGCCGGCCAGTCAATGATCTAGCAACGATGCCACGTCGCCGCACGAACCGCAAGCCAGCGAAGTCGCGGAAGAAGACCGGCGAGAACCGGAGCCCGCGTATCGTCATCGGCATCATCATCACCGTACTCATCCTGTTCACCCTGCTCAGTCTCTCCTGTTACGTCGCCGGCCTACGCTCGCCCTCGACCAACTACTGCGGCTGGCTCGGCCACTGGCTCGCCTTCGGACTCCACCATGCCCTCGGTCACACCGCGTTCGCCGTCCCGCTCCTCGTGGCCGCCCTTGCGATCATGGCCCTGCTCAAGCAACCGCCCTGGCGCAGGTTCACCGGCTTCTGCCTGCTGGCCGGGGGGCTGCTCTTCGCGGCCTCCCTCTTCTCCTACCAGGCGGGAAACCCGCTTCCCGACGGCAACTTCGGCGGCTGGCTCGGGGTCCTGACCGGCAGGTACCTGTCCCTCTTCCTCGGACTGGGTGCCTACGTCGTTCCCGCGCTGGTGATCATCTGGGGCAGCGCGACGTGGCAGGGCGGCGAGGCACGACGGGGACACTTCGTGCTGTCCGCCTTCGCCCTGCTCGCCGGCCTCTTCGTCCAGGTCTTCATCGCCTACGTCGCCCCGGACTGGCAGTGCCTGCCCGGCCCCGGGCCCGCGTTCCCGGCACCCGGACTCGCCGGCATCGCGGTCACCGGCTGGCTCAAGGGGCTGCTCGGCCCGGTTGGCACCCTCATCGTGCTCATCGCGCTCGCCGCGGCGTTCCTCGCCCTGTTCACGACTTTCGAGCTGCGCAGCCCGAGCGGACTACTGCGCCGCCTGGCCGAGTCCGTCGCCGAGGCGCGAGCCCGCCGTCGCATCCCGACCCCGAAGTCCAGGACCATCCCGGAACCGGTCACCGGGCGTGAATCGACGCCGTCCCCACCGGAGCCGGCTCCGGAGCTGACAGAGGAACCGGCGAATGCCGATGGGCAGGAACCGGAGGAAATACCGGAACCGGCGCGTCCGCGACGCATCCGGCCGGTGACCGACTTCAAGCTCGACGATTTCCAGTCCGAGTTCCTCGACCAGCTCGACAAGCCCGGGTCCGGGGACCAGTTCTTCAAGGACCCGCGCGAGGCAAAGCGCGAGGCCGAGCAGCTGCTCGAGAAGCTGCGCGAGTTCGGCATCGACGGTAGCATCTCCAACATCCTGTCCGGCCCGATGATAACCCGGTTCGAGTTCGAGCCGGGGCCCGGGGTCAAGGTCCAGCGTATCGGCGCGCTCGAGGCCGACATCGCGCTCGCCCTGTCCGCCGAGCGCATCCGCATCCTCGCGCCGATACCGGGCAAGAACGCGGTCGGTATCGAGATACCCAACCGCGACCGGAGCACCGTCCACCTGCACCAGATAATCACCTCGGAGCCGTTCCGCGACCTGCAGGGACCGCTGGGTTTCGCGCTCGGCACGACCATCACCGGCGACCCGTTCGCCGCGGACATCGCCCGGATGCCCCACGTCCTCATCGCCGGCACGACCGGGTCGGGCAAGTCGGTCTGCATCAACTCGATAATCGCCTCCATCGTCTACCGGTCGTCGCCCCGCGAGGTCCGCTTCCTCACCATCGACCCGAAGCAGCTCGAGCTTCCCATCTACAACCCGATACCACACCTGCTCAGCCGCACGACGACCGACCCGGACAAGGCGGTGCGCGAGCTGAACGAGGTCGTCAAGATAATGGAAGTCCGCTACGGCGAGTTCGCCGAGCTCGGCGTCAGGGACATCGCCACTTACAACCAGCGGGCCAAAGCCGAGGGGCTGGAGACCAAGCCCTACATCGTCGTCGTCATCGACGAGCTCGCCGACCTGATGCTGCGCGCGCCCACCGAGATCGAGCAGCGCATCACCCGGCTCGCCCAGATGTCACGCGCCGTCGGTATCCACCTCGTGCTGGCAACCCAGCGGCCCTCGGTCGACGTCATCACCGGGCTCATCAAGGCCAACTTCCCCTGCCGCATCGCCTTCCAGGTCGCCTCGAAGACCGACTCGCGCACCATCCTCGACATGAACGGTGCCGAGGCGCTGCTCGGCCGCGGTGACATGCTCTTCCTGCCCCCGGGCAAGGGTGACCCGGTCCGGCTCCACGGTTCCTTCATCTCGGCCGCCGCCTGCATCCGCGTCGTCAACCTCTGGACGACCGCCTACCTGACCCGGCTGCTCGAGGGCAAGGTGGAGGACCCGGCGGCCAAGGCGAGGGCGATGGTCGAACGTGACGTCGTCGACGCGCTCTTCGACCGGCGCAAGGCGGGCTCGAAGCGGAAGCGGAGCATCATCGAGGAACTGCTCCCCGAGGAGGTGGCCGACGAACTGATGGAGCAGGAGTACTACGAGCCCCTGCCCGAGGTGCGCAGCGGCGCGCTCACCGAGCACACCCGCAAGGAGGAAAAGGCGAAGGAGGCGCGGAAGCTCGACGAGAAGCTGCCCGACGCGGCCCGCATCGTCGTCCGCCACAAGGAGGCTTCGGTTTCGATGCTCCAGCGGAGACTTGACATCGGCTGGGCGAGGGCCGGCCGCATCATTGACCAGCTGGAAGATATCGGTATCGTTGGCCCCTATGTCGGGTCGAAGTCACGCAAGGTGCTCGTCCGGAACGAATCCGAACTCGAAGACAAGCTCGCCGGCGACGACCCGCCCGCGGAGGCCTGACCGGTGCTGACGAGGAAGACCTTCGGGCCCTGGGTTCAGCGCATCGTCGAGGCGGTCCCCTGCCGCACGATAGAAGAACTCGACCGCTACCTGGAAACCAAACCCGAAGCCAAGCTGGTCTACCCGAAGCCGGACCTCATCATCGACGACCACTGGTTCTCGTTCCGGCGCTACCGCGACATCGTCACCGGGGAAGACATCCTCGAGATCTACATCGGGTCCGATGATTCGGGCGACGAGTACATGGGGTACGACAAGATCGACCCGCGGTGGCAGGACGCCGAGGGACGGGACGAGAAATGCTGGGAACTGACCCGGGCCTACATGCGGCCCAAGTTCCGCGGCCGCAACTACTCGGCGTTCATGCTGGAACTGGTCATGGCCCTTGCCCGGAAGAACAAGGCGAACTGGGTCGTCGCCTACCCGCGCCACGTCGCCATGCTCGTCACTCTGCTCGAGTACGGCTTCGAGACGATGGAAGGGAACTACGACGACACGCTCAGGCGCATCCGCAAGCAGGGCCAGGCCTGGTACGGCATCAACACCCCGCAGCGCCGGCTCTACTACGCCCAGGAGTTCCGGCCGTTCATCCAGGACGGCAGTTTCATCATGCGCAAGCGTGTCCGTGGCTCGGGAATCTGGGGATTCCTGATGGGCAAGATCTAGCCGGCCCGGAACCCGGGCAGCACCCGCCCCAAGCGACTCGCCCCGACAATCCCCGCGTCGTTGCCCAGCTCAGCCGGGACGATATCCAGCTTCCGGCCGGTCAGCGGCTGTATCCGGCGCATCACCATCTGCCGCACCGACCTGAACAGCGGCTCGCCGAACCCGGCCAGCCCCCCGCCGATGACGATTCGCTCCGGGTCGAACAGCGCCACGACGTTGACGAGCGCCAGCCCGAGGTACTCCCCGACCTCCTCGACCAGCCCCAGCGCGAGCCGGTCCCCTCCCTTCGCGGCCCGGGCGATGTCCTCGGTCGTCATCCGTCCGCCCAGCAGGTCGGACAGCACGCTCGGCCGCTCGATGTGCATCCCCTTGAACATCGGCAACTGCTCGCGGTGGCTGGCGAGTTGCTTCACCTGGACCCGGACCCGGCTGCGCGCCCGCTTGACGATGTAGCCCGCCCCGACATAACGCTCCAGGCAGCCTCGCCCGCCGCACCGGCAAGGCAGCCCGTTGCCGAAGATGACGGTGTGCCCCAGCTCGCCCGCCGCGTGGTTCGCCCCGAGCACGAGCTTCCCGCCCGAGACCGCGCCGCCGCCCACCCCGGTCCCCAGTGTCAGGCAGAACAGGTCGTCGCACCCCCGTCCCGCGCCGTACAGCCATTCGCCGATGCAGACCGCGTTCGCGTCGTTGGTGCACTGCACCGGCAGCCCGGTCTTCTCTGCCAGCACCAGCTTCACCGCGGTACCGTTCCAGCCCGGCAGATTCGGCGGCACGCGCACCACCCCGTGCTCGTGTTCGACCAGCCCGGCGATGCCCACCCCGACAGAGCGCAGCCTCCGCTTGCCCCCGAGCGTGGCGACCGTCCGCGCCACGCGCTCCAGCGCCTGTGCCGGGCCCTTCTTCGCCGCGGTCTTCAGCCGGCGCCGGGCGACGACCTTGCCGTCGCCGTCCACGACACCGATTTTGATGTAGGTCCCGCCGATGTCGACGCCGACGTCCAGCGCCATCGCGCTAGTCGCGGCGTCGAAGTCTGAACGCTCGCCCGAGCAGCTTCTCGTACGCCGGGGTCATCTCGACCCCGCGTCGTGCCATCACCGCCCGCGCGGTCTCGACCAGTTCCCCCTGTTTCCACCTCTTCCGTGCGCCCCAGGCGAACGCCGGTATCTCCCTCGGCGACAGCCCGGGCTCGAACCAGTTCGCCCCAGGTCCCACGACCGTGCCGGTGTTCAGCAAGGTGCCGATTGCCGTCTTCGCATGGTCGCCGATGAAACACCCGACCTTGAGCAGCCCGGTGTCGACCGTCTTCCCCCGCGCCTGCACCGTCACCGGCTGGTAGGCGTTCTTCAGGTCCGAGTTCGTCGTCCCGGCCCCGAGGTTCGCCCACTCGCCGATGAAGCCGTGGCCGATGAACCCGTCGTGGTGCTTGTTCGCGTGCCCCTGGAACACCGTCGCCTCGACTTCGCCGCCGACGCGGCACTCAGGCCCGAAACTGCACTTCGGTCTCACCTTCGCCCCGTCGATGACCGTTCCCGGCCCGACGTAGCACGGCCCCTCGACGAAACTCCCCGGCCTCACCTCGGCCTTCCGGTCCAGCATCACCGGCCCGGTCTCGGTCGAGACGACCGCGCCCGGCCACAGCCTTGCGCCCCGCGCGACCGAGAGCTTCGCTTTCGGACCGACGACCGTCACACCCCTCGACAGTCCGGCTGACGGCTTCCGGCTTCGCCCGAGTTCGCGCTCCAGCTCGGCGGGCGTCAACTCCACCAGGTCCCACGGCCGCTTCACGACCTCGCCCTTCACCTGCTCGACCGCCAGGTCCGCGACCAGCCCCTTCAACGAACTCATCCTGACCGCGCAGTCCGCGCACACCCGGAACCCGGCAACCTCGTCCCCGCACATCAGCACCGACTCCCGGCCCTTCGCCGGAACCCGCTCGTGCGGGATGAACCGCGCGGAGAAGAACAGCCGGCCCTTCTTCAGGGGCCGGTTCACGCGGCAGCCCGGGTACGTCTCGGTCGTGACCTCGGCCAGCTCGTCCCGCACCCAGAGGTGGAACTCCTCGCGCGGGTACAGCTTCCGGAACTTCTCGAAAAGGGTGAGCCGGCCGCAGCGCAGTCCGAAGACCGGCCTCAGGTCGACCAGCGGGTACAGGTCGGCATACCCCTCGTCCTCGTAGATGCAGACCACGAGCCAAGAATATGACCGGGTCGAAACTTGTCAAGGAACCGGGCCACTTGGGACTGCATCGACGGAGGGCGGCCCATCAGCTCCGCGGTCTCGGACTGGGTTAGACCCGCCCCCTCGCGCAACTCCCGCAGCCTCTGGCCGAGCTTCTCGGGGAACTCGAAGCCGTGGTCTCGTTTCGTCATTTGAGCGTGTCTCCTGCGACTCAGTATAGGAATTCCTATACACGCCCGCAAGCCGGATTCCCTCGGAAGGCTTTGCGTCTCAGCCGCTTACACGCAGAGGCCCGAACCCCACCCTCCAGCCCCCTGGGTCATTCTGCCTGTCACAACTCAGACCTCAACGGATGCCATGACCGGAGCCACAACGCGACCCATGATCGGAGACAGAACCCGGTACACATCGCCCATCACAACCGGCCTCACAACGCCAGCCACGACGCGCCTCACAACCGCAATCACAACGCCGGTCACAGCGGACTACACGGCCGGATGCACGTCTGGATACACAACCGGATGCACAACCCGGTACACGACGCAAGCCACATCGAAAGTCACATCGAGACCCACAACAGGACTCACAAGCGGCGTCCTGTTTCGAGACCGGGAAGCAGCACTGCGTACCGGATAGACAGGCAGGAACACGGGTAGCATCCCCCTGTTCCCCGGGCGCCCGGTTCCCTAGCGCACCTGCACGACGAGGTAGGCCTTGTTGTCCGCCTCGTCCAGTTCCACGAAGTCGTTGTCCGGGTTCGCCTCGGCCGCAATCAGTCCTCTCCCCCGCATCCAGCCGGGCAAGGATGCGAACGCGATGTCGGCCTGCGCGGTTCCGCCCCCTGGAATCGCGCCGGGGAGCTGTGCGTCACCGAGCGGTGTGCCTTCGTGCCTGAACCTGACCCGCACCGGGACGCGGGCCGGTGTCGTCCGGGTGCCCGGGTTCCTCACCCACGCCCTGAGCGTGTCGGCCGTGCCGACCCTCGGGTCACCGGACAGGAACCTGACGCTATCCACCTTCAGGTCGGGCCGCGACAGCCGGTCGTTCGGACGCTCCCTGATGAAGAGCGGGCGTTCGGTCACCTGCACCCGCAGCCACCCGTCCGACGATGCGGCCTCGCCTGACCATTCCTCGGTCCCGTCGTAATCGAGCAGCATCGTCTGCGCCCGGTCGGTCCGCACCGGCACCTTCTCCGTCCGCGCCCGACCGTCCTCGCTCCACGCTATCCACGTCCGCCGCCCGGTTTCCGGGTCCTCGAACTCGAGCAACTGCGTGTGACTGCCGTCAAGCGCGAGATGGCCGGTTGAAGCCCGCCCTTCGAGCACCGCGACGAGCTGTGCAGCGGCATGTGAAGCAGGTTTGCTCTGCTGCCCGGGACTGGAATCGAGAAGCCCGAACCCGGCATGCCCATCACGGCTGTCACGGTAATCCGTCAACTCGTACCAGAAGACCCGCTCGTATCCGCCCTTCGGGTCAATCCGGCTCGCGGCGGAACTGACGTAGAACTTCGCGAGGTTGCAGGCATTCCGCTCCGGGTGGGTCCCGGGGATGTCGACGTAGGAGGACCGCTCCCGCCGGTACAGGTTCCACCCGGTTTCCGTCACCCACAGTTCCATGTCTCCCGCCCCGAACGCGCTCATCGCGGACCGGACCGTGTCCAGGTCTTCATGGAACTCGTCGCTGTCGAACTCCCTTGTACGCGGGTACGGGTGTACCGAAACCGCGTCGAAGCAGCCCCGCGCTCCACCGTAGCGCCGGTCGGCGATGTCCAGCATGTCGCGCAGCCAGTCCACGCCGCGCGTCTTCCCCAGCCCCTCGTTCGCGACCCCGACGTGCGAGACCCCGCCCGCTACCACGAACTGCCTGCCCGGCACTCGGTCGGCGACCTGCCTGGCAAGCCGGCACATCCGCACGTAGAGGCTGCACCTCTCTCTCGGCGCATCCACCGGGTCTGCGGCTGTCCCGTAACCCCGTCTGGCCGTGTCCGGGTTCCCGAAGTAGATATCCCTGATGTTCGGTTCGTTCCAGACCATGAAGCACTCGACGTCACGCAGCGTATCCATCACCGCCTCGACATAGCGGGCCCAGTGGTTGGAGTCGTGGTCCGCGGGAAGGAAGAGATTCCTCGGCGGGTACTTGCCCCTGCCCTGACCGCTGCTGCTTCCCGGCGGCCAGGTTGATATGGTCGTGTCGTCGTTGCAGTAGCAGAGAATCGCCAGGACGCTCAGGCGCTCTCGCCCGAAGGCCTCGAGTTCATCGAGCACGTTCCCCCACCTGCGACTACCGGCCCTTGCTCCCACCCGGTTCCATGAGGCGAAATCGTCCCGCACCCAGTTGAACCCCATGCTGTCGGCGACGACTCCCAATGCGCGGCTCGTGTGGTCGGGACTCAGTCTTGCGAGATTGCAGTTCACGCCCCACAGCTCCTCCGACACAGGATCCAGCTTTCCCTCCACCCG
>Ga0272441_10016191_pt1 | contig 10344 bp, 7 predicted proteins | sample SSMProp6N_FD_193582 | JGI IMG/M metagenome (GOLD analysis project Ga0272441, IMG submission 193582) | Marine sediment archaeal communities from Little Sippewissett salt marsh, Falmouth, MA, United States - SSM-Prop-6N | ecosystem: Environmental > Aquatic > Marine > Wetlands > Sediment ... | reverse complement strand
CAACGGTGCCGACGACGTGAACAGCGATGGCGCCGACTGGACCACCGACCCGGACAACGCCTCGGACGTGGGCAACGAGATCCTCTTCTGCGGCTACCGGTTCGACCCGGAATCGCATCTTTACCACGTGCGGCGCCGGATGTATCATCCGACCCTGGGCCGCTGGCTCCAACGCGACCCCCTGGGGTACGTGGATGGGATGGGGTTGTATGAGTACTGCGCGAGCCTGCCCATCAGGGCCTTCGACCCTTTGGGCTTGGCGGACTTGATCCGAAGGCATTATGGCCCTCCGCTGAGTAGCGATCCCACTGAGCAAAGGGTTACTTATGGGAACGGGCGGGAAGCAGCTGTGGGCTCGACAGTGAGTGTGATCGAAAAGGACGGCCGCCAGGCCGTCCGGGTAACCACCACTGAGGGGCCGGCTCACGAGAAGTTGCGCGCCTCGAATGCTCTCGTGGAGAACATGCGCGGCCAACCGACCAAGGAGCATCCCACAACCGATTACGACTCTGGACAGGTGTTGGTCATCGCGAGAGACGCGAACGGCAATGTCATCAGAACGGGTAGGGAAACCAATGCGCTCTCTCCAAGAACCGAGCGCAGAAAAGGGGCCGTGTGGAAGGCAGGGCCAGACGGGAACTCGGCATATCAGGACTTCCCAATTCCCTTTAATGCCCACTCTGTGTCTGTGCGCGAAGTATATACAGACGTGGCACCTGGGCAGGAAGACGTTTCTGCCGTCATCGGGTCCTGGGAGATGCAGCGCAAGGAAGATGGACGTTGGGGAGGACCAGAGCGAAATGATGCGGACATTGGCAGGGAGGGATATAAGGAGGTGAAAGGAGTAATTGAAAGCGCCTCGGACCGCACGGGCAAGGGGGGAGACCCTCTTTACACGCTTGAGCCGAGGAAGGGGGAAGGTCTTCTGGATACGGGCTACGATATCCAGCCAAAGACAAGGCGCTAGTGCAAGACGGAGGCGAGCCCATGCTCAGGAAATGTCTCTTGGCCGCAGTTCTGGTCTTGTGTTACGGATCTGTTTTTCTTTTCGCAGAGGTTCCCGGCGATGTCTTGCGACAGTGTCGACGGGCGTGCGGAAATTGCTCCACCAACGTTACGCTCAGGGCTGAAGGGGGCCTCTGGCAGCCACATGGTATTGCGCTGTGGAAGGTAGAAGTGAATGACGCAGACCTCAGGAGTCTGGCGACCTTGCCTGCCCTTAAGATGCTCGAGATCTCCACTATATGGTCGGGCCATGGCAAGGTGACGCCGCGGGGAATCGAGAAGCTTCGGGCCTTCCAGCAACTGCGGCGGCTCAGCCTTCATATGAGGCTGCCCGAGAACAGCCTTGAGACCATCCGCTCTCTGAAGCAACTGGAAGACTTGGAGCTACATTGGTGCGAGGGGTTATCCGATGGGGAGTTCGTCTATTTGCGTGACCTGCCGAAACTGCGACGGCTCCGGCTTCGCCATGTGGACGTGACCGACGCCGCATTGGTGCACATTGGACAGATGGAGGCACTGGAGAGACTGGGCCTTGAGGACAACGTCGGCATTACCGACGGCGGCCTGGTTCATCTCATGGGCCTCAAGAACCTGCGTTCTCTTGACGTGTCCGGCACCCAAGTCACTGCCAGAGGGCTGTCTGCGATGAGGAACCTGCCTCGCCTCGAGCATCTCGCGCTCAGCGAGCACTGTGCGACCGCCGACTTGGGTTCGTGGTCGCGTCTGCGTTGGCTGAATGCGATGTGTGTCGCAACCGAGGCTCAGGTTTTGCCGGTCCGTCTGCCGGAAGGGCTTCCGCGACTTGGCATCAGTGCCGAGTCGGGGGTTCCTCAGCAGCCGCTCCCGCACTTGAAGACCCTAACCGTGGGCCATTACTCCGGGGGCCTTGTAGACGCGCAATGGTTGAGGTCGCTGCCTAGCCTCAGGGAGTTGGACATGGAGGGGCAGCTCGGCCGGATGCTGGAGGCGATCGGCGGGCTGAGGGCCTTGCGCACACTGACCCTCTTTGATTGCATGAAACCGCTTACGGACGAGGGGCTGAAGCAAATCGCTGAGTTGCGCCAGTTGGAGTCCCTCACGCTGAGGGTGAGCGCTTGGTCAGTCACGGATAAAGGGATGACGGCACTCGGCCATCTCGCGCGCCTGCGTGAACTCGAACTCGACCCCTTGCACGGGGTGACCTCCGAAGGGTTGGCCTGTCTCGGAAAACTGGAGCGCCTGCGTTCTCTCACCCTGGGGCTTGTGGAGGGAAGGCCACCTGGCGGCGCCATCGGCCGCATCGCGGCTCATGTGGCTGGGCTGAAGCAATTGGAGGAACTATCGATTCACGGAACGGCCGTGACCGATGATGCGTTGCAGCAACTGGCGGACCTCAAGGCGTTGAGGCGGCTGGACCTGACCGGCTGCCATGGCTTCACGGACGAAGGCTTGGCGGCACTGATGGAGGCCTTGCCGAATCTTGAGGAAGTTGTGCGCAGTCACAAGGCAGAATCTCGGGACAGTAACATCGAGTGATGGGCCTTCGTGGCTCTCGGTGGTCGCGAACAATGGCTCCACCGAGAACAAGGACACCGAGGCCACGGCCGTGGCCGTCCAGTACGTCTGGTGCGCCCGGTACATCGACGCCGCCATCTGCCGCGACCGCGACGCCTCCGACGGCTCCGGCGGCGACCCGGACGGCGACTGCATTGACACGGACGACGAGCGGCTGTACTACGCCGCCGACGCCAACCAGAACGTCACGGCCCTCGTCGACGCCTCCGACGGCAGCGTGGTCGAGCGGGTCGTATACGATCCGTACGGCACGGTCGCGATCTGGAACGAGGCCCGCACGAGCACCATTGCCTGGGCCAACTCGAAACAGAACGAATTCCTCTTCTGCGGCTACCGCCTCGACGCGGAAACATCCTTGTGGAATGCGCCGGTGGGATTGGGTGCCGAGATCGCCCGGTTCGTGGCCTCATACAACGCCGAGTGGTACCATGAGACGCTTTGCAACGTCAAGCCGGACGATGTATACTTCGGCCGGCGGGAAGGCATCGTGACCCGTCGGCAGGAACTCAAAGAACGGACCTGGCGCGTCGCCAGCGCCGGAACACAGCGATACCCGGGTTGAGCGAGACTTGCCGGACCGAGAAGCCCTCGCCGATGCCGAAGGTTTGCTTATTGTTGGCGAAGACGTACAGTGTCCCCCCTTGGCCAGCATCAGAAGCAAGGAACATGGGGATGACGCAGACGGCGCGCAGACGGTGCCTGCGGCTCTCGCCACTCTGGTTTTGTGGTCTAGCCATCAGTCTTCTGGCTTGGACTTGGCAGCCCCACAGGGTCTTTGCTGGAGCCCCAGAGGGCAAGAGCGTAAAGCTGGGCGAGAAGCTCGTGATCCACGGCCAAGTGTATTACGTGGAGAGCATCACCGACGGGAAAATCATGCTGTCGCCACCGCGGCCGCCGACCGCTTCGATGGGCGCCTTCATCCAGCCGGTGGGCGCGTCAGCCGAGAGCTCGCAATCCAACGCAGGCCGCACTCCTCGCAAGATGATCGACGGCTCAGGGTGGGGTGAGACGTTCCCAGGCAGCGGCGTCTACACCCACTGCGCGAACGTCTACACGGCCGGCGGCTGCATGTGGAACGGCAAGTGGAATTCGTGGCTGCTCTTCGACCTCGGCCGCGAGTTCAACGTCAATGGCATGTACGTGTGGAACTACAACGAGCCGAAGGGCTGGAACACCCGCAGCGTGCGCGAGGTCGAGGTCAGCACCTCGTCGGACAACGAGAAGTTCACGCGGCTCGGCGTCTTCAAACTGGAGAAGGCGCCGGCGCGCGACGACTACGAGGGCCAGGCTGTGCCCTTCGAGGAGCCCGTCCGCGCCCGCTACTTCAAGTGGCAGATCAAGAGCAACTACCGCGGCGGCGAGATGTCGGGCCTCGCCGAGGTGCGCTTCTCGAATGCTGACGAGAGGGCCGCCGTGGCCACGCCGGGCGAGTGGAAGCCGAAGTACGAGCGTCCCCGGCATCCCACGCTCAGAAGCGGGCAGCCCCTCGAAGGGGCCGAGAACTACGTCTTTCCCGCCGACTCGGGCGTGGTGGATGTGACGAAGCCGCCTTACAATGCCAAGGGCGACGGCGCGACCGACGACACGGCGGCCATCCAGAAGGTCCTCGACGACTACCCCGCCAAGGGCGCCATCCTCTATTTGCCCAACGGCGTCTACCTGGTCTGCGATACCCTTCGCTGGGGCGGTACGCCCGACCGGCAGAAGCAGACCGTTCTCTGGGGCCAGAGCCAGCGTGGTGCCGTGCTCAGGCTGCGGGACGACTGCCCCGGCTTCGAGAACCCCCGACAGCCCAAGGCCGTCATCTACACCGGCTGCGCTCCCGCCCAGCGATTCGGCAACGAGCTCCATAACCTCACCGTGGACACTGGCGCCGGCAACCCCGGCGCCACGGGCGTGCAGTTCATCGCCAACAACCAGGGCGGCATCTACGACGTGACCATCGTCTCTGGCGACGGTCGCGGCTTCGCCGGCCTCGACCTCGGCTACACCGACGAGCAGGGACCGTGCCTCATCCAGCACCTCACCGTCCGCGGCTTCGACCTCGGTGTCCGCTGCGCCACCAGCGTGGCCAGCGAGACGCTCGAGCATATCACGGTCGAGCACCAGAACGTGGCTGGCTTTCGCAACGAGGGACAGCCCTGCACCGTGCGCGACCTGAAGAGCATCAACGAGGTCCCCGCCTTCATCGCCGCCGGCGGCTTCAACGTCCTGGTGGACTGCGAGTTCAAGGGCATCGGCAAAGCGAGCGAGGCCCCCGCGCTCGTCGAGGATTCCACAGTCGTCGTTCGCAACCTGAGGACCACCGGCTACGCCGTCGCCATCCGCCGCCTGCGGGGCGACAAAGTGGACATCAAGGGTCCGAACGTGGACGAATTCACTACCAAACCACCCGTGAGCCTCTTCAGGCCTGCCGCAAAGCCGCTTCGTCTCCCCATCAAGGAGACCCCGGTGGTTGCTTGGGGCGGGTTGGGCGACTGGATCGCACCGCAGCGGTTCGGAGCGGCGGCCGACGACAGGAACGACGACACGCAGGCCATCCAGACGGCAATCGACTCTGGGAAGCCGACCGTCTACCTCCCGCGGGGCCGCTACCAAGTGAGCGACACGATTGTGCTGAGGGGCAAGGTGCGGCGCCTCATCGGCTGCAAGGCCACGATCGAGGTGGCCGGCGGCCTGCGGAGGCAGACAAAGCCTGTCATCCGTTTCGAGGACGGCGAGGAGCCGGTCGTGGCCATCGAGGAGATCAACACCGACTTCTCCAGCGGCCCTTACTGGTGCATTGAGCACGCGGCCAAGCGCGCCTTGGTGCTTCGTTGCCTCGGCATCAACTTTCAGGGCGCCCACGCCTACCACGGCACGGGCACGGGGCCGGTCTTTATCGAGGACGTCGTCGGACGCTGGTTCCAGTTCAAGGGCCAGACGGTTTGGGCCAGGCAGTTTAACGTCGAGGGCGACGGTACGCACATCCTGAACGACGGCGGGACGCTGTGGGTGCTTGGTTACAAGACCGAGGGCGGTGGCACGCTGCTCGACACCCGCAACGGCGGCAAGAGCGAGGTCCTCGGCGGCTTCACGTACACAGTGGGCCGGGTTGATGAGTCGCCGATGATCCTCACAACCGACGCACGGGCATCGATCAGCTTCGCCGAGGTCTGCTTCAGCGATAGGCCGTTTTCGCTCATCGTCCGCGAGGTCCGCGGCGGCCAGACGCGTGAGATGCGCAGGGATGACCCACGGTGGGGCCGTGCCTTTACGCTCCTCACAGCTGGCATGGAGTAGGCCTTCAAACCTTTGTGACCAAATTGTGACCACGCCAGAGGACAGACAGCCGAAACCCGGCACGACCATCCGCAAGCAAGCGAAAGTCGTAAATCACTACCAGAAAAGGGCTTATCTCATAAGTTGCTCGGCTCCAATGACTTACAGAAACCGCCGTGTTCGAATCCCCCCCTCTCCCCCAGTTCGGCCTGAGGCTCGCGGGCATGCCGGGCGTTTGAAAGGCCTCAACCCTCGGGCACGAGCCTGTCCGATACCGCGGCAACACCTTCGCCGGTGTCACGGCGGCGGGCATCCCCGGCAGGCGGCGGCTGGCAGCCGGGCGTCCGCTTTCTTATAATCCGGTCGATGCCACCCTCCGAGACAAGGCGATCCGCCAAGAGCCCCCGCCTCCGCTTCGAACGGGGCACGCTGCTCCTGGACGGCCCCGACGGGAGGCAGGTGCGGGACCTCTTCGGCCCCGGCCTCTGGACGTGGGACGGCCGCGTCGGCGCCTGGCGATGCGACGCGATGCATTACGCCGCCGTCCGCCGGGTCCTCTGTGGCCGCCTCGGCGGCATGTGGCGAAACGAGGTCCCCGACCCGCCGCCCGTCCATTGGCCGGCGGTGAACCTGCCGGACCTCCGCCCCGAGCAGCAGGAGGCCCTCGCCGCCTGGCGGCCGCCGGTCGCGGCGGACGTCGCCCGGGCGGCGTCCGGCCGACTACCCCAGCGGGCACGTGCCCGTCGGGCAACTGGCGTCGCCGCTCGACGACCCCTCCCCGCCGTGGGCGGCGAAGGCCGACAGCAGCCGTTCGGTTTCCGTGGACTCGCACTCCTCGCAGGGGTGCGGCTTTCGGATTCCCGCTTTCTCGAGGAACGTCGTCACGTGACCGCACTTTTTGCACCGATACTCGAACAGCGGCATCTCAGACCTCCTTACATAAACCCATGCGCTTTCGTGTTTCACGATCGGGGCTCTCCGGCCGCGCGCCGCGCGGCCTCGACCAACAGACCGTAGAAACGGTCCAGCGAGACCGGGGCGGCTTCAATCGGAAGCCCCATCCAGTCGGATATCTCAAGCACGCGCTCCGGCTCGGCCGAGGCAAACGCCTCGCAGAACCCGATGCCGTCCAGCATGAGCGCCTTCTCGTTCTGCGGGAAGGTTTCGTTCGCCTTGGCCGCGTCCCAGTCCGTGAAGATGGCGTCCCAGAACGTGATCCACCCCGGCGTGAGCCAGTAGATGCGGCTCGAGTCCGCCAGGCGCCGGCGTTCGGCCTCGCCGGCGAGCATGTCCACACAGTGGGCGGCATCGAGCCGGACCGCCGACGGGTCGACCTCGCGGATGACCGCCTCGGTGTCGCGCGTGGGATCGCGGGCGTCCAGAAAACACCGCTCGCCGTAGACGACCACGGTTGAGCCCGCGTCCGGGGCGGCCCGCTCAAGTTGCCTCGCCAGTTGCGCCTGGAGTTCCGCTTGCCGCTCATGCAGACCGGGCCCCGTGTAAAGGATGCGACGGGCGTCGAGCCGACCATCGTCGGTCAACCTTGTAAGTTCCGGGCGCAGTGTTCCGCACGCCACGATATTCGTATCGCGGAAGGAGAAAGACCGGTCCTGGCGTGCGTACTCTGTCATGGTGCTTCTGCTCCGATGCCGCCAGCGTGGGAATCCGACTGATCCCCGTAAACCAGCGACACGAAACCCGCCTTCCGTTGGGCGCCGTCACGGGCCGGCTCCACCAGAACGACCTCATCCTGCGGGTTCTGAAGCAGCGTACACGCGGCCCCCCGAAGGTGTAGCCCCGCCTTGTGCGCGAGCCGCCCAAGTTCGTCCGGCGAGAAGAACCGCGCCTCGGAGTAGAACCGATGCCCCCTCTTCGCCTTGGCCCGGTAGAACTCACCCCACGGGCCCTCGGCCGGCACGATGCCCAAGACCACGGCGCCACCGTTTGTGAGCACGCGCCGCGCCTCGAGTATCATCCCGGCGGGGTCATCCGCGAAACAAATCGTGACGATGATGAAGACCGTCCCGAACGACCCGTCGCCGAAGGGCAGCGCGTTGCCGAGCGCCTCGGCCACCCGCACGCTCCGTGCGGCGGCACCGGTCAACATCCGCGCCGCCGGATCGACGCCCACGTCGATACCCAGGGCCTCGGCAAAACGGCCGGTCCCGACCCCCACCTCCAGCCACGGGCGGGGCAGGCCGCGGCTAACGCGACGCAGGCACTGGGCCTCGGACTCAAAGAGGGCCCATCCTCGCGCCGTGTCGAACCAGGCGTCGTACCGGTCGGCGTGTTTCTGGAAAACGGTCACACCGGGGCGGTCAGCAGCCTTCTTGTGGGCCGTTCGCATTGTGTCCATGCCTCAGGGACTCCGACGGTGCGGATCGCTTCGGGAAGAACCAACCAACGCACGCTACGGACCGGAACCGGCAGACGATTTCGCCTTCCGCGCCGCCTTCCTGCTCGTCGCCTCGGTTCGCCCAATGTCGGCCCCCCTGCGGATCTTCTGCTCCAGAAGGTCGAAAAGCCCCCGCAGAAGGTCAGGCCTGGCAAGGTAGTAGCACCGGGAGACGCCGTCGCGGGAGAACCCGACAAGGCCGCTTTCCCTCAAGGCCATCAGGTGCTGCGAGACGTTGGGCTGGGGCCGGTCCAGCAACTCGCTCATGTCGTTGACGCACTTCGCACCCTTCAGGAGTTTCCCCAGAATCATCAGCCGCGTCGGGTGACCGAGGACCTTCAGCAGTTGTGCCCACGCAAATGTCTGGTCATCCCGCACCGGGTAGTCCTCTTCCCTTGACGGCAGCGGCCACAGGCGATATATTCGGGAACTCGAATATAGTATCCGTGTTTCAGCCCAGCGGTCAAGGCCATTTCTGCGAGATGGAAGTGGCTATAGCTTTTCTCCCGAGTGGGGGCGCGGTTGTTTTGCGTAGTCACCGCACCCCACGTGCTCAGGCCCGGCACGCGGTGGGCGCGGAGACCCGCCGTGCTACCATGCGAACTGAAAACGCTCTAGCACAGATATCGGACCGTGGTCGCGAAAACCACAGGACTGATGGCAGCCCGCGGGGGGGGGGCCAAACGCAGCACCGCACCCTTGACCGGTCCGCTATGAGTCATCGGGAGCAGCAAGCAATGAGATCGCCTCGTGCCGCCATTCGCGAACGGGCAATGGCTTGGCTGGCAGCCATCTTCGTCGCGTTGGCAGCGGCGAAGGTCCATGGCAACGGAGACGGCGAGTTGCTGGGGCCGTCTGCGCTCGCCCCATCCAAGGACGGGCGCACCCTTTACGTGGCCAACGCCGACGCCAACCAGGTGGCGTTCATAAGCCTTCCTGGCGGCCGGGCCTACCGGACCGTACCCGTACCGAGCGAGCCGACCGGTCTGACCCTGAGCCCGGACGGGACCCGCCTGTACGTCACCTGCGCTGCGGCGAGAAGCACGGTCCTCGTGATCGACGCCTCATCGGGACAGGCGCGGGGCAGGATCGCCGCCGGTCATTCCGCTTGCGGGCCCGTGGTTGGCCCGGACGGCAAGTGCCTATATGTATGCAACCGGTTCGACGCCGACGTTTCGGTGATCGACCTGGAAACCGGCCAAGAGGCCGCCCGCGTGCCGGCCTCCCGCGAACCGGTGGCGGCGGCGGTTACGCCCGACGGCCGATCCGTGTTCGTGGCCAACCACCTGCCGGCCGGCCGGGCGGACCAGTACGACGCGAGCGCCATGGTCACCGTTATCGACACGGCCACGCACGAGACCTCCAGCATCCGGCTGCCACCAGGGGCAACCGGCATGCGGGGTATCTGCGTCGGGCCGGACGGCCAATATGCCTACGCCACCCATGTCCTGGCCCGTTATGAACTTCCCACCACCCAGGTCGAGCACGGATGGATGAACGCCAACGCCCTCAGCGTGATCGACGCTCGGAAGAAAAAGCGGGTCAACACGGTGCTCTTGGATGACATGGAGCGGGGGGCCGCCAACCCCTGGGGCGTGGCCTGTTCGGCCGACGGGAAGTGGCTCTGCGTCGCCCACGCCGGGACGCACGAGGTAAGCCTCATCAACGCACTCGGCCTTCTCGAGAAACTGCACGCCGTGCCGCAGGGAGAGTTCGGCGAGGTTGTGTACGACGACCGGAACGAGATCCTGGATTACTTCCGCCGATATCGCGCCGACCTTGGCGGCAGGTCCTACGGTTACAACGACGACCGTCCGCTCTATACGCTGGGAGGTGTGGGCGGCGTGCCGAATGACCTTACGTTTCTCGAGGGTCTCCGCCGCAGAATCCCGTTGCAAGGGAAGGGCTCACGCAGGCTGACCGTCGTCGGGTCGACGGTGTACGTCGCCCAGTACTTCAGCGATAGCCTGTGCACGGTCAACCTGAGGACCGATGCGGACGACCCTGTCCGAGCCCTACCGTTGGGGCCCGAGCCGAAACCGCCCCGGGCACGCCGCGGTCAGATGCTGTTCAATGACGCAACGTTGTGCTTCCACGGTTGGCAGAGTTGCGCCAGTTGCCACCCCGAC
>Ga0272441_10016190_pt1 | contig 10345 bp, 7 predicted proteins | sample SSMProp6N_FD_193582 | JGI IMG/M metagenome (GOLD analysis project Ga0272441, IMG submission 193582) | Marine sediment archaeal communities from Little Sippewissett salt marsh, Falmouth, MA, United States - SSM-Prop-6N | ecosystem: Environmental > Aquatic > Marine > Wetlands > Sediment ... | reverse complement strand
ATTGGGGCGTGAAGCGGGGACGGGCGCTTCCCTCGATCGGGTCGAGCCGGAAGGCGGTCACCCGCGGCCCCGCGACCTGTCGCCAGTCGTGGACGAGCCCCGCGCGTCGCGCCCTTGCGCCGGCGCGGCCCCCGAGCACGACCTCCGTGCCTGTCTCGACGGTCGCGTCCTCGCCGGCGTCCGCCTCTATGGTCCCCGCGTCCAGGATGGGCGGGCCCGGAAGGCCCTCGGGCGCGCGGGGTCTCGCCACGGCGGGGGGCGCGTCGCCCGCGACCCCGTTCCGGGTGACGATCTCGTTCGAGACAACGACCTCGACCGTGGCGGCGTCGCTCTCGAGGACGCCGTCGGACACGACAAGCCTGAAGGCGTAGCGCCCTGGCGCGGGAGGAGTGAACTCGACGCGGGCGAGGCCCTTCGCGCCCGCGCCCGTGTCCCGTCCATCGGGGGCCCCGAGCGACCGCAGGACGCGGACCTTCGGACCCGCCGTCTGCTCCCAGCGGAAGCCGAGCGCGTCGCCGTTGGGGTCGCGCGAGGAGAGACCGTTCAGGACGAATGCGCCGTCCTCGTCGGGGCCTTCCGCCCGCGCGACGGCGACCGGCGGCTCGTTCACGCCGCCCTTGGGGTGCGGCCAGGCGCCCAGCCGAAGCGCGAAGTGCCCGCTCGCAGAATCGAGACCCGTCCCCGACGCGCCACCTTTGACGCGAGGTACGCCGACGGGAGCGAGGTCGTTCGGGACAACGCGCAACACCGTCTCGGCCGTGGCCTCCGCGCCGAAGGCGTCGGTCACAGTGAGGCGGAACCGGTACTCGCCCGCGTGCCAGCTCCGGACGCGCACGCGCCTGGCGCGGCCGTCGAAGGGGTCCATCTCCACAGCCTTCGCGAAGGGCCTGGCGGACGGACCGTCTTCGCCGGCAATGCGTTCCCACCGGAAGCTGAGCACGTCGCCGTCGGGATCGGTCGCCCCGCCGCCGTCGAGCGTGGCCCACTGCCCCGGCTCGGCGCGAATAGCAGTGACGGGCTCGATTCTCGGCGGGCGGTTGGGGGGAAGTACATCCACAGAGAGGCGCACCGGGGGGCCCTCCAGAAGGGCGCCCTCTCCCCCCTCCGGGGGCGCGGCGACGACGAGCTCGAATTCGTAGCGGCCGGGCCCCGTCGGGGTGAAGCGCGGCCACGGAGTCGCCGCGTCCCTGAGCTCGACCACGGGCCCCGCGACCTGCCGCCAGCGGTAGGCGAGCTTCTCGCCCTCGGGGTCGAAAGATCCCGAGCCGTCGAGCACAACCTCCTCGTGGGCCTTGAGCCGGACCTCAGGCGGACGCGTCGGGACGAAGACCTCGCGGGCGCAGCCGGCGAAAGCGAGCGCTGCCGCGACAGCGGAGAGCAGACCGGCCGATCGCGGCGTTGAGCGGGCGGGCCTGGCGGGCGCGAGTTTCACGAGCATCACCTTGCGTTCCCGATCTTTAGGCCTGAGCGTGCCCCGCGTTCAGGCGCCGCCGCCGTCCCCGGCGAGGTCCATTGAACTCGTTCCGCCACCATGGGCAAGCGGCTCCGAGGGCCCGTCCGCCTCGTCGAGTCCGTCGGCCTTCCCGGCGCCGTCTGCTCCTTCGGGCTCATCGGACTTGGCTGTCTCTTTCTCATTGGGAGAGTCGTCAGTCTCGGCAGCTTCACTGCTGTCGGTGGAAGCGGCGCCGCCCTCGGCCGTCGGGGCGTCGTCGCCCTGCGCGGCGAGGGCGGAGTCGACCTCGCTCGCCTCCCCCACGCCGCCCATCACGAGGAGCTGCCCCACCTCCTGCTGCGCGGCGACAGCCTCCTCCTCGGAGAGCCTCACGTCCACCACGTCGAACGACAGGCGCGCGCCGCGGCCCTTCTGCTTGAGGACGAGGCAGTCCTGCTGGCCGTCCGCCATCTTCCTCTTGGCGATCGAGACGAACCTGAGCTTCTTGCGCCTCACGAGCATGAGCGAGAGGACGAAGCGGAAGCGACGCTTCCTCGGGTCGGGGTCGTCGGTCATCTCCCGGAATACATCGAAAAGGACCTGCGGGTCGAGCATCGCGTCGATCCGCCGCTTCTTCTTAGCGGGGTCCTCCGGCTCCGGGACGACCGTCCGCCAGTAGCTGAACTCGCCCCCGTCCTTGCGAGGCCCCCAGCAATCCGGGCAGCGGTCGCGGCGGACGAAGAGGTTGTCTTCGAGGTATAGCGCGCTGAAGAGCGTATCGCCGGGCTCGAACGCCTTCGCGCAATCGGCGCAGACGCGCTCGTTTCGCGGGATGCTTTTCCATTCCTCGGGCAAGTGCCGGCCCCCGGCGCCCCGGCGCCGGACCGGACTCGGACGGGTCTCGCGTCCGAGGCAACCGGTCCTCGCGGGGCGATCTTCCATCGCCGAATGGACTGTAAGGAGCAGCCGCTGGCGCGTCAAGCGTTGAGGGGCCGGCGAGCCCGACCATAAACCAACGCAACGCACAACGCCGACCGGTGCGCCGGTCGCACGGTGCTGGCCCGAAGTCGGTCAGGGATGTTTCGGGGCGTCAGACCTTGAGCTTGATCTCGACACCGACCGGCATCGTCAGCTTGGAGAGCGCACCGACCGTCTTAGCGGTGGGTTCGGTGATATCAACCAGCCGCTTGTGCGTGCGGATCTCGAACTGCTCGCGCGACTTCTTGTCGGTGTGCGGGCTCCTGAGGACCGTGTAGCGCTCGATCCTAGTGGGCAGCGGGATCGGGCCCGACACGCGGGCGCCGGTCCGCTTCGCCGTCGCCACAATGTCAGCGGCGGACCTGTCCAAGAGTTCGTGATCGTAAGCCTCCATGCGGATGCGGATGCGATCCTGCGGCACGGACTATCCTTCCTGTTTGCGGACGCCCAGTGCGGGCGCGACCGGGCGCCGTGGTCGGGCCCCCCAGGGCCCAACGCTTCGCCGACCTCTCGGACCAGCGCTCTTCGGACTGGCGACGCCAGCCACCAGAAGGCGAATTGATACCCGCCTGGGTCCGGGGTGTCAACCTCAGATTCCGGGGGTATCTTTCTGAAGTATGTGTCTCGGCCCGGCCGCGACGATACGGTCGGCCGTCAGGCCTCTTCGCCGGTCTTGACCTCGGCCTCCTCGACATCCTCCTCAGTCTCGGGGAAGGCCTCGCTGATGAGGTCGTGCAGGACCTTCGCGCACTGGGGGAGAACGTCCTCCGGCGGCCCGAGGCGGGTCTCGACCGAGAGGTAGCCCTCGTACCCGTCGTGCGCGAGGTACTTTATCGCCGTCGCGATGGGCACGACCCCCTCGCCGACGACGGCGGGTTCGAGCTTCATGCGGCCGTCGACGTAGCGGACATCGTGAATGTGGACGTGCTTGATCTGGTCTCCGATGTTGTCGTAGGCCTCTTCCATCGTCTCCAGGACGCGGAAGGGCTCGACCACGTCCCAGAGGACGCCGAAGTGGTCGGAGTAGACCTGCTTCACCACCTCGCGGACGTACTTCGTCGTCGCGTAGTCGCCGTGGGTCTCGAGCAGGAGCGAGACCTTTGTCTGCTCCGCGAAGGAAACGGCCTCCGCGAGCGCGTCGGCGGCAGCGTCCACCTCGCCGGCTATCTCCCCCCGCTCCGTCGAGAGGCTTCCGCCCAGCACCCGCACCCAGGGGGCGCCGAGCGTCTCGGCGAGCGTGACGTAGCGCTTGAGATCGTCGATGAGCTTCTCGGAATCGGGCGCGTCGAGCGCGACGCCGGTCGCGATGCAGGCGAGTTCGATGCCTCCGTCGGCGAGCTTGTGCCGGACGTCGGCGAGGGACGGCGCGGCCATGTCGTGCTCTACGCCGTGGGCGTGGGGTTCCGTGCCCGGTATGGCCGTCCGGAGTTCCAGCCCCGAGTAACCCGAAGCCTTCGCCGTCTCCACGAGTTCCTGAACGGTCTGCGCCGGCGCCGACCAGCTCGAGAAGCTCAGTTTGAAATCATCAGGATTGAACATCGATGTTCGGTTCCCTCTCTCTCTCGGTTCATCGCTTCGACGACAGGGGGAATCTAGCGTTCTGCGCAAATGGTGTCAAGCGTGTTGATCAAGCCGCCGGGGCGATTCGGCAGTCCGTTCATCCCATGCGTTCGCCGCGCTCCCGCGAGCTGCCGGGCAACGACCGACCCGCCGCGTCAGTCGTCGTCGGCCGGGGGGGCGTCGGGGGCATTCTGGACGGGGATTCGCATCGCCGGGAGCGTCACGTTCGTGTTGCCCCGCCGGCGGCTCGTGGGGTGGCGGCGGGCGGGCACGCCTTCGGTCCGAGTGTCCTCGGCGGCGCCATCGCCGGCGCCGGAGAAGCTGGCCCACGCGGAGCTCGGAGTGGACCACGTCGTGGTGGTCGTCGTCCCGCGGGCGCTTGTCCCCCGGAGCCGCGCGAGGAACCGTCGCGGCGCCGTGAGGACGCCGCGCAGGATCCGCCCCCTGACCGGCCCGGGCTGGAGCGCGAGCCACCCTCCCCCGGTGACGGCGCCCGCGAGGAGAAGCCCCAGGATCCAGACGCCCGCGCGGCCCGTCTCCTCGTCATCGGCTTCGACGGAGGCGTTGACGCCCGGCTTCTTCCGCGATCCGCGATCCGGCGCGTCCGGGTCTTCCGCCACGGCGCCATCGGCCGCCGCTCGTGTTGCCGTGGGTGTCGAACTCGGGCCGGCCCGCGCGATGTGCTTGGAGGGCGGCTCGTGGTCCTCGGCCTTGTCCGGCCGGGGGGCGGGCATCGGGACCGACACTGCCGCACGTTGACCAACCCGGGCGACTCGCGCGCCCCCGGTGAGGGTCTCGCGAACGTCGACTAGGGGATCGGCCGCGGCGACACCGTCCCGACTGGTGGGGGCGCCAGCAGCGTCGCCTTCGGGATTGCGTTCCGCCGCGCGGGATTCCGAGCGGGGGAAAAGCGCGCCTCCCGTTCCCCCGCAGCCCGCCGCGACCAGCGACGCGAGCGCGAGCGCGAGCGCGACATATCCGCCCACCGGTCGCGAGGGGATTCGCCCCCGGCCGGCCCTTGCACCGCCCTCACATAGCTCGACGGATTCTCGCCTCATGTTCACCGAAACATACTATCTTGCTGAAGCGCGCTTCACAAGCCCGGAGATGCTTTACGGTCCGGGAGGCCGCGCTCCCCCCGGCATCGTTTCCATTGACCTTGGCTGGAGAGACGTCCATACTATTCCTCTAACGGACGATATGCATTCCCCCGGACACGAAGCGGAGGAGGCGGCCATGGAAGCCGGACGGCGGGCGAGGGCCGGGAACGCGAAGACTGTTCCCGTGGTTGTCGCGGTTCTGTGCGCAGGCGCGATCGGCGCCGGCATTCTCTATGCCACAACGGGAGCCAGGGACACGCGCGGGAAGCCAAGACCGCCCGAGGTCGGCAAGGCGAGCGGGGAAGCCGAACAGCCGAAGCCCGAGCCGCGCCCCGAGAGCCCGGCGCCGCCGGTCGACGAGGCGCTCAGGCCCTCGCTTGACCGGGTAGTGGCGCGGTGCCCGAAGAGCTATCCCGACATCGTCACGCCCCTGCCCGAGTCGGGCGGCTTCTCGGACAAGGACATCGCCGAGCTGATGGGAATGCTCGGGAACTGGAACCCAGCCCTGCGCGCGGAGGTTTCGAACGAGCTGGCAAGACGCGGCGAGGCGGTCATCCCGAAGCTCAAGGAGGCGCTGCGCTCCGAGGACGGGAAGGTCCGCGCGGGCGCCGCCAAGGCGCTCTCCGGTATCGTCAGGGACCAGATGCGCAACTGGAAGGAGCACTGCCCCGGCGTCACCGACGGGCGGGAGGCGCAGGACAAGATCAGGTCAAAGCACGCCGGCCTCGTGCCGGAGCTTCTCCGGCTCTTCAAGGACCCCGAGCGCGACGTGCGCGAGGCGGCCCTGAACTGCATCTCGAGCCTGCAGATCAAGAACCGCGAGGTCATATCCGCGATGCTGGAGCTCTGCGCGGACAAGGACGAGTTCGTCGCGCAGAACGCGATGCTGACGCTCGAGAAGAGGTTCGGCGTCGACCCGCTCGACCCGCGGCGCATCGTCGCGGGCCTCAAGGCCGCCATGAAGGGCCCCCTGCCCAGGGGCAAGGGCCACGTGATAAGGCTCATCTCCCGTCTCGACGAATCGATCCAGCGGGAGTTCATACCGGAGTACCTGGCGCTCCTCGACTGGCAGCCCGACCGCGACACGATGTTCGGCGCCGGCGGGCAGGAGCAGGCCATGCGTCTCCTGACGAAGTTCCGGGTCAAGGAACTCGTCCCCAGGATCCCGAAGCTCCTGGACAAGACGATGCGCGGCCCCGGCCTTTTCGCGCCCGGCCTCGAGTGCGCGATGGAGTTCGGCAGCGACGCGAAGGTGATCCTGCCCGAGCTCAAAGAATACCAGAAGAGACTCGAGCGGGACCTCGAGAAGGCCGGCAACTCCCGTCACGCCCCGGGCATCCGGGAGAGGCTGGAGAAGATGCGAAAGGCGGTGGAGCATGTCGAGAGCATGTAACGCAACGGTCCGTCGCCCGGCGATGCGGCACGCGTCTTGCCTCGCTCTCGCCGCGGCGGTCGTGTCCGCGTCCTCGTCGGCACTCGCGTCCGACGCCCCGGAGTACAGCAAGCTCCCGAAGTACGTGACGCCGGTCCCCTACGCAGGAATCCGGAACTACCACGTGACGCAGAACCTGGGCCCCACGGGCGCGCGGGGGTGGGTATACGGCCACACCAACAACACCCGCGACGCCCGGGAGATCATGATCAAGTCCGTCGAGCCGGGGTCCCCGGCCGAGGGAATCCTTCGACCGTACGACTTCATCGTCGGTGTCGCTCTTCCGCCGGATGGGGCCGAAGGGCGGCCCGAGCCCAAGCCGTTCGACTCGGACGCGCGTCTTGCGCTCGCGAAGGCGGTCACCTTCGCCGAGAGCACGCGGGGAGGCGGCAGACTGAAGCTTCTGCGCAGCCGCGACGGCGAGGTCGAGCCCGTTACGATCACGATCCCCGTCATGGGCGACTACGCCCCCACGGCGCCCTTCGACTGCCCCAAGACCGATCTCATCGTGAAGAATGCCGCGGAGTTCCTCGCCGACCACACGCCCGCGCAGGGATTCGGCGGCATGACGGGCGCCCTGAACGCCATGCTCCTCTACGCGACCGGGGACGACAGGTACCTGGACCACGTCAGGCGAAGCGCCTGCCGCATGAGCATCAACCACACAGTCAACGACGCCGGGCACGAGACCTGGCGCTGGGGGTACTGTAACACGTTTCTCTGCGAATACTACCTGGCCACCGGCGACGAGCGCGTCCTGCCGACGATCGCGGAGTACTGCGACGTGCTCGCGAAGGGGCAGTGCAATCCCGGCACCTGGGGGCACAGGGCGGTGCCGGACCGAATACCTCCGGGGTACGGGTCGATGAACCAGTCCGGGCTCGTGTGCTTCCTCTCCATAGTGCTCGCGAGGCGGTGCGGCGTCGATGTCGACGACGGCGCGGTGCGCAACTCCATCGACTTCTACGGCGGCTACGCGGGCAGGGGCGGGATGCCCTACGGGGACCATCCGCCCTATCCCAATGCGACCTCGAACGGCAAGAACGGGAGCGCCGCGGTGGCGTTCCACCTCCTCGGGGCCGGGCCCGCCGCGCAGTGGTTCGCGCGCCTCTGCGCGAGCGCGAACCTCGCCGCCTTCGAGGGCGGCCACACGGGCAACTTCTTCAACCAGACCTGGTCGCCTCTGGGGGCGTCGTTGACGGGGAGTGACAACTACCAAAGCTTCTGGGCGCGCTTCAACAGCTATCGCGATCTCGCGCGCAGGTGGGACGGATCGTTCGTGACGCAGCCGCTCCCCAACACGCGCGAGGGCGACCTCGGCACCGGCAACTACGTAAACAGGGGGCCGATGTGGACGACGGGCGGCTACGCCCTGAGCTACCTCGCGACCAACGGGCGCCTTGCGATCCTCGGCAGGCGAAGGAGCGTCTTCGACAAAAATGCCCCCTCCGAACTGAAGGGCGCGCTCGGGCTCTATCGCGAGAAGCGGTTCGAGGAGTGCGCCGAAGCGGCCGCGAAGCTTCGTGAGTCGGACGGCGGATTGGTGAGCGTGCTGGCGGGGCAGCTTGAGACCGCCGCGCGCCGGAACGCGGCAAGCATCAAGCTTACGCTTGACGACATGCGAGCATCCCTGGACTCGGGCGATCTCTACAAGCTCAAGTGGCAGCTTCAGGCCATCGAGTCCGTAGTCGACGCGGGCGACGAGCGCCTAAAGCCCTTCCGCGCGGCGGTCGCGGACCCGGCGAATGAAGAGATCGTCAAGACGGGCGAGCAGTACCACAGGATCGTCTCCGGCTTCGGCAGGTGCGGGGTGACGGGCTTCATCATGTATCTCCCTTCATCACAGACGAACTCCAGGTGGCATGACGAGATCAAGGGCATCGCCGAGCGGGGCGCGGGCGCCTACCGGGAGATGGCGCGGGCGCACCTCGAATCGCACCCGGAGGCGCGGCTGGAGCCCGACACGCCCCTCGTCCCGCCGCCCGGGGCCGGCAAGGACGCGAAGCCGTGGCGCGCGCTCGACTCGGGCGCGGACGTCCCCGAAGGCTGGAAGGGCGTCGGCTTCGACGACGAGGCGTGGACGCCCGTGGCGATGCGCTTCAAGGCCGCCGTGGACAAGATGAACGCCGGCCCGCGCCTCCTCCGCGCGAGGTTCGACGTCGCCGACCCCGGCTCGGTCGAGGGCCTGTCGGTGAAGTACGTCGTGAACGGCCGGATGAAGGTTTACCTCAACGGGGAGCCCGTCTTCGACATCACCGGCACCTCGGAGAGCTGGTGGGGCAGGGGCGTCACGATCCCCTTGAAGCCCTGCACGGCGGAGCTCCTGCGCGAGGGCGAAAACTGCCTCGCGGTCGAGGCGAGCCCCGCCAGGGGAGGCGTGGACGTCGACGTCGTCCTGAAGGCCATGATGAAGGAATAGCCCCGCGACTCGGCTCCACCCCCCGGGGCCCGTTTCGCGCTTGAAGCCTCGCCGGGCGCGTGGCAACATCCCGCCTCATCCATCGCGAGAGGAGACGGGCCAAATGCCGCGCGACGGGACATCCACCGACGAGATGACGGTGCGGGAGCGCTTCCGCGCCCTGGCCAACTTCGAACCCCTGGACCGCCTGCCCATCGTCGAGTGGGCCGGCTGGTGGAACAAGACCATCGAGCGCTGGCGCGCCGAGGGGCTCGACCCCGAGCTAGGCGGCTACGACATCTGCCGGCACTTCGGCATGGATGTGTGGCTCCAGGACTGGTGCGGCGCGCGCGGACGCGAGACCCCCAGCGCCAAAAGCCACGGCGCCGGCATCATCGAGTCCGAGGCCGACTACGACCGCATCCTCCCCACGCTCTATTCGCGCGGCATAAACGAGGAGATGTGGGAGGCACGGGCTGAGGAGCAGCGTGAGGGCAGGGCGGCCCTGTGGTTCACGCTGGACGGCTTCTTCTGGTTCCCGCGCATACTCCTGGGGATCGAGCGGCACCTGTACGCGTTCTATGACGCTCCCGAGCTCATGCACCGGATCTGCTCCGACCTCGCGGAGTTCAACCTTCGCAAGATAGAGGAGATTTGCCGCGTCGCGACGCCCGACTTCATGACCTTCGCCGAGGACATGAGCTACAACCACGGGCCGATGCTCTCGGAGGAGCTCTTCGACGAGTTCATGCTGCCCTATTATCGCAAGGTCATCCCGGCTCTGGAGGAGCGCGGGATCGTGCCCGTGGTCGACTCCGACGGCGACATCACGGTCCCCGCGCACTGGTTCGAGCGCGCAGGGGTGAGGGGGATGCTGCCGCTTGAGCGGCAGTCGGGCGTGGACGTCGCGAAGCTCCGGGAGGAGCACCCGCGGATGCTCTTCGTGGGCGCGTTCGACAAGATGGTGATGAACAAGGGCGAGTCGGCGATGAGGCGTGAGTTCGAAAGGCTCGTACCCGTCGCGCGCGGCGGGGGCCTGGCGATATCGTGCGACCACCAGACGCCGCCCGGGGTGTCCCTGGAGGACTACCGGCTCTACCTGAGGCTATTCAGAGAGTATGCGGCCGGCGTTTGACGGGCCCTTCGCCGCGGCCAGGGGACATGCTCCGATTCCAGCGCCCTTGGCGTCTTCCCGGGATCCTGGGTCATCATAGGACGGCATGCCGCTCATCCGAGCCTCAGCGGGGATCCTCACGACAGCCTGTCCGCTAGCACTGGATGACGAAGACGGCGCGATCATACCGGCGAGCATGCGCGTCGGCTTCTCTGATCATGAAGTATGCGCGCCCCATGTCGCCCCATTGCGTCCCCAGGAGTTCGTCCGAATCGAGTTGGAGCAGGAGCCGCCATTCGCTTCCGGCGCGCTTGCCTCGGGACTTGGGGCA
>Ga0272441_10016188_pt1 | contig 10346 bp, 8 predicted proteins | sample SSMProp6N_FD_193582 | JGI IMG/M metagenome (GOLD analysis project Ga0272441, IMG submission 193582) | Marine sediment archaeal communities from Little Sippewissett salt marsh, Falmouth, MA, United States - SSM-Prop-6N | ecosystem: Environmental > Aquatic > Marine > Wetlands > Sediment ... | reverse complement strand
CCACCCCTACAGCAAAGGTATTACGGTACTTTGCGGTATAGTTGGTTTTTACCTCCTGCGATGATAGATACATCGAAGCAGACAGAAAACTGAACAGGATAAAAAAAATGATTGATTTTATGCTTCTCATATCAATTCTCTAGAATATAATAAATCAGTAGTAGTATCTAAATTGGTTAAACAGCATCACGGCAAGTTCTTTTTATTAAATTATAATATATATGTTTGACCACGCAACTATCATTCTATAATTTTTTATTGAAGCGGGCGATCTGGTTAAATTATTAAATATATTTTTTTCCTTTGCCATAGCCAGTTTTTCCATTTGTATCAGATAACTTTTGTTCTTGACTACATTTACATACCCTCTCTCGTTGTTTTGGGGTTATCACTGCTCTTCAGTCTATAGTACCAAATTTGTCCTATTTTTTAAAATAAAAGGTACAAAAAGCTTAAAAATAAAAAAAACACCATATCCCTCTTCTTTGGGAATGGTGTTTAATCTTTGTATTATAAAGATTTAGCTTTTGGGCGATAACAGATTTGAACTGTTGACTTCTACCGTGTGAAGGTAGCACTCTCCCACTGAGTTAATCGCCCAATTTACACAATGGTATCACCATCAGTGCTGTTTTGTAAATAAAGAAAAATTAAAGGCGATAAAAAGTGTTGATAATTCCGGGCCGATTTTTGCTGAAGAGTCAACACCAAATGCAGATTGAATATCTGCACACAAATCCCCCGGAGGACTTATAGAAATGCAGTCATTAATAGAAGGATTATACTTTTCAAGCTCGGAAAAAGGTATCGGAGGTACTGCGAAAAAAGCCTTTTCCCGCGGTTTTTTCCTCTTTTTCCTCTTAACTATGAAGGCGCCCAAAATATTTTCTTCATTCGATGTAATTGATTCATATCCCAATATATGATATTTCTCTTTCCCTATTGAAAGAATATCCTCCGTCCCGATTTCTTCTGAAGCATGATTCAATGCCGGGTAGAGATAAAAAAAATGACTGTACCTGATCAGTTATTGATTTCATTTGAAGACTGGAAAAAGCATCTCTTTTGCAAATATCTTCTGAAAATCCTTCTCCCGGGAAAGCTCAATGTTTCGGGCTTTTTGTGTCAATTTTTCGGCTGCTTCTTCAGCGTCTCTATACAGAAGAACCTGCACTGCTCCATTAAGAGCTGCATTCCCGATGTAAACAACTTTATCATAAGACATTCTGGGAAGCAGGCCAACCGTAAAAACCTCTTCAATGTCTATGCTGTTTCCAAAATTTCCCGCCAGACGCAGTTCATCAATCTGCTCCAGGCTGATACCCTGCCGGTCCAGAAGCACTTTAACAGCACTGCTGATGGCTCCCTTTGCCAGCTGAACTTCCCTGATATCTTTCTGGCTGATATATACTTTTCCATCTTCAGTCAGGTTAAACCGTCTGCCTTCCGGGGGAGCGGTACACCGGCGGCGCAATTCCGGAAAAGATATTTCCTCGGAGCTTTTAAACTTTCCCCGTTTATTAATTATTCCATGCCTCAGGAGGAAGCATACACTGGAAAGAATTCCTGATCCGCATATTCCACGGGGAGAAACGCCCCCCTGGGTCTGCAGCTGAAGGCCTGTATTCTCATTAAATCTGATGCCGGTCACAGCTCCGGGAAGAGCTCTCATTCCGCATTCTATCTGTGCTCCTTCAAAGGCAGGGCCTGCCGCTGCTGAAGTCGTGATAATCTCATCATTTCGGTTGAGAACAATTTCCCCATTTGTCCCGATATCAACTAGAAGGATTGTCCGGTCTTCCTTTCCTAAATTTTCGGACACCATCACACCTGCTGTATCAGATCCTACAAAAGCGGATATTAAAGGAAGGGTGTAAACATATCCGAATTTTTGGAAATCCCAGCCGCTGTATCCGGGCTCTGTTTTTATCATCGAACGGAACACAGGCAGATAGGGAGAAAGAGTGATGGGGAAAGGATCTACATCAAGAAAAATATGAATCATAATACTGTTCCCTACTACTACAGTACGGAACACTTCCGAAGGAGTCACGCCCGCTTCTTTCATAAGAAGAGAAACCCCTTCCCTGATTGTTGTCAGCACTGCCTCTCGAACAGGTTTGCGGTCTTTATGGAAACTGTCCGCCCGGGAAAATACATCAGCGCCGAAGGCTGTCTGCCGGTTTAAAAAAGTTTTCTCCCCTACAATCCGGAGAGTCACACAATCAACTAACGCCACATCTACTGTTGTAGTACCTATATCGACAGCTATGCCGTAACAGCCCCGATCTTCCGGTATAGAGCCATAGAAGAGAGGGACCTCTTTTTCTGTAACCACCGAAACAGGCTTCTTCTTCTTTCTTTCAAGGGATAATTGCTCTAATACGTTCAGAACCCGGATATCCGAATATTCACCACTAAATAAATCGAAAACATCATCTGCCCTTGCATACTTTTCAAATACAAGTATAGGTTCTTTGTAGAATTTTTCATCCTGGTTTCCTATGCTTTTATCTGCAGTAGAAATCCGTTTTTCAGTACTCAGCAGAGTGATTGTCACATCGTCTTCTACCTGAAAAGTACAGGCAAGGCAGATTCCGGATTTAATCTCTTCGGGAGAGAGGACCTTTTCAGTACCGGGACTCGGGCTTTGAGCAGGTACAGCCTTAATTCTGCACTTGCCGCAAAGCCCTTTGCCGCCGCAGGGAAAATCATAAAAGATCCCCTCCCTGTGAAAAACATCAATCAGTTTCTCACCCTTTAGGCATTGAATTTCACGCCCAAGGGGCTTTATGCGTACCAGGGGCATATTCTACCCGTTCCATTTATCAATAGCCTGTTTCATTGCTCTTGCATTTTCCAATGGAGTATAGGGGGATATAAAACAAGAAGGAGCAAGAACATCAATGCCCTTCCGGATCATTTCTGTGGATAATTCTTCTACTTCCCGGGGTGTCCCGTTAAGTAAATGAGAGATTGTCGGTATACTTCCGATAACTTTCATCTTTCCGGAAAGTTTTTCCGTTATTGTTTCAATTTTCACATAGGGATAATCAAAGGAAAAAGATTTAAATCCTGATTGAGCTATCAGATCAAGAAGTTTTGTTACATCTCCGCAGATATGCAGGATAAAGGGATATTCAATTTCTTTTATGATCCTCTCATATACCGGGAGGATGAGTTCTTCGAAATGTTTCTCCCTCAGTCCCATGACATTCGGGTCCAGGATGATAATTGAATCCGCGCCGGAAGCTATTTGCGCCCGGGCATACATGAGGAACAGATCAGTACAGCGGTCGAGAATATATTTCGCCTTTTCCTTGTCCCGGATCATGGCTTTAAACATTCGGTTTATTCCGCCTACAAGGCAGGCAATTGTGAAAGGTCCTTCAATGAAAGGAATTACAGGCAGATCACTTGTTTTCTCATGGATTGTTTTGATTGCTTCTAATACTACAGGAAAGCGGCCTTGAGTCAGAATCGAATCATCAAAATCAAGAAGTTCAAGATTCTCCTGATCCTTAACCTGGGGAGTCTGGGCTTTCCCTTCCTTCCAAATAGTATTGCATCCTAACGCTTCTGCTTCCACGGTCATATCAAAGGGAACATTGATGCAGTTAAAACCAGTTATTTCATTGCATTGAAATGCCAGATCCGCCATTTGGCCTGCCTCTTTGTGGGCCTGGGGCCAGAAAATGCCTGCTTGTTCCATTACTTCCAGGAAGGGAGGATTTATGGGAATAATAGACGGAAAACTTTTACTTTTTCCGCCATTCAAAATATGAATAAGTTCTTCTCGTAATGTCAAATCCTTTCTCCTAAGTTAATTTTTCCTGCTGTTCCAGATTTCAATCGCATCAGCGATGGCTTTAACATTCTCCAGGGGCGAATACTGCGGCAGCCCGCAGGATGGAGATAGTAAATCAACCCCGGACTTGATCATCCAATGAGACATATCTATTACGTCCTGAGGCTTCCCTTCAAGGAAATGAGTAACTGTCGGAACACTTCCTACCAGTTTCATTTTACCTTCTAACGCTTCTTTCAGGAATGCCACATCAATAGCTGGATAATCAAAGGAAAATGCATCGAAACCTGTTTCAGGCAGGAGGGGAGCTATTTTCTGGGTTCTGCCGCAAACATGAATAATCTTTTTTACTTCTATGCTTTCAGTAATTTTCCTGTAAGTCGGCACCACAAGGTCCTTAAAAACCCGGGGCATAAGGCCTTCCGCAACAGGATCTGCCATATTGATTAAATCCCCGCCGCTTTCCAGCATTGTATTTCCGTATTTAATTAGGAGATCCGCGACTTTATCCAATACAAAAGCCGCTCTTTCCTTATCCTTTATGGTGTATTTAAACATTTTATTCACACCGACAATGTAGCTGGCAATTGTAAAAGGTCCCTGAAACATGGAAACAATAGGAATCGTCTCCTGATATTCTTTATCAAGCTGTTCCCTGGCAATCCTGGTTGCCTCAAAAACCGCAGGGAAACTGCCCTTTTCAAGAATGTCCTCCGGAATTGAAACTTCGAAGGGATCATCAAATGCGTTCTTCTTACACTGAGGGTAACCGGCGATATCTTCCTCTTTATTAATAACCTCACAGCCCAAAGCTTCCATCTCTACAGTTGAAGCCCATGGGATCATTGTTGCATTCCAGTGAGCAAGACTGTGAGAACAGACAGCTAAATTAGCCATCTCCTGGCCATTGTAATTGGCGCTTGGGAAATAGGCATTCACAATTTTCATCATATCTACGACAGGAGTGAAAACCGGAATACTCCTGGGGAAATATCCGAGATCTTCTCCGGATAATACAGCAATAATCTCTTCTTTCGGAGATACAGTATACATTTTCTACCTCCTTTATTTTTTATGAAGTCATAGAGCGAACAACTTTTACCGCTTCTGTTGCATTCTTTGCATAGCCGTGAGCGCCGAATTGTTTAACCGCAGTTTCAGTCACTGATGCCCCGCCGATCAGGAATTTCATATCAGGAAATTCTGCCCGTACGTCCTTAATTATGGTTTCCATACTTCCGAGAGAAGTTGTCATCATTGTAGAAAGAGCAACAATGTCAGCACCTCCGTTATTAAGTTCACTGATAATATCTTCAGAGGGAACATCTTCTCCAAGGTCTATCACTTGAAAACCAGCCACGTCGAGCATTAATTTAACGATGTTCTTTCCTATTGAATGAATATCTCCTTCTACTGTTCCGATAACAATCCGGCCCAAAGAACTTCCTTCTCCCTTCTTGATATCCTTCTGCAGTATTTCCATTCCCATGTTAAGAACATCAGCACAAAGGAGTACCTCCGGAATACCGTATTCCTGCTGATCGTACAGGACTCCGACTTCCTGCATCCCTTTTGCTAATCCCTGCAGTATTGCTGTATTCGGATCTATTCCGGCAGCAAGGACATCATTACAGGCTTCTGTTATATTTTCATCATCAAATTCTATTACCAGGTTAGCCAGCTTATCTAAATAATCTTGTTGATCCATAGTATTTCCTTTCCTTATTACTGCCTTAAATGGCTCCTGCGCACCATTTGACCATGTTCGCATATAATCTGCTTGTATATTTCCAGTCCAGGAATTTAGGCGCGGCGCCGTGATGGGCGCAATCAACAGCAGATGCAAGGGTTCTCCCTTTACCATATTCCCAGACTGCCATAAAGGGATCATTGTCATATTCTGCAATATCTGCGATTACAGTAGCGTCTTGTTTAGCGGTAAACCTGTTATAGGATAAAAACCATCCTTCCCACTCAGCAGGAATTCCCTCAAGGATCGGATGATCCGGTTCTTTAATAACCGGCAGAAATCCTTCCGGAGTCTCCCTGCGGTCATCCCTGTCCATCATTTCAACAGGCAGTATTTTTTCAATGGGAGTATCTTTATAAAAACCTTTACCTTGAAAACCGGTAAAACAAAGGTAGCCGCCCCACATTAAAAATCCGCCTCCTTCTTCTACATACTGTTCAATAAGTTTAAGCCGATTCGGGGTCTTTTCTCCGGACATGGTGCGCTGGGTAATAAGAAAAGTATCACTGCCTACATCGCTCACAATGATAACATCGTATTTTTTCATTTCTTCCAGGGTCCAGGGGAAATACTCAGCAACTTTTTGCGTCGGAATATAATCATAATTAATGTTGAAATCCTCGAGAGCTTTAATAAAATACCCGCCATGCTCCCAGTACTTACCCATGCTGAAGGAATTTCTCCCTTTATAAATGGTTTCCAAACAATAGATCGCCTCTCCTGCAAATAGAACGTTAATTTCCTTGCTCATACTATCCTCCTAAATTATTTATTTATGTATTTAATTATGTTTTCTGTTTCTTCCGGTTCGAGATAACCGACTTCTATTTCAAATAAAACTGAAGCACCCGGTTCTATTATCTTGATGTTTCCCTTGGCTTTTTCCGCTGAATACCCTTCGGATTCACATGTGGCGGGTAATGCCAGGCCGAAGGCTTTCTGGTTCTTTGTCCGCATAATCCACCTTGTGGTACGGTCTAAAAGAGCCGGATTATAGCAGACGTAATCACCGGATCCATCTTTGTGTCTCTGGATGAACCTGGCTTTTCCGTCTTCACTGGTTTTTAAATCAGTAAAGGTAAAGCAGATTTCCGGATCATACATATCCTCTTCCCGGATGGTTTTCGTAAGGCCCGGTTCCTTTTCAAGTTTTTCAAGAAAATCAATAAAACCCTCCTGGACCCGAACATGGGCAGGAATACTTTTCCGTATTTTCATAGCATTCTGATCCCAGTCAGGGCTCTGGAATATCTCGGTTCCCAATTGGGGAAGAAAATTAATATGGGCCATATACATCAGGTCCATCGGGTAATTAGATAGATTTTCTACTTCAATAGTAAAATCAAATACGCCGCTGTTTTCATAAAACCTTACTGATGGACGGGCATCATATTTATCCTGAAATGCCTGATTATAATGGAATACACCGCTTAAACCGGCATAAATCCCCTTTTCATTTTCTCCGGTTTCAATGAAAACCTCATTGTATTTGGCATAGGGCAGTTCGCCATGAAGGGGGTGATCATCTTCAGGCCCGGGGCATCCCATTCTGCGGGCGCCGCAATGCATGATAAAACATCCATAGGTTCCCAGAAAATTATCAACATCCATAGGTTCATCATACATTGATTCCATGGTCAGTCTGCGGCCGTTAAAAACCGCATCCCAGACCTGCTGCCCCCGGAAGGGGAGAAGAATAATAAATCCTTTTGAATTAGAAAATCTTAGCGCTCTTACTCCTGTGGAATACCTAAATGCAGTAACTGTAATTCCGCCGATTTCTAAAATTGTTTCTTCCTTATACCTAAAGGATTCCCTGGTCAATTTGAATTTTGCTCTTTTCATAGTTTATACATAGACTCCGTAAATTGATTTCAGATGTATAACAAGCAAGAATCATGCCATTTAAAAGGGAACTTAATCGAAGAATATTTCTATATATTTAAAGAAATTAGTATTTGTAAAATCCTGTTTTGACTTTTTTATCATTTCATGTATAATATATACACAACAATCCTTACACAAGAACCACAATAATTAATGGAAAAAAATATATTAATTATCGATGATAATCAAAAACTTTGTGAAAGTTTATCTGCAAATTTTGTGGATATCGGCTATAACGTTTTTATTGCATCTACTACAAAAGAATCCGTACAAATAATAAATACCCGGGAAATCCATGCAATAATACTGGATTTAAAACTGGGATCTGAAAATGGTGTCGATACCCTTGTGGAAATTCAGGATCATAAATATTTTATTCCCGTAATAATCCTCACAGGTTTTGCCACAGTAGACACCGCAGTTAAAACTCTTAAGATCGGAGCATTTGACTATCTGAAGAAGCCCATCAGTTTTGCCAAGCTTCGCGCCAGTGTTGATGCTGCTTTAGCATACAGTACCCGAGATTCAATAAATATATCCGGAGAAAAAAACGCAGATAAGATAATTACGAGAAACAGGAAAACAGAAATTGTTTGCGATAGGGCAATAAAGCTGTCTAATACGGATTTTCCTATTCTAATAAGCGGAGAAAGCGGTACAGGAAAAGAAATGATAGCAGCTCTGATTCACAGGAATTCCCAAAGAAAATCTGAAAAAATGCTGAGAATAAACTGTGCCGCTTTTGCAGAATCCTTACTGGATAATGAACTTTTCGGTCATGAGAAAGGAGCGTATACAGGGGCTGACTCTGTTTTTATGGGAGTTTTTGAGCGTGCAGACGGCGGCACCCTTTTTCTTGATGAAATCGGGGATATGGCCCTGTCTATTCAGGCGAAGATTCTGCGCACCCTGCAGAATAATGAAATCCGCCGTTTAGGGGGTTCCGAAACAAAAAGTATCAACGTTCGTTTTATCGCAGCAACAAATAAAAATATTCCAAAAATGGTAGAAACAGGAAAATTCCGGCAGGACCTGTTTTTCCGCCTGAATACAGGCTATCTGCGGCTTCCCCCTCTCAGAGAGCGTAAAGAAGATATTCCTTTGTTAATAGAAGATTTCCTCTCAAGAATAGACGGCAGAAACCCTGCCAAGAAAAAAATCATGAGCCAGGAAGTTATTGAATTTTTTTATTCATATACATGGCCCGGGAATATACGGGAACTTATTAATGTCATAAATTATTCCGCAACAATAGCTGTCTCAAACAGTATAAAATTATCGGATCTGCCTCCATATTTAACGGACGAATATGAAGAAGATATCAACAATAATAAAAGCATTGAAGAACAGGAAAAAAGTCTTATTCTGAAAGCTCTTAATGAAACAAACAACAATAAATCCGAAGCCGCCAGAATTCTAAAAATGAACCGGAAAACACTATACAATAAACTCGCAAAATATAACCTTTCAATCTAATGGATACCAATGCATTTATACAATTAGAAGATATTCACTGCAGCCTGCCCAACCATAATGCCCTCAGAGGAGTGAATTTATCTATTTATCCCTCGGAAATACACACCATATTAGGGGAGCCCGGGTCAGGAAAAACGACATTATGCAGAATATTAAACGGCCTTACCCGTCCTTCAAAAGGAACTATCATTATTGAAAATAAAAACAATTCATTTATCTCAAACCGGCTGGCATATAAAAAGGGAATAGAAGCAGTATATGAGGACAATCCCTTATTTGAAAATCTAACAGTTGCGGCAAATCTCTTTACCGACACAAAAAAATTTATTAATTCCCCCTTTCAGGGAAGGAACATGTATCAGAAGGCTCAGGAGTTACTAGACTTATACGGGTTTTCCATTAACTCCCGCTCGTATTTACGTGATTTAAGTTCACCGGAAAAAATGATTATCGGAATTATCCGTCATATTATTAAATCCCCGAATCTTATACTCTTAGATTGCGTACTGGACAATCTTCCTACAAAAACTCTCGAAAAAATTCGCAAAATTCTTTTTAAACTGAAACAGAATGATGTTTCAATTCTTCTTTTCACTCATATGATCGACAGTGTTGCGGATTTTACCGACAGGGTATCCATACTCAAAGAAGGGAAAATAATAATTTCAGATGATGACAACAAGATTGACAGGCTGAATCTTTTAAAACTCGCTTATTCCCATTACAGTAATAATCAGGAAAATTATGATTCCAGAATACTCTTCAATGAAATCCTTCGTTATAATGAAGCTATTCTTCAGGAATTACCATTAGTACTGCTGATTGTTGATACAAATAATCGAATAAAATTCATAAATAAGGCGGGATGCTCATTTTTTCATACAGAATCATATTATCCTGACATTCCGCTCACAGATATTCTCGATGAAACCGCCCTCGAAGACACCGAGATTCTTCTATACCACCTCGCCGAGGATAAACAAACAACGCTTTACAACCTCACCTTTATAATAGGTGACTTTTCAATTCTCTGTAATACAACAATTTATCCTGTATTTGAGATGGATACCTGTATAGGCACTCTTCTCTTGATTGACAATATTACAGAACAGGAAAATCTCAGAAAGCAGCTGATTCTTTCCGAAAATCTCTCATCAGTCGGCCTTTTAGCCGCAGGTGTTGCCCATGAAATCAACAATCCCTTAGAGATAATTTATAATTACCTGGAACGGATAAGCACCCGGAGCAGCGAACCCATAATACATCAGGCAGTCACAAATATTGAAGATGAAATTAATTCTATATCTTCCATAATAGGAAACCTTGTTTCTTTTGCTGACACATCTGAAAAACCTTCCTTCTTCAATATCAATGAATTAATTGAGGAATTGCTATCCCTTATTGAGGTAAATCCTGATTACAAAA
>Ga0272441_10016186_pt1 | contig 10347 bp, 8 predicted proteins | sample SSMProp6N_FD_193582 | JGI IMG/M metagenome (GOLD analysis project Ga0272441, IMG submission 193582) | Marine sediment archaeal communities from Little Sippewissett salt marsh, Falmouth, MA, United States - SSM-Prop-6N | ecosystem: Environmental > Aquatic > Marine > Wetlands > Sediment ... | reverse complement strand
TGCAGCCAGCCAAGCCGAAAGGGCCGCCGAGAATGGGCCCGATAGGTGTAGCTCGTCGGAGGCGGCCCTTTCGGCGATCACTTGATTTTTAAACACAGTATCTCGCAATGACAGGTGGGGGATCGGGATTGCTTTGCATGTTACCGTGGAAGACGGTAGGGGTGGCCGGGTGCTTGTTTACGACTTGCTCGCCGGAAGCGGTTAGGCCGCCGCCTCGTGGGATTGAGGCGGCGGCCTGAATACGGCGGTTGTCAGCCGTGAGGGCGTTTGTTTCAGGGTTTTCTGCGGATACGCGCAGCTGCCAGCGCGCCCGCCAACACCAGAAGGCCGGCCGCACTGAGGGCGGGCAGGTTCGGGTTGCCGTCCCAGAAATTGTGAGGATCCATTATTGCTTGAACTGCGACGGCGTCGTCGCCGCCTACCGCTTTGACTTGGTCGTACTCGTCTTTGTTGTCGATCCCATCGCCGTCGATATCCCCATCGGCCGCAAAAGGATTTTCCGGCGCCTTGGCTGAGACGAAGATATTGTAGTTGGCCAGATGCGGAAAGTGTGCCACACCTTGGCCGAGCAGGCCGTCAACGGTGGCGAGCATGGTAGCGCTGGTTCCGATCAATCCCGGAAGCAGATTTCCCACGACCGCAAACGACGCCGCATCCACTACCACGATGTCGTCAGCGAAGAAGGTCTTGTTTTCCTCGAACTGTGCGGTAACCGCATCGTTCAGGTAGTGACTCGGATTGCAGAGAACCGCTTCGAGCATGGCCGCTTGGACCGCATCGGGCAGCCCGTCGCCCGGAACCGGCCACGAAGCCGGGGGCAATGCCTGCATGGCGGCAAACGCGGTGGCCTCGAACCCCTCGAGGTCGAGCGTGCTCCAATCGGACTGGCCAAAGACCGCCAGGATAGAAGCGTATTCCGTTCCGCCGAGATAGGCCGCAAGCAATTGGCCTTCCGCCGCGAGAACCCCGTCATAAGGGCACTCGGGTTCGCCTTCGCCTTCACCCTCGCCTTCGCCTTCGCCTTCGCCTTCGCCGCTACCGCCGAAACCGTTGCTGGCCAGGTAGGCAGCGCGGTCTCCGCCGGCGGCCGTGTATTCGGCAAGGTTGGTGGTTGAATCGCCGTCGGCGTCGCCATTGGTGCCGAGCAAAGCCAAGGCCGTCGTGTCTTGCCCAGCCGCCATTGCGGGCGCTTCACCTCCCACACCCAAGACCCAATATACGGTTTCGACGAAATGCATCTTGTCTTCGTCGCCGATGGTAAGCATACCGGCCATTAGATTGTTCGTCGCGGTCGCAATGGCTTCGCTATAAAAAAATGCCAGCATCGCACATTGCGGCTGAACCAGATTCCAGTTGGCGATCCAGGCGTCGTACACGACTTCATGGCCGTTGCTGGCAGGATCCGCCAGGATGGCTTGAAGAAGCGCAAGCTCGTCCGAATCGATCATGCCATTGCCTACGATTGCATACTCGTCGCTCGTCTCGATGTCGGAGGTTTCGTCCCAGCCCGGCCCCGGCATTGGCCATCCCAGCCCGGCGCCGAGGGGCGCAAACGTTACAAAATCTGCGTCAAAATCCACCGTAACGGCTGTTGCAAAGGCTGGAACGTTCAGTGCCGCCACAATGATGCTAACAAACCCAAATACCGCTATTGTTCTGCCCATGGTTTGATCCCCAATCTCGTTTGAATTTAACCCGTTCACTGTTGTCACTAACCTGATTCCGCCATACACGGGCCACCCGTGAAGCATAAAGCATCACAGGATGCCCAACCGGGCCCTCTTGCCCTGTTACAAGGGGCAGTATAGACGAAGCTCCGCCGCCTGTCAAGACATTTGTTGAATAAAAGATTTAAAAAGAATGACACATATGTAAAAACAGACATTAGGTTGAGCGCATTGTTTTGCATTTTGCACAAATTAATAACAAATCAATAATGTACAACGGTGCTTCGTAGGGTATTTGTTGGGAAATAGTTAGTCTGTCCAACCTGGTTCGGCCGGACGACCGGGCAGGGCTTCACGGGTTGAGGCGTTTACAGGGGACAAGTTAAATCTGGCTTAGCACTTCTTGGTAGCGCTCGGCGTAAACGGGGTTGGTTCTAACCGATGCGGGAAAGGTCTGCGCCAAAGCCTGCAACCGTTGCATGCGTTCCTCGGTGGGCGGGTGCGATGCGAATATTGGAAGGTTGGGACGTCTTTCGCTCTCGGCGAGCATTTTCTGGAACACGGTGATCATGGCGGCGGGGTCGTACCCGGCGTCGGCCAGCAGTTGCATCCCGAGTTCGTCCGCGGCGCGTTCCTGGTCGCGGCTGTAACGGGCCTCGACGCCGGCGCCGACCAAGTCGGCGACAAGCTCGGAGCGGGCGTCGGGGTTTTCGCCGAGGATGATGCCCGTTAGCAGGTCGAAGCCGTACTGGCGGGTGATCATGGCGGCGTGATGTCGCAGGACGACGTGGGCGATCTCGTGGGCTATTACGGCGGCCAGCTCGGCTTCGTTCTCCGCCAGGCGCATCATGCCGGTGTAGATGTACATTCGGCCGCCGGGCAGCGCGAAAGCGTTTACGACGTCCGGTTCGTCGATCACCTTGAAGGAGTAAGGCACGTCCTGCCGCGAGGCGTTGGCCGCAATCCGGTGGCCGACCGCCTGTACGTAGGACTGCACGTTCGGTTCGTTGAGCAGGAGTTGCTGTTTTTCCACTTCGGAGGCCACCTGCTCGCCCAATTCGATCTCCTGTTGTGGCGTGATAAGCGAAAAAGTTCCGTCCAACGCCCCGCCCGGGGCAGGGCCTCCCAACCCGCCGACCGGCCTGCCGTACGGTTCTATCGGCCTGCCGTACGGTTCTATCGGGCTGCCGTACGGGCCAACCCACGTTTCACACCCGGAGAGAGCCACGAGAACAGCGATGAGAAGGGATGTTTTACCTGGGATCCACATGTTTTCCGCTCCTGTCGCGCGCCCCCGCGCGCAGTAGGCCGGTGAAGCTTAGGTCAACTATCTTTCGGGTAAACAAACCTCGGGCGGGGAATAATGCCGCGTCTACATAAAACGACGGTTTAACGTCGTAGTCCGCGGGGTGTAGTTTTTTCAGCCGATGATATCGCGCAGGGCGGCGAGGAGGGCGTCGATTTGATCGTCTGTGCCGACGGTGATGCGGAGGGCGTTTTCGAGGCGCCAGGCGTTAAAGTAACGCACGAGGATCTTGCGGGCGCGCAACGCCTCGAAGATGTCCTTTGCGCCCGGCGCGCGGTTCCATTGGGCCAGCACGAAGTTCGACTGCGACGGAGGCACGGCGAAGCCGAGCCGGATCAGTTCCTCGGTGAGGCGGGCGCGAGTGGCGCGGACTTTGGCGACGTTGGCCTGCATCCAGGCGGTGTCTTCCAGGGCGGCCAGTCCGGCCGCCTGGCTTGCGGCGCTCATGTTGTACGAGTCCTTAACCTTCATGAACTCGGCGATCAGATCGGGTTGGGCGACCCCGTAACCGACCCGGAGCCCGGCCAGGCTGAACGCTTTTGACATCGTGCGGGTGACGATGACGTTTTCGAACTCTTTGGCGAACTCGATGCAATTGTCGTCGCCGAAATCGACATAGGCCTCGTCGACGACCACGAGCCCGTCGAACGCGCGGCAGAACCGGTCCACGTCCTGCTTGGGAATGCTTACGCCGCTGGGCGAGTTCGGCCGCGGCAGGAAACACAGCCGCGCTTCGGTTTCCAGGAACTGCTCGGTGAACAGGAAGTCGTCGTCCAGATCGATGAGGACGGGCCTGGCGCCGTGGAGCAGGGCGAGGGTCTCGTAGAGGATGTACGTCGGGTAGCACGACAGGATTTTGTCTTTGGGATCGGTGAAGGCGCGTACCGCCATGGCCAGCAACTCGTCCATGCCGTTGCCGACGACGACCCATTCGGGCCCGGGGTAGCCGTATTGCCGGGCGATTGCGGCGCGCAATGCCAGGCTTACGGGATCGGGATACTTGCGGACGGCGCTTTCGTCGAGGTTGCGGAGGGCCTCGATAATCTTCGGCGAGGGCGGGTATGGGTTTTCGTTTGTGTTCAGCTTGATCACGCCGGGGTCTTTTGGTTGTTCGCCTGGTACGTAGCCTTCGACTTTTTCGAGAATCTTGCGCCGTTTCATCATTTCCGCACCTCCACGGCGGCGGCGTGTCCTTCAAGGCCTTCCGCGCGCGCCAGCCTGCAAATATCCTCCGCGTCATGGCGCAGCCGCTCCTGGGAGTAGCCGATGACGCTCGTCACTTTCCGGAAATCTTCGGCGGTCAGCGGCGAGGAGAACCGGGCGCGCCGGCCCGTGGGCAGAATGTGGTTCGGCCCCGCGTAATAATCGCCGACGGCGACGGGCGTTGACGCGCCGAGCATGACGGCGCCCGCGTTGCGGACCTTGTCAAACACTTTTCGCGGGAACTCGGTCTGTATCGACAAATGCTCGGGCGCGACCGCGTCGCTCAACCGGACGGCCTCGTCGATATCGCGGACAACCACAACCAGCCCGCGAGTCGACAGCGACTGCTCGATGATGGCCCGGCGTGGTTGAGCGCTCGCCTGGCGCGACAGCTCTTCCATCACCTGTCCGGCCAGTTTTTTCGACGGCGTGAGCAGGATCGAGCGGGCTTCCTCGTCGTGCTCGGCCTGGGCGATCATCTCGGCGGCGACGTAGGCGGGGTTGGCGCCGTCATCGGCCAAAACAACCACCTCGGACGGCCCGGCCTCGCTGTCGATGTCCACGACGCTTTGCACGAGCCGTTTGGCGAGCGTGACGTAGATGTTTCCGGGGCCGGTGATTTTGAGCACGGGCGGGATGCGCTTCGTGCCGAATGCCAGCGCCGCCACGGCCTGAGCCCCGCCGACGCGGAACACGCGCGTGGCGCCGGCTATCCGCGCCGCGGCCAGAACCACGGGATGTATGCCGCCCTGGTACGACGGCGGGCTGACCATGACGATATCTTTTACGCCGGCGACCGACGCGGGCGTGATGTTCATCAACACGCTTGAGGGGTAGAAAGCTTTTCCGCCGGGAACATAGACGCCCGCCCGTTCCAGCGGCGTCAGGCGCTGGCCGATAACCGTGCCGTCTTCCTGGGAATCCTCCCAGGACTGGCGCAGGTTCTTGGCGTGAAACGCGCGGATGTTGGCCTGCGCCCGCGTGAGCACCGCAACCAGTGAAGGGTCGACTTTTGCGACTTCGCGGGAGATGTCTTCCTCGGAAAGCTCGAACTGTTCGGGCGCCAGCGGCACGCCGTCGAATTGCCGTGTGTACTCTGCGACCGCCTCGTCGCCGCGCGACCTTACGGCCTCGACGATTTCGGAAGCGGCCCGGAGCTTTTCCGCCTCGTCGCTCGTTTGATTTTCCGAGCCCGTCAACCGTTCCAGAACAGACGCCAACGACGCATCGTCCGATATTTCAATCCGATTAATCATCTTTCCTTCCATCCGTCAGCGGTGGTGGCGGCGGCGCGCTTTGCACCGTGCACTTCGCACGCTTTTGCCCTATTCCCGTATGCGCTCGATATCCGCTCCGAGCCCGGCCAGCCGCTCTTCGATTCGCTCGTACCCGCGGTCGATATGGTACACGCGGCTGATGGCCGTTTCGCCTTTGGCGGCGGTGAGGCCGGCAATGATGAGGGCTGCGCTGGCGCGAAGGTCGCTGGCCATGACGGGGGCTCCGCTCAGGCCGGCGACCCCGCGGACGACCGCGCTGGCGCCGTCCAACTCTATATGGGCGCCCATGCGCATTAATTCGGCCACCTGCATGAACCGGTTTTCGAAAACGTTTTCCTTGATGACGCTGGTGCCGTTTGCCGAACAGAGCACGGCCATCATTTGCGCCTGGAGGTCGGTGGCAAAACCGGGAAACGGCTGCGTGACGACATCGACCGCGTTGAGCCGTTCAGCGCAGCGCGCGCGGATACGGGCGCCGCGGACCTCGATTTCGGCGCCGCAATCCCGCAGCTTGTTCAAAAAGTTCGGCAGGTGATCGGGGTTCGCGTTGGCCACGGTCACGTCGCCGCAGGTGCCCGCGCCGGCCAGCAAAAAGGTGCCGGCCTCGATCCGGTCGGAAATCACCTCGTGCTCGGCTCCGGCGAGGGAATCCACCCCGACAATCGTGATCAGATCGGTGCCCGCCCCGGAAATCTGCGCGCCCATCTCAGAAAGCAAGCGCGCCAGATCCACGATTTCGGGTTCGCGGGCGACGTTGCTCAGCCGGGTGACGCCTTTTGCGCGGACCGCTGCCATCATCAGATTTTCGGTGGCGCCGACGCTGGGGAAGTCGAGCGCGAAATCGGCGCCTTGCAGGCAGCCGGAGGCGTTGACGTATCCGTCTTCGATTTTAATCTGGGCTCCGAGCGCTTCGAGGCCTTTGAGGTGGATGTCCACGGGCCGTGTTCCGATGGCGCACCCTCCGGGCAACGACACGCACGCCCTCGCATAGCGTCCGATCAGCGGGCCAAGCACGAAAAACGAGGCGCGCATCTTTCTGACGAGTTCGTACGGGGCGGTCTGGGAGTTTACGGTGGATGCATCGAGCGTCATGGAGCGGCCTGTAAACTCGGTGGTCATCCCCATCTCCGCCAGCAGCTTTTCCATGGTGAACACGTCGTGCAGGCATGGCACGTTGTGCAACACGACCGGTTTTTCCGCCAGCAGGGCCGCCGCCATCAGGGGCAACGTGGCGTTCTTGGCCCCCCGCACATGCACAATGCCGTTCAGCGGTTTTCCGCCGCGAATCAGAATCCTGTCCAACCTTTTCCACTCCCGGCGCGCCTGTTTTCTGCGGGCGCCGTCAACGCGTTCTAAACAAAAGCGGCCCGAAATGCCGCGCTATAAGCGCGCTCTTTCGGGCCGCTTCAAATCAAGCAAGGCCGTACGCCCCGCAAGCCTTACTGCGCCTTTGGTGCGGGTACCGGCGCGGGCGTTATGGGCGGAACCGGAACGGCCGGCGGTGTGCCCTGGGCCGGGTTGCTTGCGGGAGGTTGAGGCGCTTCTACGGTCGGCGGAATGGGTTTTGCAGGCTCGGTGGTGGATTCCCCAACGGCGGTGCCCGGCGCCGTTCCGGGTTCGGCGGGCGCCTCCTCGGTTTCGGGCGCGGGCTCGACGGGGGCGGCGCCGGGCGCGGCCGATTCCGGTGCGCCGTCTTTAACCGCTTCTCCGAGGTCCTCGAGCACCGAATAATCGGCGGTGGATTCGCTTACGGGCGCGGGGGCAACGCCCGTGCCAATGCGGCCCGCGATAAGCGACATCACAAGCGCGAGAACCATGAACAGGCCCGCCATCAGATAGGTCAGGCGCTGCGGCAGGCTCTTGGCCGCGCGCGGCCCGAAGATGGTGTCGCTGCCGCCGCCCATACCGAACGCGCCGGCGAACCCGACGCCTTTGCCCTTCTGCAAAAGCACCACGACGATCAGGCCGATGCATGCCGGGATGTAAAGTATCAGGATCAGAACCCAGAGTGTCTGCCAACTGAAAATCGAGTCCATAAACCAATCATTCCTTTACCGAATTCTTGACTATGCCGGCGAAACTGTCTGCTTTCAATGAAGCCCCGCCGACCAGCGCCCCGTCAACGTCCGGTTGCGCCATCAGTTCCGCGGCGTTGTCCGGCTTGACGCTGCCGCCATATTGTATCCTCACATTGTCCGCCACGGTTTCACCGAACTGCTTGCGCACAAGCCCCCGGATAAACGCGTGCGCTTCCTGAGCCTGCTGCGGCGTAGCCGTTTTGCCCGTGCCAATCGCCCACACGGGCTCGTAGGCAATCGCCACATCCGCAAACTGCGCTTCGGTGAGGCCGGCAAGGCCGTCCAACACCTGGCGCGTGAGCACTTGATCCATTTTACCATCTTCTCGCTCGTCCAGCGTTTCGCCCACGCAGAACATCACTTTCAAGCCCGTAGACAAAGCGAACTTGAGCTTTTCGTTGAGGAACTGGTCGGTTTCGTTGAAATACTGGCGCCGTTCGCTGTGCCCGATAATGACCCATTTGCAGCCTGCATCGAGCAGCATGTGCGGGGAGATTTCGCCGGTGTACGCCCCGCTCTCCTTGACGTAGCAGTTCTGGGCGCCCATATCGACATTCGAATGCACGAGCATTTGGCCGACATGATCAAGCGCCGTAAATACCGGGCACACCACGATTTCCACGCCCTTGACGTCCGCCACCAGCGGTTTAAGGCCATCGACCAGCTTGGCCGCTTCGCCTATCAGCAGATTCATCTTCCAGTTACCGGCTATCAAAGGTGTTCTCACGGCTCAACCCCTTCCGAAAATAGTGATAAAACCCGGAGTTTTCATAACGACACTGAACGCGAATGTTAGCATATCCGCGGGACTTAACGCAAACGGACGAGCAGGCCGAGTAGGCACAGAGGAGCTGGTGAAAAACCTCTGTGCCGCATAGAATCGCGGCTGTGGGCACGCGGCAAGATGCCGCGTCTACTTTTGCACAACTCTTTGCGGTAAAAGTAGAAGAGGCTTTCAGCCTCTTGCGCGGTTCTTGAATTTGCGCGAAAAGCCTGTTTTTCGCGTTGACATCGCCGCGGTAAAGACCTATCTTGGCCGGGAAAGGGTTTCACAGAACAGGGAGAAGACGAAATGGCCAAGGTTAACCGGCGGCAGTTTTTGGGCGCATCGGCCGCAACGGCCGCGGGGTTGTTTGCCGCGCGGGCCGCGCGGGCCGCATCGGACAAGCCCAACATTCTTTTCATCATGACGGACCAGCAGTCGGCCACGATGCTGAGCAGCGCGGGGAACGGGTATTTGAAGACGCCGGCGCTGGACCGGATAGCGAGTTCGGGGGTGCGTTTCGAGCGGGCGTACGCTTCGAATCCCGTATGTTGCCCGAGCCGGTACAGCCTGCAGACGGGCCGCATGCCGAGCGCTATCGGGATGAGCGAAAACGACGATTGGAACCGCTCGAACGTCACAGAAGAGATGCTCGACAACAGCCTGGGCAACCTGATGCGGCGCGCCGGATACGAGACCGTTTACGGCGGGAAGACGCATTTTCCGAAGCAAATGCACGACTACAACCGCATCGGTTACCGCAACCTCACCCGGGACAGCCGGGAGCCCATGGCGCGCGCCTGTGCCGAGTTCCTCAAAGGGCGGCACGACAAGCCGTTTTTCATGTTTGCTTCGTTCATCAACCCTCACGACATCTGTTACATGGCCATCAACGCGCACGGGCGCGCCACCGGCCGGGACAACATCGACAACCTCGACTCGCAAATCTGCGAGGGCGCCCTCGACCGCGTGCGGTCGCGGGCCGACCTGCACGCGTTTGTCGAGCAGCATTGCCCGCCGTTGCCGCCCAACCACGCCGTCCCCGAGAACGAGCCGGAGGGGATAAGTCTGGATTACACGAAGGTGCGGCCGTTCCGGGAGTATGTGCGGCGGAACTGGACCGAAGACGACTGGCGGCTTCACCGGTGGTTGTACTGCCGGCTGACGGAGATGGTGGACCGCGAGATCGGCATCGTGCTCGATGCGCTGGCCGAGGCGGGGCTGGAGGACGACACGCTGGTCGTGTTCACCAGCGACCACGGCGACCACGACGCGTCGCATAAGCTCGAGCACAAGTCGATTTTGTACGAGGAGGCGTCGCGTATCCCGTTTCTCATGAGTTGCAACGGCCGGATCGAGCCAGGCTTGGTTGACAATACGCACCTCGTATCCAACGGCCTCGATCTGTTGCCGACGCTGTGCGATTACGCGGGCGTTGAGCCACCGGCCGGCCTCGCGGGTGCGAGCGTGCGGCCGCTGGCTGAGGGCAAGTCGCCGGCGTGGCGCGACCACGTGTGCCAGGAAAGCCAGAACGGCCGGATGGTTCGCACCGACAGGTTCAAGTACTGCGTGTACGAGTCCGGCGAGAACCGCGAGCAGTTCACCGATCTCGAAAACGATCCCGGCGAAACGCAAAACCTCGCCAACGACAGCGGTTTCGCACCGGAGATCAAGCGCCACCGGGCGCTGCTCGGGGAGTGGGTCGAGAGAATTGGGGATCGGATTGGGGCGCGGTATATTCAGGCCTAGTTGTCATTGCCGAGCCCGCAGCGGTCCCGCAACAGTGTTCAGAGAAAGGAAGTCGTGCAGGCCTTTTTCTCTACACCTGTCATTGCGAGCTTCCCAGCCGACCGGGGCGAGTCCCTGAATGGCATGCAATGCAAGCCGGATCCTCCACCTGTCATTGCGAGGAGCCCACCGTCTCCGGCGGCGATACATTGAGAAAGAAAAGCCATCCGAGGTAGGCCGACTTCGCCGAAGTCGGCCTCAACGTCCGCGACCCAGGTTAACCATATAGCCCGATGCGCGGTCCAGGCCACGATAGCGAGGCGCC
>Ga0272441_10016184_pt1 | contig 10348 bp, 11 predicted proteins | sample SSMProp6N_FD_193582 | JGI IMG/M metagenome (GOLD analysis project Ga0272441, IMG submission 193582) | Marine sediment archaeal communities from Little Sippewissett salt marsh, Falmouth, MA, United States - SSM-Prop-6N | ecosystem: Environmental > Aquatic > Marine > Wetlands > Sediment ... | reverse complement strand
AAGGCCGACGTGTACAGCTCGAACTCCGGCTTCCGGCCTTCCTCAATCAGAATGGACACCACGTCGAAGCGGCAAGGGACACCGCTCAGGCTCTTCTCGGTTCGGTAGTTCTCGGCCACCCTGATGAGTTGGCGCTGCTTGTCGAGCGTCACTGCCTCGGCGGGCCCGCCGAACCCCGTCCCCGAGCGCGTCTTCACCTCGACGAAGACGACCTGGTCGCCGTGGCGCGCCACGAGGTCGATCTCGCCGTACTGGCAGGTGTAGTTGCGCTGGAGAATGCGGTAGCCCTGTCGTCTGAGGAAGGAGGCGGCCAGCCGCTCCCCCTTGGCCCCGAGCTCCTTGGCGTCCCCCACGGGTGTCACGCCTCGAACAGTTCGAGCTGCGCCGCCCGAAACGGGGAAAAGGTCCGCCTGTGGACCGGGCACGGGCCGTGCGTTGCGATGGCGGCAAGGTGTTCGGGCGTTCCGTATCCCTTGTGTTGGGCGAATCCGTAGGCGGGGAACTCGGCGTCGAGGCCGAGCATGATGGCGTCGCGGTGCGTCTTGGCGATGATGGAGGCGGCCGCTATGGCCCGGCACAGCGCGTCGCCTCCGACTATGCACCGGCAGGGGCAGGTGAGATCGGGCGCATGCGTTCCGTCGATGAGCGCGACGTCGGGCGTGCGCCCGAGCGCGTCGACGGCGGCGCGCATGGCCTCCATGGTCGCCCGGAGTATGTTGACCTTGTCTATCCTGGCGTGGTCGACGACGCCCACGCCGACGGCGACGGCCTGGTCGCGTATGGCGAGGGCGAGTTCCTGTCGCTTTGGGGGTGGCAGCATCTTGGAGTCGGCCAGCCCCTCGAGCCTGGCCTTCTTGGGGAGTACGACGGCTGCTGCGACGACGGGTCCGGCGAGCGGGCCCCTGCCGGCCTCGTCCACGCCGGCGACAAGGTCCACGCCGTCGGCCCAGAGGTCGGACTCGAATTTGGTGAGGCTCTTGCCGGGGCTGCGCGTCATGCGCCGCGCTCCTAGTGTCGTCTTACGCCTGCTCGGCGGCCGGGGCTGCCTCCTCGGTATCCTCCGCGAGCTGCGCAGCCGTGTCTTCTGCGGGCTCGTCGTCTTGCTCGAGGGCGGCGTCCGCCGCGTCGGCGGCCAACGCCGCCTCCCGGCGCGCCCGACTGTCGGCGATGCGCGCCGACTTCCCCACGCGCTTGCGCAGGTAGTAGAGCTTCGCCCGACGCACGTCGCCGTAGCGCACCACCTCGATGTGGTCTATGGACGGCGAGTTCGCCGGGAAGATGCGCTCGACGCCTTCGCCGAAGGTGACCCTGCGCACGGTGAACGTCTCGCCGGGGCCGCTGCCCCGCCGGCCTATGACCGTGCCCTGGAACGCCTGCGTGCGCGTCCGCCCCCCCTCGACAACCCGCACGTGAACCCGCACGGTATCGCCGACGTGGAAGCGGGGCAATTTGCGAAGCTGCGCCTTGCCTATCTCTTGTACTATCGGGGAAGTCATTGGGTTCTCTCCCGTTCCTCTTCTTCTATCTCCCGCAGGAGGGCTTTGTCCTCGTCGGAGAGCTGCGCCCGGGTCAACAGGTCGGGCCGCAGCGCCCGCGTTCGTCTGAGGGCCTCCTTGCGGCGCCAGCGTCGCACCTCTCCGTGGTCGCCGCGCCTGAGAACATCGGGCACGGCCATCCCGCGGAAGACGGCGGGACGGGTATAGTGCGGGCAATCCAGCAAGCCGTTATAAAACGAGTCCGACGGTGCCGAATCCTCGTCTCCCAGGACGCCCGGCACCAGCCGGAGGACCGCGTCGATGATAATCATAGCCGGGAGCTCGCCGCCGGTCAAGACGAAGTCGCCGACCGATACGGCGTGGGTCAGGCGCCCCCGCACCCTCTCGTCGACCCCCTCGTACCGCCCGCAGATGATGACCATCTGGGGCCTAGCGGCCAGGTCCTTGGCTATCTCCTGGTCGAAGGGCGTCCCGGCCGGCGTCATGAGGACCACCCCGGCGTCATCGGCCCCGACCACGTCGTCCAGCGCCTCGAATATGGGGCCCGGGGTCATCACCATGCCGGCGCCGCCGCCGAACGGCCTGTCGTCGGCGGTGCGGTGCGCGTCGTGGGTCCATTCCCGCAGGTCGTGGACGCGCATGTCGGCCAAGCCGGCGCTGAGGGCCCTCCCCGTTATGCTTCCCGCCAGCGGGCCCGGGAACATCTCCGGGAAGAGCGTAACGACGTCGATGAACATCAGGTCCCGGTCGCCTCGTCGAGCCCTTCGGGCGGGGCGACCGTCATTCTGCCGGTGGCCGTATCCACTTCGGTTATGAACTCCGCGGCCGCCGGGAGGAGCCACTCTCCCCCGCCGGGCTTGCTCACGACGTAAACGTCGCGGCCTCCCCCAGCCATCACGGCCGACACGGTGCCCAACTCCCGACCGCTCTCGTCGCATACGCGCATGCCGATGATGTCGTCGACGAAGAAGGCGCCCTCGGGGAGCGCCACGCGCTCGCGCTGGTCGATGGCAACGAGCGTACCTCGCAGCCGCTCGGCGGATGTCCGGTCGTTTACACCGTCGAGGCTGAGGAGAACGCGCCCGGCGTGTAGACGCGCCCCGCGGGTGGCCACCTTGCGAGGGGCACCGTCCGGCGCCCCGTCCGGGGGCAGCAGCCACACGTGGTCGAGCAAAGCGAACCTCTCGGGGTCGTCGGTGTCCGGAGCGACCTTCACCTCGCCGCGTATGCCGTGCGCGGACGTAATGCGGCCGATGACGACGAGGGCGTCCGGTGCCCCTACGCCATCCGCCCCACTGGGACCGTCCGCGTCCCCGAGACCGTCAGCCGCCCCTACGCGATCCGCCCCTCTGGGACCGTCCGCGTCCCCGAGACCGTCAGCCGCCCCTACGCGATCCGCCCCCCTGGGATCGTCCGCGCCCCGGAGACCGTCAGCCGCCCCAGCGCCGTCCGACGCCCCCTCTGGCCCCCTTGAGGTCACAGGTGCCCTGGCCGGGTCAGCCCTCGACGGCTCTAGCGGCCGCCTTGGCCTTCTTGATGAGCGACGCCACGGTCTCCGAGGGCTTCGCGCCCTTGGAGATCCAGTAGTCGACTCGCTCCTGCTTGAGGTCAACGGCGGGCGGGTCGACCGACGGGTCGTAGTGCCCGAGTATCTCGATGAACCTGCCGTCGCGGGGGGACCGCTTGTCCGCAGCGACGACCCTGTACCGCGGGGCCTTTTTCATGCCTCCGCGGCGAAGCCGCAACACAACCGCCACTAACTTACCTCCGCGCGCCGCCCGGCATCCCCGGAAGGGATAGCCCGGTACGGCCCGCTTTGCTCATCATTTTCCTTGCCGCGTTGAAGTCTTTCAGCAGGCGGTTCACGGCCTGGACGGACGTTCCGCTGCCCATGGCTATGCGCTTTCGCCTGCTGCCGTTTATTATCTCGGGCCGCGCCCTCTCCTGCGGCGTCATGGAGAGGATAACGGCCTCCATACGCTCTATCTCTCCCTCGTCGATATCGGCGACGGCCCCCTGAGGCAGCCCGGGTATCATGGAGAGCAACCGCCCCGCCCCGCCCATCTTCCGCATGGCCCTCATCTGCTCGAGGAAGTCCGAGAGATCGAGCTCGCTACGGCGGACCTTCCGGGCCAGCTCGCGGGCCTTTTCCTCGTCGACGGCCTCCCGGGCCTTCTCGACGAGGCTGACCACGTCGCCCATGCCCAGTATGCGGGTGGCCATCCGCTCGGGATGGAAGGGCTCGAGGTCGGCCGGCGTCTCGCCCACCGAAGCGAATATTATAGGCTGTCCGGCGACCTTTCGCAAGGTCAAAGCTGCGCCGCCGCGGGCGTCGCCGTCCAGCTTGGCCAGTATGACCCCGGTGAGGGGCAGGCGGGCGCTGAAGGCCTCGGCCACGGAGACGGCGTCCTGGCCGGTCATGGCGTCGGCGACCAGGAGGATCTCCTGGGGAGCCACCGCCTCGGCCATGCGGGCGATTTCGGCCATGAGGGCGTCGTCGACGTGGAGCCTGCCGGCGGTGTCGATTATGAGGGTATCGGCCTCGCCTCGGCGGGCCCGGGAGAGTGCGGCCCGGGCCACCAGTATGGGGTCGGAGGCACCCGGCTCCCGGTGGCAGGGGACGCCGACGCCTTCGGCGAGGACGGCGAGCTGCTCGGGGGCGGCCGGTCGCTGGAGGTCGCAGGCGGCGAGCATGGGGCTGCGCCCGCGCCCTTTGGCCCAGACGGCCAGCTTGGCCGCCGCGGTGGTCTTGCCCTGGCCCTGCAGCCCCACCAGCATGATAACGGTCGGGCCGGTGGGGGCGGTGCGGAGGGGTCGCGCGCCCTCCCCCATCATCTCCACGAGGCACTCGTGGACGATCCTGATGACCTCTTGGCCGGGATTGACGGATCTGGTGACGTCGACGCCGAGGGCCCGCTCGGACACCTCGGCGCAGAACTCCTTGGCGACTCGGTAGTTGACGTCGGCCTCCAGGAGCGCGCGCCGGACGTCCCGCATGGCGGCATGGAGGGCTTTCTCGTCGATCTGGGCCCAGCCGCGCATGTGGCGGAAGATGTCCTGGAATCGCCCGGAGATGGATTCGAACAAGGGGGTCTCTTTCTACTCTCTATTCGCCGCGGAGGCTTGCGATGGCCGCGGCGTAGTCGTCGGCGCCGAAGACGGTGGTCCCGGCGACGAGGACGGTCGCCCCGGCCGCCCGCAGCTCGGCGGCGTTCTCGGCGTTGACGCCCCCGTCGACCTCGATGTCGCAGCTCAAGCCCTCGGCCGCGATGAACTCGGCCAGCTTCCGGCATTTCGGGAGGACGTTGGGCATGAAGCTCTGGCCGCCGAAGCCGGGGTTCACGCTCATCAGCAGGACCATGTCGAAGTGTCGGACGTATGGAAGGAGTCCCTCGACGTCGGTGGGCGGGTTGACGCAAGCGGCGGGGCGTACGCCCAGCTCGCGTATGCGTGCGGCCATCTCGGGGAGGCGCTGCCCGAGGACCTCGTAGTGGACGGTTAGCGAGTCGGCCCCGGCCTCGGCGAAGGGCTCGACGTACTTCTCAGGGTTGTCGATCATGAGGTGTACGTCGAGCGGCCGCCTGGCGTACTGGGCGAGCGACGCGACGACGGGGACGCCGATGGAGAGGTTGGGGACGAAGTGGCCGTCCATGACGTCGACGTGGAGCCAGTCGGCGCCGGCGTCCTCGACGGCGCGCACCTCCTCGGCCAGCCGGCCGAAGTCGGCCGAGAGCAGCGACGGCGCTATCTTCAAGCTGTTCAAGTTCACACCTTCGTCAATCTAGCCATGAACATCCCGTCCATGCCGTGTTTGTGCGGCCATATGCGTATGAAGCCGTCGTCGCAGAGGTATCTGCGCAGCAGTTCCGGCGTCTCGGCGGGCTCGAAGCCGCCGGTTTGGAGGAACGGGCCCACGACGCCCTCGTTCTCCTCGGGCTCGAGCGAGCAGACGCTGTAGAGGAGTATACCCTTTTTGCGGGTGATGCGCCCGGCGGCTGTGAGGAGGCGAGCCTGGCGCTCGGCGTGTTCGGGGAGGGCACTCTCGGAGGCGCGCCATCGCGCCTCCGCGCGCCTGCGCAGAACTCCCATGTTCGAGCAGGGGGCGTCGAGGAGGACGCGGTCGGCGGAGTCGGCCAGCTCGGGTGCGACCTCGGCCGCGTCGGCGGCCCGGGCGGTGACGGAGCCGACGCCGAGGCGCCGGCAGTTGTCGACGACCATGCGCGTGCGGCGCGCGGAGCGGTCGAGGGCGATGATCTCTCCGCGGTCGCGCATGAGGGCGGCGATGTGTGTGGTCTTGCCGCCGGGTGCGGCGCAGAGGTCGACGACGCGGTCTCCCTCGGCGGGCCCGAGGCAGTGGCCGACGAGCGTCGACGCCGGGTCCTGGGCCTGGCACAGGCCGTCCCGGAAGGCCGGCAGGTCGGAAAGGCCCGCCCCGCCCGACTCGCCCGGGAAGCCGTGGAGGACGACGCTCTCCGGGCAGCCGAAGTGCGCCTCGGCGGTCACACCGCGTCTGGAGAGCCCGGCCATCAGGCTAACGCGGTCGGTACGGAGCGTATTGGCGCGTAGGACGACGGGGGCCGGCTCGTTGTCGGAGGCCAGGAGCAGCCCGGCGTCTTCGAGGCCGAGCCGGTCGACCCATCTCCGGACGATCCACTCCGGGTGGGAGTGTTCGACGGACAGGCGCGCGATGGGGTCGGCCGGCGGGTCGAGTTTGCCGCGCTTTCTGATGACGGCGCGCATGACGGCGTTCGTGTAGCGCGCGGTGCCTGCGTGGCCGAAGCGCCGCGCGAGCTTGACGGCCTCATGCGTGGCGGCGAAGTCGGGTATGCCGTCGAGGTAGAGGAGTTGATAGACGCCCATGCGTAGATTGACGAGTATCCACGTCGGGAGCGACTCGGGGGTCGAGGTCCCACACTGCGCGAGGTACCAGTCGAGCGTGAGTCGGCGGCGGATTGTGCCCAGGACGAGTTGAGTGACGAGCCGTCGCGCTCCGGAGGAGAGTGCGGACCCGGAGAGCGCGCCGTCGAGGAGCCTCCCGGCAAAAGCGTCCTGTGTCTCGACGCGGTGGAGGACCCGAACGGCGGTCTCGCGCGGATGGGCGGCGGGCGCTTCGGGTCGGCGGCGCGAGACCTTGGCCCCCCGGACTCGTTGTTTGCGCGGAGGCGACCCGGCCCCTCCGCGGTGGGGACGGCGGCCGCGCCTGCCCGGAGTGGACGCGGCCACGTTACAGCTCCGCCTCCAGCGCCGTCAGGCGCGCTATGCGGTCTTCGAGCCGTGGGTGTGTGCGGAAGAGGCCAGCGGGTCCGTCGGCTTTGAATGGGTTGACGATGTAGATGTGTGCCGCCGTGGGCAGCCTCTCGGTCCGGACGGCGCCGATGTGCGGCGCCAGTTTGCGCAGAGCCGACACAAGACCCCGACCCGTGCCCATCAGCCTTGCGGCCGACTCGTCGGCGGCGTACTCGCGCGAGCGCGATATGGCCATCTGGATGAAGAACGCGGCCAGCGGCGCCAGCAGTGCTACGACGAGAAGCGTCATCCCTTCGGCTCGCCTCCTACCGCCCGAGACGAACCACAGCGACACCCGCGCCATCATGGCGAGGAGGGATATCGCGCCGGCGATGGCGGCGGCCACGCACTGGACGAGCGTATCGCGGTTGCGCACGTGCGAGAGTTCGTGTGCGATAACGCCGGCGAGTTCCTCGTCGTTCATGGTGCCAAGGAGACCTCGTGTGACGGCCACGGCGGCGTGCTCGGGGTTCCGTCCGGTGGCGAATGCGTTGGCATGCCTTGCCTCGATGACGTAGACGCGCGGGCGTGGTATGCCGGCGCGGATGGCGAGCTCTTCGACGACGTTGTGCAGCCGCGGCTCCTCGGACTGCGACACCTCCACGCCTCCCTGGCTGGAGAGGACGAAGGAGTCGGAGCACCAGTAGGTTATGCCGTTGACGGCCAGTGCCAGGCCGAAGGCGACGAGGGCGCCTGCGCGCCCGCCGACGGCGCCGCCTATGGCGACGAGCAGCCCGGCCAGGGCCGCCAGCAGCATCATTGTCTTGAACTGGTTCATGGCCTCACCCCGGGGCTTATTCGCCGAGGGTCTTTCCTACGAGGTCGGCGTGCCCGGCCATGAAGGCGTCGGCGGGCATCGCCTTTTTCCCCTCACGCTGAATTTCGGAGACGGCGAGGAGGCCGTCACCGGTTGCGACGAGCATCCCTTTGTTGCCCGGGCCGATGACCTGTCCGGGCCTGGAGCCCGGCGGCGCTTTTGCCTCGCAGAGGGCCTCGGCCGCAAGCACGCGCAGGCCCACGGTTTTCCCGCCGAGGCTCATGTGCGTATAGGTGCCGGGCCATGGCCGGCAGGCTCGGATTTGCCGGGCGATCCAGGCCGCGTCGCGCTCCCAGTCGATCCTACCGTCGGCCTTTGTCAGCTTGGGCGCGTAGGTGACCAGCGCGGGGTCTTGCGGCTTGGCGCGAAGGGTGCCTTCATCCAGCCCGCGCAGCGTGTCGACGAGCAGTTCCGCCCCAACGGGCGCGAGCCGGCAGAAGAGCGTCTCGGTCGTATCGGTGGGGAGTATGGTCACCTCGCGCTGGAGGAGCACGTCTCCCGTATCGAGCCGCGGCCGGACCTGCTGCGTGCTCACGCCGGTGACGCAGTCGCCGGCCATTATGGCCCACGGGACGGGGGCGCCGCCGCGCCACCGCGGCAGGAGCGACGGGTGGAGGTTCACCCACCCCAGCCTCGGCACGTCGATGACGGCGGCGGGGAGTATCCCGCCGTATGCGACGACGGCCCCGACGTCGGCGCGCCACTCCGCGAGCTGCCGGACGAGCCCCTCGTCCTTTGCCGACTCCGGTTGGATGGTTGGTATGCCGAGCTGCTCGGCGAGTGTTTTCACGGGCGGCGCCGTCAGCGTGCGACCCCGGCCGCTGGGCCTATCGGGCTGGGTCACGACGCCCACGACGTCGAAGCTGCGTGCCAGCGCATCCAGGTGGACCGCGCCGAACTCCGGCGTACCCATGAAGACGACCCTCAACGCAGTCCTCCCCTCGGCCCGAGGGCCGGTCGTCTCAGAGCGAATACCTGTGGGAAATCTTCTTCAGCTTCCGCTTGGCGACGAACTTGGCGGCCGTGCCGAGCCGGTCGACGAAGAGCACGCCGTTGAGGTGATCCATCTCGTGTTGAATCACGCGCGCCATGAGCCCCTCGGCCTCCACGCGGACCTCATCGCCCTGCAGCGTCACGCCCTTGACGATGATGTGCGACGGCCTGGTGACGTCGCCGCGTATCTCCGGCACGGAGAGGCAGCCCTCCTCGTCGGTATCGGGGCTTTCGCCCTCGACGATCTCGGGATTGAGGAGAGCGAGGGGCTGTGCGCCTTCGAATGGCATTCGGGCCACGAACACCTGCTTGCCGACGCCGACCTGCGGCGCGGCGAGGCCGATGCCCGCCGCGGCGCCCATAACGCGGAACATCCGCTCGACGAGGTCCACGACGTCCCCGTCGATGTTCTCCACGGGCTCGCTAATGGCGCGCAGGACCGGGTCGCCGTATATGCGTATTGCGGGGAGATCCTCGGCCATGGCTGTCCTTTCAGGGGAGCCGCCCCGGCGGGCCCGGGGCCCCGGCGAGGCGGTGCTATTGTATAACTTAATGTAGGATGCGACAAGGCCCGGACGGGCACGGGCCCGCTTGGATTCCTCCCGCCACCCTACTCGGCCCCTTCTACTCGGCCCCCTCGGCCCCCTCCTCGATGAACTTGAAGAGGACAACGGGCTTTTCGAGCTTGCGCCCGGGCTGTAGCTCGCACTCCCCCCAGCGCAGGGCGGAGGCGTCTTCGCCGAACATTGCGGCCGCCACCTCGGCGCCGAAGGGGAGGGTGGGCGCCATTGCCGAGAGCAGCGCCCGGCAGCAGCGCAGGCACACGTAGATGGTCGTGGCGGTGCGCTCGGCATCGGTCTTGCGCGTGGCCCAGGGCTCCCGGGTGTCGAAGTACTTGTTGCACGAGCGCGCGAACTCCATCAGCCGCGCCAGGCCCTCGCGGAAGCGCCAGCCCTCGATGCTTTCCCCGACGTGGGCGCCGAGGTTCTCCGCCGAGGCGATCTGCTCATCGTCCAGTTGATCCGTATCGGCGGGAGCGGGGACAATTCCGTCGAGGTATTTGTGCGTGAAGGAGAACACGCGGTGGAAGAAGTTGCCGAGCGCGGCGGCGAGCTCGGTGTTGTTGCGTTTTATGAGGTCGTCGGGGGCGTACACGCCGCGCGCGGTCTCGGGGGCGATGGAGGTCAGGTAATACCGCAGCGCGTCGGGTTCATACTCAGCGAGGAACTCGTCGATCCATATGGCGGTCCCGCGCGATTTGCTTATCTTCTCGACTTCTCTACCCGGGAACCGGATGTTGATGAACCCGTTCGACACAACGTTATGCGGAAGCTGGAAGCTCCCCTCGCCACGCAGCATTGCTATCCAGATGATGCAGTGGAAGACGACGTTATCCTCGCCGATGAAGTGGACGATCTTGCACTCGGGGTCCTTCCACCAGTTGGAATAGTCATCTGGACTGCCTCCCTTTTGGGCGAGGACCTCGGCGGTGTACGACACGTACCCGATGGGTGCATCGAACCAGACGTAGAGGACCTTCCCGGCGGCGTCGGGGTCATCGAGGGGGACGGGTATGCCCCAGTCGAGGTCGCGCGTCATTGCGCGTTTGGGCAGCCCGGCGTCGACGAGCCCGCTCACGAAGTTCCGCGTCACGTCCCGGCACTGCGGGTGAGCGGCGAGCCATTCGCGGACGTCGTCGGCGAATCGTGCCAGGTCGAGGTACCAGTGCGCGGTGGTCCGCACCTCGGGCGTCGCG
>Ga0272441_10016182_pt1 | contig 10349 bp, 5 predicted proteins | sample SSMProp6N_FD_193582 | JGI IMG/M metagenome (GOLD analysis project Ga0272441, IMG submission 193582) | Marine sediment archaeal communities from Little Sippewissett salt marsh, Falmouth, MA, United States - SSM-Prop-6N | ecosystem: Environmental > Aquatic > Marine > Wetlands > Sediment ... | reverse complement strand
TTGCTATGTACCTGCACCAAACGAAACCGACCTCGATGGCAGCCCGCGCATAATCGCCGGCCGTATAGATATGGGCGCCTACGAATTCAATCACATCCCGGTTGCAGATGCCGGACCAAACACAATCGTTTATGCCGGCCTTGACGGAACAGCCCAGGCAACTCTGGATGGTAATGGTTCATACGACGATGACGGACAACCGCTGACTTACCTTTGGACATGGACAATTGACAGCAATGATTATGATGCCAACGGCCCAACTCCAACAATTCAACTGCCCGTAGTCGAACACACCATCGAACTTATTGTTAACGATGGCATAGTCGATTCCGAGCCGGACAAAGTTACAATAACAGTCATAGAACCTATTCAGGCACGCCTCTGCCTCTTACCCCGGACAATCAATCGCCAAAGCAAAATGAAAAGAGTTATGGCCTGGGTGCAGTTGCCCGAAGGAATCATCAAAGATCAGATTGACCAGACCACCCCCCTACTGCTTTATCCCGGCCCTCTCGAACCGATAAATTATTATATCTTCGAGCACGACCAAAATGGCCAAAAGCGCACCAACATTTTCATTCTCTACGACAAGGCCGAACTTATGTCCGCCATCCCCGATAACGGCCTCGTGGACTTACAGGTTGTGGGTATGTTAACTACCGGCCAAAAATTTTACGGCACTGACTTCGTTACCATAATTAGTCGCCAGCAGCTAAACAAGTGGCGACAGCTCAAAAATCAATACACCCAGACCAGAAAATTAAAACCAAAAAACTGAGCGTTAAAACACTCCCGCCCCTTCATATCTATACGCTTGCGCCTCGCCACCGTCGAGCCAACCTCCACCAACCAACCCCCGCCAAACCCAACACTGGTCAACCGTCCACTCATGCCCACCAACGTCCCTGCAATCACTCTTCAGCCACCGCTCAGCCAGAAATGCATAATCCAAAAAAGTCACAAAAAACGAGAATGCTTTTGAACATACGGCGAATATCGCAGAATATGTACAGGATGTTTCTACAAACCGATAGAATTATTCTTCCCAGTGCCACTGCCAGCCAAGCTCGGCAAAGTCAGAGAAGTTCACAGAACCATTTCGGTTGATATCTTCGGACAATAGTACCTCTTCCACTAACCACATCCCCGCAAGTAAAGCAAGGTCGTCGCCATCAACATCACCATCTCTGTCCAAATCAGCTTTATTTCCAACCGTTGATAAAGACATACTTGCCTGCGCTGTTCCCCCGTATGCCCCCATATTTATCCGCTCACCGTGCGGCCACAATTCCCCGGTCCAGTCTGAATTCGGATCACCGGCGTCAATGCAGGGACTGGTAACATCATCATTTACCCATTCTCCAGTTGGATAATCAGCTAAGTAATTATCCAAAAGAAGATTCAAATCGGACAAATCAACAGTGCCGCTGTTATCGAAGTCGGCAGGTACAGATTCGCCTACTTGTTGCCAATAATTTGCGAATGCAGCAAAATCAGATAAATCGATAAAGCTATCACCAGTGGGATCCATGGCAGTGTAGATTGAAGGATACCAGCGTCCTGCGTGGGACTTGAGATGATAATCGCCGTTACATAGGTATGCAAAACACGGATCAACATCGAGATTATTGCCATCATCCCAGTGCAGTGTGCAACCAGTTTCCACATAGGCTCCTGCATATCCGCCTTCAATATCGCTGTAACTTACCGTTACAATCGTAGGCCTCGTGTCGCTATAGAAGGCCAGATATATTTCATTTCCCTGCGCTGCCGAATTATCCCACATAATGCAGTTGATTAGGCTTGACTGGACATTGCGGCTGTATATCCCACCCCCACGAGCAACTGCCGAGTTTCCACTGAATGTGCAATTTTTTAATGTCGGATTACAGTAACTCTCGTTCCATATTGCACCGCCGTTTTCGCTTGCCGAGTTTTTATTGAACGTACAGTTGTTCAACGTTGGACTGCTTCCCCTGTTGTACATTCCCCCACCATTGTCATAAGCAGAATTTCCACTAAACGTGCAGTTGGTCAAGGTTGGATTGGCATTATCTACATTATATATCCCACCACCATCATAAATAGTCAGGTTTTCACTGAATACACAATTAATTAGCGTTGGACTGCTGTCACTGAAGTTGTACATCCCACCCCCATCCCCGGCCGCAGAATTTCCACTAAACGTACAGTTGGTCAACATCGGGCTGGCGTTCTTCCAGTTGTAAATCGCAGCGCCCTTGTGACCTGAGTTACCTTGGAACATGCAGTTGTCAATCGTTGGGCTACTCTCATAGCAGTAAATCGCCCCACCAACAGGACTATAATAACTGTTGGTAATAGCAAAACCCCTTAGTAAAGAATTGGGGCCTTCATTACTATGAAAATAAAAACCCCGATGATTTTCTGTTTCGGTTCCCTGGCAATCAATAATGCAATTATCTGGGCCATTTTCGCTACGAACGATAATAGGTTTGCCCTTAAAGTCCAAGTCACGGTTTCCCGCACCAGTGTAGATACCATCAGCAACAATAACCGTATCCCCGTCATTGCAATTATCAATTGCTGCTTGAATGGTTCCGTATTCTGAAGGAACGTGTAATTGGCCATCGGCATCGGCAAAGCGTAAAGTTATCCTAACTGTCTGTGGACTATTGAACGAACAAGGGTCGGAAATTGTCAGCTCACAATTATCAATGCCAAGAGTAAGATTGGTAATGCTTAAAGTAACATTATTAATATCAGTTTCTCCTGTTGAACTTCCGGTGTTAGGGTCAACTTCCAGCCAATTACAATCATAGTCGATTACCCAATTAAGAGTTCCTAAACCACTGTTACAGATGGATAATATCTGTGAGTCTGGATTAGGACCACCTTCAGTTGCGGAAAATTCAAACGCTTCTGCGCTTAGTTGGATAATAGGTTTGTTTTCTCCCAAAAAGCTGATAAACTCGGGTGGATTGATGATTCGTGCACCGTTTTTCTTGGTGTAGGCTGTTAGAAAAAGAAACTCAACCATCTTGTCTTTCGTAAGTTCAGGATGCAACTGACATCCCATTGCCAGCACGCCGGCACAATAGGGAATTGACCAGCTTAATCCGCCACGACCAGTATATTGATAACTAAAATCACCTTGGTAAACTTCCTCGGCCGTTGTCCGTGGTGATGAGGGGACAAGGATGTTTTCGGGGTCGAACCATGGTGTGTGTCCTGGAAATCCCGGTGTGCACTTAGATACATTTTCTGGGTCGTTGGCATCGTACCAACAAGAACCGATTATGCCCAAATGGCTGGTACAGTCCAATACCAAAATATCGTTTGCCTCGGCCCTGGCACACGCTGAGTCCCACATTTGGTTATTATACAAAAAAGGTGAGCCGGGCCCTGAAGGTGCTGCTGAAACAGATACAACGCGAATTTTATCAGGGCTTGGTAAGCCTGTGTTTTGTGTGATAATCCAATCAAGTGCATCTGCGTAGTAGGCAGCATCTTTTTTCCACGATGGTGCAGCGACATAATAAACATTCGCTCCAGGTGCAGTACCACAGTTGTCGCCGACAAGCAAGCTCGCGACCGCAGGACCATGCATACTGCTTTCACTGCCTCCGCAACCGGTATCATAATACGCTGCAATCTTTCCAGAAAATTCAGGATGGTCCAGATACATGGGCTGGTCGATTATGGCAACGTTAACTCCCATTCCAGTAATTCCCTGCTGGTGAAGCGAGCGAACACCGAGGCCGGGATTCATAGCGTTGGTCATTATTTCGTCAGGGTCACAGCCCGGAGGCATCTGGGCCGGCACCGGCCAGATTGTTTCCTGGTTGAACCACAATGTGGCGGGGAGATTCGGCCTGTCAGAAATATCAATGGTGCTCATATCTTTACAGCGAACATCATCATATTCTTCGACAGAGTATATAGGCACAACAGGAAACCAGCAACCTGCCTTGGCATCGGTTAATAATGTCAGGACCGGCAGAAATACTAATATCACAATCAAGGTTGTTAGATTTGTTTTTCCCATTCACATTTCGTAACCATGGCCTTATTCAAAGACAATATAGGCGACTTGTTCTGTTGTATGATTTCGCTCACTATCGATAACATTATCTTCATCGATAGCCAGATTCAGCGTAGTGCTGCTTAGCGGCGTGACACCATACAATATCGGCCAACCACCATCAGACTCGTCAACACCGGCTGTGGCAGCGATACCGACTGAGGCTGATGACAAATGTGTGCCAAGAGAATATCCATAGGGTGGGCTGTCATCAAAACCCTGGATTGAATCACTCCCAACGTTCGCCACATACTTCGTATCAGCAGCCGCAGTTCCATTTACTACAACATCCTTCATTGTACCGTTGATGTCTGCTTCAATAATGATTATTCCAAGCGTTTCATCGCTACGAGTTATGATAATATCTTCTGACACGGTTTTACCTACCTTAAGGTTGAAACTGTCGGGCGGATTTACCCTTAAACTGCCTTGGCACCAGAAGGTTGAGAAATCGGATCCTCCATAACTCATAACCTGACCGAGAACTACGGGGGTTGTATAGGAATTGACATAAGCCAATTCCTGCCCCGTCCAGTTAGCCTTGTAATCAGTTACTGTTGACCTTATCTTCCTAACCTCCATTTTTGTACCGTGGTCAATTACATTATAGACGCCTTCCTCCATGACCATATAGTGTACATCAATACCATTCATTGTGCCGTTTTCTGCCTCATCTGCGCGGATTTTGAACTTATTTGCATAGGGAATGCCTGCATCTTTGATTCGCACAACTGCTGGATCGTCACCGCTATCATAATTTGCTGTTGCTACCACAACTATTGAATCATAGTTTTGACTGAGGGTTACCTCAGTCCACGAATCATTCACATTGCTTACGATACCAATTTCCACTTTCGGAATACCAACTCCTAACCATTGTTCAGCGAGTACCTGCAGGTCTAACTCATCTACAAAATTGTCAAGTCCGCCAACAGGAGCAATATCAGCCGAAGGCTCGTCGGGTGTCTGAAGCCATTGGTTGGCTAAAATTGCAAAATCCTTGAAATTTACCCGCCCGCTTCCCTCAAGGTCAGCAGCGAGAGGTGAGAATGTATCAGCTTGCACTAAACAGCATAAAACCCAGAGTGCGAACAACGCTCCAAAAAAGAAACTTTTTTTTGTTTTCATCAGATATTTCCCAATTTAATGCTTATAGAAAAACAGTTTTTGCATTTCAATTCGGCCAATATTACGCCCTGTTTTTAGTATATGAAGACGTCAAATATCGTTGCAAAAATTCCTGTTTTGCAAAAAAAATGACAAAGGGTACTTCCGTATCAATCTCCAGCGTTGAGTTAATAAACAAACGCCTCCTCCGTGATTCCATCGCCCAATGCTAACATCCCTGCTCAAAACTGTAAGATTGACCCAACTATACATTTGTAGCTACCGAACAGCAAGATAATTTCCAACAATTATAGTCTTATATACCTTCATTGTTGGCAAAATACAACACTTTCACCATTCGTTCTAAAGCAGAATAAGCACAAATCACATTCCCAAACTAAACAAAGTCTGACCTTCAGGGGTTCTTTTGTTTTTTCTCTTCGCAGCCTCCTCAAGTTGCTGAACCCATTATACCAAAAAACTAAACCTTGTCAAACCAAATTTATCCAATATGTTGTCATCCCCGAGCAGTTACTGCCCTGGCAAGCAACAGGGGACCACTCAATTAACAGCCCCATTTTAAAAATTGTCCCGCGAAGCGGCTCCTCAACTTAAAACTAAACGCTAAAGACTCAAAACTGCGCAGTTTGCCCATTTTACCTATTTTAACATTTGAGCAAACCTCATTTCGAGACCGGATTTTCCCCTGCAAAATCTTACACATTTTAACATTTAACGAGGCATTTGTATCGGCCGTGCGATTTTTTACAAATTTACACAATAAAACGAATCATTTTCTTCAATTTTTCGTCTTTTCTTTCTTTTTTCCCCCTTTTCTTTGTCATTTTGTAACTTTTTTTTCAATTTTTTGACGTTTTTTTTCTCGTTTTCTCACCACACCATATATAAATAATTCGACCGGCCAAAACGATTTTGAATATTTGAACTGTTGACAAAACACCCGTCAAGTGGTTATATGTCAATTACTTAAATCAAAATGCGCCCGTAGCTCAGCTGGATAGAGCAACGGATTTCTAATCCGTAGGTCGCAGGTTCGAGTCCTGCCGGGCGTGTTGCTCTAACTTTCTTGTTATCAAAAACTTACATTTTCTCCGTTTTCTCAAATCCATTTCATTAGCACATTTCCAGCCAATCCGGTGGTTACATAACAGTCTATACAAATACTACATAATTGAAGCTTACAGAAGGACCGATTTGTTTTTTTTCACTGTCAACAAAACATGAATTGGGATAAAATGAAGCTTGCCGGATTTTCCATAAGTACTTAGAGAGTAAAGAATAGTGGAACTTTTAGAAGGAAAGAATCACAACATTAATAAAGAAAAAGTCTATTGAGAATTCAACGAAGGTGAGATTTTATATATGACCAATCATGATGAAAAAATCCCCAGGCACCGGCGAAAATTGAAGATTACTCATATAATAATAGTATTACTGCTTGTTGTTACAGTGGGTTTTATAATCTTCAGATTCAGCTTAAAATCAAGACTTCAATCTAAACTCGACGCAATTAGTGCAGCCGGCTACCCTGTAAGTTGTGCTGAGTTGGACGCATGGTACAGCATACCTGACTTCAGCAAGAACGCCGCAGATACAATAATAGAAGCGTTCTCGCACTACTTCGAGTGGGATAAAGAATACTTAGAAAAGCTGCCAGTAGCAGGCAGGGCGCAGTTACCAGCTTGTACAGAACCTCTATCAGAAGAAATGAAGGCTCTTATTACGGAATATCTTGCCGACAACAAAGAGGCGATTGCTTTGCTCCATGAAGGCGCCGCAATGGAGCACAGCCGTTATCCCGTAGACTTTACTCAAGGTTTTAATATACTTATGCCTCACCTGGGCGACATACGCAAAGGGGTGAGGATGTTGGAACTCGAGGCTGTCTTACATGTCGAAAATAATGAGCCCAAACTTGCTGTTGATTCCATTAAATCAATATTTGGCATCGCTCGTTCACTTGCCAACGAGCCAATACTTATCTCGCAACTTGTCCGAATAGCTTGCCAGGCTCTTGCTGTATCAGCACTCGAAAGGATAGTTAACAGGATTCAACTGACAGATAAGCTGCTAACTGAGCTTAGACTGATGCTGGTTAATACCGAAAATAGGGATGGTTTTTCACGCGCATTTGCAGGTGGACGGTGTATCGTAAGTGATTTCTTAAAAAATCCTACCTCTCAGTCTCTCTCGCTTTACGGCAAGCCCTCTATATCCACCCCGCTTATTACTCTCTATAAGTTTGCAGGCCTTGCAGATGCGGATGCTCTGCTCCATATTGATCTTATGACAAACTATATTGAGGCCATGCGGCTTAAGCCACATCAGCGTAAGAAAGCAGCAGAAGCAGCCGAAGCCGAACTTAATAAAATATCCAAGATTCATGTACTTCTGCATACTGCTATGCCTGCACTTTCCAGATGTATCACTATCGACTTGAGATGTATTGCTAATTTACGAACATCGCGACTTGCTCTTGCTATTGAAAATTATCGTATCACTACTGGTAATCTTCCCGATGCCCTTGGCGACCTCGTTCCAAACTATCTTGATACTATTCCTAAAGACCCCTTTGATGGAGAGGCTTTGCGATACAAAAAACTCGATGTTGGCTTTATCGTGTATAGCGTCGGTGAAGACGGACATGATGATGGAGGTAAGGAAAGACCACCAAAAATCAAGAAAGGAGCCGATTTTGACACCTATGATATCACTTTCATAATTGGGCGATAGCCAATATCACCTCAAAAAATACTTTGTGAAATCCCCGGTAATGGCTATAATAGTTTATAGCGGTTCTTCTGTATTCTTTGAAAAATTTGAAATTTGCACCAATTTGAGAAGAAAAATTGTAACTTTTGAGCAGGTTTTACGTCATATACTATGGTGATGCCGTGTTTTGGCAGAAACTGTAGGAATGTGTCTCAGGTAAGAGCAAAATAATACAGTTTTGAAAAAGGATCTGTGCATGCGGAAGGCATTTGAAAAAAAACTCCGGCGTATTCGTTTTCGCTGCAGCATTAATCTGCTCCTTGAGCAAATAGGCCGCGTCTTTGCTGCTGCTGGTATTATTGGTATTCTTGCGGTCTTGACCGAGCGTCTTTTAGCCTTAAGCGTAATTAACTCCTGGAGTTTGTGGGTTTTCCTTGCCTTAGTGACAGCTTTGACTCTTTTGTTATGGCTGTTCAACCAACCAAGCCGTATGCAGGCGGCATTGCTGCTTGATCAGCGGTTGAAATTAAATGAGCGTTTCAGTACCACATTAGCAATGGCCGAATCCAAAGACCCTTTCGCCCAAGCTGCCTGCCATGAAGCTCGTCAAACTGCTCAACATATAAGTCCTGAAAGACATTTTCCGGTTAAACCTCCGAAGTTCTGGCTTTATGCAATTAGTACATGGCTTACGGTCTTGGCTCTATTGTTAGTCTTGCCACAGAAAGACCTGCTCGGCTTCTTGAAGAAAAAGCAGCAACAGCAAGAGCAGGCTAACCAGGTTCAACTCGCTCAACAAGATATTAAGGAAACGACCAGTGCAGTAAAACTGGCGGTGAAGCAGCTTGGGAATCCGGAACTAAATGCTGAACTGGCCAAGATTGCAGATATGCCTAAAGGCGCCAAACCCGATATAGCGAAGCGCCAGGCTATTCGCAGACTTGGTGACCTCGGCGATAAGATCAAAAAGACGGGATCTAACATACATCTCGACTCTATTGAATTGATGCAGCAAATGCTTAGGCAACTAAGAGGCTTACCAAATGCTTTTTCTCAAAAATTGCAAATAGCTCTGGCACAGGGCAATTTCGCTCAAGCTTCCAATCTTTTGAGACAGTTTCAAAAACAATTACTCGAAGGTAAACTTTCCGAGCAGCAACGAAGATCTCTTTCCCAACAATTGCAGGATTTGGCTCGTCAGCTTCAGGAGCTATCCCAAAAGAACGAGCAGTTTGAAGCAGAACTTGAGAAGTTGGGCCTGGATAAAAAGCTGGCTAAATTAAATGCAGAACAATTGCGTAAAGCCTTGCAAAAACAGGGATTAAGCCCAGAGAAGATTGAGCAGTTGTTGCAAAAGATGTTAGCCTTTCACCAGGCGTGCAGTCGATGTTCCGGCATAGGTAAGGCGATGGCTGCTTGTGGGGCCGGAGCCGGTGGGTTATCCGGGGATGAATTGATCGCAGTAACCGAGCAGTTGGATGCACTGGATACGTTAAGGCAGCAAATTATGCTTACACAGGCCACCCTTGACGAAATAGAGCGTGCGATTGCCTGCCTGGGACAGGGAATGTGCCAGGGTATTGGATGTCAGGGGCCTTTCCGGAAAGGCTTAGCACAAAAATTCGGGTCTGGGACGGGTGGGCCCGGACACGGATACGGCCCTCGTGCGAGTGATGAAAACGGAGAAACTTCCACAAAGAAAACTCGTGCGGAAAATAAAAGCGGGCAGGGACCCGTCATCGCCAGTTGGTACTTCAAAGGAACTCAGGTTAAAGGAGAAGCCAAACGTGATTTCTCCGAGGTCATCCAGGCTGGAAGGGACAGTGCTGCTGAGGCAATCAGTGAAAATCAAATACCTCGAAAGTATGAAGAATCCGTAAAGAAATATTTTGGTCAACTGGAAGAATCCAGCAGTAAATGAAGAAGTCTGCTTATTCAATATTACATCGAGTTTATTTTAGAAGGTTCTTTTCATATAGAAAAAAGCTGTCTTTTATAAATCTTTATTTTATCTCAGCAGTGCTTTTCTTATCAGTTTTGCCATCCTGCAAACGAAATTCCAATCAAAGCCAGAAACATGTGGTTTTGTATTGTTCGGTAGATCAGTCGATTGCTGAGCCGATTATAGTCGAGTTTGAGAAACAAACAGGTATCAAGGTATTAGCTCGTTTCGATACCGAGGCAAGTAAAACCGTTGGTCTTGTCCAACGAATAAGGGCTGAAGGAGTTCGGCCTGTTGCCGATGTTTTTTGGTCGAGTGAGATTTTTAATACAATCAGGCTGGCTCGCGACGAACTGTTGTTCCGGTACAGTAGTAACCGAACTAAAGATTGGCCTGCCAAGTTTGCCGACCCTGACGGCCAATGGTATGGTTTTGCATTAAGAGGCAGGGTTATAGCATATAACACGAAAAGACTTTCCAACAATGATGCCCCGAAAACGCTCG
>Ga0272441_10016181_pt1 | contig 10349 bp, 8 predicted proteins | sample SSMProp6N_FD_193582 | JGI IMG/M metagenome (GOLD analysis project Ga0272441, IMG submission 193582) | Marine sediment archaeal communities from Little Sippewissett salt marsh, Falmouth, MA, United States - SSM-Prop-6N | ecosystem: Environmental > Aquatic > Marine > Wetlands > Sediment ... | reverse complement strand
TAAAAGGGAATATCAGGGGTACATATCATGGTGTGGATAAAAACATATCGGTCGATACCTTTTGGAATTCTCCTTCAGATTTAATAGAAGATTCTGGGAAAAACAGATGTTCGACAGAATCATAAATGCTTGCGTTAATTCTTTTACTATTACTTATGCGGAACTAACAGGATGATCATTAAATTATTTAATAATAATTATTTTAAAGTTATATCAGATATCATAAATTCTTACTTTAAAAATAATATAGATATATACAAATTTAGGTCTTTGAGTTCATTACAACTACATGATCATGTAACTTTTATATTTGATATTTTAAAATATTTGCGTTATGAGGATAAAGTTGATTATTATACATTTTTTGCAACTAAAGATTGTCCACCATCTTCATTTGACATAGATAAATTAAAAACCTTGTCAGTAGATTGTTGTTGTGTTGAAGTTTTTGATGTTGAAAAAGATATATCGGAATTTCTCAACAACAAATTTGAAAAATTCAAAAATGAGAATCGAATATTAGTAAAAATACTTCAAAGATGGGATGAGGTTATTGGATCAAATTATATTCCCTTTGATATGGAAGAGCGTAGAGACAAATTAAGTCATGCATACAAAGAACTTGATTACTTCATTAAATGCCATGAAGCCATGAAAAAAAAGGGAGTGCTTTGCTAACTTTAAGCTGCTATTTCTATTTCGGTGCAATATCCTTTCGTTTGATCCCTGCAAGGGAAAGAACTTCGATGATCTCTGCACGTTTACCCGAAGGGATGTCCACGCATTTTACCTCTAAATCCAGGTCTATGTGATAGATTGCTGAACGAATAATACCAAGCTGTGCGAAAATATAAGCTGCAAAAGCTGCATAACGCACAGACTTGTGGAATGTGTAATTGAGATGGTGAGTCAGGTGTAATGCAATCTGGTGTAAAGTCAAACTTCCGTCGCATTTCCTGAAAAAAGGATATAAAAACCTTCTTGCATCAGATAGCTTATCGGCTAGTTCTTCCCTTGTATCATGACCGGGAAAACGAGTCCAGAATGCTGTCCAGACAGCGTTAAGCCAGAGGATATAGTGATCTTCTTCGAGACATTCGATAGTCCTGATAGGTACATCGTTCAGCAGGGAATAGGGTATCGTGTTTATCTCGTGGTGATACCTATCTTCTGGCTCTTCTAATAGGTGAAGGCTGAGATCTTTTATCTCCTCGAGAAATCTCGTATTGGGATAAGCCGTCGCAAACTGTCCGATGTAAAGGGGGTATGGAAACGGATGAAAATATGCATACCAGTCGTGACCTTCCTGCGCTTTGTCAAGAAAGTCCTTCTGATAATAATATCCCACAATCGTCTCCCCCGGATTGAAAGCCATACAGGTATATAAAGGACAAATCCCGGCGTCGTTAAGGTGTTTTATCGCCTTTTCACTTGCATCTATCGCCTGATCCTTGTGGATGTGCCTGAATGTATCGGGGTTTGCACTCTCCAGACCGATCTCGACTCCAATGCAACCGGATTCCTTCATTAAAGGTAAAACATCCTTCGCCTTTACAATGTGCTCCGCTCTGTCAAGACATACCCATTCAATGCACAGTTTTTCATCGATGATTTTCTTGCATAGAGCTTCAGTATGTTTCGGTTTTAAGGTAAAGTTATCGTCCCAGAAATGAAAGCTGTCGATACAAAAAGTCTCTTTTACCCATTTCATCTCTGCGACAATATTCTCGGGAGATCGGAACCTGACCTTCCTTCTCCAGTGAAAAGGTGCCGAGCAGAATGAGCAGTTATATGGACATCCTCGGGAACCTATAATCGGGACTCTCTCTTTTCCTGTAACATGCAATGGCATTTTATAAATATCGAGAGGAATTAGATCATATGCAGGAAAGGGCAATGTATCGAGATCTGGTATGAGATCCCGTAAGGGAGTTTTTACAATTTTTTTCCCATCCTTGAAGGCAATTCCCTTTATCTCTCTCAGTTCTTTTTTAGTTTTTTTCTTTTTACAGAGATAATTCAGAAGCTCGTCAAGAGTATGTTCACCTTCGGACATTATACAATAATCTGCGGAACTCAGTGTATCTTCAGGAATTGCAGTAGGATGTGTGCCACCATGAATAATCGTTATACCCGGGCATGCAGCTTTTAGAGCATTCGAGAGGGTTCTGACATATTGTGCCATAACCGTCCAATATGAGAAGCAAACGACATCCCATCGATGTTTTGTAACACTTTTCATGATCTCGGCATATCCCAGGTTCTGAAGCTGCGCATCAAGGATGCCGATATTTATGTCTGGATGCTTTTCCCTGACATAAGATGCCAGATAAAGGATACCCATCGGAAGAATCCTCTTATGGCGCCTGTTAGCAGGTAGCGGGGGTTGAATAAAAAGTACGCTGTATCTTTTATCATTTTCACCGGGATAGCTCATTTTAAGAATGGGTTCATCTCGACGTAAGGTTAAATCCCTGAGACCATAAGTCTCATTAATACCGAGCAATTTGAAAACATTCTTTCTGATGATATATCCGGTGCGTGTATGTCTGATCTTGATCCAGAGGTCCGATTTCTTTAGTTTGTCAATCGTATCGAGGACGAGATCTCTTAAATTTTCAGCCATTTTCATCTATCCTTCTAGCTGGTGAGTATTATCAACTGGACTTTATTATATCACACGTAGTCTGCGAAGACATATTCATATTTATCGGATATGGAGATCCCGATCTTTAAAAGTACAAGACTGATTGTAAATGCGGTTAAAAAATGTATCGGATCAGGATTCAAACCATAGATCAGTATCTCTCGATAAAGGGTTATTATTGATGCCATGGGATTGAGATAAAATACCGGTAAAAAAGGACGTGGTACCATATCCATTGTGTAGAAGATCGGTGTTGCATAAAACCAGAGGGTAAGCAATATCTCGACAATATACCTTACGTCCCTGTAATAAACGTTCAAACTTGCAGTTATGAAACAAAATCCCGAGATGAAAACAACCTGTAACAGGACGATAACGGGAAGATAGATGAGCTTGGGCGATAATTCTATCCTGAAAATTAGATAGAGAAAAACAAACAGTACTATTAAAGATAGTAGAAAGTTGATGAAATTCGAGAAGATTATGGACAGGGGAAGCACCTTCCTGGGAAAATAGACTTTTTTCACTAAATTGTAATTATCTACAATGGAATTGGTCGCCACATTTAACGATGCGGAAAAGAAAAACCAGGGGATTAATCCGACCAGAAGATAGGCGGGATAATTCGGTATATCGAACTTCATGAAAATTCCGAATATTACAGTGAAAATAATCATGAGCATGACAGGATGAAGCACCGCCCATAAAAATCCTAGCACCGCACTTTTATACCTTACCTTGAGTTCCTTTAACGCAAGATTGAAGAGTAGTTCTCTTGCTCCAATAAGCTCTTTTAATGAACCAAACATAAAGATAGATTGTAGATTATTTTTGATGCTTGAGCAAGAACACCAATTTCCCCGTTAAAAAATACATTTCAACGCATATATTTACGTGCAAAAATGGTGATGAACGCAGCCCACATGAATGTACCGAAAATAGCCTCGAAACTTGCAAGGATCTCGAAACCCCTGATGGGGTGATAATCACCGTAACCAAGGGTGGTTACGGTTGCGACGCTGAAGTAGATGTAACGCCACCAATTGAGCTGGATATCCGGTATGTTGGTTTCAACACCCCCGAAAAACCAGTATATTAAAGCACATCCGAAAACGACGATAAACCATGAAAGCATTACAGCCTGCCATTTTGTCCCGTAACCAAAAACATATTGGACTGGCAGTTCCAGGAATTTTTTCAGCCAGTGTTTCTGTTTGCGCTTGGCTTCCATCTCCAAATAATAGTAATGGTCGACCTTCTCGAAATCACTCTCCTCCTGATACCTTTGCTTGGCCTTCCTGCAAGCTTTTTCCTGCGCTTTTGGCATCCCGAATCTTGCCCTCTCGAAATTGATGAGACCCTTGATATCAGCAAGAAATAAATCCACATCACCTTCGATCCTTGCCCTTTCGAATGTGGCATCGTTACCAATTTTTGAGGAATCGATTCGGAAACTACCGTTAATCTTTGCACCATCGAAGAATACACCGCCTTCGATCTGAATGCCTGAAGCATGCAGAGAACCCCCTATCATCCCTTTTTTGAAAGATAGTGAACCACCGGATTTCGTCCTCTTAAAATCAGCAGTTCCGACAACCTGTGCACCTGAAAATCGAATGTCTCTTTTGATTTCGCTTCCGGAAAATCTTAGGGTACCGCCGATCTTGCAACCTTCGAACCATGCAGATCCACCAATAACCATGCGGTTTAGTAAAACATTACCCGTTATCATGCTATTAGAAAACTTCAATTCACCACCGACAACAGCGCCTGAAAATAGGATATCGCCTTTTATCATAGCCTTATCGAAAAGGGCGTCCTCTCTTATTTTCGTATCCATGAAATTTACGGGACCTTTTATTCTCTTTGTAAAGAAATCGACCTCGGGAAGTTTTGCACCCTCGAAGTTGAAATCATCACTATCGATCTTCTCTTCAACCTTATCTTCCTTGAGCATGTTGATCATCACTCTATCAGGATCATCGTCATCGGGAAGTTTCATGTGCAGGATACATAGTTCAGAGCCTGGATAGGCCTCTTCGGTGCATTCCCTCCTATCGCGGTATATGTATCGGCATGCCTTTCCCATGATGACTCTATTATAGCATGAAATGATTCTATCGAATTCTTATTGTGTAAGTATTGCTCGACAATAAAAAAGCTCCCTCGAAAGAAGGAGCTTTTTAAAGAAAGTAAGGGGGTTATATATAGAGTTGTTTCAATCCTGTGACCTTTATTTTAATCATCACTAGACCATGGATTTCTTTGTCCCTGAAGTATCAAAAACGATCAGCCAGTGATGAAGAAAATAGACTCAACAAGGATCATCGATTTTTTGATGAATTTGCTCCTCTCTAAAAAGGTTTTATTTTGTCATCAGACAGTAATTCTTTATTCGCCCTGAAATTCAAAAGCTGAACAGCTTATAGATGGACCTAATTTCTTAATAATGTCATCAATTTTAATAACTGAAAACTCCGGTGGTTTGTAATCTTGCCCTTCGTTATTATCATTATCCATGATTTACTCCGAAAAAATATATTTCAAAATTTAACAGTTTGTTACCGATCCCCCAAAGCTCGAGCAGTTAATCACAGGGCCGAATTTCTCCAGCAATTCACTAGTTTCAAGAACTACAATCTTTGGAGGTGTGTATTCTAGTTCATCCACTCTGTTTTTATCCATATAAGCTCAACTCCTTTAACAAGTTTAATTTCATATCCAAATATTTTATTTCCAAAATCATACAAATCATGCCATTATAATAAGCAAATTTCATGCCTGTTTTACAAAATCTCCTGATCCCTTGATTCCACTGTTCAGTTTAATTTTATAAATGAGTACTTTTATTCTACAAAAACTGAATAAGCTTGTAAAAGTGTTTCATATGGACACATAATTTAAAATATTCCAATTTTGTTATAACATCAATTTTTTCGAAATAAATAAAAAATCAGACAGGATTGTCAATTCTTGACATGTAGCAGGAATTATTATTAAAAGTGAAAATTATCTCAAGACAAGATCCTTCGTAAGATCCAGTAGAGCAGAATCAACAAATTCCCCGTTTTCCAGAAGCTTTTCATCATCGATAAAAATTGTGGGTCTGCTCATTGTAATATCGAAATGGGAATAGGAATGACCCACTCCCAGTGTCAAAACACCCGAAGATCGTTCGTCAATCAGCATGTTCCCTGATATTTTTCCAAGAGGATTTAAGCCGATTGAAAAATGTTGAACACTCCTTCCGTCTCCTATTTTTCTTCTCTTCATTACCTTTTTTATGGTTTTACCCTGATCACCACCATTTATATCGATTACCGATCCCCTCTTGACTTTGAATGTCACTGGATGACGCAATATGTCCATGTTTTTCTGGGGCCAGATAGAACCATCGAAAGATAAAGACCCGTTTATAGAAAACCTGATCCCTCTGAAAACAATCTGAGCTGGGAGGAATGTAAAATTGGTCATCTTGTCTAATATTCCCGAATGGAACCTTATAAATGAATAATGGAATCTTTTAAAAATTGGCGGGATATACCTTTTAGGTCCAATGGTCATATCGAGTTTTCTTGTATCTGGAGAATATAGAAATATCTTTTTGGCTCTATTGATCCTCTCTAGTATCAACTTTCCTGTTTTAAGGATTATTTCAGGATTCAATGACCTGTAAGTATTGATGAATTCCTTTTCTGTAATTCCGGGAAGAAAGTAGAATTTGGTTCCGCATTTGATGGCTCTTCTGAAAGCTTTTGTATATAAGACTGTTGATCTGGCAAGCTCGATTACATAATCTGCCTTGAGAATTTCCATCAGAATGCTGTTGGAAGGTTCTGTATATGGTTTCTTATCAATCTGGAAGACTTTTACCTTGTTATCGTCAATCTTGCCTGCTTCTAAAAGCCTCTCAACAAAATTTTTGTTCGTCTCCTCTTCTGTAAGTACGGTGATAATCTGACGTTTACCACATAATAAGAATTCTTTATAGAAAATATCGAATGGATTCTTTTTGGGGATATTGGACATGTCAGTATGCTCTTTTAATCAATTATTTTTTATTATTTTGAGCTTTTTCATAGTTTGTGACAAACGGGTGTAGAAAATTCCCGGGTTTGATTGGGTTAATTTGCTTATTATGGTAAAGATCTGGTTATTTAAAAAAATACTGGAAATGATTTTTCCCCATAAATGACCAAATCTTTTTTGCAGGTTTCTCCTCATCCTTCTTCTTACGATCAGGTTTTTGACAGAGCTTGTTTTCTTCAGTGCTTTGATCCTTTGTTCAACCGAAAGCTCTGGTGTTTGAAACAGTGGTCTGTTCTGGTTTTTACGCCAGATTGTATTGAGGTATTTTTCGGGTTTTACAACGAAAAGATTATTTTCATTGAGGTAATCCATCAATCGGGTTCCGGGAAGAGGAAAAGGATTAAAGAAGTTGACATCAACTATGGGATATCTTAGCGCAAAATTTATGGAGTCTTCTATGTCTGACTCGGTTTCACTCGGAGAACCCACGAGAAAAGATAACATTACATCAAATCCAAGTTTGCATGCTGTCTCGACTGCTTCGGATATCTCCTCGATGGTCTCACCCTTCTGCAATCTTTCTATTATCCGGTTGTTTCCGGCTTCAACTCCAAATGACAACCATTTGAATCCAGCTTCTTTCATTTTGACAAGTACTTCCTCATCGGTTGCATCTGCCCTGATCCCGGAACGGGTTATCAGATTTATTTTGTCATTTAATCCTCGGGTGATAAGTTCATTACAAATTTCAATGACGCGGTCTTTATAGAAATTGAATACAGGCTCTGCAAAATCGAACTTGGTAAATCCCCTCTCAAACCAGTAACCGATTTCATCAACTACATTTTTGGCTGACCGGGCTCTGTATCTCCTCCTGTTGAATCGTGAAGATTCGACACAGAACATGCATCTGTGGGGGCATCCCCTTGATGAGACTATTCCTATCTCGTGTGTTGGATATTTCTCGAGTTCAAATCTCTCGTATTTCGGAAAGGGAAAGTTGTCCAGATCCTTCTCGAACTCCCTGTCCCCGTTATAAACTATGTTACCGTTAGACCTTCGCATCAGACCGGGAATCTCATCTTCTGCTCCATTAAGACACATTTCGAGAAGTGTTCTTTCCCCTTCGAAAACTACACCAAAGTCAATTTCAGGACATTCCCTCAAAACCTCTTCACGCATTGCTATAAGGTGATCTCCTCCCACTGCAATTTGAAATTTCCCGGCTCTTTTAATCTCACTGATGATTTGATACTGCCTTTTATATAATGGCGTCCGCATGCTGATCCCAACAAGATCTGGTGAAAACTCTTTTATACGCTTTATGAGAACCTGAGGTTTAAGACCAAGTCGCATATCACAAACATCATATTCTATGTTGTTATCCTCTAATACCTGCGCAAGATAACCTACACCGGGCTGGGGATAGAGGTTGAATTTTGGCTCGGGAACCAGTCCCGATATCAAAAAGACTCTTTTATACATCTGTTTTGTTCTTGCCCCGGCAGGTCTCCATTATTCAGGAATCAAGTCAATGTAATCGGTGAAAATTTCACCATGACCATAATACCATATCCTGAATTCGAATAATTCGTTTTCCTCGGGGATAAAATCGAGTTTGAATTTCTGGTAATCTTTACCATTGAAATCTGAACCCGTAATCTCACGGGAAACGGAAATTTTCCTCCCTGAATCAGAGACCACATCAATATAGACTGCCTTCTCGTTATCAGGGCAGTCGATCCCTTTTATGGAGAAAACAACCTGATAGTTTCCCTTTTTAAGGTTGACCTTCTGTCCGAAAACCATGTATTGGGGTTTGTCCCCTTTTACACTGCAATAAAATGATTTACCGTTAACTGCAAGAGAATCATCAATTACCCTGCCGGTGTTATGTTCAGAATCCTCACATTCGAAATGTCTGGAAACTGATGATTCCTCGTTAATTATATCTGATTTGGTGAATACGTATCTAGAGCTCTTCTCGCCCTTCTTATTTTTTTTATCGAGTGCCTGGACAAACCATTTGTAGGATCCGGCAGGAAGTTCATTCCATTTCTCTCTGAAATCTCGGTTAAATTCTTCATAATTCGATACTTTTTTCACAAGTGCTTTTTCATTACTGTTCAGAATATGGATTCTATAAGAAGAAATTTTACCTTCACATTCCCATTTGAATTCAGGACATTCAATCAATATTGATCCATTTTCAGGTTTCAATAAGGTCGGTGGTCCGAACTTTGCGTAATTGCTGGTATTGAAGTACCCAAGACTTTTCAATTTTTCCTCGGTCTCTGATGCAAAATCCGGAATGGAATAGATCTTTTGCACTGCTTCCTTGGATAAAGCTTTATCTTTCTTCAACCAATCGCTTAAAACATCAAAGAGTCGCTTTTCTACGTCTTGATGATTCCCGTAAAGGTTATCATGCTGCTCTAGATCTGTATCCAGATTATATAATTCCCTTTCAACCTTCTGGAATGAATATTTCTCGAAATTTTTGGCATAAATCAACATCCAGTTTTCATCTTCTACGCTGAATATCTTGTCCTTGACATCCCAGTTGGCTAAGGAATTTTCGGAAAACAGGTATCTCTTGTGTTCAATTTGATCGCCCTCTATCAGGTTTAAAAGGGATTTGCCCTCGAATTCAGGAGGAATATCGAAATCCAGAATATCAAGTATGGTCGGAGCTATATCAACACCTTCATTATGAACGTTTGTTATTTTCGTAGGTTGTTTTGAACTTTTCGGAAATTTGAAGAGTAGAGGAACATGCCTGAAAGTATCATACAACCGCCAGAGGTGAAGAAAATAATGATCCCCGTGTTCTCCGAAACTTTCCCCGTGATCTGAGGTTAGAACAATTAGGGTGTTATCATAAACGCCCCTTTCTTTGAGGAATCTTAATAATTCACCTATGATCTTGTCGTTGTAAGTTATCTCACCTTCATGCTGGCTTATATAAAAATCGGGGTTAGTATTGTCATCGATACGGAATAGTTGTGATATCTTATCCTTGGAAACATTATAATCCCATCTCTCTGAAGGATTATGCGGTGGATAAAGCTTGTCGTAAGGGGTTGGGGGATCGTAGGGAGTGTGGGGATCGAAATAGTGTATCCACATGAAAAAGTTTTTATTGTAATTGTTTTCGAGCCATTTTAATGCGATTTTGTTAGTCTCGTCTGAGCGGCGTTCGGATCTCACCATTGTATTCTTGCCCCGGATATCATCATAAAAATCAAAGTCGAGGTAGTTGCTGATATTCACAATCAATGCATCCATACTGACAACGGCAGCTGTCCTGTATCCCGCTTTTTTCAAGACACTGTTAATATATTTGATTTTATCCATGTGAATTGGATAGGTTTTATTTGCCCTTATTCCATGGGTATGAGGGTATGATGATGTCAAAATGGATGCATGGGATGGAAAAGTAGCAGGAGTTTGACTTTTAGCCATGGTAAATAGAACGCTTTCTTTTAATAATTTGTCCATGTTGGGTGTGTATATCTTGCTGTGTCCATAACCAGAAAGACGATCGGCTCTCAGGGTATCTACAGTTATCAGCAGAACATTCGGGAGATTCGGTTTGGTATATAGTTTAGGTACTGGTTCTTTGGTCTTCTTGCATGTGATTTGAAATGTTATCAGGATGATTGAAGTAATT
>Ga0272441_10016180_pt1 | contig 10349 bp, 8 predicted proteins | sample SSMProp6N_FD_193582 | JGI IMG/M metagenome (GOLD analysis project Ga0272441, IMG submission 193582) | Marine sediment archaeal communities from Little Sippewissett salt marsh, Falmouth, MA, United States - SSM-Prop-6N | ecosystem: Environmental > Aquatic > Marine > Wetlands > Sediment ... | reverse complement strand
TACCATTGAGATAACGGAACTTGATTCCGATCCGGACAACTGGTGGTACGGTGATCTCGGAGAGCAGGCCGGAGAGGACATTGTACCGCGGTCGGTGATAATACCCAGGCTCTGGAATGACTCTGATTATTTCGCCAATCGATGGATCGGGGGAATGCTCGGTATAGCCGCGCACGAACGGTTCATGACCGTATATCTCGATGACGAATGTACGGCATCACTTTCTCAGGAAGGTATCATCGAAACCGACCAAATGATGTACCTCCTCAATGGTATAGGTGTGAATCACATCGGCACTTCAGCTTACGATATGCCGGGTTTCGTGGGTGCCCGACTTCACTTCCTCGGCCCAGGTGATTCGGTCGATGTGAAGACGTTTTATGCGTTGAATACCGTTGAACCTCCTAACCATCCCGGAGATATTTCAATAACCTCCATATATCCGAATCCCGCCCGATCCGAGATTACTGTGCGATATACCCTTCACCGGAATACCGAACTGGATCTGGCAGTCTATGACCTGAATGGTCGACTCACGCGCACACTTCGTGAGGATTTGCCCATGTGGAAGGGATCACATGTATTCACGTGGCACCCTACGGATCTATCGAGCGGCATCTATCAGATACGGATACAGACCGGTGATCTATGTACTCATCATCCCATTGTCATTGTTCACTGATTTTTGAAGTAAATGGATTGCGAATTCGATTCTTCTGATACTTTCGTGCATGCGGTTCTAACCATCATCTTTCACCCGTCTTCGCATGAACTTCACCGCGAGAGGATGGCGGCTAACCTAAGCATAGAAACTACTGCGATGTGCAGGCTAGGCCGTAGTTTTATCCCCTACGAAGACCGCGCCGCACCCAACGCCTTGGGTGCGCGACCGCGCCCACAATCATGCTTGTGGGAGGATTCACCGGGTTTTGTCATGAAAGCACGGAAATGACTGCGATAGTGAGGTGTTCGATATGCAGAGTAATACCGATGGTAGCATACCCGGTTCCGTGGTTTCATCAGAAGGTTGATGCGAGATGCGGATCAAGGCTTTAAAATCGGTCATAGCATGGAGGCAGGGATCCGCATGAGCGTACGATCCATGGTTTCGGCAATGCTGTTTCTCTGTACCATGCAGATACATTCCGGCAGCCTGTCGGGGATCATAATCGATGAGAACCACATGCCCGTTGTGAATGCAGTCGTTTCACTCCTTCCCGCCGGTGTCAGTACCACGACGGATTACGCCGGAGAATATCTCATTTCTCAGGTAATCCCCGGCACCTATGCCATCCACGTGCTCTCTTTCGGTTTCAGACCGGTGGTTGACACGGTATCTGTCGGCGAAGACCCGGTAGTTATTCCGCCCATCGTTTGCCGATCGCTTGTGGCGGGGATCGGATACGAGAGACACGTTCCCGATTCCCTTTCTCGAACGGCTACTCACTCAGGAGCCGAATATATTCGAGATCTTCCTGCCATGAACGATGTATATGATTATATCGATCTTCTACCGGGAACACTCCGGTCCCGGGACGGATTGCATATGCGCGGGGGAGCAGCAGGTGAATTGAAGCTGAGTGTCGACGATGTGTCGATGAGAAACCTCTTGTCGACTCATATGCCGATTGAACTTCCCGCGGAGATACTCGAATTCTCACGAACAACGATTCAAGGGATTCATGAAGACATGTCGGCAAGCAACATGGAAGTATGTGAAGTATCCACGGTTCTTCCCCGTAATCGTATCCATGCGGCGATCAGGTATCGGACCACAACGCCCGGATTGAATGAAGTCAGCGGATTACTCGACGAGCGAAGTCTCTCCGGAGTCATCGCCGGTCCATTCGGGATTGATTCGCGCGGGGGCTTTCTCTTGGCCGCACGTGTAAAACGATCCGACGATTATCATGAATCGGGTAAGAGGGGACCGTTGGGATTTCCCACCGGCGAGTCCACGGGGGAATCGTTCGGATTCGACGATAGTGATGCATTGTATGCATTGACCCGCTGGTCTCCGGTGAAGGGCACGATGATACAGCTCTCGTATATCGGTTACCATCGCAGATGGAAACCCTATGACCATGACTTCCGGTATATACCCGACAGCTCGTCGGTCCACGACAGCAGGACGGATATTATCGGTGCCACACTGGCCAGGAAGCTTTCTTCGTCTGTCCATACCCGAATACGCGGAACATATCAGCGATTCGCATACCGATTGAATCATGCAGGGCTCGGTTTCAGGGAGTACGCGCCCGGGATCGGTATCCGCGACCGAAACGGGGAGTTTCTACTATATACAGACGAGGCGCCTTTCTCGGATGAAGAACTCGTCTCCCTTTCCGGGGATGTGGAGGTTCAGTGGCGACCGACCAGTCAGTATATGATCTCCGGAGGCGGGGAGTATACGCGACACTTCCTGTCGTTTCTTTCGATCAGCGGAATAAGGGAGGATACCGTCAACGACGTGGACGTGAATCCGCGGGAAACCGCATTGTTCCTGCAGGCGCGTTACATGAGCAGACAATTCACGCTGCAGGGCGGTATTCGTCTTCAATCGTTCGATCCCGATGTGGCAGTCTCCCCGGTTTTTAGCGATAATGAAAGGAACGAGCGTGACGCCGATACGGTGAGAGATGTCTCTCCGCGGATTACGGCCACATGGCGGCTGAGCAAATCGTTCGCCGCCCATGTTTCGCACTGCTATTCGGCGCGGTGGCCCATCCTGGAGTTCCTGTACGAAGGATTGGGACGTGAATTGTCGGAATTGTATCCCCTGATAGGTGACGATGATATGAAACCCGCGAAATCGCGTGTATCGGAGATCGGCGTGAGTTATGTACCGGTTCATCAACTGGTCATACGGGCAGCGGCATTTCGAAAGAATGTGGATAGTCTACTCGGATTGTCGAGATTCTCCATCGCCGGGTGCGATTCCGCCGTGTATCAGTTTACGGGATCCAACGAGTCCGATATCACCGGAACTGAGTGTGAATTCGTCTTCAGGAGGAACGGATTCGTTTCACGTGTAGGGTACGCGTATCAGATCGCTGACGGACGGTGGTCGCTTCCTCGTGTCGGAGACTCGATCGACGAATGGGCCTCTCGGGCGGCATACGTCGGGACATATATTCTGGATACCGACCGGCGACACACAGTGAAGGGCTTGTTGGTATATACAACCGGTGAACGACCGGTGGGCATGGAACTCCTCGATACCTTGTGCAGGCATACAGTGCTTTCCGTCACCGGTGAATACGGGAGCGGGTTGCCCTATACATCTGCAAGCGACCCGGTACCGAATAGTGTACGACTGCCGGAGACTATAACCTTTGACGCGCGTGTTGCGCGATATTTCAGCGTGGGATCGGTTCATGCGTCCGTTACAGTTGAGGTGACCAATCTGTTTGACCGAAAAAACGCGGCAGTGGATTTTCCATCCGCCGGACTAGACGGCCATGAAGGCGCGATCTCGCAAGACTACGCTGTTGATCCGTCCCTATACGCCGAACCGCGTATCTTCCACATGGGGATTTCTTTCAGACATTAAACCGCATTTCTCACCAACCTTTTGCTGCAACCACTGAACTGCATGCACTATGGTCGTTATACTTCTTCAGCCGTCTCCTCGTATCGCAAGGGGTACGTCTCCGTGGGCTTCAGTCGTATGTCTTGATATCACACGCATTTTAGTGCTTTCGTAACATAACCCGGTGAGAAGTGCAGGTTAACCCGCATTCGTGATCGCATAATTATGTCGTGTAAAACCATCATCCGTATTTCTGTATAGAAGTATTGTCAAAGTGGCTATTGACAAAATGCATATAGTTGTGTATTATTGCACCGGAGGATGAATTATGCAGGGAAGACACGGCAGAAGACGACGCGGATGGATGCGACAGCAGAATCGGATGCTCGAGCCGGCATTACTGCTGCTTTTACACAACGGTCCGGCACACGGGTATACATTTCTGGATCGGCTGAGTGAATATGGTCTCGTGGAAGTCAATCCGAGCGTTGTGTATCGTACGCTTCGGGATATGGAAACACGGGGTCTGATAGAGTCATCATGGGATGATATGTCATCACACGGCCCACCGAGGAGGGTATACAGAATTACCTCCGCCGGCGACACTATGCTTACATCGTATACGGACGAATTGATGCAGACACGTCACATGATAGACCATCTTCTGTCCGAGTATCGGGATCATATGAGGGAGTATCATGGCGACGATTCATGAACAGATCATTGCTCAGGCTGATTGCGCGGAGATACGGGATATCGCGGTGGGTGCGTTCTGGATTGCGGTTCTTGCAGCTGATCCTCTTCGATGCGGACTCGCCTCCCTGATTCGACCGGATTATCTTGAACATGGTTCATTGGCGTCGATTGGTTACCCGCTTGAGCGGAAGGGGGCGCGCGAACTCCTGCGGTATATACGTTCAGCGGATACCGTGGAGGCCGGTATCGGATTGGCGACGTTGAATGCGCTCCTACCCGTTGACTGGGGTGCGCTGCGGAAGCTTCAGGTTGCCGACATGTTGCGTGAAGTCGCGTATGAGAAACATGTTGTCGTAATCGGACACTTCCCGTTTGTAGATGATCTGTACCATGTGTCGGCTGAGTGTCGCGTGTTGGAATTGAACCCCAGAGACGGTGATCTTCCCGCCGATCATGCACCGGTCGTTCTGCCGGAAGCCGACGTAGCGGTGATCTCCAGTACCACGCTCATGAATGGTACATTCAGCGATCTCATAAAGCTTTGCTCGAAACACTGTACCGTTTTCATGGTGGGCGGAAGTACCCCGCTCACGCCGGTACTGTTTAATTCGGGTGTTGATATACTCGCGGGAACAGTAGTTGAAGATCCCATGGCCGCGTTTCGGGCCGTACGACAGGGAGCACGATTTCCGCAGATACCGGGTAGAGTACCTGTCATCATGTCCCGAAACGATGTTTCGGGTAATACGGAGGAATAATGACCACCAAGAAAGATATCTTCGAAGCTCTCCATGGAGTAATGCATCCCGAGTTGAAACGTTCGCTTGTCGAGCTCGATATGATTCGACAGGTTGAAGTCGTCGAAGGAAGTACTGCAATGATTACCGTCGCACTTCCGTTTCTGGAAATCCCCATCAAGGAAACACTGATGCAATCAGTGGAAGATACCGTAATGAAAACGGCACCGAACCTGACCGTGAAGGTAAAAACGGTGGAGATGAGTCAAAAGGAGCGAGCGCGATTTATGAACATGACCGATGCGTCATCGACAACAGCCGATGTGGAAAGCGATATCAAGCATGTCATTGCCGTTCTGAGCGGAAAAGGAGGGGTCGGAAAATCGTCGGTGACGTCGCTCCTTGCAGTCGCTCTGAACAGATCGGGAAAACGCGTCGGCGTCCTGGATGCCGATATCACCGGTCCGAGTATCCCCAAGATGTTCGGGCTGAAGGATCCACCCATCATGGGAGAGTTCGGGATAATCCCCGTTGAGACCCCCGATGGTGCCAAGATCATGTCTATCAATCTACTCCTTCCAAATGAGGACGAGGCGGTGATATGGCGGGGACCCCGGATCAGCGGCGCCATAAAACAGTTCTGGAATGAAGTGTACTGGGGAGAGCTGGACTATCTCATCGTCGATCTGCCGCCGGGTACGTCTGACGCCTCTCTCACGGTTATGCAATCCATACCCCTTTCCGGTATAGTACTGGTAACGTCTCCACAGGGCTTGGCAGGTATGGTTGTTCGTAAGGCGGCCAGGATGGCCGGGCAGCTTGGTGCGCCGCTTCTTGGTATAATAGAGAACATGAGTTACCTGTCCTGTCCTTCATGTGGAGAGAATATCGAGATCTTCGGAGAGAGTACTACTGAGGAGACAGCTGCCAAACTCGGAATACCACTTTTCGGACGGTTACCGTTGGATCCACACATAGCCCGTTTTTGCGACAGTGGATCAATCGAATCATATAAGGCTGAAGAATTTAAAGCCATAGCCGAACAGATTGTTGAAGCTGCAGGCCGACAGGAGAATGAATCGGCCTCATAAATTGTGATAGTAATCACTTCAATACCTGAGAGGAGGTGAAATAATGCCAGGTGGAGATCGTACCGGACCGCTCGGAGCAGGTCCGAGAACGGGTCGCGCGGCAGGTTTCTGCGGAGGGTATGAGATGCCCGGGTATGCCAATCCCGTTACGGGCTTCGGTCGGGGCATGGGTTTCGGTCGGGGCATGGGTTTCGGTCGGGGCATGGGTTTCGGTCGCGGTAGAGGATGGAGATTCCGTGGATGGGCGGGATCAGGCGTATCGCCATGGGGCGCTCAGCCGATGTATGCCGGCTCCGGGCCCGTATCGCCCGAGCAGGAAAAGGAGATCCTTACGCAGGAAGCCGAAGCACTTCAGCGAGAGCTGAATACCATCAACAAACGGCTTTCAGATCTCGAAACCACCGACTGACGCGCCCGAGACGTGTAATCGCGGGTGTGGGGACCAGTTCTCCACACCCTTGATTTTCTTATAAAAAGCAGAGGCCGAAAAGAGAATGCAACAGTATCCATCGTCAAACAGTGATGGTTATAGACAAGGAGACGGTGAGTGCGAGCAGTTGTTGTATACGATAATTACGAACATGTCAGTGGTTTAAAGACCGCCTGGGGGTTTTCTGCGGTCATAACAACGGGCTCGGAAACCATACTTTTTGATACCGGGGGAGATGGGGATATTCTCCTTCAGAATATGAATTCGCTGAATATAGATCCAACGGGTATCAAGGCGGTTATACTCTCTCACAATCACTGGGACCATGTGGGGGGATTGAAAACGTTTCTCGGTGTATCAGGTTCCGTGGACGTGTATATTCCCCCGGAGTTCAATCGCGGATTCAGAAAAGATATTGGTGATCGATGCACCCTGATAGATGTTTCCAAACCGCATGAATTATATCCTGGGGTTTATGTCACCGGGACCGTTGGATCGGGAATTCCGGAACAGGCCGTTCTTTTTCAGACCGAAGGCTCGGCCACGATGTTTACCGGTTGTGCTCATCCGGGTATCGTGGAGATGGTCGAAGAAGGAAAAAGAATCCTCTCCATGCCTGTTTCAACCGTTGTCGGAGGATTTCATCTCAAGGACATGGACACGAGCGGAATCGAATTGGTGATAGATGGTCTGACACGCTTGGGAGTCAACAGGATTGGCCCCTGTCACTGCAGCGGGGGATACGCCCGGCATGCGTTTCAGCAGAGACTGGGTGATCGCTTTATTGAGGTGGGTGTCGGAACACACCTGGAATTCTGATCATTAGTTTCGAACCTGTTACAGGAAGTTGAAACAGAGGCAGGCATATGCCGATCTATGAGTATCGATGTTCCATTTGCCGGAAAAACGTCGAGGTATTGATTTCTTCACCGGAGGCCACTGCTCGATGTCCTGAGTGCGACAGAGTTCTGACGGAACGTCTCTTTTCCGCTCCCAATATCGGAAGTACTGTAATCCGGCGTGCTCCCGGTCATACGTGTTGTGGTCGTGAAGAACGATGCGAAGCGCCGCCTTGCGACACAGGAGCGCCGTGTCACAGGGAATAGCCGGTGTGTTTTTTCTCTATTCGTCTATATTCCGTGGATTCATACGAAAAAGATAGGTATTCACCGGTTTTGCCGTAAAATCGGTGAAATGCCGGGAAGTGCGCCTATATATAACGCGCGGGATTCGAAAATTCGTCGTTTACACGAATAAAACCTGCTATCTTATTTGTACTACCGCGCTTATTGGAGGTCGAATGACGGATACTAGTATTTCCAGGCAGGGAATCAGAACGATGACCACGGTTATTATTGCGCTCATAGCCGGGTTTTTGGTTCACGGCATTCCTTTTGCCGGCATGAGCGAGGCGGCATCGCGGACCTTGGGCATATTTACCGTGGCAACTATTCTCTGGATACTTGAGCCGTTCCCCCTCTATGTTACCTCGTTTATCATTGTTTTCCTCGAGGTGGTGTTCCTCGGCATGAAAGGCGGACCGCTGGGATTCACGGGTAAAGAGTATACGGCGTTTCTTCATCCCTTCTTCGATACGGTGGTTGTTCTATTTCTCGGAGGTTTCGTCATGGCACGTGCCGTTAAACGGTATGGTCTGGACGAATATATTGCACGAACCATACTTATCCGTATCGGATCGAACCCTCCCATAGTTCTTCTTGGAATGATGGTGACAACAGCGGTACTGTCCATGTGGATTTCCAATACGGCAACCACGGCGCTGATGATCACAGTGGCGGTTCCCATTGTACGATCATTTCCCAAGGATGAACCCTTTCGGAAGGCTATTATCCTCGGTATTCCCTTCGCCTCCAATATCGGTGGCATCGGAACCCCTATCGGTACACCACCCAACGCCATCGCAATGGGGATTCTGGGAAACCTCGGTCACGGGATTTCATTCCTTCAGTGGATGCTCATGGGGTTACCGGTGGTAATTGTTCTTCTTGCGCTCTGTTGGCGTATTCTCTGTATGCTGTTTCCCGCACGCATCTCCAGGATAGAGATAGCGTTCGCGCCAGGAGACAGTATTGATAAACGCGCTACAATTATTCTCTGTGTCTTCGGCCTGGTCGTTGTGCTGTGGCTGACAACTTCGGTTCACGGGATACCCTCTGCAATTATATCCCTCATTCCGTTTATATTCTTTTTCGGATTCGGATTCCTGGATGATGATGATCTTTCGGATCTCGGGTGGGGAATTTTATTTATCATCGGGGGCGGAATGAGTCTCGGTGTTGCCATGAACACCAGCGGTCTCAGCGAATGGATCGTGAATCAGATTCCTTTTTCCTCCATGGGACGAGTCGGTATTCTATTCGCTTTTGCCGGAGCGGGCGTCATCATGACCACGTTTATTTCCAACAGCGCGACTGCGAACCTTTTGATACCCATAGTCGTCGGCATATCCGCGATATCCCCGATCGTCGGGGCGGTCGTGGTTGCATTTACATCGTCTGCAGCCATGATACTCCCTATCAGCACTCCGCCCAATGCAATAGCATACGGATCGAAACTCATCGATGTTCGCGACATGGTCCGTGCCGGAGCCGTCGTGACGGTCATCGCGGCACTCTTGATACCAATCTTCCTTTCCGTGATTCTTTAGCGAGCGAGGATTTACATGTCAGAAAAATCGGAGCAACGGGAAACGGCGCGGCTGGACCATTGCATGAACTGCGGGTCGACTTCAGTACGAAATTATGTATACTTTCAGCAGGGAGGTCGGGTACGGGTGTATCTTGAATGTACGGAATGCGGTTCCTATGTGGCACGCTATACGTTGTTCGGTTATACCTCTGACGAGCCGTACGATGAGCTGCTCCAGATCATGAGATCGGCCGGATTCACCAGCGGGAGGAGAGCGCAGAAGATGGTCGAAGCATTCGACGAGGATGTTCAACAGGAGTTCGAACATGTACGGGATCTTGTTCGCAGGGAAGAAGATCAGCGACGGATGGAGAAGATAATTGAGGAAGATTACCCTGAAAGCCTCGGCTGAAACGCATTCCCGGATCATCATCCTGCTAACCGGCAGTCTATCCACGTTCGCGTAACAAGAGAGCGCTGATTTGGAGCCGCGGTCCATCATTCGACGAGGTTCTGCCATTGAGGTTCGGGGACGTTTCACGCATACGGTGTCAACCGAACTCAGTTCGATTATTTCCTCTTTTCATGACGCTGGTGTCAAAACGGCACGATTGGATTTTTCCTTCTGTTCCGGGATGGAGGCCGTGGCTGCCGCAGCACTGTATGAGCTTGTTCGTGAGAGTGCAGACAAAGGATTGACGCTCACGTTAGCGGGTGTATCCGACCGTGATGCTGAACTTCTTGATTCCTTCGAACGGTACGATTCACTTCGCGAACGATCCGTTCAAGGGTGGAATCTCCGATCCCATTTTGAAGGTGTGGGGGAGGACGTGATCTTTGCATGGGAAACGCTTGCAGGGTTGTGGACATTCACGAGGAATACCTTTTCGGCAGTAAAGGGTATTGTACTCTCTCCCGGCCGTTTCAGATGGCAACTCATGTTCTACTATATGGAACACGCAGGCGTACGGGCGGTACCCATAGTCGGCGTCCTCTGCTGGCTTATAGGAACGGTGCTCGGTTTCCAGGCGGGATACCAGTTGAAAACGTTTGCCGCAGAGATGTTCATGCCGGATTTACTCGCCTACAGCATTACGTGGGAAATCGGTCCGCTCTTGGCGGCGATTCTTGTCGCCGGACGATCATCTTCAGCGTTCGCCGCGGAGATCGGCACCATGAAGGTCAGACAGGAAGTGGATTCGCTTACCGTCATG
>Ga0272441_10016179_pt1 | contig 10350 bp, 13 predicted proteins | sample SSMProp6N_FD_193582 | JGI IMG/M metagenome (GOLD analysis project Ga0272441, IMG submission 193582) | Marine sediment archaeal communities from Little Sippewissett salt marsh, Falmouth, MA, United States - SSM-Prop-6N | ecosystem: Environmental > Aquatic > Marine > Wetlands > Sediment ... | reverse complement strand
ACGGCTAATTGAGATGACCAACCACCTCCTCCACTCGTCAGACGCAGGGTTTCCCGAATTGCTGTTCTCCGCAGCCGACTTCGATTTTAGAGATGAATGGTGTGGCAAGCAGTACGCGCTCTTCACCCAGGAGGGAATGGAAGCGGTCCGCCTGATCGAAGAGTCTGAAGGAATCCAACTGGATGGAACCTACACAGGCAAGACGCTGGCTGCCCTTGTCGGTGATGCCCGACAGGGCCGGTTGAAGGAGAAGACTGTTCTGTTCTGGAACACCCTGAACTCGCGGGACTTCTCAGGCGAGATAGCCGGCGTCGACTACCACGACCTACCGCGCTGCTTCCATCAATACTTCGAGAAACCGGTGCAGCCCCTGGACCGCAACCGGTAGCCCTGGTCCGATTGTCCGCACTGCGCCAGGCCAATGAGCAAGCACAGGGCGCCAGGGTGTAGAATCGCTCGATGCATCTGGTAGGGCTATCACATGTCGATTGAGCTTTGGCTGGCGTTCGTCGCAGCATCCACCATACTGCTAGTGATACCTGGACCGACAATCCTCACAGTCATCAGCTACGCGATGGCTCGCGGCAGAAGCGCTGCCCCAGCGCTCGTCGCAGGAGTGGCTCTTGGCGATTCCACAGCTCTCGTGGTCTCGCTCGCCGGTCTGGGAGCGCTGCTGGCTGCGTCCGCACTCGCGTTCACCATAGCCAAGCTGATTGGCGGTCTCTACCTGCTCTATCTCGGTGTACGCATGCTCAGGGCAGGCTTCACCGCCACCAAAGTCGCTGAACGCCTAGCGCCCGACTCTCGTCGTCGGATGTTCCTCGGGGCGTACCTGGTCACAGCATTCAACCCGAAGAGCATCATCTTCTTCGTGGCATTCCTTCCGCAGTTCGTCAATCGCTCTGCCGATGTGCCACAGCAGTTCGCGCTGCTTGCGGTTACTTTCGTGGCGATGGCTGCAGCCAACGCGGCAATGTACTCGGTCTTCGCAGGGTCCGCAAACCGCCTCCTGTCATCGCCGAGGACGCAGAAGCGCCTGAACCTTGCCGGCGGATCCCTGCTATCGGCGGCGGGGATATGGGCACTTCTGGCCAGGCATACCGCGTAGCGGCTTGCGGCATTACTGCTTCTGCGTCTCAATTCGGCTTGGCCGATTGAAGATGAACCCGGATTGAGGACGAACTCCTTTGTGATAACCTAGCGCTCTTTAGGGCGTGATGCATTGTCAACCGAAGTCTGGGTTTCCTTCGTAGTGGCCTCCGCCGTGATGCTCAGCATCCCGGGGCCGACAGTTCTCATCGTTCTCAGCTACTCCATGGCCCTTGGAGGCCGCGCCAGTGTGCCGGTCGTTGCGGGAGTAGCGTTGGGTCATTCCACAGCGCTTGTGGTCTCGCTCCTCGGACTGGGAGCGCTGTTGGCTACATCCGCTGCGATGTTCACCGCCGTCAAGCTCATTGGTGGCGTGTACCTGCTCTATCTTGGCATTCGTATGCTGCGAGCCGGAATCGCAGTCACCGAGGTCGCTGCGCGCACCGCTCCCGACTCACGTTGGCGACTCTTGCTCAACACGTACCTGGTTACCGCGTTCAATCCGAAGAGCATCGTGTTCTTCGTTGCCTTCTTCCCCCAGTTCGTCAACTACGGTGGCAACGTTACCCAACAACTGTGGATACTTGGCGCGACCAACGTAATCTTGGCTGTGGCCGTTGTCAGCGCGTACTCGGCGCTCGCAGCATCTGCAAGCCAACTCATTGCCTCACGGCGAGCGCAGAAACGCCTCAACCTTGCAGGGGGGTCGCTGCTCTCTGCCGCCGGAGTGTGGGCACTCCTCGCGAGGCACTCCACGTAGGAAGCCCAACCAGAAAGCCTACTGCTTGAATGTCACGTACGCCACGTACGCTCCTGTCGCAACCGCGATGAACACCAGCGCCGTCAAGAGTGCACCGAAGAAATCATGCCAGTAGGCACCAATCGCAACTCCAGCAACAAGTGGACAGAATTTGAAGATGCCGACTTGCTGCCACGTGAGCGTGTAGTTCTTGAATACCTTCATGGTAGGTGTCACCTCCAAATCAAAAGCGCCTTTCGGCCTGCGAGTCCCTATCCTCGGGGGAATCGGCCTCTTGCGCAAGTTCAGTCGCAGTCCGGACGACACTCATAGTAGGGCATCGGTGGCACAGGGAACGGCCAGCAGTCGCGGTCGTCGTCGCAATTGTCCGAGCAAGGGCAGTGCCAGAGGAACTGCCTGCAATAGCAGTCGACGTCCCAGTCGTCCGGGCACGGGCCTGGCCATGGAAACGGCCTGCAATGGTAGTAATCGTCGCAGTCGTCCGGCCATGGACAGGGACGCGGCCGCGGAGGACAGCAGCCCCAATCGTCGTAGTACCAATAGTACGGGCTATACCACGGAGAGTAGTACCGATTCCATGACGGACCGCACGGCGACCAGCCCCATGGGCTTGGCCAGTAGGAGCCGGCGCCCCTGATGTCGAATTCCTCGACCGCGACTATCTCGTCGCTTCCCTTGTAGGTCACATACACGTAGTAGGTGCCGCTCTCGATGTCCTGCTCGTCCTCGCCGTCAGTCAGCCACCTCGGCACCGTGAAGCTGATCTTCCACTCCCCGTGCTTGTCTACCTTCTCCGATTTGTCGACTATCTCGTAGTCTTCGACGTCCTCATCGATAAGGTCACCGACCTCAGCTTCGTCGCACGAGAAGTAGACCCTGACATAGAAGCGAACCCAGTCGCCCGACCTCTTCTGGTAGCTGGGGCTGAAGTCTTCGCCGGAGACGCGAACGTTGTCGCCGTCGTTGCCCGACTCGGGATCGAGGTCAATCCACTCATCTGCGGCAAGTATCGGAGAGGGCGTGAGGCTCAGAAGCAGGAGCAACAACATTGTCCCCGCTTTAAGCACGCGAGCTGCAGGACGATGTTTCATCTCACATCTCCCCTACACCGTAAGTGTACTCCAAGCTGCCACTGAGTTCCCGCGACGGCACAGGGAGCGCTGCGGGGGGGGACTAGACCCATGAGAAAGTGCGACCTAGTACAAACATTCCACGGCAACAGCCTGGCGCTGCTACGATCAACACCATCCCCCTCAGTAACTCGACTTGGAGGGTGTTTCTAGATGAAGCTGATTTGACAGCACCATATTCGTATGCGACGATGAGTGTAGAGCACACTCATCAACTCGATTCCGACGACAAGGTCTGATTGTCTGTGCCTACAACGCAAGCAATTGGGCAAGGATACGGGCGGCGCTTGGGTGCGTGTGCTTCTCACTATTCTCCCAACGCCACCGACCCTCTGTTGGTGACCGGCAACTGAGGAAAGCCGGCCACCATAGAATGACCTTCGCTTCTTTTCCGTCGTCCGCCCTTGAGTGACCCTACCCTAACAGGTGCCAGCGGAATCGCTGCTCACCGTCGCATCTGACCCGAGAGAGATCGGGCCCTCAACACAGAGGACTGCGCAGGCGGCATTCTCTAGACAAGCGACGCGGACATGGGCAGGAGAGTATCCAGCGAAGTACTAACTACAGTGAAGGAGATGACAGCCGGCGGCACTGAGATGGCGCCAACACCAGGGCCAATGAAGACCAATTGGCCATGAGTCGAAGTGGCATTCCCACACAAGTCAACAAGAACACCGGAGGTATTTGAGATGAACACAGAAGAAACCGGAACCCGCAAGCCAGCGGATTTCAATGAAGCCCGCGCGCTGTTGGACGATGCATGGGACCGAGCCAAGAAGGTCTACAAAGAAGCAAAGGAGCAAGCAGACATAGTCCATAAGCAGGCCAAGAACGCGGCTGTCGACAAGGAAGGCAAGAAACGGGCCGATGAAGCCCATAAAGAGGCCATGGAAGAGGCAAAGAAAGTTCGTGACTCAATCGTCAATGTAGCTCAGGCAGCCTTCACCGAGTTCTGGCGGCAGCAAGACGCAGACACTCAGGACGCCGCGGCCAAGGCAAAGGAGCGCAGCGCGCTCGCGCAGAAGACCCACGAAGAGGCCAAGGAACAAGCGGACATCGCCCACAGGGAGGCCATGAGTCAGGCCGGAGACGGTCAATCCAGGAAGAAGGCCGATGACGTCCGCAAGGAAGCCCGCAAGCAAGCCAAACAGGCCTATGACGAGGCCATGAAGAAGTAGCCCAAGGCGCTGGCACAGCCTCCAACCAACCGGGACGGAGATACACAGGGTGCCCTGTATGCTTTTCCGATTGTGCGGGTCATGGCTGGCTTGGAGGATCGGCAGACACTACTTCGGGCTCGATAGCCTGCCTTGAATCCCGCTGGAGGGCGACCTGGGCATGGCGAGGATGGCAGGGATGGTGGCCAGAAGAGCCACCGCCAGAGCGATGAAGATGATGCGAAAGCCAGCAGCCATGGTGGCGGATTCATGCAGGACCACGGTGGCGACGGTGACGCTCACAGCACCGCCTGCCTGACGAAACATGCCCCTCACGCCCGTGATAGTGGCTACCCGCTCCGGCATCAACTCGATGCACGCATTGTTCGCAGCGGGGGCAGCCATACCAACGCCTATGCCCATCAGCAACAGTATCAACGTCAGTGATGTCGTGCTGCTGAGGTCTCCCACAAGTCTCGCCAACTGATGGGGTTCCAGGCTGAGCAGGACAAGGCTCAATGCGGCAAGAGACGTGCCAACCAGTATCGGCAAGCGATAGCCAAGACGCATCAGTAGTAGGCTGGTCAGCAGGGACGTCGCCGTCACCGCAGCGCCCCGGGGCACCAGAATGAGGCCACTTTCAAGATAGGACATGCCGTACACGGTGACAGCGAAGAGAGGGATGAGCGACATGATGCCGATGATGCCGGCACCAAAGACCATGTTGTAGATATTGGCAGCGATGAAGGGCCTCTTCCTCAGGATGTCCAGGTCCATTATCGGGTCTTTCTCCCTGGTCTCATGCCGCAGGAACAGGACCAGCAACACGCCGCTAGCAGCGAGGAGCACTGCTACAAACGTCCACATCTGGGTCGTCTCGGCATACGCGACCATGCTCAGCGCGCTCATGAGCGCTGCGAGAGCGCCGGAGAGCAGGCCGGCACCCGGCAGGTCGATATGCCCCTTTCCTCTCGTCCCAGCGGGAAGCAGCATCCACGCTAGCAAAAGCACAAGAATCCCTGTGGGCACGTTCACCCAGAATATGGCGCTCCAGCCAAAGGAATGTATCAACCAGCCGCCAACAACGGGACCGACTATCTGTCCGATGGGGAAGATGCTGCTGAAGAAGCCAATGGCGCGTTGCCGAGAATGAGGGAACTCCTCGGCCACAATGCCGACCGCTGAAGGCAAGAACCCACCACCGCCGAGAGCCTGAATCAGCCGGGAGGCGATCAGCCACCCCACGCTGGGAGATAATGCGGCCATCGCCGAACCCAGCGTGTAGAGAACGACGCAGCCCATGAACGTGGTTCTGCGCCCCAGCACATCGCTGATCTTCCCAACCACCGGCATACTGGCCGTGAGCGTCAGTTGGAAGATAGCGATGACCCACCCGGCAAGAACGACCGACACGTCAAACGACGAACGTATCGCCTCCAGGCCTACAGCGATTGACGTGCCGGCAATGCCGGTCATGAGCAGCGCCAGGCTGACCGTCCCGAAGACAAGGTAGCGGGACACTCGTCGAGTATCCCGTCTTATCTCAGCCATCGGCCTCTAATCAATTGCATCATTGGAGTCACGCGTGCGAAAACATCCGCAAAGCACACTCTAGTGAACGTGAGTGCGGATGTCGTCCTTGTAGTCTCCGCCCTGTCTGCCCGCGCCGGAACCGGGCGCAACCAGCGTACGGCACGAAACGCTGGTTGCGGGCAGTCGCCCGCTATTTCATTCCCCATCGGGCGAGTGCGAGCAATACGAAACCGACAACCTCCACAGCAGCGAACGTGATGGTCGCGCCAGTTCCCCACTGAAAGATGAACTCATTCAGAAGAAGGCCCGCAAGGCCGGCAGCGAGCAAGATGAATGCGAGGACTTTGACCGTTCCCTTCATTGTGTACTCCTACTGCCTCAGCGTCACATACGCGACGTACGCGCTAGCAGCAACCGCAATGACCACCAGCGCCATCAGATTGGCTCCGAAGAAAACGTGCCAGATGGCCCCAATGGCAGCACCGGCAGCCAGGAGTGCCAGCTTGAATAGGCCTATCTGCCACCACGTCAGCGTGTACGACTTGAATATCTTCATCGTCACTCTCACCTCCAAGCAAATCCAACCATACAACCAGCGTCCCTCGTATGTCCGTCATTGTACCCAATACGGGAGGGTTTCAATGATGCCAGCGAGCCAACAATCGGTGCCCCCCCGTGTGACGATGTCGGCCAGGTGCGCTTCGCACGGCCACGTCGTACCCGCAAACCACTGGCCGTCACGTTCCTGCAGGCCGTCAAATGCAGCGCCACCCCTACCTTTATGCTACGTGCATAGGTATGAGCCTCGTGTACAATGGCCGAACCAGTTGCGCCACTCTTATGTCCGAACAATGTCTCCGTGAAATGGAGGTCTCCACTTGTGAGCACGCAAGATACGAAAGAGCAGAGAATCCAGAGGGCATCCGTCAAAGCAGGCGACTATGAGGAAGAGTCGCGCAACTGCGCCCAAGGTACCCTGGCGGCACTTGTTGAGGAGTTCGGGCTACATGGAGGCGAGGACATCCTCAGGGCTGCCAGCTTCATGCCCGGAGTAGCGTCGAGCAGAGAGACCTGCGGAGCTTTGCTGGGCGGGGTTATGGCGCTCGGTCTGGCATTCGGACGTGGCCAACTCAGCAATGCCGAATGGAAGAAGCCGGGAGCGGACGAAGAGTGGCAGAATGTGCGCAGGAAGATGAACGCCTATTGCGAGGCCTTCCGGGCCGAGTTCGGCAGCATCAGCTGCTCAGTGATACGTCCGGCCCTGATGGGAAGGGACTACGACCCATTGGATCCTGAGGATAGGAAACAGTTCGCTGCCGACGGGGGTGTACAGAAATGCAGGTTCCCGCCCGAGGTTGCTGCGCGGCTCGCCGCAATGCTGTTGCTGGAGGACCAAGACAGCCAACCGTGACTCCCTGAGAGTCCCTCCGGAATTCGTCAGCCACAATCAGCCGGTCAAAGGACTCCGGAATTCCTCTCCGCATTGAGCCGCCACGAGCGAAGCGCCAAGCGCATTCAAGTAACATAGTGCATCGATATTCGCACAGGAGGTTTGACACATGGGCAAGCAACTACAGATCTGGGAAGACTATCTGAAGCAGCGTGATGAGAACGCGAAGGCGCTGGGCGGCATCTGGGACGTGAAGGACGCGTTGACCAAAGAGGTCTACAAGGAAGGCGCTCTCGATGCCAAGACCAAGAGACTCATGGCCCTCGCTGTCGGCATGCGGGCTGGCTGCGAAATCTGCATCATCGGCCAGACCCAGTTCGCCATTCAGGCAGGCGCCACAAACGAAGAGATATTCGAGACCATCGGCGTCGCCACCGCGATGGGCGGCACTCCCGGCATGGCCGAGGCCGGCAAGGTCATGGAACTGCTGAAGGAACTCGGCAGGCTCTAGCCACATCGGAAACGTAGCTCCATCCCGCCGTGAATCGGCGCTGGTATCATGAACACAGGCGGCGGGCGCAGCCAGACCTTTGCGCCCGCCGCCATGCAAGACGCTCAGGCAGGAGGCAGGATGAAGCTCGTACGAATCGAGCTGGGGCAATCCACTCACTGGGGCATCCTCGAAGAGGATACTGTCTATTCCATCGAGGGTAATGTATACGGTGACTTCCTGAAGGGTGCACGGCTCTGTGCCCTTGGGGAAACGAAGCTCCTCGCTCCCGCTGAGCCATCCATCATCGTGTGCTGCGGGCGCAACTACCCGCGCGCCATTCAGCGGAGCGGTCGTCCTGTGCCACAAGAGCCTGTACTGTTCTTCAAGCCCCCGGTAGCGCTGTGCAATCCCGACGAGGATACGCTCACCCTACCTATCTCCAACGATACCCGATTCGAGCCTGAACTGTGCGCGGTCATGAAGTGCAGCGCGTGGCAGGTGACGGAAGAGGAGGCGTTGCGCTATGTCCTGGGCTACACCTGCGGCAACGACATGACGCTGTACGACCTCGTACGCGCAGACGAACGCACCACCAGAGGCAAGGGCTACTACAAGTCGGCACCCCTCGGCCCATGGATGGTAACCGACCTCGACCCGCGCGCCGTGCGAATCCGCGGCATTGTCAACGGCGTGACCATCCAGGATGGCAACACGGCCGAGCAGTTCTTCGGAGCCGCACGTATCATCAGCCACATCTCCCAGTTCATGCCTCTCCGCGCTGGCGACGTCGTGTACACCGGCACACCTGAGGGCGGCCGGACTATCAGCGCCGGCGACCTGCTCAAAGTTGAGGTTGAAGGCATCGGCACACTGAGCAACAGAGTCGTCGTGGGCTAGGCGGTCCATGAAGGAGGGGACGATGGACAACGTCATAAAGCGCGTGCGCAAGGAATTGCACGACAACGCCGACGAACAGAAACGAGCGAGCGGCGAGCGATTCTTCAAGGAAGAGGTCAAGCTGTACGGACTGACCGTCCCGACCGTCAATCGGATGGCGAAGTCCCACCTGCACGACCTCAAGAAGCAGAGCAAGCAGCATGTCTTCTCGCTTTGCGAGGATCTGTGGAAGTCCAACTACATGGAGGAGGCCATCATCGCCTGCATCTGGTCACACTCCGTGCGAAAGGCCTATGAGGCAGAGGATATCGACGTGTTCGAGCGCTGGGTGGACAACTACGTCACCAACTGGGCAACGTGCGACACGCTCTGCAATCACTCTGTGGGCGACCTCATCGATATGTATCCCCCGCTCGTCGAGAGGCTCAAGAAATGGGCAACATCGGAGAATCGATGGATGCGACGTGCCGGGGCAGTATCTCTCATCGTGCCGGCTCGACGTGGCAGGTTTCTCGAAGACGTGTTCCAGATAGCCGACATCCTACTGCTGGATACGGACGACCTTGTTCGCAAGGGCTACGGCTGGATGCTGAAGTCGGCGAGCGAGGCACACCAACAAGAGGTCTTCCAATACGTGATGAGGCGCAAGGCGGAGATGCCTCGCACGTCACTTCGCTATGCGATAGAGAAGATGCCGCCCGACCTGAAGGCGCAAGCGATGGCGAAATAGTAACGCGCGCTTGCTCCCAAAGGGATGGACCATCTTAGGCATTCCCCTCTTGACTCTCAAGTGGCTTGAGGGTCCATACTGCTTCCAGGATGCGCATTCCGAATACGACTAGAGGAAGGAAATGCTCAAAATAGGCGAGTTCTCCCGTCTGAGCCTGGTCCCTGTCTCCACCCTGCGTTACTACGACGACATCGGCCTGCTCAACCCGGTTGAGGTGGATAGCTTCACCGGCTACCGCTACTACTCATCCGAGCAACTGCCAAAGCTCAACCGCATCACGACGTTGAAGGACCTTGGGCTGTCGCTGACTGAGATAGTCCAGCTGACGGTGAATGGAGCTTCGAACGATGACCTGCGGGCGACGCTGGAACGGAAGAGAATGGAGAAGGAACAGGCTCTCGAGGCGGAGAAGGGTCGTCTGCAGCGACTCGACGCCTGGCTTGAGAACCTCGCCGAGGAAACGACAATGGACGAATACGAAGTCACGATCAAGAAGATCAGTCCCCAGAAGGCCGTGTGTCTGCGTCGCGTCATGCCCAGCTACCATTCCGAGGGTGATCTGTGGGGCGAGATGTGCGGCTACCTCGGATCGCTGAAGGGCGTTCAGTATGCAGGGCCGGCGATGAACATCTGCCACGACCCTGAGTACAGGGAGAAGGACGTGGACATCGAGGTTGCCATTCCCGTCACCGGCACTGTCCCTGAGTCGGGCGACATCAAGGTGCGCGACCTGCCCGGCCACGAGCAGGTGGCCAGCGTGGTACACAAGGGGCCGTTCGAGACTATCCGCAAGGCGTATCAGTTCCTGATGGGCTGGATGGAGAAGAACGGCTACAAGATGGACGGGCCAGACCGAACGCTCTACCTGAACGACCCGACGCAAGTGGCGCCCGACGAAATATTGCAGGAGTTGCAGATACCAATCACGAAGTAGCACCGGAACGATGACCCTACTGGAACCCTCGACGCCCTGGCACGGGGCGTCGAGGGTCAGCCTATGTCTGAGCTAGATGACTATCCTCTGCAGCTTCACGTCGACCAGCGACGCGCAATCTGCGCACCCGAGCGCCGACATGGTGCGGCGCATCTCAGCGCCAAGCAGTTCGACGAACTGCCTCACGCCGTCCTCGCGACCGGCACCCCACGCCAGCAGGATGGAATTGGCAAAGCC
>Ga0272441_10016178_pt1 | contig 10350 bp, 9 predicted proteins | sample SSMProp6N_FD_193582 | JGI IMG/M metagenome (GOLD analysis project Ga0272441, IMG submission 193582) | Marine sediment archaeal communities from Little Sippewissett salt marsh, Falmouth, MA, United States - SSM-Prop-6N | ecosystem: Environmental > Aquatic > Marine > Wetlands > Sediment ... | reverse complement strand
TGATGTGGTGTTACTCACAAAAAGCAATATAAAAAAGATTGTTCGCATGTCGGAATCGACGGTTAAGGATGTTGATGGACGCCACATCGGCTCTCTTTTTATAGGCAGAGACATCACAGCAGATATCAAAGCTCACGGAAAAATACTTCCAGGGAACAGTTATCTTCTTGTCAGTAAGAATAATGACGTTTTACGATCTCTGTATAGCGATTTGACCACATCCGGATATGATGGGATATTTATCTCCCGTTCTAGTGTTGAGATAAAAAGTAGCATATCTGATAATATAAACAGTCAGCTTTTTTTATTAAGCTCTGAAAAAATCAGAGGATTTGAAACAATCGCAAACCCTGATGAATTATTATCTATGGTTAAAGAGGTTGCTATAAGAAACAAAAAGTCAATTATCATTTTAAATGGTGCTCATTATTTTATCACTAAATTTTCTTATGAAAAAATTATCGATACCTTGTATGAAATTAATGATTTTGTTCTGAATAGTAAATTAATTGTTGTTGTACATATCGATCCGTCCATTGTCAATAAAATTCAGATGGGGATTTTAGAAAATGAATTTCAATTATTGCCCAGTCAGAAATTAGACAATCTCATTCTCAACGATGATATCTATAGTATATTAAAATATGTTTATGAACAAAATCAGAATCATTCAATGGTCCCTATCAAAAAAATAAAAACCAAATTTAACTTAGCATATTCAACTGCTACAAAACGATTATCTTCCCTTGAAGAAAAAGGGTTGATTTTTTTTAAAAAACAAGGAAAGTTTCAAACAGTCTATACGACAGAAAAAGCAAAAACATTGCTACAGAAACGACAGACCTTGTAATGTTCATTTCTTGCTATATTACATTGTTTTTATACTGTTATTGGGTTGTTATTAAACCATGTTAATATAACATTAATGACAATTGGTTAAACAAGGAGATACAAAATGGAAAGTAAAGAATTTAAAAACGCAGATATTTTCGCTCTTGACGAAAAAATTGGAGAGGTAAAGGAAATAGGAATTGATCCAGAAACTTGGGAGATAACACATCTTGATGTTGAATTGACCAAGGATACATCTGAATCTGTTCTTGGAGCAAAGAAACGCGGAGTACATAACATGCTAGCGATTTCGGCTTTAAAGAAAGGCGGTGCCCGCTGGACAGAAAGAGGTCTAAATCTAAAAGTTTCAAAAGGACAACTTCATATGTACTTAAAACCTTTAGAAACTAACTAAAAACGCTATTTAATATTTAGATACCTAAAATGGGGTAAATTGCATACTTTTAGGGTTGCAGTTATCCCTTCCAACTAAAAACATAATATTAAAGAAAAGTATGAGATGAAAAAATGATAGATGTTACGTTAGCAACTGTAATTATATTTTTATTAAGTCTTGTAATATCAGCAATAATTATCTATTTTGTAACAAGATTATTTGGAGAAAAAAAGGAAGGGTTCGGTACTGCTTTATTGACTGCTTTTATTGGTTCAATAATATATGCCGCTGCATACTATTTCCTCAAACCTGAGTTAGGATGGTTAGCATCCCTCATTGGAGGAATAGCCTGGCTTATTGTTCTTGGTTCTTTGTATGGTATCGGCTGGCTGAAAGCGATCGGTATCGCATTTATCGTATGGATTATCGCAGCTATTGTTGGTATCTTCTTACCAACTATGATGGGGCCATTATAAGCATAAATTCAATTTAGTGTTTATTGGGTTTTTCCTAATAATTCCCCCATTTTTTCTTTTTAAATTGATAATTCAATGCTTTTTGGGATAGGAATGTTTCATGTTGCATTATTGCTTTATAATCGAAATCAGAGTTCAAAACGATGATCTTTGTATACATGATTTCTTTTCTTACTATGATTCTTACTAACATGTCGTTCCTCAATGTCAACTAGTTTTGAACTGTTTCTATACTGTTTTTTTATTGTTTTTACATCAGTCCTATATATGGACAGAGGGATTGATAGAAGTATAAGTAGAGGTATTTAGATGAAAAAACAAAAACAATTTTTCTTTGTTGGAATTATGTTGGTGATGTTAACTATGATAAGTTTGAGTGGTTGCACGAATACGGTTGATAAGAGTAAATTTATTGGAACCTGGACAACTTCCGGTGGGGATGGAACTATGGCATTCACTAATGATGACAAGGTAACGGTAACAGGTCAAATGGGAGCTATATCATTAAGCGGAACGTATACGTGGGTAGTTGCAGATGAAAAAATAACCTTTACTTCTGAATCTGGAAGTTCACTTGGTGTTACCTATGATTATAGATTCCCATCCAGTAATCAGTTGATATTTACCAATTCTAATGGTGGATCAGTCACGTTAACCAAAACGTAGAGTGAGGAAAAATGGAAAACACTAATATTGATAATAAATTGAGCAAGAATTTACGCGTATTTGAGGTAGTAATGGGCATAGTTGCAATAGCTATATCATTTATCGTACTGTTATTTCCTGATTTTGCGATTCTATCATTAATTTTGTTTCTAATTATTGCACTTTTTATAATGGGAGTAAGACGAATAGTATCTGGATTAACTGGTAAAAAACATCAGAAATGGATAAATATTTTTCGAATTTCCATCGGAATCCTTGTACTATTACTGTCAGTTACTGCTTTAATTGTTCCAGGTCTTGCGGAGCAAAGTCTTATTATCTTGCTTGCTTTTGGTTTGCTACTATTTGGCTTTTCAGATGTTTTTACAGGTATTTATTCTAAAAAAATTAAAAAATGGGTTCGCGGACTTTATGTGATTTTTGGTTTTATTACCATATGTTTATCATTTACTGTAATTATTTATCCCGCATTTGGATTAATGCTGTTGATTTACATGCTTGCAATTTCCTTAATTCTTATTGGTGTGCGAAATATTATTTCAGGTGTTAAAAATCCTTTGATTTCTTAACATTTGAAAAAATTACAATAAAATGATTAATGGATTATTAAAAAGAAAAGATACCACGGAGTTTAAGGAAAAATGGGCTTATTCAAGAAGATTGAAAATAAAGTTAGTGAAGAAATAGATGAGATCACGTGTAATAAATGTCCTATGACTCTTAAGGATTACAAGAATAATAAAGATAGGCATCTGTGCAATGATTGCTATTCAAAGATATTAAATTAATAATGTTGAGGCATAATAAATGAAAGATGAAACATATCCATTTGACGAAGACGAAAGCAGTAGAAACCGACTATCTAAATTAAGAATGGAAGAAGAAAAATTCGAAAAAACAGAGAAAGAAGAAAAAAAAATGGATACAAAAAGATAAATAAAATCGTAGACGAAGAAGAAGATGAATATGCAAATTATAAAAAAAAGAAACATAGAAGCTTAAAAAATATATAACCACTCTGAAAAAGAATATAACATGGATACAAGGAATTTTGAATTTAATAATGTTCTTATGTATCGAAGAAGTTCGTCAGAGAGAAAGAAATTTGAAGGAATAAAAAATGAGTAGAAACACTTATAAATATAAATATAAAAAAGAGGGAGAAATAGCTAGAAGAAAAGAAAAAAATGAGAGGAGGAGAAAATAATCATGTTAGCTGGACAACAACCAATTATTATTTTAAGAGAAGGAACAAAAAGAGAAACTGGAAAAGGCGCACAGGCAAATAACATAACAGCTGCACGCGCTATATCAGAAGCAGTGAAATCAACCCTTGGCCCCAAAGGCATGGATAAAATGCTTGTGGACTCAATGGGTGATGTTGTAATAACAAATGATGGTGCAACAATCCTTAAGGAAATTGATGTGGAACATCCTGCAGCAAAAATGCTTGTAGAAGTTGCAAAAGCACAAGATGAAGCATGTGGTGATGGAACAACAACAGCAGTAGTTCTTACTGGTGAATTCCTTAAAGGAGCAGGTGAACTTCTTGAACAGAATATCCATCCAACTGTTATCAATCATGGATACCAACTTGCAGCAAAAAAAGCAGTGGAAGTTCTCAACAAACTTGCGATTACTATAAAAACAACTGATACAGCTGCATTAAAAGACATTGCGAAAACATCCATGGCAAGTAAAGGTGCAAATGCAGAAAAAGATATCCTCGCTGAAATCGTCGTTGATGCAGCAATGAATGTTGCTGAGAAACGTGGAACAAAAACTTTTGTTGACCTTGATAATATTCAAATTCAGAAAAAACAAGGTGGCGGAATAAATACAACAGAAATTATTGAGGGTATCATTCTTGATAAAGAACGTATTCATGAAGGTATGCCTGCAATGGTCAAAAACGCAAAAATCGCGCTTATCAATGTGGCATTGGAAGTACGTAAAACAGAAGTTGATGCTCGTATACAAATTCAAGATCCTACACAACTGCAAGCATTTCTAGATGAAGAGGAGTCAATGATTCGGAAAATGGTTGAAAAAATAATTGCCAGTGGAACAAACGTTCTTGTTTGTCAAAAAGGTGTTGATGATATTGCACAACATTTCCTTGCAAAAGCTGGTGTCTATACCGTTCGTCGAGCAAAAAAAAGTGACATGGAAAAACTTGCAAAGGCAACAGGTGCTAAAATCGTTTCCAACCTTGATGATCTTTCAAAAAATGATCTTGGGAATGCAGGAATCGTTGAAGAACGAAAAATCGGCGATGACAAAATGACCTTTGTAACCAATTGTAAGAACCCTAAGGCTGTTTCCATTTTAATCCGAGGAAGTACTGAACATGTATCGGATGAACTTGAACGAGCGCTTCATGATGCTTTATCCGTGGTAAAAGGTGCCATTGAAGATGGAAAGATAACTCCTGGTGGCGGTGCTGCAGCTATTGAAATTGCCATGACACTTCGGGATTATGCTCCTACTGTCGGAGGTCGTGAACAGATGGCCATTGAAGCATTTGCTGATGCAGTAGAAATCATTCCTAAAACACTTGCGGAAAACGCTGGTCTTGATCCGATTGATATGATCCTTGAGGCACGCAATGCCCATAGCAAAGGACAGAAACATGCTGGAATCAATGTTCTAGAGGGGAAAATTGGTGATATGATTAAATTGAAAGTCGTTGAACCATTATGTGTCAGTTTGCAAGAAGTTCTAGCTGCTTCAGAGGCGGCAACAATGATCATCCGAATCGATGATGTTATTGCTTCAAAGGGTGGTGGAGGAGGAGCTCCAGGTGGTATGCCTGGTGGATATCCGGGCGGAATGCCTGATATGGATTAAATAAACATAGTAATAATCCTGGTTCTTGCGAGGGCTTTTAACCCATATACATTAGTCCCTCCGTCGGCTTGAATTACGCTTTTTTCTCATTACTTGTATTGAAATTTGCTTATATGTATGGGTATTATTAAATCGATTTTAGAGGAAATTGATATGAAATAAGATAAAAATAAAAATTCGAATTGGATTACTGTAAAACAAAAAAATATCAGGTGCTCTTTATTCGTTTTTTAGGTTATATCAAATGTTCCATCTGGAATTTCTTGGAATGAGTAATTACTGAATCTAAATTCCATATCCATAGAAATTTCTTCCAAAGTCATATCAATTTGTGCTTTTAATGGTAATCCTTTTTCAGTCCATATCCACAGTTTTATGTTGATGGATCCTTCACCCTGCATTGGCGAATATTGAATAATTGTTGCTTGTTTTCCATCAATTATCTCTGTTTCAAAGTTTGATAAGATATCATCTTCCATATACATCATAATCATATCATTATCAAAATATTGAAGTGATGCTGAGACTGATGATATATCTTCAGTTGTTAATAGATATTGATTTAAGTCAGTATGATAAAGGAAGGTTCCTTCAGGTCGTTGTATTACAGAAATAGACGTTGACATACCTCCAGCACTACTTGTTATTTCTTCCTTAAAATAAGGCTTTTTTTGCCATATTTTTATTGTTGCAGTTTGTTTCCCAATTTCAGGAATAGACATATCGGTTGTAATCTCATAATAAATTGATTCTATAGTTGCTGAGTTATTTAGTATTGCTTCTAATGTTTCAGGTTCTTGTATCTGTTGTTGATTTAAAATTTCACTTGACGTAGATGTTTCACCAGCTATTGTCTTTGTTGATGAATCTTGTTCTGCACAGCCGCTTAATCCAGTTATTACAACTAAGCATGCTAATACAATTAATATTGATGGCTTTTTCATTAGTGGTACCTTCCATTTTCTTAAATATCCTATAAATCCACTCTTCTTCTCTTTAATGATATTTAAATAATTCATGTCCAATTAACAAAAATAGGCAATAATTGAAATAATCCTTCTCAAAATCAAATATCCTTTACAAAATGTATAAATTAGACCAAAGGCTCTTAAATTATTTTATAATTATTATTTTTTAGAACAGTAGCTCATATGAAATATGCTATAGAAAATTCATCCTGCATGTTAATGTGTTCTTTTGTCTTTGCTTTAAATTGCTTATCAAATTCTTCAGCACCATTCTAATCTATATCATAGATATTACTACAGACATAAGTTCACTTCAATCTTTGCATTATAGCCTTATTAAAATGCTTAGGTATTTGAGATTAATGTTTTCTTGCTCGTTTATGAATTTTTTTATATTTTTTTCTATAATTTTTATAAACGCCATTTGATGTCTGATAATCAAATAAATTGAAATTTCGTTTTTTAAATAAGAGTATTGACATGCCAATTATTTCAATAATTAATACTAAAACCAATGTCATTATGGAAGTAGTATTTGTTATACCTATCTCCTTTGTATATTCATGTAATGATTCCGCTCCAAAATTAAAAATATATTCAAATTTGCCATTTCCATTACTGTCTATAAAATATGAATTGTTTTGTTGTTTAATAGAATTTCTAGCTCCGGTATCATAGTCTTCGTATTGATCATATATCCCATCGCTATTCGTATCAATAAGATAGCCAAAGATATCATCATCTATTAAGAATACATCAATATAAACACAGATTGTAACAGTCTTTGATTCAGATAATCCATCATATGCTGTTATTGTTATTTTATATTTTCCCAGGGTTTCCCAAGTATGCGTTAGTTGTACTTCTTCTCCTTGTGTTACAATATTTGTTTCTATTACTCCACTATCCCCCCATGTAATATTGTATTGCAGTTGATCATCATCTTCGTCAATTAATTTAACGGTATATGTATAACTGCTATTGATTATCCCTTGTAGTGGACCATTGATCATTGGTTCAGATGGTGGAATATTTAATTTTGAAATTTCAACAATGGTTGAATACTCTTCATTACATTTTGCTCCATGGTTATCCCATACTGAAAGAGTCAGTGTATAGCTCCCTTCTTTTACATACGTATGAGATACTTTTTCACCTGAATCATTTGCTCCATCACCAAAGTTCCAGAACCATTTCATGATATAATCATTATCATCAGGATCATAGCTTAATGAACCATCAAATAGTAATTCTTCTCCAATAACACCAGCATATGGTTCATTATTTGAACCATCTGAAATTGGTTGATTATTTACAATTGGAATTATCTTATTAGAAGTATCCTCAACAGTATTAAATGAAGTAGTTGGAATTTCTTGTTCATCTGGCAAATTATCCTCAGTGACAGTCAAGGAAAAATTTGTAAAATCAATTCCACCATCTCCATCAAGAACACTTACATTTACAAAATAACTCCCAATATCCGACTCATCTGGAGTACCTGACAATATACCATCAGTAATATTTATAGATAGGAAGCTTGCATTAGTTATAACACTCCAAATGAAAGAATCATAGCTATCCAGATCAAATACCTCATAATCAACCGAATATAACTCATTTTCAGTTGCATTTGTGATATCAGAATTGACAATAGATGGGGCATCATTTGTATTACCAACCACCAACGTAAAATTATGAAAATCAAAACCACCATGACCATCAGAAACACTTACATTCACAAAAAATAAACCAACATCATCATTAACTGGTGTACCAGACAACAAACCTGAACCAGAATCAATACTAAGAAAACCAGCATCAGTCACAAGACCCCAAGTCAATATATCGCCTATATCAGAATCCATAGCTTCATAATTGACAGTATAAGCAACATCCTCTAGGCCAGAAATCAAATCGGTTGTTGTAATTACAGGAGCATCATTCACCCCCCTAACATTAAACACCGCACCATCAAAATCATATAAACCATCCGAATCCAATGCCATAAACATAATCACTTCCTTACCAAACCAATCAACTGAAGGAACCAAAATTGTTGCAATACGATCAACAATCGATACTGTAAGCTCAGAATTCCCAGAATAAAACCAACTAATATTCACATCAACATCCTCAGCATCCTCAACAAAATCATCCAAACTAATCGCAGCAAAACTACCACCCTCACCAATCATCTGATCAGGAATATCATCAACAATAGGAGGCGTATTTATCGATCCTGCACTAATTTCTTGAAGCATTATAGCAGTTGTATACTCATGGTCATCATCACTTCCAACAGTAATCGTAAAATCACCATCAGAACCTGGAGTAATATTAGTAAAACCCGCAACATACCCTTCAGGGTTATATCCACCACAATATGTTGCAGTATCATCAGTTATCATAGTTGTACTGATTGATACAGCAGAAGATGAATTAGTATCAAAACCATTAACATCAGAAATAATAACGTTAGATAAACGATCAACATATGTGTCTTTTCCTCGATTTGCATAATGAACAAATCGATATGTTTTACTAGGGTCAAGACCTGTAAAATCTAAGGTATGATCATCACCATAATACCATATATCTTCAGAAGGATCTGTAATACCATAGAACACATCATAAGCATCAGTACCAGATATAAGCGTTCCTTCACTTTCACCACCATCACCTCCACCACCAACAGTTAATGTAACGGGTAAAGTTTCACCAGTAGCATAATTTATTAAATTTCCACTGTCACCAGTAGAAATAGTCCCAACATTTATCGGATCTAATCCTGAAAAATCATTATAGGCTATCCATCCTGGAGATGGTGGTTGTAAAATAAAGGTTGCGTTTATTGTCTTGTTTGCAATCATTGTAATCGTTGTTGGGTTCATGTTACCGGTGAGATCACCACTCCAACTATCAAGTATATATCCAGAGTCAGGAATAGCCTCAATAGCAACAATTGTTCCAGCAAGATATGAACTTCCAGAAGTTGGTGTAACTGATCCATTTCCAACAACGTTTATTGTAAGTGTGTAATATACAGGTGTTTCACTAACGATAGTAAATATATTATCAGTTGCCGCAAATCCAGAATTTCCTGCTTCATCATATGCCAAACAATTCCATCTATAGGTTCCATCTAAAAGAGTAATTATGAAGCTTGTTGTGTTTGTTGTTCCCGTTATTGTTTTTGTTTCATGTGCATGCCATACAAGACTGCCTACAACACCTGTGGTATATTCAACAACAAGACGAGGTGCAGCAGCTTCTTCTCCATCATATGACTCTGCTATTCTAGCATTTGAGCTTGTTGAATTAAATAGAATCGCCATCGAATTTCCTGAAATCCATCCAGGTCTATCAACTATCTCTTGAACAATTGATGAAATATCCTCTGTGGAATATTTATTATTAACAGTCCATTCGCTGGTTATTGTCCAATCAACCATAGCACTAGTTGTAGTTCTTGAAGAAAGATCATAATCCGCATCAGTGAATGTTGCAGCATCGTCAACGGCTTCTCCTCTGATTTCTACAGGTACATTTCCTGTGTCTTCCTCGTCACATTCGAATTCCACATAGGCACTTGTGATAGTTGCCCCTTGTGGGATTTGAACATCGTTAAATCGTGTTCCAATCACTTGTGATAGGGAAGAACCATATCCTGAATCATAACAAAGCTCTAAATCTGAACTTGTTAAATCAACTTCTCCTGAATCTTTATCCTCTTCAGCATCATCAGATACTTGAACACTTACACTACCACCGGTTCCATGATCTGCTGATCCTATATACAATGTAAGATTATGTAGGTCGACGTTATCTGTAGCAGTACAATTCAATTGTATTGTAGGTGTTGTTTCCATTGAGTTATTTACAGGGGAATCGAGGACTACTGAGGGTGGTTCATCCTCAGATGGATGAATACTGCTCATATTATAGGTAAGTGTGAATTGACTATCATCGTCTGTTTGATACTGATTAAGCCATGGTGAGTATGTTTTTACCTTTATCTCATCGGTTGCTGGGCAGAATTCCATTATTCGCAAGTATCCATTTCCCCCATTAGGATAATCCTGATAATCAGCAAGCAATGTATGAATTGTATTTCCTTCATACGTGTCTGTTCTTCTTGCTTCATAATGCATATGACCAC